>ENA-UOJO01001756-UOJO01001756.1-human-gut-metagenome-genome-assembly--contig:-P57-NODE-1756-length-25870-cov-5.567151_pt1 | contig 25870 bp, 28 predicted proteins | sample MGYA00242351_ERZ723898 | MGnify/ENA metagenome assembly ERZ723898 | reverse complement strand
CTCAGACGTTGAAGCGGAAATAGATCATGTCGCCGTCCTTGACGACGTAGTCCTTGCCCTCGCTGCGCAGCAGCCCCTTCTCCTTGGCGGCGGCCACGGAGCCGCAGGCGATCATCTCGGAGAAGTTGATGGTCTCGGCACGGATGAAGCCGCGCTCGATGTCGGAGTGGATCTTGCCGGCGGCCTGCGGAGCCTTCGTACCCTTGACGATGGTCCACGCGCGGCACTCATCCTCGCCGTAGGTGAGGAAGGAGATCAGTCCCAGCAGCGTATAGGAACACTGAATGAGCCGGTCCAGGCCGGACTTTTCGATGCCCAGCTCCTCAAGGAACATGGCGCGGTCGTCGCCGTCCAGCTCAGCAATGTCCTGCTCGAGCTTGGCGCAGATGGGCAGCACCTCCGCGCCCTCCTTTGCCGCCAAATCGGCGACGAGCTTATAATATTTGTTGGAGTCCTTGTCGGCAAAGCCGTCCTCGTCCATGTTTGCGGCATAGATGATGGGCTTGAGGCTGAGCAGGTCGGCGGTGGCGATCAGCTCGGCGTCCTCCTTGCTGTCGGCTTCAAAGGTGCGCGCGCTCTTACCGGCGTCGAGGTGCGCGGCGAGTGCCTTGAATACGTCCGCCTCGTGCAGGAACTTCTTGTCGCCCTTGCCCATCTTCGCGGCCTTTTCCACGCGGCGGTTCACCATCTCCAAGTCGGCCATGATGAGTTCGAGGTCAATCGTTTCAATGTCGCCGATGGGATCGACGGGCACGTTCGTGCTGGCGTCGGCGACGACGTGCATGATGTTCTCGTCATCGAAGCAGCGCACGACGTGAACGATGGCGTCCGTGCGGCGGATGTTCTCCAGAAACTTGTTGCCCAAGCCCGCGCCCTGGCTGGCGCCCTTGACAAGGCCTGCGATGTCCACGAATTCGATGACCGCGGGGGTCTTCTTTTTGGGGTGGTACATCTCGGCGAGCTTGTCCAGCCGCTCGTCGGGCACGGCCACCATGCCGACGTTCGGCTCGATGGTGCAGAACGGATAGTTGGCGCTCTCCGCGCCGGCGTTGGTGATGGCGTTGAACAGGGTGGACTTGCCGACGTTCGGCAGACCGACGATACCTAATTTCATATATTCTCACAACTCCTTTATTTTCAAGGCTTTCCGGGATTTCGCTATGGCCTCTTACGCCATTTTTACGCCATTTTGTTGTGGAGTTATGGCGTTGACAGATTCAAACTGGCGAACAGCACTTAGCAGCGAGTCATCTGTCACATGAACATAGCGATCCATCGTAGTCTTTATACTTGCATGACCGAGTAGTTTCTGTAATACCTTCGGCTGCATCCCGCCCTCGATAGCACGGGTGGCGTATGTATGCCTGAGGGCGTGCATACAAAACCGTTTGATACCAGCCTCGTCACACAACTTATAAAGGTGCGTGTCGTAGGAGCTGTTTTTTGTAGGTTCACCAGTGCGCCAGTTGATAAATACCAAGTCGCGCATGACTAAGTATTTTGTTTCACCTGTTCGTCTATCTATATACTCAAGAACTTGGGAGAGTGTATCTGACTCTTTGCGTGTTTCACGCTCATCGTAGCATTCTTTGAGAATGTCGTACGCTCGATTTGTGAGGGGAATCGTCCGATAGCTCTTTTCGGTTTTAGGTGGACCAGCGCGCCAGTAGCCTCGTTGATGCCGGTACTCCAGAGATTTATTGATGGTTAGTGTCCTCTTTTTCCAGTCAATCACATCCCAGGTAAGACCAATCAGTTCAGCAGTACGAAGGCCAGTTTCTAAAAGCAAAACATATTGCCGATAATTGTGCGAACGCTTGGCAACCTCAAGAAATCTTTCTTGTTCGTCAACGGTTAAAAACTTAATGTCATCAACTGCTCGAACAGGCTTTGTGTATCGTACTCCATCCATCGGATGTTTGCTGATGACATCGTTCATAACCGCCGCTCTAAAGAATGTCCCCATTGTGATATAAGCCTGACGGATTGTTGACCCTGCATAGACTTCATCCATGCGGTTTAGCACGGCCTTGCAGTGCATAGGCTTTACATCCGAGATACACATTTTTCCAATGACTGGCTGAATATTCCGAGTGTACCTATCTTGATAATTTCTACGCGTGTTCGGCGCAAGATCACAAATCAGGTTGTTCATCCAGAAAGAGAACCAGTCATCAACCGTCATATCGGATGTTGTCGCTATAATACCATGCTTTTCCTCATACTTGACATCCGCAAGCCAGTTTCGTGCCTCGGGGAGTGTATCAAAATATTTCTCAAGGCGCTTACCGCTCTTTGCACTATATCGTGCCGAAAACTTACCGTCCTTTCTTTGGTAGATACCCTTGCCACACTCTCTACCTTTTAGATTTTTTCCCATTGGCTAAAATGAACTCCTTTCGCACAAGACGAAATAAGAGTCCAACACATTCTGTTATTATAGCATAGGACTCTATGATTCTCAATATCCATTCGGCGGTTATATCACCACTTTTACCCGAATAAATTCCTCAAACTCTTTGCGCTTGACCAGTTTCCTTGTACCCACATAGAGAACAAATGGGCAGTTAGGTTGCTTCAGCATAGACTCAATTTTGTTTATTCCAATGTTGCTATATTCAGCTGCCTCTCGAATAGTCAACACCATCTTTCGATCTATCGGCAACTTCTCCTCACCACATTCTTTTTTATAAGTAGTCAAGATATACCTCCTTTGATTGGTAATCAGTTGGAAAATATATGAGCTTCTCTGTCTCCAGGCCAATTCCTGCGCTCTCACTCCAGACCGCGTATTTTCAGGCTGTGCTATGCACGATTTCAGCGACAGGCGCGCAGATGCACACTATCTGTCTCTCCTGTATTACTCCTGGAACAGGGGTATGGCCACATTGCAATCGCATAGGCATTTTTCAAGGTGCAGAGTGAGTGCTTGGGCTTGGTAGTGCTATACATAAATGAAATACAAGCAGACCCCCAGAGTTCTGTTCCAGCACCTGCTTCCTTTAGAACAAAGTATGGGTTTTTTGCAGAATGCGCTACAAAATATAATGTATAATATGTTGACACACACAATATATTGTAGTACACTTCACTGTGTAATTGATTCTTTGTGCGTTCCTCATTTTGAGGGCAAGTCGGTAGACTTGTGAGCGATAGGAAATCGCATTGCACACGTTGTTAGGTTTGAACGGTTTATCAGCAGTATTGGTGCGCCCAGGCGTCCCGCTGCTGATATTGTCAATTTTATAGGGATTTTCCCATCGCAAAAGCGAGAATGACTGAACACCACCGTAAGGTGGATGACTGCTGGTATATGCCGGCCTCAGTTGTTCTCGCTTTCTTTTTTTGCTCAAAAGCCAAATGGCTTTGAGAATATAAACTACCGAAAGGAGAACAACGAGTATGAAACGCAGAAAAAAATGGCAGCCCCATCACCACAAAAAGCCCTACAAAAAGGCCCAGCGTGGAAACAGCCGGCAGGCTTTGAAGATGGAACTGCGCAACATGACATTTGGAGAGGAGGAACTGTACTTTTATGGGGATGTTGGATTATCAGCCTCTGGTGCTGGTGGATACAACAGATCTGCCGCGTGACGAGTGGCTGGCATACCGGCGAAAAGGGATTGGTGGGAGCGACGCTGCCGCAGTCCTTGGTATTTCCCCCTTTATGACAGCCCGTGACTTGTACTACGACAAACTTGGAATCTCTGCCCAGGCTGACGAGGAAAACTGGGTGGCAAAAGAAATTGGCCATCTATTGGAGCCGCTGGTAGCAAGGATCTTTGAAAAGCGGACAGGCCTGAAGATTTACCAAAGGAAGGTGATGTTCCAACATCCGCAATACCCCTGGATGCTTGCTGACCTGGATTATCTGGTGGAAATGCCGGATGGAAGCAGAGCCATTCTTGAGTGTAAGACGACCACATCCAATTCTGCCGACAACTGGTGGTATGCGGGAAAGGAGATTGTTCCCGTCTACTATGAGAGCCAGGGCCGGCACTATATGGCAGTCACAAACATTGACCGGGTCTATTTCTGCTGTCTCCTCACGGACAGTCGAGAGGCAATTATCAGATGCATGGACCGCGACATGGCCTATGAGGAAGAATTGATTGTCCTTGAAGAATCGTTTTGGAAAGAGAATGTACTCGCACAGGCACCGCCGCCTTATACCGAAAGCGGTGATCTGATTATGAGAAGCCTCCAGCGTATTTTGGGCCCGGCCGCCACAGATGTTCCTCCGGTTATCATCACTCCGCCTCAGTTCAGTAGGGTAAAGCAATTCCTGCAGTTGCAGGAAAAGAAGGCGCTCTATGATGCTGAAAGCAAAAAAGTGGAAAACGAGATGAAGCGTCTGAAGGCAATGATTGTAGCGGATATGGGAAAGAGCTGCACAGCACTTTATGAAGATGCGGAAGGCAGTTACACCATAACCTACAAGCCTGTCTATAAACAGGGTATCTCGAAAGAAGCCCTGGAAAAGTTGAAGGTTTTGTACCCTAAGATCTATGGCGAGTATGTGACCACTTCGGAAAGCCGGAGATTTCATGTAAAAAAGCTCTCAGCCAATGCGGCATAATTCTACGGAGGTGAGATTAAAAAATGGGCTTTGTAGCAGCCTTTGACAGAGTGTTATTCTACAACGAAGCGAGCCGATTTTCCGTCCTGCGGATGAAAACAGCAGATATGATGGTGCCGGAAGACGCCCGCAGTCCGTATCGGTACCACGATCATCTGATCCGCTTCACGGCAGTCGGCTATGATTTGCCCCAAACGGATGCGGTCAAAGTGGAATTGACCGGAGAATGGAAAGATGGCAAGTACGGGCGCCAATTCGAGGTTACGCAATGGCGTGAAGTCGTTCCGCCCACCTTGGAAGGAATTCGGGCCTATCTGTCATCCGGATTACTGCGGGGCATTGGACCGAGAACCGCCGAGGCCATCGTAAAGTGTTTTGGTGTCCGTTCACTGGATGTTCTGGAAAAGACACCGGAAAAGCTCTTGCAGATCCGAGGTATTACAGAAGAACGGTTGGAGGACATTAAATCCGGATACGCGGAAAGCAAGGTCATGCGAGACCTTATGACGATCCTGGCTCCGTTCAAAATCACGCCCAATACAGCCATGAAGATCTATCAGTTTTTTGGGCCAAACAGCGTAGGACTGATCCGGGAAAGCCCCTATCGGCTCTGTCAGATGCCCGGCTTTGGATTCAAGCGCGTGGATGCGATTGTCCAAAAGTCCGGCAATAACTGGCGTGACCCCATGAGAATCCAGGGTGCTTTGCTCTATGGGCTTGAAAAGGCCCGGGACAATGGCGGTCATCTCTACCTGGAGGTAAAGGCGCTGATCAAATCAGCGTTACTCCTCCTCAACGAGAATGTCCCTGTGACAGAAATGCAGGTAAGTGCCCAGGAAGTTGAAGGTGAACTGGAAAAGATGATCCTCTCTAATGTGGTCGCCTCTAATAAGGGAATCATCTATCTTCCATATCTCTATCTTCAGGAGAGTGAAACCGCCTGTATGGTGGTTCAGAAACTGATGGAGCATGTGGAAGTGCCGAAAAACCTGATGACCGTGGTCGAACACATTAAGGGCGAACTCGGTATTAAACTTTCTAAGCGGCAGTACGAAGGTGTTTTGACCGCCTTCAGCCATAATCTGACCATCATTACGGGCGGCCCAGGTACCGGCAAAAGCACGATCCTCAAAGCCGTAATTGAGACGTACCGAATTCTCTACCCCAACAACAAGATTCGGTTGGGGGCCCCGACAGGCAAGGCCAGTCGTCGAATGGCGGAAACCACCGGGATTGAAGATGCGCAGACACTGCACAGCCTTCTGGGGCTGCATGGTGACGAAACCGTGTGGCAGAAGAAAGCACAGTTCCTGGATGCTGACCTTCTGGTGGTGGACGAGAGTTCAATGATGGATATGTCCCTGGCCTATCAGATGTTCAGGCGCATCCGGCCAAACACGCGAATCTTGCTGGTAGGAGATGCTGACCAGCTGGAGAGCGTAGGGCCGGGTGATGTGTTCCACCAGTTGATCAAAAGCGAATTGGTGCCTGTCACTGTATTGGATGAAATCTTCCGGCAGGCCAAGGACAGCCCTATCCCCTACAATGCCAGATACATTCACGATGGCGTTACGGACCTCTGCTACAATGAGGACTATTTCAATTTTGCCCAGGTCAATTCCCAGGAGGAAGCCGCAGAGTATATCTGTAACCTCTATCTCAAAGAAATTGAAACCCTTGGCATCGAACAGGTTCAAATCCTGTCGCCGTTTCGTTCCAGAGGCGATGCTTCCACTGATCGTCTCAATGAGAAAATCCGTGAAGCAGTGAATCCTCCGGCACCGAACAAACCGGAAATTACGCGGGGCGGTATGACACTGCGGCTTAACGACAAAGTCATGCAGAAGAAAAACGATAGTTCTATCCTTCTGCGTGACCGAAAAGGGAACCTGGTCTCTCATGGCGTTTTCAACGGAGAAGTCGGAAAAATCCAGGCCGTCCAAAAAGGAGCCGTTATCATCAATTTTGATGGCCGATATGCCGAATACTCTTTGGAGAATTTGGACGAGCTGGAGTTGGCATACGCCACCACTGTCCACAAAGCAATGGGCAGTGAGTACAATACCATTATTTTTCCCGTGCTCGTGGCCCACAAGATCATGCTGGACCGCAATGTTTTTTACACCGCAATCACCCGCGCAAAGGAACGCGTTCGGCTGGTGGGGCAGAAAAAAGCATTGTTCATGGCCATCTGCAATAAGAGAGCCGGCCGCAGGAACACTCTTTTGAGTGAGCGAGTTCAGGCCTACTACAAATCGCAGTCTATCAAGACGGCTGCTGAACAGAGAAACAACCTGCCGCCCATCCGGCAGGCCAGTTAAGACGAGATGCAGGTGCAGAAAGGCGCACAGGTATCTCGTATTTCATTTTGAAGGGAGTTTTATTCGTGAAAGAGCAATCTAACAGCATTATCAAGACCGTTCCCGCAGCGGAAGCCCTGAGAAAAGTTCCGCAGTTCAATCCCTTGCGGTATCTTCGCCAGACCACTTCTCTCAAGACAGGCGAGCCGGTTTTGAAGTTCGACCTGCGGTACAAGAAGATGTGGTTCCGTTTGGCGTGTTCCGACGGGCGGATGGTTCTCAATCCCATGCGGATCACGGACACCATGGCCATTTTTGAGGCGCAGGTCTATCTGCACAGAGATGACCCTCGTCCCATTACCAATTTCATCTCCACCATGTATGCGAAAAATGTCCCCGGAGGCCGCTATGTTCAGGCGGCCCAGGACGAAGCACTCAACGAAGCACTGGACAATGCCGGCTTTGGAATCCAACTCTCGGACTTGGTGGAGCCTGACAGTGAAAACGAGTATGGCTCGGAGATCCCGGTGGCCCAGGCGAGAGAATTGCTGAAGGAACAGGTAATCCAGCCTGTTCCGGAGGAAAAAAGCTCTGCTGACCATAAGGTGGCCGAACCTGTTCCGCAGAAAGTCGAAGACACCTCCACCGAGCAGGTGGTGGATGCCGTGGAACATCCTGCCGAAGCGCCCGCCATCGTGCCGGAGCCTGAACCGGGTCCCGTGGAAACCGTGCCTGAAGAACTGCCGCAGCAGTCCACGGAGCCTGTGGATAACAGCCCTGTGAATGAAACCGCAGGTGTTCTGGAAATGCTGGGCGTCACCCAGCCGGAGAGCACTACCACCCCGGATATTGAGGCAACTGCAGTGGAACCCACGGTGGAAAATGCCGGCAGCGCAGAGGAACAGCCCGCCCCTGGCAATACATACACGGATGATATGACCATTGAGGAAATCACCCAGCGTATGACCGTGGACGAGGCACGCGCAATCGTGGTTACCTTTGGCACCTGTAAAGGCTGGACGCTGGGAGATGTCATGGAGCGCCGCGCTTCCAGCCTGCGCTTTTATCTCTATTCTGCCAAGGATGCCGGTAATGTGTTGAAGGCAGCTGCATCGCTTCTGCTCGATGAACTGGCGATGAAGAAAGCCGGATAACTCATCTTTGCGTTTATGAGGTAAACGGGACTGATGGAAAGGAGCTTTTTCCCGATGGCAACCAGAACATCGGATTTCCCCTTTACCATCATGGATGTGGTCGAACTCCTCCGTCTGCATATCCGGCGGAGGAGTCCCGACTACATTTATGCGGACTGCCCCTTATGTGGGAGCCAACGGGGGAAACTGTGTATCAATCTAACCAAGAACGCATGGTGCAGCAACTGCTGCGGTGACAGCGGTGGGATGCTCGCCCTGTATGCCAAGGCTCAAAATGTCAGTAATGCGACGGCATACAGCGAAATATGCGATGCTCTTTTGATGGGCGGTTTTGCACCGGATCGTGAGGCAAAGCGTCAGGAGCGTTTGCAGAAAGAAGCGGTATTGTCCGAGCGGGCCCCCACGCAGGTACTTCATCAGACATACTCCACGCTGCTGGGGTTGCTGTCATTGACGCCGGCCCATCGAAAGCATCTGCAAGACAAACGCGGCTTCAACGATGAGCAAATTGCCGCCTTTGGCTTTAAGAGTACTCCACCGTCGTATTTGTGCCGCTCGCTGACAGCGAAACTCATTCAACTGGGGTGTACTGTCCAAGGTGTTCCGGGTTTCTACATGGACGACAATGGAAAGTGGACAGTCAAATTCCACCAGCGTACATCCGGCATCCTCATTCCATATCGGAATCTGGATGGCATGATTCAAGGATTGCAGATCCGTCTTGACAGGCCGCTCAAAAAAGAGGGTGACCCTCCAGATAAAGGCGGTGCCAAGTATCTCTGGCTGGCTTCCACTTCCAAAACCTTCGGTGTATCTTCCGGCAGCCCAGTCCATTTTGTCGGCGACCCGTGTTCCCGTGTAGTCTATGTGACGGAAGGAGCACTCAAAGCGGATATCGCCCATGTGCTGATGAACCGCACCTTTGCCGCCACCGGCGGTGCAGGCTGTGTTACGCAGCTCGACAGCTTGTTCGAGAGTTTGCGCCGCAATGGGACAGAAGAAATCATTGAAGCCGAAGACATGGATAAATATAGCAACAAAGGTGTCAGCCAAGGGGCATCCAAACTTTATTTGCTCGCCCAAAAACATGGCCTGTCATGCCGCCGTCTTACCTGGAACCCGAATTACAAGGGGATTGACGATTGGCAGCTGGCCCTGCATCGAAAAAACAAAACAAAGGAGGTTACAGATATGGCATTCAAACGCATGACATTCAAGGAACGCTACCAATGCGGCTTATGCGACCTTGGCGCCATAGATGCGTTTATCCAAGAGTGGGAAGAATGGAAGGACTGCACCATACCCCTGCGGGAATACCTGGGACTGACAGATTTTGAGTATGCCGCCTTTCTGCAGGGTGGCGAGACCGAAGCATTCCGGCAGATGATGGACAGCGGCCGGATGTGCCAGCGATTCCGTATTTACCAACTGAACCTGCAGCCAGGCAAGATCATTCCCTTTGCATTTTCCGGGATTGACGAGCTCCGCAAGGCAGGATATGAGCAGCCGCCGGCGTCGGAATACTGTCTGGTATATGATGGCAGCATGATCCGGCCCCAGACACAGTCCGCATTTGATGTATTGGAGCGGATCTTGGTGTGTTATAACGACGATCTGCCCGCGGACTATCATGGCCGCAGCGTGTCTTTCTCTGATGTGGTGGAACTGTATGATGACGAGAACCGAACCTACTATTACTGCGACACGGCCGGTTTTGTTCCCGTTAAGTTTTCACCCATGTTGGCTAAAAAGGGGCTTCCTGCTGGTGTCAAAAAAAGTAATGGAGTTGAGTAAAATCAGTCAGTTAGAAGCACTGCTATCCTACTGCAGCCATTTGGACCTGAAGATCCGCTATGACCAGAAGAATCACTATTTTACTGCTATTGCATGGTGCCCGGACAGCATCTTCCCACCAGAGGACGCAGCAGCGGCAATCCAGCAGCAGATACAGAAGGAATCCACTCATTTTCCTGGACTTGTGTGCTATTGTTTTGACCCGTTCAGCACACTGGTCTATGTGGTATGAGCGGAGAAAGACGAAGGAATGTGTGCGTGGCCGTATGGCCACACCACATTCCTTTTGTTTTTAATATCAGTTTTGAAGGAGGTCTTATCAATGGGAGTTTTTTCCGAGATGGATATGGAGCAGTATGAGAACGGAGGCACGGAACCCTTTCAGCTGGACTCATATATGGTGCCCGCAACAGAATTGAGTGGACGGCCTGATCCTCCAAAACAATCTCCAATGAATACCCCCACCCCACCCGCAAAGGTAACAGCGGAAAACAAAAATGGTGATGTTCCTACGGCAGATCCCGGCAAGGATATGGAAGCGCCAAAAAGCGAGATGTCTCCCACAGGCCAAAATGCAGCACAGGTCGCGGCGGCGAATGCCGAGCAAAAAGAGATCCAGTCGATTGCTGAAATGAGCGATGAGGAAGTAATGATGGCCTCCGCTCGGCGGGTCAGCGATGACACGGAGAAGATCACCCGGCGGAACATGAAGGACTGCGTATCTGAGGTCATTCAGACCAAATGCCTGGATGATCCCGCTTTTGCCCGGCTGGTCATGCACCCGCGCAAAAGCATGGTCAACTGCTTTAGGTACATTACCCGGAAAGCTTGGGAGTATGTGCAGGACGAAATGAAGGCAGAGGGCATCACTCCTGGGCCAGGAGCCCAGGGCTATGGCTGCGATGTCCCCGATGATCTCTGCTATCAGTGGGCAGAAGAATACTTCCGTGATCCCAATGCCAAGGAGGACCAGGTGATTACAGGCGCTGCTACCAAGTCAAATTCGTCTCCTGCCGCCGGAAAAACAGCAAAGAAGGAGACCAAGGCGACTGCATCCAAGAAAAAACCGGCTTCTCCCTCTGATGAAGGGCAACTTACGCTGGACTTCAATCAACTGGGAAAGGCAGGCTAAATCATGATTGCTTACAAAGGATTTGAACCAGGTCTCGTTTGCAGGGACTATCAGTTCGTCATGGGGAAGAATGTGACGGAACAAGCCAACTGCGCCGCTAACGGGTTTCACTGTGCAGAAAATCCGCTGGACTGTCTATCCTATTACCCGGATATGACCCGCTCCGTCTACTGTGTGGTCAAGGCCGGAGGAGATATGGATGAGGACGCCCGTGACAGCAAAATCGCCTGTACCGAACTCACCATTGTCAAGCAACTGAGCATGGAGGAATTTTTCCTCCATGCCCTTGCCTATATGGTGGATCACCCCTATCGCCCATGGAATGGCCGCGTCCAAAAAAACCGAGGCTCCGCTTATGAAGGTCATGTAGTCGTTCGTGGCACAAACCCTCTGGCCAAGGGAAAACTTGGGGATATTTTGGCACTGGCGAAGGAGAATGCCGCTACAAAGAGGATCAGCCATGTTGCACTGATGGTTGTAGACGGGACACACATTCAGCCAGACACTTGGTATGACATTAACTCAAAGGAAAGGAAGGACTGTGAGCATGAATAAGGACGCCCTGCTCCATATGCCCAGACTGTTAGCAACGGCGAAGATGCGAAAAGTTGCCATTGAAAATGCGCCGGCACTAAAGCGCTGGGAAGAAGGCAACCGACATTTTGATTCTATCGAGGACCGGCCCTACCGTGTTTTTATGCGGTGCAGCATAAGCAATGACATCTTGCAGGTAGCCCTGTTTTATCCATCCTATCTGGTGGCCGGTGCAAAGAGCCCTACCTATGTAGTGTTTGTTGATCGTACAAATCAAGAATTCATCACATACGGGACAGAACGCCAGAATTGGCTCACCAGCAAATTGGATCGTTTAGAGTGGCCTAAATATATCGGTGTGTATCCAAAAGCCTACGCCTCCCGCCATGATGAAGACCTCATCCATAAATACCTGGATGCGGATACAAAGAAGGCAGGTTATGATGTCCTCCTGCAATATCAGGAAAATCTACGGAATAAAGAAGCTGCTGCGCGATACAAGCGGCTTGTAGCACCATGGAACGCTGATATGGCGTTGACTCCCCCGCTGCCCAAGGACTGGCGTCATTGGGTGGACAAAGTCGGCATCTGCGATAACTACATTTTTTACCACTATAAAAAGGGCGGTGCTAAAGAGGGTTATTGCACCTACTGCGGAAAGCAGGTCAAACTTTCAAAGCAGCCCTATCATAATAAGACGGGCCATTGTCCTCGCTGCGGCAAAGAGGTGCAATTCAAAGCGATAGGGCGTATTGGAGAGTTCTCCACCAGTACAGCAAAAATCTATCTCATGCAGGCAAGACCGGACGGCTTTATCCTTCGGGAATTTGAGGCTGGTCGCACCTATGATCGCACAACATGGCTTCACCCGAAGGTGGAATGGCTGGAAATTCGGCGCACCATCTTTGACAGGAGTTTTCAAGACCGAGATTATTACTGGCAGAACTTCAAAAACAGAGAGATCCGTTGGGCCCCAGAAGAACCTCCCTGCTACTATGGCTATTACTACTGGTCGTCTCGTTCCAGGTATGGGGGTCAGGGCATGGTCTATGGGAAGACTCTCCCGTTTCTGAAGAAAACGGAACTGCGTCATACCGACTTGGTCGAGTGGATTTCACAGCAAAAAATGCTGTGCAGCCCCGACGAATACTTCTTCAGGCTTTCTAAAGTCCCGCCTATTGAACGAATCAAAAAGGCGAATCTTCCCCGGCTGTATGCGGAGTGTTGGGAATCACCCAGAACAGCCAGCAACTACTTGAAGGAGCCTCTGGCAGGAAGTCTGACAAAATCTCTTGGCATCGACAAGCAGCGCCTATGCCGGCTGCGTCAAGCAGATGGTGGACTTGCTCTGCTAAGTTGGCTGCAGTATGAGAAGGAACAGAATACCCAATTTCCTGATTCTGCGTTGACTTGGCTCGCCTCAAACGAAATCACAAAACAGACCATGGATTTCATTTTGAATAAAATGAGCCCTACACAGATCTACAACTACCTGAAGCGCCAAATGGACGAAAGCCAAGAGAGTGCCAAAGAGGTCATTACAACCTGGAAGGATTACCTCTCGATGGCTCAATCATTTGGCATGAACACAGATGACGAAATCATTTACCGTGCCAGTAAACTTCGGCTTCGGCATAACCAACTGATTCTCCGCATCAAAATGGCAAGTTGCGGAAAGCAGGCCGCAGTTATGGCAGCAAAACATCCCACTGTCAATAAAATCTGCAAGTCCCTTACCAAATATGCCTTTGAAGGTGATACATACGCTATCGTTCCCCCCCGCAATGTTGAGGATATCTTCATTGATGGCTATGTACTGAATCACTGTCTTTTCCGAAGCGAGCTCTATTGGGATCGCATTGAGAACCACGAAACCTATATCCTATTCCTCCGCCGACGCACAGAACCAGACATTCCCTATTACACGCTGGAAGTCGAACCTAATGGGACGGTACGACAGGCGCGTACAGAGTATGACCGGCAGGATAAGCAATTTGAAAAAATCAAGCAATTCCTCAAGGAGTGGCAGATGGTGCTTTCCAAGCGTCTCTCCAAGAAAGACCTCCAGCGTGCAAAGAAAAGCAAGGTGCTGCGAGTGCAGGAGCTGGAGCAGATGCGCACAGACAATGTCCTGATCCGGGTCGGAGATCTGGCCGGAGAACGGCTGGCCGATGTGCTTATGCGGGACCTCATGGAAGTAGCCTAATCACAGAATAAAGGAGCATTCACAATGAAACAACTTGGCAATCTGGCCCTGGTATGCGCCCGGAGGCCTGAAACCCTCATGCAGATTTATGGCGGTCAAGTATCAGTATTTGTAGGTACAGGCCCGGAGCGGGCGGTGCTCTGCACGAGCTGGGATGATGACGAGAAAATCAGTCACATCATCTACGAACTGAATTTTGGCAAATTATGCGGCCGGAAAGCGGCCTGACTGGAAAGGAAGTTATCAGATGATCAAAAATTTGAGCCAGTTAAAGCGTTCCTTGAAGGAAAACATGCTGCTGGAGATCACTGGACATTGCCGGGCGGAATGCGTTGGAGAAATCCGCCGCATTACCAAGGTCAATACCCAGGGCTTTTGCAGCACAGTCACCACGCCAACCAGCCATGTCAATCCGTCCAAGAACCCCATCCTCTGGTGGAGCAAGGCGCCATTTTGGAATTTTGAAAGTGGGATCTGCAGCATCTACACCAGTGACAAATATCACACGGAACAGTACCTTATCATGTCGTTCCGTGTACTGAATGAAAAGGAGGCAGCCTAATGTCACAGCCCGCTTATGAACAGGTGGTATCGCTTATGGAAAAACTGAACCGCTACCGCCACGAGTATTATAACCTCAATGCACCGTCCGTCAGCGACCAGGAGTATGACGCTCTCTTTGATGAGCTGGCCCGCCTGGAGGATGTCACCGGAATCCAGATGTCCAATTCTCCCACGCGAACGGTGGGCTACCCCGCAGTCAGCGAATTGGAAAAAACAACACACAGCATTCCGCTGCTGTCGTTGGCTAAGGAGAAAAGCAGTGCCGCTCTGCTGGACTTTATGGGAGACCAGCTCGTTCTGCTGATGCTGAAACTGGACGGATTGACTATGAAATTGACCTATGAGAACGGCGAACTGATTCAGGCCGCAACACGGGGTGATGGAAACGAAGGCGAAGTAGTAACCCATAACGCCCGCGGGATCAAGGGCATTCCTCTGAAAATCCCTTATCAGGAGCACCTGGTTGTCGTCGGTGAGGCATTCATCCGCCCCAGCGACTTTGAACGGTTGAAGGGCAAGCTGTTAGACAGCACGGGAAAGCCGTACAAAAATGGCCGTAATCTGGCTGCGGGCTCTGTCCGTCTGCTGGATGCGAAGGTCTGTAAGGAGCGGTGTGTCACCTTCATGCCGTTCAATGTACTGGAGGGACTTGAGGCAATGAGCCTAAAGTCTGACCGCCTGCTGCAGTTGTGGTCATATGGATTTACAGTCTGCCCGTATTTCAAAACCACTGCCGCGCTCAACCAGCACTACATCGACATGGCAATAGAGCGGCTTCAGGAGTTGGCAAAGAAAAACGATATCCCGATTGACGGGATTGTGGTGACTTATAATGATATAGCCTACTCCAAGTCCTGCGGACGCACTGGGCATCACTATAAGGATGGAATCGCCTACAAGTTTGAGGACGATACCTATATGAGCAAGCTCCAGTACATCGAATGGAATCCCACCCGCTCTGGTGAAATCGCTCCAGTGGCAGTTTTTGACCCCGTGGAGATTGACGGCTGTGAAGTTTCGAGGGCCAGTCTCCATAATCTCTCTTTCATTGAGGGACTGGAGCTGATGCCCGGCAACCGCATCAAGGTCTCCAAGCGCAATATGATTATCCCCCATGTGGAGGACAACCTGGATCGCGGCAGTTTCTCCCTGGAAGCGGTCATGCCGCAACAGTGTCCCTGCTGCGGAGAACCTACCCGTATCCACGAAAGCAAGTCAACCGTTGATGGGCGGGAGCGAGTTACACGGACACTGTTTTGCGACAATCCGAATTGTGAGACCCGGCGCCTGCGGCAGTTTGTCCACTTTGTCGGGGACAAGGCAATGGATATTGCTGGGCTCTCCGAAGCGACACTGGAGAAGTTCATCGGCCGCGGCTGGATTCATAGTTATATGGATATTTACCGGCTGGATCGGCATAAAGCCGAAATTGTCCAGATGGACGGCTTCGGAGAAAAATCGTGGCAGAGGCTCTGGGATTCCATCCAGCGCAGCCGTGAAACCACCTTTGAGCGGTATCTGGTTGCAATGGATATCCCGATGGTTGGCAATACCGCCAGCCGCACCTTGGCCCGCACCTTCCAGAGCAGTCTTGACGCTTTTGAGGAGGCTGTGGTCAGCGGATACGACTTCACGCAGCTCCCCGATCTGGGCGACACACTGCAAAGCAATATCCGCGCCTGGTTTGATAGCGAGGACAACTGGTTTATCTGGTATGAACTGCGTGAGCTGGTGCAGATTGCACCGCCTCCTCCGCCCCAGGAAACCACAGACAGTCCTTTCGCTGGCCTCACTATTGTGCTGACCGGCAAGGTAGAGCCATACACGCGGGAAGGTATCAATGCGAAGATCGAATCCCTGGGTGCCCATGCCGGCAGTTCTGTCAGCAGCAAAACCGACTACCTGATTTGCGGTGAAAACGCAGGCAGTAAGTTGGAAAAGGCACAGGCATTGGGAATTAAGATCTTAACGCCGGCGGAATTTTTCCGCATGGCGGGCGAGTAAACGCCAGGGAGAGAGGGTACGCCCTCTCTCCCTATCTTTTGACGGAGGTGCAACATGAACATCACACATGACCAGTCTCTGATTGGTTACGACAGCCGGGAACTGATTAAGCGTGGGTATGGCTGTATGGCCATAGATGTGCTTCGCTTGGAGTTCCTTTATACCCCTGATAAGGCACAGGGGTCCGAGAGAATGTCGCCGCAGCAGCGGAACCACATTATGAAGTCCGTTATGGACACCATTGCCGACAGATTCCCTTGTTACCAATACAATGTCCCCAGGGAAATGAAATATCATAGCCAGGATTGGGCCCTCTTTTTCTGGTGCAGAGAAGCGGCAGGAGACAACGACACCGCTGGTGATGGACGGGATTACTCTTACTTTACTCTCACGCTCAATCAGCAGTATTCGGCAGAAATGCGGCAGAAAGTCTGCGACCAGGTACTCTCCCTGCTCAACAGTAAGTTCACCGCTCTCTCCAATCTGTACCTCGCTATTCAGTACGAGGCCTTACTGGATCATAAGAAAATTGCCGATGATGCTGCCCGGCTTGCCCCGATGCTAAACGGGAAAAAGTGCGTGTATCACGGTATGGAGGGAAGTCTCATCCTTACAAAGACCGGCTTGCTTTTCAAAAAAAAGTACGCCAAGCGATTCGGTTACGCGTTGACACCGTCGGATGTTCTGCAAATCGAATGGCAAATGGAAACCGCAGCATAAGTGAGAAAGGAAGGTTTAATAATGAAATATACCATTACAGATTATTTCGGAGATCGTGTTGAACTGGAGCCGTGCTTGGAACTCTATACTGTCCATGACTTCATGGGCAAAGAAATGCCGGGGCTGGCAATCCAGCTATACTTTATTGATGAAGAATTTGGCGAGCCCGAGTTGTACGAAGATCTCACCGTGTGCTTTGGCGAGTTCATTAGTCTCCGCAATGCCGCCTACATCGACACAAATAATTGCTACTTTGCCCAGCAGTTGTTGGAACAGGGAATTGCAAAGGATACCGGCCTGAAAAAGCACAGCGGGTTCTGTGAGTATCCCCTCTGGGTGTTTGAAGAAGGCTTTTTGCGTGAAATCGGGAAAGAAAACTATGAGAAGTACAAAGCCGCTTACGACACATACGCGCCCATTTGAGGCCGCAAGGAGGCAAACCGTTCATGAGCTATATTGGTGGTGGTCCCTACTATGCGGAAACTTGCCCGCAGTGCGGCTCAACCATGTGGAATGGCCGGTGCGAAAATCCAGACTGTTACTTCCACTGGCATCCGCGTGAAGATGACGACAAAGCAGAGCATCCAGACAGATGACTCCACAGTAAACAGCGGGGGCAGTTCTTTTGAACTGTCCCCGCTGTTTTGTTGAAAAAGGCGTGTTACTTTCGTATAAGATGATTATAAAGGAGGTAATACAGTATGCTCATTGGTATTGACCACGGAAATAAGCAAATCAAGACTGCTCACTGCTCACCCTTCACTTCTGGCCTGAAAGAGAGCGATGTACTCCCGTTTGGGAAAGACATCCTCAAATTCGATGGGAAGTACTACCAACTCACCGACCAGCGTATTCCGTACCACAGGAACAAGGCCTCAGACCAGCGCTTCTTTGTCCTTACCCTGTTTGCCATTGCGCAGGAACTGGACATCCAGAATGTCGATGGCCGGGATACCCTTCGGGTTCAGTTGGCGGTTGGGCTGCCGCCGGCGCACTATGGCGCCCAGCATCTGGAATTCAGCCAGTATTTTCTGGGGCGCGGCGTGACCAATTTCACCTACCAGGACAAGCCCTATTCCATTCTGATTGACGATGTCGGCTGCTACCCGCAGTCCTATGCAGCGGCGGCAACAATCATCCGCACCCTGCAGGATGCTCCCAGAGCCTTGATCGTGGATATCGGCGGGTTTACGGCCGACTACCTTCAGGTCAAAAACGGCGAAGGGGATCTGTCCATCTGCGATTCTTTGGAAAACGGCGTGATTCTGCTCTACAACAAAACTCGCTCCAGAGTCAGCGCCGAGCAGGACATTTTGCTGGACGAAGCAGAGATCGACGCCATCCTGATGGATCGCAGTGCCGGCACGCCGCCCAGCCTTGGTGACCTGGTCCGCCGGCAGGCGAAAGAATTTGTGGACGACCTGTTGAGCACTTTGCGGGAGCGGGGGCTTGAATTGCGCTCCGGTCCGGTGGTGTTTGTAGGCGGTGGATCTATCCTGTTGCGCAGGCAGATCGAGGCGTCCGGAAAGGTTCGCAATCCCGTATTCGTGGATGACATCCGAGCCAATGCCAGAGGTTATGAACTGCTTTATCGGGTGTGCCATTCCGGAAGGTGATAGACATGGGAGATAAAAAGCACCTTGGCCGCTTTACTGTGCAATTTAATTTGGGCGACCCCCAACAGGCACGGGTTTCCGAGATCCTGGAACACCAGGGGCGGCAGAAAGCTCGGTTTATCTCCACTGCCATCCTTCACTACATCAACTGCAAGGAAACGCCGGAGGTCACACTGCCCCCGGTTCCAGATGCAGCGGAGATAGAGAAAATTGTACTGGCTATCCTCAAAAAGCATACCAGCGAGGATTACACACATCCGATGCCCCCCCGGCAGGAAGTTTCCTCCAAGGAACCGACCTGTCTGCCGCAAGAAATGCCTGCTGCCGCAGAGCATGAGGACACTACTGATGAACTCAAGGCACTATTGGGCGATGGAGGGTTTTCTGCAATCGCCAACACGCTGGCATCTTTTGGCCGAACATAAGCGAGAGGCATAGCAGACCGAACCTGCTATGCCTCTTTTTTGTTCGATGCAACAGCTGCAATAAAGGTATCAATGATAGTCTCCAGATATTGATACTGCTCTGGTGTCAATTGCGATATTTTCGTGGACAGAATAGAGAAATCTTCGTTATTGAATTCGCCACGGAACAAATAATCTATGCTGATGTCAAGGGCGTCACACAACTTGAGAATATTCTCCGGCCGAAGGGCCTTTCTCCCAGTTTCAGCGGTAGAGATGGTCTGCGTTGTTGTCTTTGCTTTTTCTGCAAGTTGTTCCTGTGTCAGACCCAACTGTTTCCGCCTCTTGCTCAGTCGCTGGCCCATATCGTTCAAGAGATTATCCATGACATCACTCCTATAGATAACAGTTTATCCATAGTAGCGTAAATAATTAAGCGGCTATGGATAGAAATTATTATCCATAGCGTATATAATGAAGTAAATTGCTGTCGTTGGCAGTATTCCGCAAGGATACTTCTGCGGCACACACCAATGTTTGAAGGAGAAATCAACCATGAGCTTGCTGATGAAACGGCTGGCATTCTGGATGCGTGAATCTGCGCTTCATGCCAAGTTTCGCCTCTATGAGCGGTGGCCGGCCCTGTTTCCCCACGCGTTGGACATGGACGAGCAAGATGATGAAATGCCCGATGATGCTGCTGAAGTAGCGTATTTTGAACAACGCTTCAAGGAACACAAGGCAGCAGAACCGACTCTTGAGCCTCGGCGGACGATTATCTTTTCTTCATATAATTCCAAAAAACATTGCAATTTTGTGACAGCCAATTATTATAAGCGGTTAATCACAAGAAACTTACAATGGGCATTGGAACGAGGATTTACCAATGTGCTCGTTGACTATACAACTCCCTATGGCCTGCTGGCATTGGAAACCTTACTGCCTATCAAAACCAATGGGACGAGATTCAACCTCTATGCCGTCAAATCGCTTCTCTTTTCGGAGCGGAAAAGTTATCGCCTTGTTCCTGAAACCAATATAGAGATTGCTTTTCTGACCAGAGAATGTGATTACAGTTTCAGTCAGTACCTTCCAGAGGAAACACTCTTTCAGATCTTCAACAATGCAGGTGTTTTATGTAGTGAATCTGGAATAGCAATTAACTCAAGGTGGATACCCCAACATTTGATAGATGTGTGGTAGGCCCAATTAGAGTAGGAGGATACCGCATGGATGGACGCGTTTGTGCCATTACTGGACATCGGCCCAGCCGGTTTAAGTTCAAATACAGCGAAGATGATACCCTTTGCAAGAAGATCGAAGCCAATTTGCTGGAGGTATTCCGGAAGCTGCATAATGAAAAGGAAGTAAGGCGTTTCTATGTTGGCGGCGCCCTGGGTGTGGATATGTGGGCTGCTGAACAGATCCTTCGCCTGAAGGAGCAGCCTGGATACGGAGATATTGAATTGGTTGTGGCCCTGCCGTTTGTCGGCCATGATGCCGAGTGGGATCAGCGCAGCAAGCACCGGATGGAGTTCATCCTGCAACATTGCAGCAGAAAAGATGTCATCGGAAACGAGGATTGCCGCGAGAGTTATGTCAAAAGGAATTGCTACATGGTAGATAGGGCTGATTATCTGGTGGCGGTTTATGACGATGTGCGGAATCTTCGATCCGGGACAATGCAGTGTGTCCGGTATGCACAGAAGAATGGTGTTCCGGTAGTTCTGATTCATCCAGACACAGCAAGTATAACCTATCCAATTTAATTCATCAAAAGCGCCGGTGCGGTCTTATCAGCCCTGCACCTGGCGCTTTTTCCATATGCCAGGTATTCCGCCAAAGTTACTTATACAGCAATTCACATTTTGCGCCTTGTATTGTTCTTTTGTAAGAACTATACTGAGTTAATCGGAGGTTGAAACATGGATTATATGACTGTCAAAGAGGTCAGCGAAAAATGGGGCGTGACGCCTCGACGGATAAACTACTATTGTGCCGGTGACCGCATCCCTGGTGCTGTCAAAATTGCTACAATCTGGCTGATCCCGAAAGACGCGGAGAAGCCAATAGATCGGCGTTATAAGCAAACACAAAGATGATATATGACTATCAACTTTAATCCATCTATTTTTACCATGATATAAAAGCTGCTCCGCAAGTTGTCACTTTGAGATTTTTTTGAGATTTGTACTATATGCTAAAGCGAATAGAGGTGAGGACTATGAAATCCAAAATACTAATAGTTGATGATGAACATGGTATCGTTGATATGATACAAAGTTACTTTCAATCCCAATATGATATTCTTACTGCATATAGCGGGCAAGAAGCACTTCAAAAGGCTGGCAACAACCCCGATTTGATTTTGCTGGACATCAATATGCCGGATATAGACGGGCTAACTGTATGCCAGAAAATACGGGATTACATCACTTGTCCCATTTTATTCCTGACCGCCCGCATTGAATCCGGCGATAAGATCATAGGCTTTCAGGCTGGGGCAGATGACTATATTGTAAAACCCTTTGATCTGGATGAATTAGGAGCGCGTATTGCTGCACATCTGCGACGAGAACAGCGCCGCCAAAGTAATTCTGCGGTTCGTTTCTTCGGTGAATTAGCGTTAGATTACTCTGCCCGCACAGCTACAATCAATAGTCAAAGCATCCCGTTGTCCAAACGGGAGTTTGAAATCGTCGAGCTTCTTTCCCTCAATGCTGGACAAGTCTTTGACCGAGAACGAATTTATGAACTTGTGTGGGGACTGGATGGAGACGGAAACAGCGATACGATTATGGAGCATATTCGGAAAATACGAGCTAAGTTTGCAGCACATACGCTACACAATTATATTGAAACAGTTTGGGGGTGCGGGTATCGGTGGAACGCTTGAAAAACATGGGCCTTAAAAAGTCTTTTTTGCTCTTATCCCTGTTCTGCTTGATTGCTGCGTTTCTGTTGCTTGGTATATCTATCTTGGTTTGCCGCGGCATTATGGCAAGTTATCCATCCGGCGGAGTAGAAATCTTATCGGATGGTTCCGTTATCCCCTTGCCAGAGCCAACAGCAGCACAGCAGCGTGTACTAACAGTCCTGAATATTATACAAATGGCGTGTTGTATCATATTCCCGGTGGGAGGATTGCTAACTTCCGTTGCTCTCTTTTATCATATTAAGCTAAAGCAGCCCATTGGTATTTTGCGGGATGGTATTACCCGGATTCAGAATAATGATTTAGACTTTTCGTTGCCCATATCGTCCAACGATGAAATGGGACAGCTTTGTGCTGCTTTTGAAGGGATGCGGAGAGAACTACTAAAAACAAATCGCTTGCTGTGGCAGCAGGCAGAAGAACGGAAACGGCTCAACGCCGCCTTTTCCCATGACTTGCGTAATCCAATCACAGTCTTAAAAGGAACGGTAAAATTGCTTCGGCAAGGCGTTCAGGACGATCAGGCGATAAATAGGTTGGAAGGATATACATTGCGTATTGAACAGTATGTAGAGGCCATGAGCAGCGTTCAAAAATTGGAGCAGCTTTCCGTTCATCCCCAAAAGATTGACCTGTCTGTTTTACAAAATGAGTTGCAGGAAACCACCAGATTATTAGCCAACACTAAAAAGATTGCTTTGTCGTGTCCATTGGTTGGGGAAGTTCTTTTAGATCATGGTATTTTTCTTACAGTCGCAGAAAACCTAATTGGAAATGCGGATCGATTTGCAAAAAGCAAGTTATCCATTGAAGTTGTTTTAGAAAAAGATTATTTGCTTTTGAAAATATCAGATGATGGGCCGGGGTATCCACCTGCACTGATTCAGAATGGGCCAAGACCGTTTGAAACTGCAAGCAGCAATTCTTCACATTTTGGAATGGGACTTTACAGCAGCCAACTTTTATGTGAAAAACATGGGGGCAAATTGATTTTAGAAAATCAATCTCCGGCTGGGGCAACGGCAATCGCCGTTTTTCAATTATCTTTCAAACCTTGAGCGATTCTTGAGATTTCTATTTTACACTCTCCTTATACCACAAGTTAAGGAGAGTGTTTTTATGAATATTGAAGCAAAGGATTTATCCAAAGTTTACGGTAACGGCGAAAACAGGGTTGTCGCTTTGGATCATGCAAATTTGGAGATCGTTTCAAGTGATTTTATTTCGATTATGGGGCCGTCGGGCAGCGGTAAAAGCACCCTGCTTCACCTGCTTTCAGGTTTGGACAGACCCACATCTGGCAGCCTAACCTATGACGGAAAAGATATTTACAGTTACAGCGACAAAGAGCTGTCTGCCTTTCGCCGCAAACGGATCGGGTTTATTTTTCAGCAATTCAACCTGCTTCCCGTTCTGACCGCAAAAGAGAACATTATTATGCCTCTTTTGCTGGATAAAAAGCAGCCGGATGAAGCCTACTTAAAACAACTCACGGAGCTGCTTGGTATTCAAGGGCGTTTGGATCACCTGCCCCATGAATTATCCGGCGGCCAGCAGCAGCGTGTGGCGATTGCCCGCGCCTTGATTGCAAAACCGGATGTGATCTTTGCGGACGAACCTACCGGGAATTTGGACAGCAAAAGCGGCGGCGAGGTTATGGAGCTGCTTCAAGGCGTGTGGAAGAAGATGGGGAAAGCACTTGTTGTAATTACCCATGACATCCGCATTGCACGGATGGCAGACCGCCAGTTTCAGATTGTAGATGGTATTCTCTCGGAGGTGACAGCAAGATGAAATCCTACCGGGCATTAGCAATCAAAGAACTGTTCGCACAAAGAGTAACTTCTGTTCTTGTCCTTATTGCGGTCATATTGTCCACGATGATGACAACCATCGTCGGGCAATCTCTCGGCGTCCTGACTGCCATGCGGGAACAACAGGCAATCGCACTTGGCGGGAACCGCTATGCGACATTTTTACAAATGGACGCCGATCAGCTCCATGCGCTGCAACAGGATGAAAGGCTCTCTTATGTAGGCTCTTCTATTTATCTTGGTAGTATGGAACTAACTTCATCACTAAATCTTGGATTGACCGAATATCAAGGTGATAATGCGTCCATTTATCCTTCCAGCACAAATATCAAGGAAGGAAAACTGCCGCAGGCCCCGATGGAACTCGCACTTCCCGAAGATGTATTGCAGTATTTGGGCTTTGACGGAAATATTGGTGATACGATCAGTCTTTCGCTGGAAAAGTCCCTTCGCCATAATATTGCAGATAGTTATTCATACACCGCAGAATTTGTCCTCACGGGAATTTTGGAAAGCAACTATTTGGGTTATGTAAGTGGCACAGTTACCGGCGTTGTTGGAGAAGGAACGGCTATACAGCTCCTTCCCCAATCCCATATTTATTATAATGTGGATATACGGACTGCCGATAAAAGCGCATTTCAATCCATTGTTGATGACATCAACGGAAAACTCCAAATCCACGAATTGGACACCAGTTACAATATAGTCTATCTGAACGCAATGGGGATTTCCTATACTGCGGATTCCGAGGATGCCAATGACACTGGCTTTTCTTTTATGGCCGTTGCGGGAATATTGGTTGCCTTCCTGATCCTGTTGGCTGCTGGACTTGTGATCTACAACATTTTGAAAATCTCCGTATCTAAACGAATGAAGGGATACGGAACGCTACGGGCGATTGGTGGCGAGAAAGGTCAGCTTTATCAAATCGTTGTAATTGAAGTAATCTTGCTGTGTGTAATTGGTATTCCTGTCGGTATGCTTCTTGGTTCACTAAGTGCCAGCGGGATTTTGGCGGCAGCTACCGGGCTGATTTCGCCTGAACTCTTTTTGGTTCAAAATGCGACGGAACTCCAAGCGTTGATTGCAGAAAACAGTTCGCTGAAAGTGATTTCGTTGATTATCAGCGGTGCTATTACCTTAATCTTTGCCATGTTCGCCGCATTGCCAGCAGCACGGTCTGCTGCAAAAGTATCTCCCATTATGGCAATGTCTGGAACTAATTTGAAAATCCATCGCAGAAAACGCCGAACCAGAAAAATTCGAAACTTTGAAGCATATTATGCACGGCTCAACTTGAAAAGAAATAAGGGGCGGACAGCAATAACAGTTTTGTCCCTGATTATGAGTATCACAGTATTTATTGCCTTGCAAGGATTTACGACAATACTAAATGCGGCCAGCGCCCTTCAGGAGAGCCATTTAGGTGATTATCAGATTACTAATGAAACTGTGGGATTTTCTGCGGATGCTTTGCGTGAGTTGCAGGAAAATGAGTCCGTTCAAAGTGTGGCCGCTATCCAATTTTCCCTTTACGAACAAAATGAGGCGGGCCAACTCGACGGAATTGATATTGGATTTGCATTAAAGCCCGGTGAGACATTTCAGGTTATTGGCCTTAATGATGAATACTGGGATTATTTTATGGGTTCAGAACTATCCGCGGATCAGCTTGAAGAACTAAAGTCAGGAAATGCTTGCGTGGTACGCAATCCGATCTCCGTTAGCTACGGCGAGGAACCGTTGGAATTTACAAGTATTGAAGCAGGTTCTACCATCTGTGTTGCAGGTACAGATTTAGCAGTATTGGAAACGCTGGATGGTTATGAAGGTTATCTTGGTATCGGAAATGGCGGTTTTACAAATGGTGTTCAGGTGATTGTCGATGATAGCATTTACGAACAACTGACAGGGAAAAACACCTATTCCGAGTTTTTACCTACGCTGAATAAAGACGTAGACCGGGAAACCTTTGATACATTTGTTGAGGATTTTTGTAAGCAGACACCGGGGACAACATTCCTGTCGTATGAAGAAACTGACCAGCAGCTAAAAGAGAGCTTTGCTCAAATTCAAATGCTGGCATGAGGGCTGATCCTTTTTGTCGGCCT
>ENA-UOJO01001755-UOJO01001755.1-human-gut-metagenome-genome-assembly--contig:-P57-NODE-1755-length-25883-cov-10.247793_pt1 | contig 25883 bp, 27 predicted proteins | sample MGYA00242351_ERZ723898 | MGnify/ENA metagenome assembly ERZ723898 | reverse complement strand
GAGCGTTCGGCTGTTAACCGAAATGTCGTTGGTTCGAGTCCAACACGGGGAGCCACGGAAAGCAGGTATCTGTCGATACCTGCTTTTCAGTTATTCAATTAAAACGCAATTTGAAGGCTGTACAGCGTTCTGCAAAAAACTTACAAGGTGTTTTTTGTTATTTAAACTCTAAAACCTTTTGATTTTAACTTTCGACGGCTTCGTCGGCGGTTTTGATCCCGAAAATTCGCTTTTGAATTTTGTTGTTTACAAAATTTATTCCGACATCTTGACTAAGCATGCTTCATTATATATAATTAGCACTATGCATAATTCAAATTATATATGAGGGCGGAGATATGCCCGCAAAAGCAAAGGTTACAAAGGAAATGAGAGTGGAGGCCGCCTTTGCCGTTGCCCGCGAAACGGGAGCGGAAACATCAATGCAAGAACCGTATCGGAAAGGCTGCATTGCTCTACACAGCCCGTTATGTATCATTTTACCACGATTGAAGAATTGAAACGGACGGTTTATGTAAAGGCGGACGGCTATCATTCTGAATATCTGATGAACCTGAAAAAGGCATCAAACGGTGTAATACTCGGAATAGGGATGAATTATATCCGCTTTGCAAATAAAGAACCGCATTTGTTCCGTTTCCTTTTTCAATCGGATTATTTTAAAGGCAGCACCCTGCCGGAGCTGATAGATGCCAAGGAGCTTGAGCCGGTTCTTTTTGCTATGCGGGAAGCCGTGGGGCTTGATACTAAGCGGACCAAAAAGGTCTTTTTGACGGTTTTCTGTTTGCTCACGGATATGCAAGCATTATAGCCAATAACGCGCTTAAATATGATGAGGGGGTTGTAAAATCTCATTTGGAGCAGGCCTGCAAGGGCGCAATATTGGCTTCACAGAACGAATGACGCGGGCATACGGACCGTTTTCTTTCAATTGCATGCAGCGCAGATGAAGGGCGCGAACATGCAGTGCAGATAAAGGGCGCGAAAAGGAGAGAGTATGAATTATATATACATTACCAAAGAAAATATTGACAGTGAGCATATTTGCTGCGCCATGTCAGGCAAGCAAAGCCTTGCCAAAAAAGAATGGCTTAAGCAGCGCTTTGATGAGGGGCTTGTTTTTTACCGCAGCAAGGAGCGCGGAAAGTGCTTTATTGAATATATCCCTGCGGAAAATGCATGGGTGCCGATAGAGGCGGACGGTTGGCTGTATATAAACTGCCTGTGGATAGCGGGCTCCATGAAAGGACACGGATATTCAAATGACCTTTTGCGGGAGTGCATAAGGGATGCCGAGGCACAGGGCAGAAAAGGCATTTGCATACTGTGCGCCCAGGGGCGTAAGCGGGAATTTCTTGCCGATCCGAAGTTTCTGGCATATAAAGGCTTCAAAACGGCGGATATATCCGACTGCGGAATAAGCCTTATGTATTTGCCCCTTGTGCCGGATGCAGAGCCGCCGAAATTCAAAGATTGCGCCAAGCATCCCAAGGCAGACGAAGACGGCTTTGTGCTTTATTATACCGATCAGTGCCCCTTTACCTGCTACTGGGTGCCAAGGGTGCAGGAGGCGGCAAAGGAGCACGGCATTAAGTTCAAAGCCATTCACATCACCAATAAAGAATCCGCACAGAGTGTACCCGCGCCGGTTACGACCTATGCCCTGTTTCGGGACGGCCGTTTTCTTACACAAAGCATACAGTCGGACAAAAAATTTCTGGCACTTGCAGAAATAAGCAACTGAACCGTCGTCCAAAAGTTAAATAACGCAGAAGTAAAGAATGAAAACGGCGCGCTTGTCGTGACAGACCTTCAGAACGATATTACAAAACACTATAAGGAAATCATTGACAGAGTCAATGAGGCAATAGGACGGACTGCCCAAAAGGATTTGAAGATTGTTTACATATTCGATTTTCAGCCGGCCTTTAAACGGTTTTCCCGTATGCTTGAATTAAGCGCGGACAAAACCGCAAAAAGCGATATGTCCGTGCAGAACGGAAAGTGACGGGCAGGCGTTCCCCCCGACGGCGCTTGCGGATAAGGGCGCTGAATTATACGGTGTTTTAATTATCCGCCGTGCCGATATAAAACATAAAAAGCGCGGACGGCCGATTCGGCGTCCGCGCTTTGGCTTTTTGTATATCCTTTTGTATAAAAATATCCCCTTTTTAGCTGCCCGCAAGGGTGTTTATAAGCTCGGAAATGATGTTGTTCCCAAAAAACACGCCGTCGCGCGTAAGGGCAACGGTGCTTCCTCTTACGGTAAGATATCCGCAGTTTGCAAATATGCTCAGCTTTTCTTTGAACAGCTGCACAAGATCGGTGCCGAGGCGCCCGGAAAACGGCGCAAGATCCGCGCTGCCCTTTTGCAGGGCATATATAAGAGCGTCCAGCACACGGTACCGGTCCGACAGCACTCGCCCGCGCGAGCAGATATGTATATCCTGCGAAACATCGCCGCAGGTATGGGTGTTGTGATAAAAATAGTTTTCTATGTTTCCGCCCGCGCCGTGACCAAGGGCAATGCAGCTGCCCCCGCTGTGGCGTATCTCCATATAGTCATAGCGGTCGCGGCCGTCCTTTACAAGCTTTGTAAGCTCCAGCATCCTATAGCCGGCGGGCGTGAGCCTGTTCAGGATAATGTCAAACAGCTCCCTTTCGCGGCCGATATCCTGCATGCGCTTTTTTGCGCTGTCGTCAAGCCGTTTGTAAAGCGGCGTTTTTTCGTGCAGCATAAGCGAATAGAAGGATATTCCGGCAGCGTCAAGGGATATTATTGTGTCAAGATCCTTTAATAAAAGCTCATCGGTCTGGCCTGGGTAATTGTAGATAAGGTCTATGCTTGTGTTCCGAATCCCCGCACTAATCGCCGCAGCCACGCGGGAAGCGGCAAATTCTCCGCTTCCGCGCCGGCCCAGCAGCCTTCTGGCGCTGTCGTCAAAGGTCTGTATGCCCACGGATAAACGGTTTACGCCGCCCTCTGCAAGCACCTCCAGCATTTCCTGCGTAAGCTCGGTAGCAGAGGTCTCCACGCTGATCTCCGCCCCAGGCGCAATGTAAAAGCTGCTGTGCAACCCGGCAAGCACTGCCTTCATCTGCGCGGGGGAAAGCGATGTGGGGGTGCCGCCGCCGAAGTTTACGGCATCAATGGGCGCCTGCATATAGGGATATCCCTGCATATGCTGCATCTCATTTATAAGATAATTGTGATACTCCCGCCTGTTCAGCTCATCCGGACGGTGAAAGGGGCAGAAGGAGCAGGTTTTGCAGCAAAAGGGTACATGCAGATATATTACCCGGCGGCTTCCGGCCGTTTTTGAAAGCACCGCAGGAAGGTAATCCTCTCCTGCGGTGCTTACGGTACAGCGGTTTTTCAGGTTGCGCGAAGCGTCATGGTGGCTTTTATAACGCGTTGAAAACATCATTTTTCGCTCTTGAAGGAAAAATCGGCATCCGGGTAGAGAATCTGAGCCAGCTGCTGATAAGCCTGGGCAAATCGGCTGTTGGGCTTGTTGTGGAAAAGAGATTTTTCAAGATAGAATACCTTCCCGTTTTTAACCGCACTCAGGGACTGCCATACGGGATTGCTGCCGTAGGTTTCTTCCACCTGTGCTTTGGCGGCATCGGTTCCGGCGTGACACTGCACAATGATAATGTCGGGATCGGCAGCCAATACCGTTTCAAGGTTTATGGTAAGACGGTCGGCGCCCTCCGTATTGTCCCAGCTGTCCACAATGTTTACCGCCTTCATTGCGCTCACCATTCCGCCTACAACGGTGGAGGAGGTGTTGGCTTCAAGAGTGCTGGCATTTGCAAACATGCTCAATACGCGCGGCGCATTTCCGTCGGGGATCTTGCACAAAACCTCCGCCACATCGTCAAGAGCCTTCATGGCTATGCTGTCCCACAGCTCGGGATGCCCGGAAAGATTGCAGAATACCTTAAACCATTTCAGATAATCGGAAAAATCGTCATACCTTACGGCAATAACGGGTATGCCCGCTGCCTTCGCGGGGCTTTCAATGGTGGAATAGCCGCTCATTGCGGTAGAGCAGATGATCAGCTCCGGCTGCAGGGCAATAATGGTCTCGGTGTCCCATTTTTTGCCCGAGGAAGAGGCGGCTACAACCGTCACGCCTTCATCGGCGGTAATATCACGGCCGATATATTCCGTGTAGAGCGACTGAGAGCTTTCGCCTCCGATGCAGCCTGTCACGGAGCCGCCCGCTTCGTACCACAGCGTCGTAAAGCTGGCATAAAGGTTTACCACCTTTGCGGGGTTCTTTTTAACGGTAATTTTGCCCTCTGCCGAGGAAGCATCGCTGAAGGTTACGGAATCGTCATCCACGGTTACCTCGTTTGCGGCCTTAAGGAATTCCGCTTTAAGAGCCGCCTTCCGCGCTTCCTTGTCGGACGGCGCTGCGGTGCCGCCGCCTGCGGCGGCAGAGCCGGCGGGCGCGGTGCCGGTGTCGGCCGGCGCGCAGGCGGTAAGCACGCCTGCAAAAAGACAGAAGCAAATAAGCAGTGCAAATATTTTTTTCATATGTGTTCCTCCGAAATGTGTTTGTTTATATATAATTGTTTAATTATATCTGTTGTTAATTATGTCTGCTGTTCAACCGTGCCGAAGGTCGTTCTTTGCGCAATGAAGTACGGGCAGTCATGCACCGGATCGCGGTAAACATCGGCTTCAATTTCAAATATACTGCGAAGATTGTCCTTTGTCACCGTTTCCCGGGGCGTGCCGCAGGCAAAGAGCGTACCGCCGCGGATTGCCGCCAGGCAGTCCGAGTAGCGTGCGGCAAGGTTTATATCGTGCAGAACCATTACAATGGTAATTCCCAGCGTGCGGTTAAGATGCTTTATAAGCTCCAGCACCTCCACCTGATAGCTGATGTCAAGGTAGGTGGTAGGCTCGTCAAGTATCAGGATCTCCGGCTGCTGAGCCACCGTCATGGCTATCCATGCGCGCTGCCGTTCTCCGCCGGAAAGGGTGGAAAGAGTCCTGTCCTTCAGGCGGGTCAGCCCGGTCAGCTCCAGCGCACGGCGGATAATGGCGCTGTCGTTTGCGGCCGCGCCGTGCCCGAAGCGGGAATAGGGGAATCTGCCGTAGGAAACCAGCGTGCCCACATCTATATCGGGCGGGGATTCATGCACCTGCGACAGGTAAGCTATTTTCTGCGCAAGCTGCTTTGCCGGGTAGGAGCTCAGCCTTTTGTCAAGGTATACTACCTCGCCCCGCCGCGGCGTAACCGCGCGGGAAACGGTTTTCAGCAGCGTGGATTTTCCGCACCCGTTCTGGCCTATCAGCGTTACTATCTTGGAACGCGGAATATCAAGGGTAAGCCCGCGCAGAATCTCGTTTTTGCCGTAATTTACGGAAATATCGCAAAACCCGAAATACATCTTCAGCAGCCCCCTTTTCCCTTGCGCGTGCGCAGCAGGTATAAAAAGAACGGCGCCCCTATAAAGGAAAGTATAATGCTCACCGGCACCTCGCCCGGCGGAAGAATAACCCGCCCTATCGTGTCGCATACAATTACAAGGCAAAAGCCTAACAGTGCCGAAGCAGGAAACAGATACCTGTAATCAGAGCCTGCAAGCAGCCGCGCAATGTGCGGCACCACAAGTCCGACAAAGCTGATAAGCCCGGCGGCGGAAATGGCCGCACCCGCAAGAAGCGATGATACCGCTATCAGAAAAAAGCGGAAGGCCTCCGTATGCAGCCCCAGAGAGCTTGCGGTTTCGTCGCCCAGCATCAGTATGTTCATCCGGCAGGGCAGAAAGGCGCATATAAAAACGCCCGTTGCCGCATAGGGCAGAACCATGAAAAAGCTGTCCCAGCCCGCGCCGTTCAGTCCGCCCACAAGAAAGCCGGAGGCGTTGCCCAGCGATTCCGCAAAAAAGGTTTTTATTATATCATTGAATGCGCCGAACAGAGCCGAAACGGCCATGCCGGAGAGAATCATTTTCACCGGGGAAACGCCCTTCTGATACGCCAAAGCGTATATCAGCATGGTGGTGATGAAAGCGCCCAATATTGATCCTAACGGCAAAAGACGGGAATAGGCGGGAAAAGCAACCAGCGTTAAATACCCTATAAAGCTTGCGCCCCCGTTACACCTATGGTGGAGGGGGAAGCCATGGTGTTGCGCATAACGCCCTGCAGTATGCAGCCCGAAAGCGACAGACATACGCCCACAAGCCCGCCCGCCAGTACGCGCGGAAAGCGAAGGTTCCACACGATCAGGCGCGCCATGCTGCCGTCGTCAATAAACAGCGCCCTTGCAACCTCGGAGGCGGAGAACCTTACGCTGCCTATGCCGGTGCATATCAGCACCGATAAAAAGGACATAATGCCAAACAGGGTAATAACTATCCAACGCGAGGCTTTTCTGCGCACGGCTTCCTTCCCCGGCGCGGCGGGGATTTCGGAGCGGACGGTTCTGCTCATGCCTTTTTAAGAAACTCCGCGACTGCCGCGCGGGCCCCCTCCAGCTCCTCTGCGTCCGGGTGTCCCAGAGATTGCTTCTGTTTTTCAAAGCGCTCCATGGAAAGGTGCCCCTTCTCCCCCTTAGGAATCCCGGTGCGCGCAAAGGTGCGCCGCAAATCAATGCTTCCCCGGCAGAGATAGTGCCCCAACAGGGTGTTGTGCTCCGATGCAAGGGCAATAACATTTTCGCATACCTTCGCCGCATGCGCCGTATCCGTCGAAACGCCCAACGAGCCTATAACTATCAGCTTTTTTCCGCGCATTCTTCCGATAAGCTCAATGGTGTCGTCGTCCGCAGTGCCGTGATTGCACCAGTAGCAAAGCACGAAGGTGTCGAATTTGCTTATCACCTCATGTGTGATATATCGGATATTGTACGGGCCGACATGGTCGGGCGCCGCTTCCGCCGCGGCGGCGGCCAGCTTATAAGCGTTGCCTGTTATGGTGGAAAATATAACGGGAACCGTACCGGCAAGGTCGGGGCGCATCTCACAGCCCCGCATCAGCGCGCGTCCCAGCGCCTCCGCCTCTTGCGGCGTGCCCGCGGGGGAGAGCATCACGCAGCGGGCAGCCTTGCCTATAAGCATAAGGCTTTGCGCGGCGCCGCCCTCAATATTGCCGAAAACGGCCGTTTTTTTGCCCTCAAGCGCAGTAAGGCATTGTGAAAAAATACGGATAGCCGTACAATTGTCGCCGTCGCCCAGCCCGAAAGCGGCGGCATCGTACAGGGCAAGCAAGCCGGGGGCAAGCGACAGATCAAAAATGTCCGCCTCCGCACCGCATGCGCGCGCCCCGGCGGCAATGATCTCCGCTGCGGCCAGCATCGCTTTGTCCTGCGGACAGATAATTGCAAGTTTACTCATGTGTATATCTCCTGATGAATTATTGGGTTAGCACATGCTAACCCAAACTCTTAAAAAACAGCCTCTTCGGCTTAAGAAGCGAAACACCTGCGTGTTGAATGGGTTAGCAACCGCTAACTGATGACAGAATACCATAATCCGGCGGAAATTGTCAAGCGCCTTTTGCGTATATTTTACTGAGCAAGCAGTTTGGCGGCAAAGGCATGCCCGTTTATTCCGGCAGCGGCCGCGCGGTTGTATCGGGGCGGGATCCGTGATATAATTGCATATAAAAGGAAGAAAAATATATCGGCTTTTAAGCAAAGCGGCAAACAGAGGAGCATCCTATGGGGTTTATTGATGAATATAAAAGGCTGGAAAAGCTGTGCGGACAGGCACTCGGAGAGGATGGCCGTGTAACTGCATATATTGACGCAATGCGCGCCGTACCCGACGGCGAACGGTATGTAAGCACCTGGCAGGAGGATCTGAAGCGCCTGAAGCATTACCGCTGGATGCGAAACAGAATTGTTCACGAGCCGGACTGCAATGAAAAGAACATGTGCGCTCCCGAGGATACAAAATGGCTTCGGAATTTCTGCATGCGTCTGGAAAAGCATAAGGATCCGCTGACGCTGTACCTAAAAGCGACCGCTGCGGCAGGAAAAAAGAACACCGCAGGAAAAGGAAAATGCAGCAATCCCGCAAAAGACGGCCGGCCTTTAACCAAAAGCAAAAATACAGCCCAAAGCAAAGCATACAGCGGAAGCGGCAAAGCCGCAGGCCCGCTGCTCGGCCTTGCAATGCTGCTTGCCGCCTTGCTTATGGCCGTATTTATAATCTGCCGAGCCGCAGGTCTTTTCTGACGGCGGCATTTTTCTTCCGAAATATCTTAAGGCCGTAGGCATGCGGACTTAAAGCTTTTATACGGCGTACATAAAAAAGCCGGGAACACCGTTTAGGGCGATTTCGGCTTTTAAGCGCTCCTGTTTTCGGTGCGTCTGCGTATTTCCCGTCATCTGCCGCAGCAATACATGACGGCCCAATGGTTTTCGGCGCGCATCTCAAAATGGCTTTTCAAAACAGCTTTGCATATGCAGCGGCTTATTCTTCCTCAGAAGCGGCCCACTTAGCAAGCTCTTTATCCGACATCCCGTTTATAATCTTTCCGCTCTTCCAGTTTGCCTTTGGGCATACGGCGGAGAGTACCTTTACGGTGCTGCCCATTCCGCTTCCGCCGGAGGTGGCAAAGGGGATCACGGTCTTGCCCGAAAAATCGCAGCTTTCAAGGAAGGTGTTTATTATATGGGGAGCCACATACCACCATATGGGGAAGCCCAAAAACACGGTATTGTATTTTTCGGGGTGGGGCAGCGGCTCTGCCATTGCGGGGCGGGAGGACGGGTCGTTCATCTCCGCGCTGGAGCGGCTGTGCTTATCCGTCCAGTCCAGATCCGCGCGGGTGTACAAAACGGCGGGACGGATCTCAAAAATATCCGCACCCGTTATTTTTGCAAGCCTCTGCGCCGCGGCCTTGGTAACTCCGCTTGCGGAAAAATATGCTACAAGCTTGTTGCTCATTGTTGCTTCCTCCTTTTTATACAGGGGTTTCCGTCCTTTTTGTTTTCGGTAATTTATCTTTCCGATGTATAAATTATACTCCCGTAAGAGGCGCTTTGCAATATCGCGTTGCTTGATATTTGTAAACTTTCTGTGTAATAAGCGCCGCGAAGTTTTTTCATGCTTAAAAATTTGTTTTTACCTCTTGACTTTGAGTACGCTCCAAGGTATATAATAAATCCGAAAAAAGCATAAAGCAAAGGAGGCCGGCAGCGTCAGGCCGAAACAACAGAAAGGGCAAAACAAAAATTATCACAAGCGAAGTGAGCGAAAAATACGGTATAACCGCGGATACGCTCAGATATTACGAACGCATAGGCCATGCTGCCTCAGGTGGGGCGCACCCCGGCGGAATAAGGGATTATACGCCCGATGATATCAGCTGGCCGAAGCTTATACTGTGCCTGCGGGGCGCAGGGCTGCCCATAGAGGCCATTATCGAATATGTTAAGCTGTTTCAAATGGGGACGCCTTCCCCGCGCGTCTTGAGCTGCTTAAGGAGCGGCGCGGTATGCTGCTTGAGCAGAAAGAAAAAACAGACAGCACGCTCATAAGGCTTGATTATAAAATATCGCGCTATGAGCATGCCGTAAAAACGGGCAGTCCGGAGCGGAATAAGCCGTGCGCGCAGCCTGCCTCAGGGGGGCAAAGTGTTAAACCGGCTTTGCAAAATATAATGTATAGGCACAATAATAAATAATTTTTCTTAATACAAGGCATTTTGTATGCGGAAAGGGAAAAGTATGACGGGTTTTGAAAAGGTTAAAAAGAACTTCGGCTTTGGCTGTATGCGCCTGCCCATGAAGGGAAAAGAGGTGGATCAGGCAGAGTTTTCCCGCATGGTGGATACCTATATCGCGGCGGGCTTTAACTATTTTGACACCGCAAGGGTGTATTTGGGCGGTAAGAGCGAAACGGCAATACGGGAGTGCATAGCCAAGCGCTATCCGCGCGAGGCGTTTGTGCTGGCGGACAAGCTTTCCGCAAGTCTGTTCAACTCTCGGGAGGAAATACGCCCGCTGTTTGAAAAGCAGCTGGAGTCCTGCGGCGTAGAATACTTTGATTTTTACCTCATGCACTCCCAAAACAGGGATATTTTCGAAAAATATAAACGCTGCCATGCCTACGAGCAGGCCTTTGAGCTTAAAAAAGAGGGCAAGGTGCGCCATGTGGGTCTGTCCTTCCACGATAAAGCGGATGTGCTGGAGGATATACTTAAGCAGTATCCGCAGGTGGAATTTGTGCAGATACAGCTGAATTATCTTGATTATGACGACCTCGCAGTACAGGGCAGACAGTGCTATGAGATGTGCCGCAAATACAATAAGCCCGTAATAGTCATGGAGCCGGTAAAGGGCGGCAGCCTTGTTAACCTGCCCGATGATGCCGCGCAGGTGCTCAAAAGCCTTAAGGGCGGCAGCCCGGCAAGCTATGCAATACGCTTTGCGGCGGGCTTTGACGGCATTTTCATGGTGCTCTCCGGCATGAGCAACATGGAGCAGATGCAGGATAACATCTCCTTTATGCAGGATTTCCGCCCCCTTGACAAACGGGAAACGGAGGCGGTAAAAAAGGTGTGCGGCATATATCAGTCCAAGCGCCTTATTCCCTGCACCGCCTGCCGCTACTGCACCGACGGCTGCCCTAAGCAAATTGATATTCCGAATCTGTTTTCCTGCCTCAATGCCAAAAAGCTGCATAACGACTGGAATGCCGATTATTACTATTCCGATGTCTGCGCCGTGAATAACGGCAAGGCATCGGATTGCATAGGCTGCGGCAAATGCGAGCGCTCCTGCCCTCAGCATCTGCCCATACGCGCACTGCTTAAGGATGTTGCAAAGGAGTTTGAAAAGTGATATACAGAAAGCTGCCTCACGGCGAGGAAAAGCTGTCCTGCCTGGGTCTGGGCATGGGCGGCATACAGAGCGCGCCGCCGGAGGAAACAGAAAAAACCGTGCGCAAAGGCATAGAAAACGGCATAAATTTCTTTGATCTCTGCGCGGGCGGCACCGCCGTTTACGCCCCCTTCGCACGGGCGATAGCCGGGGTGCGCGATAAGGTGCATTTTCAGCTGCATTTCGGCGCCGTCTACAACAAGCAGGGCGAATACGGCCTGTCGCGCGATTTGTCCCGTATAAAGGAAACCTTTGAATGGGAAATGTCCGTCCTGAAAACCGAATATGCCGATTTCGGCTTTCTTCACTGTGTGGATGAAGAAAACGATATAAAGGATATAGAGCAAAACGGCATACTTGATTATGTAAAGGACCTTAAGCGCCGGGGCAGAGTGCGCCGTATGGGCTTTTCCTCCCATACGCCGCAGGCGGCGCAGCGCCTTATCGATACGGGGCTTATGGATATGATGATGTTTTCCGTAAATCCCGCCTACGACATGGAAAAGGGCGACGAATACGGCATAGGCTCCGCGCAGGAGCGGGCGGCGCTGTTTCGCCGCTGTCAGGCGGAGGGCATAGGCATTTCGGTTATGAAGCCCTTCCACGGCGGGCAGCTGCTTGCAAAAAACACCTCGCCCTTCGGGGAGGCGCTTACCATAAACCAATGCCTGCAATATGCGCTGGACCGCCCCGCGGTGCTTTCGGCAGTGCCCGGCGTAAGAGGACTTCATGACCTTGACGAGCTGCTTTCCTTTCTTCAGGCTTCGGCGGAGGAACGGGATTATTCCGTCATAGGCGGCTTCACTCCGGAAACGGCGCGGGGACATTGCGTGTACTGCAACCATTGCAGACCCTGCCCTGCGGGCATTGACATAGGGCTTGTGAACAAGTATTACGATCTTTCCCTTGCGGGGGATAAAATGGCGCATGACCATTACGGCAAGCTCACCGTCAACGCCTCCCGCTGCATGAGCTGCGGCCATTGCGACAGCCGCTGCCCCTTCGGAGTCCGGCAGTCTGCCCGCATGGCGGAGATAGCACGGTATTTCGCCTCCTCCTTTAAGGCCGAATAACGCGCCGTAAGCGCAAAAAAACAGAGAAACTGATAAAAATACAAAAGATATTATAAAAGATATAGAAAAACATAAAAAGGAGCGATATAAAATGATAGAAAATGCATTAAGATCAAGACAGGTGTCCTTTAAGCTGGGCATCACGGTCAAGGCGCTTATCTCGGCGGGAACAGTGGCGCTGGCGGTGCTGCTTCCGCAGCTTGCGCATCTGGCGCTGGGCGAACAGGCGGGCATGCGCTTTCTGCCCATGTATCTGCCCGTGCTGTTGGGCGGCTGCTTGCTGGGATGGCAGTGGGGCCTTGGCATCGGGCTGCTTTCGCCGCTTGTAAGCTATCTTATCACCGCGGCAGCGGGCTCTCCCATGCCTGCGCTTGCGCGCATGCCCTTCATGATGGCGGAGTTGGCGGTGTTTGCCGTTGTTTGCGGCGTTTTCAGCGATAAGATCGCCAAGAACGGCCTTATGGCGTTCCCTGCGGTGCTGCTTGCTCAGCTCGGCGGCAGAAGCGTGTTCCTGCTGTCGGCGGCAGCGTTCTCCGGCGTTTCTCCCCTTAATGCCGCCATGGTGTGGGGTCAGATACAAACCGGCTTTGCAGGGCTTCTGATTCAGGCGGTGCTTGCCCCCGTAATCATAATAGGGCTAAAGGCTTTTATGGATAAAAGCGGGAGCGGAAAATGACGGATATAGAAAAGGCGGTTTCCTGCCTGCCGGGGCATACCCTTGCTCTTTGCAAAAACGGCGAGGTGATCCTGAGCGATAAGCGCGGGGTTGCGCCCATGGCGGATTTTTTGCAGGAGGGGTGCGCGCTTGAAGGCTGGAGCGCGGCGGACAGAATAGTGGGTCGGGCGGCGGCAATGCTGTTTATAAAGGCCGGCGTCTGCGCAGTCTATGCCCAAACGCTGTCAACGGGCGGCAAAGAGCTGCTGGAAAAGCACGGCGTCAGCGTAAGCTGGGGTCAGCTTACACAGCAAATAATAAACCGTGATAAAACCGGCCCCTGCCCCATGGAGGCGGCGGTAGCCGGGCTGGAGGTTGAGGCGGGCTGCCGGGCAATTTTTAATACGCTTGCAAAAATGCGGGCGCATCGGGGCTGACATGCCGTCCGCCGTCTTTAGCTAAGTACACGAATCTGCGCCAAAAAAAGCGAAGGGGTCCTTCGCTTTTTTCACAGGCGGCATCGGGCAAATCCCGGAATATTTGCTTTGAAAATCTCTGTGCCTGCCGTTTTGCGCTTTCGGGCGCTGCCGCGTCGGATACTTCGTTTGACACCTTGGGCATTATGTGATAAAGTGACGGTTCGGGCGGACGCCTTTGCCCGCGCAGCTTTGCGGCCTTTGGGTTGATAAAGGGCCGATAAAATCTATTTTAAGTGTTTTATGCCGCGTTTTTGGCGGCATTATGAAAGAGCGGTATGAAGAAGCTGAAAACAGATCCGGCGCTCAGGCAACAGATAGCCGCAGTGCTTAAGCTCAGCCTTCCGGCAATACTCACCCAGATAACCACCATAGCCATGCAGTACATAGATTCCGCAATGGTGGGCGCCCTCGGGGCGAAGGCGTCGGCGGCAATAGGCCTTGTTGCCACCTGCACATGGCTGTTTAACGGCGTAACCTATGCCGTTTCGGCAGGCTTTTCCGTGCAGGTGGCGCACTGCATAGGCGCGCAAAGGGATGATAGCGCCCGCGCCGTTGTAAAGCACGGGCTTATAAGCGCCCTGCTTGTTTCCGTTCTGCTGTGCATTCTCGGGGCGCTGATAAGCCGGCCGCTTCCTGCATGGCTGGGCGGCGAAGCGGATATCCGCGCCGATGCCACGGCATATTTTCTGGTTTTTGCGCTGTATCTGCCCTTTTCTCAGATAAATTCGCTTACCTCCTCCTTTTTGCAGTGCTGCGGCGATATGGTCACTCCCAGCATCCTCAATGCCGCCATGTGTCTGCTTGATGTGCTGTTTAACGCTCTGTTTATTCCGCGCTTCAGCGTGCTGGGCGCGGGCATAGGCACGGCCCTTGCCTGCGTAACGGTCAGCCTTGCAATGCTGTGGTGCTGCTGCGTGCGCAATAAGCATCTGCGCCTGCACAGGGGCGAAAAATGCCGCTTTGACGGGCAGATACTTAAAAAAGCCTTCAAAATCGGCGCGCCGGTGGCCGTTCAGGAAATAGCCATGAACGGCGCCATGGTGGTATCCACAAGAATAATCGCCCCCTTGGGCGCGGCGGCAATAGCCGCAAATTCCTTTGCCGTCACCGCCGAAAGCCTTTGCTATATGCCGGGCTACGGTATAGGCTCCGCCGCCACCACTCTTGTGGGCAGGCGCATAGGCGCGAATCAGCCCAAGGAGGCCAAGCGCTACGGCAATATCTGCATAGACTTGGGGGCGGCGTTTATGGGCTGCACCGGGCTTGTTATGATGCTGCTTTGCCCCTATGTGTTCATGCTGCTCACGCCGGATGCCGCCGTGCGGGAGCTGGCAGTGCAGGTGCTGCGCATCGGGCTTATTGCCGAGCCCCTTTTCGGCGTTTCCATAACGGCGGCGGGCGCGCTTCGCGGCACGGGGGATACCTTTGTGCCCGGCATACTTAATTTAATAAGCATCTGGGGCGTGCGTATAGGGCTGGCCCTGCTGCTTGTGGGGCCGCTTGGGCTGCACGGAATGTGGATAGCCATGGCGTGCGAGCTTTGCGTGCGCGGGCTTTTAATGCTTTACAGGCAGCATACCACAAAATATTACCGCTCAAGAAACAGCGTGCAGCCCCGCGACGCGCAGCAGTCATAAGCATAAAAAGCAAAAACAGCGGCGCGCAGCCGCTGTTTTTATATATTGCCCGCCCGCTCTCAGGTAAGATAGGCGTAGGTATACACAAGGGTCAGCAGGTAAATTATCAGCGCCGAGCCGCTGGTAACCAGCCAATACAGCCGCTTTCTTTTGCACAGGATCGCCCCGGCCGTAATCAGGCAAAGGAATATAAGCGCAAAAACAACATAATTCACCGTGGAAAATATCACGGCGTTGCCCTGCGCAAAGGTAAGGCAATATATAAGCGAATACCAAAGCGGAACTATCTGTCCCGCAATGCCGGGGGCAAATATCACCGCGGCCGCAATGCCGCACAGCAAGCCTATAATGCTGCCGGGCTCCATGCCCTCCTTTCGGGGGTTCTGCGCTTTTTCGGCGCAGGGGGAGGCTGCTTTCTGCTGCGGACAGGCTCCGTTTGTGGTTATATCAGGGGAAATGCTTTCGTTAATATTGTTTTCCGACATATTCTTTTCTCCTTTTCAGCAAAAGTGCAGTATCAGCATAAACCCGAAAAACAGCGCGGCGGATATCCCGAAGGTAAGCCACCGGGCAAGCGGCGCTCTGCGCTCAAGCAGCAGGGTTCCTCCCGCGGCCATAATAACGCACAGCACAAGCGCCCACCCGCTCACAAGCCATACAACGGGGCTGGGGAAGCTGAGTATCACGGGATAAATCGCCAGGCACAGTATAATTCCGCCCAGCCCCTGCATAATAAAGCCTATGCTCTTGCAAAATGCCCTGCCAAGGCGCGGCTTTGCTTTTGTGTTTTCCATAAAATTCCTCCTTACCACGGCTCGCCGTTCATATATACCTTTACGGCGCGGTCGTTTTCGTCAAATTCAATGCAGTAGTACATACATCTGTCGTCTGCTCTGTTTATGCGCTTGTATGCCGCATGATGCTCCGTGCCCGCTATGCGCTTTTCCTTCATGGGCTGTCCGTAGCGCGCCACTATCTCCTCATAGGTTCTGCCCTTTATCCATGCATCGTTATAATACGGGGATATCCTGTGCATAGCACGGAAGGCTATCGCACCGGCAAACAGCAAAAGCACAAGCACCTGCAAAATGATATAAACGGTTTTCTTTTTCATAATAAGCTCCTTTATCTTTGATTCCTTTGCCGTAAAAGCAAAATCCGCCCCGAAAGGTTCTCGGGGCGGAAAAATTCACATGCCGATTATAAGCCGCAGCAGCACGCCCAGGATAAACAGTGCGCCGGCAATCGGGAAATATTTTTTTGCACGCATTCCTGTCAGTCGGAAGCCGCCTGCAAAGGTCAGCACGGGGATATACAGGCATACAAGCAGCAGCACTATTCCGAAGGGAACAGAAAAGAACGCCATATCCGGCTCCGGAAAGCCCTTTGTAATGCACAGTATGCTCAGCACAGCAAGCTTTGCATACACCGGGAAGAAAAGCCCCTCGGCAATGGTTGCAATCGTAATCAGCCAGCCGGCCGCCTTTGAAAAGGATATTCGTTTTTCGCTTTTAACGGCGGTTTTTTCCGCCTCGTTTTTTATTTCCATATCAGCCGCCTCCTAAAATATAAACGGAATTCGGCGCAAAAATATCCATACGGAGAAAACGCCCAGCATCGGCAGCAGCACCGTCTCTGCCGCAAGCCCCAGTATAAACGCCCCCGATGCCGACATCCAGCGCCAAAATGTGCTTTTCCCTATTTTACGCCACAGCAGCATAACGGCGGCAGCAACGGCTGCGCACACAATAATCAGCACAACGCCGGCTATTGCGTTTCCCGCATTTTTGCCCTGTGTAATGTACATTATACCGTCGGTTACGGCAGGCACAAACAAAAAACCGGAAATAACGGTGGCCGCTGCGGTCAAAACGGTATACAGCGCCCCTTTTTCTGCATGTTTACTCTCTCTCATGTTATTACTCCTTTTAAATTTTTTGTATTCCTGCAAGAAGACTATACCAAAGAAAAAAGTCGAATGCAATAGTGAAAATGGTTTTTATTGCCGTAAGCGTTTTTATATCGGCGCTGATAATGGCGAAAACCCCCTTCACGGGGCGGTTTTGCGCCTTTGCGCTTTTTTGCGCACAAAAATAACCTCTGTGCCGCGCTGCAAAGCGGCACGGGCAGTAACATAAAAACAAGTTAATTATGTGCATAAAACAAGTAGGATAGTGCATTGCAATAAGGAGAAAAGTGTATATAATCATAGCGTAATTATATGGAAGCATATAATTATTATATGTGCGCAAAAAAATATGCGTACTATAATTAAAACACAAAATTCAGGAAAGGCGGAGGCGTTATGAAAAAGACGCTCTTTACGGCAGGCTGCACTGCTCTGATTGCGGCAATGCTGCTGTGTGCCTGCGCGCCGGTACAGACGCAGCCGCCCACGGAGGGAACACAAATGACAACACCTACGGCGGGGACAACCCCGGAAACACCGGCTCTCCCGGAGTGGAGATACGATTTTATCAAATCGGAATCGGCACAGTATAATTATGGCAAAGAGGAGCAGTATGTCCCCTTTTGGCAGACAAACGTTATATACAACGAATGCTTCTGCTTTGTGGCAGGGGAAAACGGCGAAGCGCCCACGGGACGGCTGCGCTTTACCCCCAAGCGCATAATATCCGTGCGCGACTGGACACTTAAAAAGGAATATGTCGAAGGGCGGGATTACACCTTTGATAAAGGCACTCTCACCTTCACCCGCACCGAAAATTCCTCCGCGCCCTATTTTACGCGCAATTTCCTCTCGGGCAAAAACGAGGACGGCAGCCTTATGGAGGCCTTTGCCGGCTATGATAAAGCCCCGTGGAGCACCCTTGGCTATGCAAGGTGGGATAAAGCCATCTACTGCATAGGCCCCGAGCTTTACCAAAAGCAGGTTTTTGTAACCTACGAGTACGACCCCGCGGAGTTTGACGGCCCCGCGCAGCAGTTTCAGGGTGCAAGGCTTAAAAACACCATGGCAAAGCTGCTCTCCGGCAGTGAATTAAGCGTGCTGTTCTACGGCACTTCCATCCCCTACGGCTGCGATTCCTCAAGCATGTACCACCGTCAGCCCAATCAGGACGGCTTCCCCAAAATGTTCACAAAGGCTCTTTCCAATATATACGGCAGCAAGGTCCGCTATAAAAACACCGCAGTGGGCGGCACCACCACCCAGTGGGCCAAGGAAAATGTGGACAGCGAGGTAATAGCGCACAACCCCGACCTTGTGGTGCTTATGACGGGCGGCAACGACGGCGACGCCACCGAGCACAGCGAGGAAAACATCGCCGCTGCGGTGCGCAGAATAAAGGAAAAGCTGCCCCGGTGCGAGATCATACTTATGGATACCTTTGCGGGCAATAAGGACGGCGGCTTTGCCAGCAAAATAAGGCCCATGCTGGAGGGCATACACGATCGTATAGCCCAAAGCGAGGAGGGTGTAGCCACCGCCGGCATATTCCGCTTCCATACCTATATGCTGGAGGGAAAAAACTATATCGATTTTTCCGGCAACGGCATAAATCATCCCAATGATTATATGATACGCCTCTACGCCCAGCAGCTTTTAAGCACCGTTGTGGATTTTGATGCCATAAAGGCACGCGGATAAACAGCGCTTTCTGCAAACACCTGCTTTCATAAAAACATCGGAATCCTCCGCATAATGCGGAGGATTTTTCCGTTTGTGTCATGCGGCGCAATGTGCGCCGCGCCTGCCTTGTAAAGGGACGCGCGGTAAGAAATTCAAGCAACAAGTTAGTTTTGTGCTGCAAAACGGCAGTACAGTGCATTGAAATACGCGGGGGAAGTGTATATAATGACCAATAGAGCTTCTTATGCGCTCTGAATGTGCGCAAAGTCGGAAAAATAACATAAAAGGCGGAGGCATTATGAAAAAGACGCTTTTAACGGCGGGCTGCACCGCGATGGTTGCGGCAATGCTGCTGTGCGCCTGCACGCCGGCACAGACGCAGCCGGCCACGGAGGGACAAATGACAACATCAACGGCGGGGACAACCCCGGAAACATCGGCAGCTCCCGAAAACCCTGCTCTTCCGGAGTGGAGATACGATTTTATCAAATCGGAATCGGCACAGTATAATTACGGCAAAGAGGAGCAGTATGTCCCCTTTTGGCAGACAAATGTTATATACAACGAATGCTTCTGCTTTGTGGCAGGGGAAAACGGCGAAGCGCCCACGGGACGGCTGCGCTTTACCCCCAAGCGCATAATATCCGTGCGCGACTGGACACTTAAAAAGGAATATGTCGAAGGGCGGGATTACACCTTTGATAAAGGCACTCTCACCTTCACCCGCACCGAAAATTCCTCCGCGCCCTATTTTACGCGCAATTTCCTCTCGGGCAAAAACGAGGACGGCAGCCTTATGGAGGCCTTTGCCGGCTATGATAAAGCCCCGTGGAGCACCCTTGGCTATGCAAGGTGGGATAAAGCCATCTACTGCATAGGCCCCGAGCTTTACCAAAAGCAGGTTTTTGTAACCTACGAGTACGACCCCGCGGAGTTTGACGGCCCCGCGCAGCAGTTTCAGGGCGCAAGGCTTAAAAACACCATGGCAAAGCTGCTCTCCGGCAGCGAAATAAGCGTGCTGTTCTACGGCGATTCCGTCCCCTACGGCTGCGATGCCTCAAGTATGTACCGCCGCAGACCCAATCAGGACGGCTTCCCCAAAATGTTCAAAAAGGCACTCACCGATATATACGGCGTTAAGGTAAAATATACAAATACCTCCGTGGGCGGCACCACCTCGCAGTGGGCAATGGAGAATGTGGATAACGAGGTAATAGCGCATAACCCCGACCTTGTGGTGCTTATGACGGGGGGCAACGACAGCAGTGACGATGCTGCGGAGGGCTGTGAGAAAAACATCGCCGCCGCAGTACGCCGTATAAAGGAAAAGCTGCCGCATTGTGAAATTATACTTATGGATACGCTCCTTAGCAATAAGGACGGCGGCTTTGCCTTTGAAATAGAGCCTGCGTTGGAGGGTATACACGATCGGATAGCTCAAAGCGAGGAGGGCGTGGTCAGCGCGGGCATATTCCGCATGCATACCTATATGCTTCAGGGCAAGCATTATATTGATTTTTCCGGCAACGGCCTGAATCATCCCAACGACTACCTGATACGCCTTTATGCACAGCAGCTTTTAAGCACCGTTGTGGATTTTGATGCCGTAAAAGCGCGCGGATAGCGGATAACGGAAAGCATCCCCTTGCAAACGCCCGCTTTAATAAAAACACCCGAATCCTCCGCATAATGCGGAGGATTTTTCCGTTTGCGTTCCGTATGCCTTGCGTGCGCTGTTTTTGCGGTTGCGCGGCAAGAGAATATGAGTTAAAATAGCATTATGAGAAGTGATAATTTATTTTTCTCGGCAGGCGGACGGCTGCGCGCTCTTGCGCTGCGGCCCGGCTTCTGGGCGGCGGTATCCGGTGTGCTTACGGCGGCGGCTTACAGGTTTGAAGCGCTGTGGTGGCTGTGCTTTTTTTCGCTTATCCCGTTTTGCTTTATGCTGCTTTACCGCGTGCGCAGAACCCGTCGGGTGACGGGCATAATTTTTTGCTATTGCTTTGCGTATTACGGAGTAACGCTGCTGTGGCTTTTTGAAATGGTAACGGTTTTGGCGCCCGTCACCGGGGAAGTCGGTGCCGCGCTTATAATGACGGGCGCAATAGCGGTTATATGCCTTATTATGGCGGCGGCACACAGCCTGCCCATGCTGCTTTTCCGCAGGGCGCGCACCGGCAGCGCGGCGGACTGCTTTGTGCTCGGCGCCCTGTATGCGGCAGGCGAGCTGCTTATAGGCGCCATGGGCGATTTGGCCTTTCCGTGGGCGCGGCTTTGTAATATAACGGTGCCGTTTTTGCCCTTTGTACAAAGCTCCGCGCTCTTTGGCGGCACATTTGTTTCCTTTCTTATAATGGCGGTAAACTGCCTTTTTGCGCGAGCGGCAGCGGAGCTTATGCGCCTTGAATGGAAAAAAAGCCTGTGGCTTGCAGCGGCGGCGGTTATGATATTTACCTTAAACTCCGCAGGCGGAGCCATACGCATGGGAATAACGGATAATAAAACGGCGGCGCTTGCAAAAACCGAAACACTTGTGGTGCAGGGGGATTTTCCCAGCAATGAAAAATGGATGGCCACAAGCTCCGATATGCTTTCGGTATACCTTTCCCTTTCGCAAAAAAATATTAAGGAAAGCACGCGCCTTGTCATCTGGCCCGAAAGCGCAATAACCACCGATTTAACCGCATATCCGTCATATACGGAAAAGCTGCGCGCCTTTACAAAGGAAAACGGGGTCTGTCTAATAACGGGCGCGCTTAAATACACTTCCGACGGCCAGTACAATGTGGCCTATATGATATCCCCCGACGGCAGCATAAGCGCGCCTTACGCAAAGCAGCTGCTGGTGCCGATGGGGGAGTATATTCCCTTCAGGAATATACTCTGCAAAATACCGGGGCTTTGCGAAATAATGGCGGAGACACCCGGAACAGAGCTGCTCCACGGCAGGGAAACGGTCATATTTGATACCCCGTGGGGCGGCATTAACAGCATAATATGCTATGAATCCATACAACCGGCGCTCCAAAGAAATGCCTGCATGTCGGGCAGCGCGCTTACGGTCATGATAACAAACGATTCCTGGTTCGGCACTTCGGCAGCGCTCAGGCAGCATCTGAGCCATGCGCGCCTGCGTGCGGCGGAAAGCGGGAAATACCTTGTGCGCGCCGGCAACAGCGGCATAACGGCGTTTATATCCCCCTGCGGCAGAATTGAGGCGGAAATGGATACCTATTGCCGCGGCACTCTTGAGGGCAGCGTTGCCTTTCTGGACGGAAAAACCGTGTATTCCGCTATTGGGGATATACCCATGTGGCTGCTGCTGATTCCCTGCATTGCGCTGTTTGTGCGCGGGGCGATATTCGGCTTCAGGCTGCGCCTGCGCGCCGCTCAGGGGTTTATTGAGGGGAGCGTCGGGGACAATATAAAGCATAAAAATACAGGCAATAAACCGCGTATCGGGGCGAAAAATGACGACAAACCGCGTATCGGGGCAAAAAATGGCGATAAACCGCGTATCGGGGCGAGAAAGACCGATGAGCCGGGCGGCAGGGCGAAAAAGGCTGACAAACCGGAAAAAATGGCGAAAAAGGCCGACGAGCACGGCGTTTTAAGCGAGCCCGAGCCCGGAGCCTCCGGCAGCGCCGAGACGCCGGGAACAGATGGGCAGGAGGCCGGAGACGACGGTGAAAACGCAAAAAACACCTAAAAAAGTGCGTAAAAACACGATAAAAAACGCTTAAAAATGCGCAAAAAAGCTATAAAAAACGAAGCAAAAAATAAAGGGTTGCGTTCCATGGGGAGAACATAAAAAACCGATTAAAAGCGAATGCGCCGGAACGGACAAGTCAAAATAAAACAGAAAATGAGGGATGGAATTACCCGAAAAAGTGACGGCAAAATGCTCCGAAACAGAATAAAGAGAGGATTTTTATATGCTTCACACGGCATGGCGCGTTAAAGCTTGAAAAATAAAGATTTTTGTGCTATAATATATTTAACGGTATCCGTACAGAGATACTGAAATATCAAGAACAAGATAAAGAGGCAGAACAAAACCGACAAATTATTTAAACCAAAAACTCTCGACGGGAGGTAACCGCCAATGAAACACAATAAGATTACAAGCGCAGAGAAATGACTTTTCCCTTGCGCTTTTTTGTTGTTTTTGAATAAATTAACGACGAGAAAATGAATCACAAAAGAACAACGGGCTTAACCCATAATGTGTCGCAAGGTTAAAAGCCGCGTGATTGATTATAAACAGACGTCATAAAAAACACAATGACATTTGTTGAATCAGTTTAGTCTGTAAGAAAAAATACAATCGGCGAGGATGGGATATATGATACTTGAATTAAACAATATAGATAAGTCTTTCGGCGAGAAGGAAGTTCTTAAGGGCGTTTCTTTCACGGCAGAGGGCGGCAAAGCGTTCGGACTTCTGGGCAGAAACGGCGCGGGTAAAACGACGTCTATCCGTATTATTATGAATGTGTTTCCCGCAAACGGCGGAGAGGTGCTTCTGGACGGAAAGCCGATTGATTATAACAAAATCGGGCTTGGCTATCTTCCCGAAGAAAGAGGGCTTTACCCGAAAAAGCTTGTTATTGACCAGCTTGCATATTTTGCGGAACTGAAAGGGTTGAGTGCAAAAAAAGCGGTCAGGGCAGTGGATTACTGGCTTAATAGACTCGGTATGACGGAATACCGCAATAAACGGCTTGATACCCTTTCAAAAGGAAACCAACAGAAAATTCAGCTGATAACGGCTCTTGCGCACGATCCGCATATTGTCATTCTTGACGAGCCTTTTTCGGGTCTTGATCCCGTAAATGCCATGCTCCTGAAGGACGTGGTAAAGGAACAGATTTCGCAAGGGAAAATCGTTTTGTTTTCAAGCCACCAGATGGCGTACATAGAGGAATTTTGCGACAGTATCGCAATCTTAAGCGCGGGCAGAGTTGCAATCAGCGGAGATTTGCTTGAAATCAAGAGGAATTACGTGCGCGATAAATTAGTGGTAAGCACAATAAACCCCGAACGGATAAAATCCGATTTGGGTACGGCTTGCGCCGAACGCGAGGACGGCACGCTGATTATTCAGCTTGCAAGCCCCGATGAAAAGCAGTCCATGATGAAACGGCTTGTAGAATCCTATGATATTGACGAGGTGAAAGTATTTGAGCCCTCCCTTAACGATATATTCGTAGAGTATGCAGGCGCGCAGGTGTAAGGAGGCAGAGCGATGAAACAGTTCGGAAAAATACTTAAATTCGAGCTTAAAGGCTATTTTAAAAACAAAGCTTTTGTGGGCGTCACGATCTTTCTTGTAGTCGCAATCGCTGTTGCCATGTTTATTCCGAATATTATATCGGCGTTCAAGTCCGGGACAACCCCGTCAAAGGATCTTCCCGTAATGCTTGTGTATGCCGAGGACGAAACCCTTTCGGAAACCGTAAAGGAATATTTTACGCAAGCCTTTACGGGGTATAACGTAAAGGTTGCGGACGGAACGCCGGACGATATAAAATCGCAGATTACAAGCGGCAGCGTCGAGTGCGCTTTTGTTCTGAGCAGTCCGTCGTCATACACTTATTATGTAAACAATCTCAACATGAGGGATTCCAATCAGGCTGTTGCGAACACGGTATTGCAAGAGGTTTACAGAGTAAACGCCATGATACAAAACGGACTGTCCCCCCAACAGGCGAAGGATATTATGTCGGTGGTTATCGAAAGCAACACGATGACACTCGGTGTTGACCAAATAAAGAATTATTTCTATACCTACATAATGATATTTGCATTATATATGGTGATTATGCTTTACGGGCAGCTTGTTGCGACCAACGTGGCAAGTGAAAAGAGCTCACGCGCCATGGAGGTTCTGATTACGAGCGCAAAGCCGACGAGTATGATGTTCGGAAAGGTTTTTGCGTCCTGTATCGCAGGCTTTATTCAGCTTGTGCTTGTGTTCGGCTCGGCATTGCTGTTTTATAATATCAATAAAGCGCAGCTGCAAAATCCGGTAATCGCTTCGATATTCGATATGCCCGTAAGCCTGTTTGTTTATATGCTCGTGTTCTTTGTTCTCGGCTTTTTGATTTACGCTTTCCTTTACGGCGCAATCGGCTCAACCGCGTCAAAGCTTGAAGATATAAGCACTATGGTGCTGCCTGTCACCTTCCTTTTCATTATTGCTTTTATGGTTGTTCTGTTCTCAATGATCGGCGGCAACGTAAACTCTGTGTTGATGAAGGTATTCTCGTATATTCCGTTCACTTCGCCTATGGCTATGTTTACGAGGATCTGTATGAGTACGGTTGCCTGGTATGAAATTTTTATTTCTATTGCAATTCTGATCGGCTCTACCGTCGGCATCGGCATTCTTTCCGCAAAGATCTACCGTGTAGGCGTTCTTCTTTACGGCACGCCGCCGAGGTTTACAAAAATTATAAAAGAGATCTTAAAGAAGTAAGGAGCGCGTATGAATAATAAAACAAAACAAGGCGGGCTTGGCATCGTATCCGTTCTGACGATTATCTTTATTGTGTTGAAGCTGTTGGGAGTTATTAAGTGGGGTTGGATATGGGTGCTTTCGCCCATATGGATTTCCGCAGTGATTGTGGTCGTTGTATTTTCTGTTATCTTGATTGGCGGAAGGATTAAAAAGGGAAAATGGTAACGCCCCGATTCCAAAGCCGAACGCCGCATATTGACAATAAGTAGGAGGGGGCAATGCAATACGAAAAAGAAATTGTCTTATACTGTTGCTGATCTGTGTCATGCTCGGAGTTACCGCCCTTTGTATTGCTCTTGCCGGTTACTTCTTCCGTTGGGAATAAAGAAAGCCCTGCAGAATTTCAGAGTTCTGCAGGGCGTTTTGCTATCAAACATTTTGGAGAGATATAGTTTCGGGGAATCAATTTCCAATCCTTTTCTGTATATCCTCAACAATTTGATGTAGTGGATTGACAAGAATTATTCTTGCCGATTTGCCACAGCTTGCAAACAGATTGACAAAAGGATTGCTCCGGAAACCGTATAACTCGCTGTTGTCATACCAACGGCGCCGAACAGGAATAACGGAACTATTGAAAACAGCAAAGAAACGATACTACAAATAAATGCTGCTTTTCTGAATTTTGGGGCTTTGTCAAACTTAAACAAAACAATTACACCGAGCAAGATTATTACAACCGTCAAAATTCCTGTCAACATAGGAGTGATATTTGCATAGCCTACAGGAAGCAGGCTGAAATACGAACATATTTCGATGGTGTGTTCGGTGGGACTTGTCGCAAAAACCATGACCGCACCAATGGGTAATATTTCCAAAATTAACGCTATACCTTGTAATGCGATAGCGGTCAAATAATATGCTTTGTTTGTTGCTTTCATTGAATCTCCTCTCTTTCTTATGTAGGTGTAGAAGATTGCTATTGCTACAATGGCAAGACCCGATATCCAAGTATAACCTTTACTTGCCAAGAATAATGGTGAAATTATTAAAGCAATACCAATAATAAATAGAATTACGCTTATCGTACTTACAAGCATACGCTTTGAATAATTCAACGACTCTAAG
>ENA-UOJO01001751-UOJO01001751.1-human-gut-metagenome-genome-assembly--contig:-P57-NODE-1751-length-25906-cov-25.485784_pt1 | contig 25906 bp, 25 predicted proteins | sample MGYA00242351_ERZ723898 | MGnify/ENA metagenome assembly ERZ723898 | reverse complement strand
AAAGTTACATCCTGCTATTTTGGCAATAGCAGTATTCGCATCATAAATTACTTTAAATTCTTGTATGATTGATGGATTAATTTGAAAGACAAACGCTTATGTAAGTTTTGAAAAGTTTCGGGTAACGATTTGGAGATTGTGCTAATTTCAGTATTTTACAGCCTCTTACTTATGGAACAACCCTCTTAGGATACAAAGATACGGATATTTTTTGAATAAGCAAATATTTTTATTCATAGAGAAAAAGGCTTCTCCTTATGGAGCATGTTTCAACAGATAAGAACAAGAATATGATACAAAATATTTGCAATAAAAATGAAGGTGTGTCATATACGCGATGCGCCTTCTTTTTTTCGTTGACTATAAAAATCGGCTTATTTTTTTAAGCTGCGATATTTTGAGGATTTCTTCGATTTATGTGTTCGCAGCATCTAAATATAGCTACTGTAAGCTCATAAAACAGTCCAGTCAGCCAATCCATACCTTCTTTAGCCATTTTTGCACACATCTTTTTTATATTGAAGGCAATGGCAAGGAAGGCAAAGTCCATGAAGATCTTATCCTTTCCAAAATGACGGAAACGTTTGTAGTTCATATTGTATTTCATTTGTTCGAACACAGCTTCCGGTTCTATGCATCTCTGTCCTCTGTGTTTCAGTCCTTCCTTGGAACACAGCAGCTCTTTGGCTTTCTGCCTGTATCTTCTGAGTCTGTGATTCTGTTCTATCGTCCTGTTCCCCTTTGCCTTAAAATATCGGCATCTTAGCGGACAGTCTTCACATCTGACGGCTCTGTATTTGGCATTTTCGCTGACATATCCGAATGCTGTTTTCACATGTCCGGTCCCTATCCTTTGCATCTTTTGTCCCATAGGGCCGATACAAAAGTCATGTTCTTCATTGTAGTAGAAGTTTTCCGCCTTGAACGGGTCCGGTTTGAACCTCGACCGCTGTTCCATGTGGAAGTAGTTGTACTTGACGCCATAGCACATAATCTTGCAAAAGTAGCCTCTTAGGAGGTTTATGGCAACGAAAAAACAGTTTGAAAGGATGAAATCTTCAAAAGCAAGCTTATAAATTCTTCTTTTGAGAACAATACAAATGACTTCAATCTGAAATAAAACAAAAAAAGACCATCTTAAGTTTATTTTGAGACAGCCTCTTCATGAGTGGTGGCACCAAATTGATTTCTAGAAATCCGGTATAGTGGTTTGCCACTGCTATAGCGTATAAATTGTTTTGCCGATATTTTATCGGCAGACAGTTTGTATAGCCTGTGGTATATTTTTTTAGAACTTTCTGAATGTGAGGCGTGCATAATCAGATTTCAGAATTAGTTTCTTGCCTGTTGCTTTTTCCACTTTAAGATGATTAATAGCTTGATTAAGTCCGAAAGGTTTCAATTCATTCAGTGTCGTTAGTTTTTCTTCATCTCCCCGGTGGCGGAATTCACTCATGGTTACCTCATCTCCTTTATAAGAGAAACGTCCGATATGAGTGCCTCCATTTCCACCTTTGGCACTGATTTCCACCAAATGTAACTGGATACTATAATAAATGCGGTTACATTCTTCTATTTTTCCATTAGTATATTCTATAGTCATTAATTGCCATCTGCCATCTAATTTGCCATTGATGGGAGCTTTGTCACAACTGCTGATTCCCAGCATAAAGAGTATGAATAATAATATTTGTTTCATATGTTGATTGGGTTGACAGTTAAAACTTTTATTTATTGCCTGATTTGATAATTCCTTGTTTGCGGATAACCAGCATTCCACCATAATTATTTCCAAGCATGCTGCCGCGATCCATAGCTCCGGATACAGTGAAACTCCATCCTTTCAGTTGTTGTGGAGCATAAATTACTTCAAACAAAGAGTTGAATTGTTTCTTGATCTCATTCAGAGGATTATCATAAGTACCCCAATGGCGGGAGTAGGAGAGCAGCATACGATAGCTTAGCGACTGACATGGGGAACCGCAGAATCCTATGTGATGTGCCAGTACACGATTGCTGATAAAAGTAATCTGTCCGTTCTTGTTGTAAATAGGTCCGGGAAGTAAAGGATTACCTATTCCCATTCCCCAATGCTGCCATCCTTGATAGAGGTAGTGATTATAATAATTATCTTTAGCACTGATTTGCTCTTCAAATTCCCCCCAAAAGGAATCATACAGCATAGGTCCGGTTTGATCTTTTGTTCCTAATCCTTCGTATACAAAAGTATCAATGAAGCGGTTTTTGGGAAAAGTTATTTCCAGTCCGATGTGTCCGTCTTTCCAACGTCCGTATTGGAAAAACATTTGGGAGTGGTCGTCGAAATAATGTTCATAATAGATCTTTACCTTCCACCGGTTAAGATAAGCTGTTGCGGCAAAATTCCAGCTACCGACATGATTTCCGTAGATGTTTACTTGTTCGCCTTCGGGTGTGGTATCATTTCCGGCCATAGGAACCAATACACGCATAAAGTCAACAAACCGGGTAGGCATATCTATTACAGGCTCTTTTTGTCCTGCAATATATTGGTCTCCGCCGAATTGAGCGGACATTTGTATTCCTCCTTCAAATTCTACCGGAAAATGTTCTTTGTTTCCTACTTTGGCGAAAAGCGATTTACTGTGGTAAAGTACATCAATGGCATATTTGTTACCTATGGAAGTGAAATGTTCCTGCCATTTGTCATCAGTAAAACGTCCATAGGCTATGTGTCCTTTCAAATAAAGCCATTTATGGGTACCTGGTATGGCTACATAATAGGGAACTTCCAAGCGTACTTGGGGAATGGGGCGGGCATTATTTGATTCTACCATGCCTCCACTGCTTAACTTGGAATTCTTTAATTCGGGCAAGCGTTCTTTACTGCCGATGCTCAGGTTCAACCATCGGTAGCTAAGGTCTGCATAGGCCTGTTGGATGATGAATGAGGAGGTGAAATTGTAGGCGGTTGCCAAATCCAGTCCTGCACTGAAGCCGAAATGTTGGTTTAATGGCATTGTATGTGCAATCCCTGCCCGTAAATAACCATTTTCGGTATTGGCAGGAGATAAACCTTGCCTGTTGGCAGTAAGCCACATCGGCGCGTAGGTTCCTTTACCCGATGTTCCTCCCATCTCAACGGTATATTCTGTTTTGATAGGGAGTTGGGCATTGGTGTGCTGCGTAATAGATATTAACAGAAATTGTAATAAGAATAGTTGTATTTTCTTCATTTAGTTTATGTGTTTTGGTTTAGATATATTAACAATATTTCTACAAAATATCATGGCATATGAAGTGATTATACTCTATCATCTTCATATGCCATGATATTTTGTCATTTTTCTGTATATTCTACTATACTTTTATCGGGCAAGACATAAAATCCCGGAAGAAGTCTGCTGACCTCTTCTGATTCTTTCAGTAAACTTATATCATGCTGCTTTCACCGTTTTGTTCCTGATCCTGTCAAGCATCAGTATGGCGTTTTCCGTATGTATTCCGAAGAAAATCCGCAGGATTTCCCGCTTCCTGTTCCTTGCCTTTATTCTTGCGAGCGAGTAATGTTGCTTTTGAGTACCGAAGCTTCCTTCAAGCCGGTGGCTTTCTTTTGAGAGTTCACTTCTAGGCACCTGGCTCATCTTTTGCCGCTCTTCCCTTGCGCACAAAGGATGTGGATATTCCATATCTTGTACAGAACTTTCTGTTGGCATTATTGGCATATATGGAATCGGCAGCCAGACATCTCACCTTAAGCCTTATACCCTCATTGAACGCCTTGAACGAGAGATGCTCGATGAACGATATATCGTCTATCTGTATATTATTGACCTTTGCACCGAACTCGACGGACTTGATTCCCTTGCCTCTGACGATGGGACGTACATAATGACGGTTAATATTGACGATACGGTCACTGACTTTTCGCCCTTCAAACATTTCCTTTTCCTGTACAAGAACCTTTCTGATGATGGAAAGATGTTTATGATAATCTTGGGTATATCGGAGTGAGGTTCCGTACTCTCTATGAATTTCACCCCTTTGATTGAGGAGTTTTTCAAGGAGTCTGATCACGCTTGAGCATTCTTGTCCTTGAAGCTCTCCTCTTTCTTTTCTTGCAGTAGGACAGATAGGATTCCGCCACATTCCTGTATTTGTTGCGCGGACGCCTTATGCCAATTCCTGCAATATATGCCTGTAGAGCCATTCAATGCTTTCCCAAAGGAGTTTCATGTCCGTAAGAAAATGCATATGGTTCTCATAGCATGTGGCATCGGTCATGCAGACGTGAAGATTATCAAGATAAGGTTTCCAGTGTGAAGCTAGGATCTCCTGGAAGAAATCAATGTCAAGGTGGGATGCTGTCGGATGCGACGAGGATGCCGAACAAATCCGTGGATCCCCGCCTTTTCATGAGACAGGGAGTGGCTGTCTGCCTAATTTTTCGCATCTGGGTAATGTGCCCACAGTTCCTTGTAGGTCTCGGCAAGTGCGCGGTGAGCTTCGTCAATCACTATCAGGTCTGACCTGTCATTTTCCACATCCTCCCAATGGTGTGACAGCCATTGGATGAACAGACCAATCCCTCCTCTTTCCGTATGCCGTACCGCACCACCGTATCTTCTATCTGTTCTACCAGTTCACGACGGTGGGTGGCAATCCACACACTTTGCCTTTGCCGTTCTTGCAAATGCTCATGAATGACTGACACGAGCTAATGGAGCTTGCCTATACCTGTTGGCATTTGTACCATCATGTTTTTATTCAACCTCCACGTATCAGACACGCATAGCCTGATGCTCTGTTGGTAAGGGCAGAGAATGTTGGAATAAGACTTCATTGGATATTGTCATCAGCGTCATCCTTTGAATCCACTGGAACATTCCACGGCACATCCAAGAAACGGTGTCTTAAAGGAAGGTTACTTTCATTGTCCACGCAGAAATTTTCTATATCATAAAGTGAGTTCGTCTCAAATTCCATCAAGTCCTTTATCCGCTTGTCAATGTACCCATTGTTTATCTTGAAACGCTCTACGGCCAAGTCAAACTGTACCGTGTCGTTCTTGAGATCACCGTCCAAATAATACATCATGTCCTTGTATGCCTTGCCTTCCCTGTGGACTTCTATCGTACTTCTGTACGATTTTAATGCCATCTCCATGGAGTATAAGGCTTGATGTTCTGCCATTCAATCCAAGGCAACTGATCCCCACTCAACACAAGATATATTTTATTAAAAGATAGTGACAAGAAACGGAAACTATCCTACTTTTCATGGAATTATGTATAAATGACAACAAATTTAGTCAGAAATCATTTCAATAGTAATGCATTGATTATCACCTAATATGTTTTTAATGTTTTTTTATTTATTCTTTCTTTCCATGCGACATCAAAAAGCCTGTATGAAAAATTATTGTCAATACATAGTATCAATTCCAACAGAGTACTTTTCTCTGAGCCGTTCGCTCCAACGATACAATTGACTTGTTATCTGCATGGAAACCGCAAAAGTATCATCCCCAAAACAAGAACAGTACATCTGATTTAGGAATTTTCTCCTTCATCTTGTTCGTTATCCATCCATTTCCATATGTTCTGTTCGGATGGCTCCATGGTACTTGCCGAAAGGATACTGTGTCCTTCATGTAATTTCTTTATTACTGAACTTCTTCCTGCTTTTAATTTTATTCCAATAATCTTCATAAATTTGAATAAATACTTGGTTACTTCAAGCACACTCTGAAATATATCCCAACAGACAAAAACCGATTGTCATACAGTGCTGCCACCACATTGATCCGGTCTTTCCACACCGAATAGTTTGTTCCCACGTTCCACACGCCGTCATAATATTCTCCCATCAGATTTAGTCCGTTCAACGCTTTATTCCAAAAATCATCTTCAGTACGATTGAAACGGTAATTTATGCCTACCGTCACGCCGTGTTCGTTGTCAAAATCCAAACCGTCAAACTGGATGACTGAAGCGTGTAAACCCAATGTTCCCCATTTCTCAAAAGTAAAATGCTTGGTAGCAGCTACATAGAAACGGGTCAGATGATTGGTGCTTTCTCCTACATCTTGAAATGTAAGGTCACCGCCGCCTGCACTCTCGTGACTACCCGGATCATTCGCTCCCAGCACGATTTGTGGTGTCCATTGCTGCCACCAACCTTCTTTCCACAGACGCAAACGCCCATGAAACGAACGGTCTTGATTGGTAAATTTGCCCCAAGTCTGCTGCGGCCAGTAATTGCTGCCATGAATGCCTTTTACCAGCGTACAGGTATAAGCTATTTCCAACCATGGAAACAGCGTAATGTTCAGATAGTAGTTATAAGTATAAGGGTTATACTCATCATGGGCATTCCAATAGGCATCACGATAAATATTGTGGTCTATCATGCTGCCACCAATCATGACAGTCTTGTCTTTCTGCATTTCGGCTGTAGGAGAATAAAGCAGCCCTGATGTGCCGTAGGTATGCTGACCCAACATATTGGTCACCAAACAGCACAATATAATAAACGAATAAAAATATTTCATGGAAAGTCTTCAGATTTTTGATCTTTTTCATGCATTATTGACTTTTCAGAATTGCGTTTTTACAAATTAAAACAGATTCAATACTTTTTCTACGATGTGGTGCATGTCATAATACTTATACTCCGCAAGCCTTCCACCGAAGATAACGTTCGTTTCCTTATCTGCTAGCTCTTTGTATTTCAGATAAAGCACATTATTCTTTTCGTTATTCACCGGATAATAAGGCTCGCTGCCTTCCGTCCATTCCGAACTGTATTCACGTAATATGACCGTCTTAGGGCAATTGTCCACATCCGTGCCGAACATCTCAGTAAGTGAACTGGGCTTTGCTTTTTATCCACAATCCGAATGCAAAGAAAATAAGCAGCCATCCGAGCCTGCCCATTTTCAAAATATCATTTTCCGTCATTTCTGTATTCTTTCATCCAATAATCTTACAGAGTTCATCCACCAATGATTGGCTGGCAAAATCTCCAAGATCATGTAATGGTTTTAAATTTGGCTGCATCAACAGCTCTTGCAGTTCTTCCTTGCTGTTTGCCACATACACATATCCCAATTCTTTCATTTTCTGCGCTGTAGCCAACTGGTGTTCGTTGCGGTGCTCGCCCAATGCGGCTATGCGTGGAAAAATGATGATAGGCTTGTGTTGCCGCATGGCAGAGATAATGGTTCCCATGCCGGCATGAGCCACAATGAGCCTTGCCTTGGCAAACAACTGGTCAAACTCGTCTGGAGGCAAAAAGTCCATGGTATGGATATTTCTTGCCACATATTCACTTTTATACATCTGCGCAATGATCTCCTCGTCTATATGCGCGGCCACCTCATCCACTATTCTTACAAAACGGTCAAAGGGAGCCTGTGTTCCTATCGTACAAAATATCATATTCTGGAATAATTTATCTAAGAAACAATAAGTCAAAGAACAAAATGTCGGATAGCCAATCCTGTATTAATCCCCGAAAATATTCCCAGCGTAGCGGATTTCTGCGGTAGCAAGATCCGGCCATTGGGTATATACGTGATTGGTAAATATCCGGGTCAGCTTCCCGCAGGCACTCATCGTCTGCACATTGGCTACAGAATCAATCCAAATGCTTTTTATTCCGATAAGTTTTCCCAGTATGATGGTCAGTAATCCTGGGGCAGCACCGGTGGAAATAATTGTCTCGGGACGTTCCTTTATGAGTATACCCAAGATTTTCAATGAGGCCGGTATCATTTTCCATGCATCCCAACGCGAAAAATCCGTCATCGTATGGAAATTGCAAGAGCCAACCATTGACTTACATTTGGGATGGGTAGACATATACACCACTTCATAATGCTCTTCCAAAGGACGGGCTATGCGGAGTAGTTGCACCCAATGACCACCAATGGAAGCAACAGCAAATATTTTTTTCTTTTCTTTCATCATATTTCTTTTTTAGAATTTGCAAGATAAATGACAGGAATATGCTATGCTTGTGGGAGAACTGTAAGATTTCCCATTTTGTCCAAAAACTCCTGTGTATAAAAATCCATATATCCGCCTTGCCCCGTCATCGTAATTTCACCAAAATATATTTTGTCACCACACACATACAAATCAACACGTACCACAGGAATACCCTTACCTATTTTTCCTGCAATCTCCATTAATTTATTGAAGCAGACAGGTTTCGGTAAAAGTTTGTTCGGCTTTACATAATGGCTTGTCCATACAGACCACTCCGAGTGAAATTGCCAATCCATATCGTATATGGCCACATTGGCATGATATTTCTCCCTGTTCCATGTTGCCCAAGTGAACATTGGCTTACCATCAAACACCCAAATCTTGTAATCAACAAGTGATGAAGAGTTGCAAGGTTGAGTCGAAACATCAAGCAGTTCTTCCGCTATGATACAAGGTGGTATTTTCGCATAGTGTGGTTCACCTGACAATACACTCAGTTTCTCATTCAACATTTTGCGGAAGTGTTGTTTGGTCTTTTCTATATCCAGACTGTTTTTGTTTTTACACACGATGACATCACCGCTTCCATTGTTACATTTCATCACAAACTGGTTCGGAAGTTTATCCCAATCAATATCATCGACACTGTCCCATTTCCCAATAAGGGGTATCAGAATATCCTTCAACCCAATGCTATTCAGATATTCCCTAACCCTATATTTGTCAGCATAAATGTGCCACATGCTGGTGTTCCCGTAAAATTTCATCCAGTTTATTTTCTCATTCACATCCTTTGGATGTTCGAAATCGGGCCATTTGTGCATCTTATAGAAGAATTTTAATCTTGCAGTCCTTATTGGCGTTAATATTCCTATTTTTACAAAAATATTCACAAAGAATTTTATTATCTCTTTCATTGTTGACAATATATCATTTGTTTTTCCCCTGTTGCAAGCCACGCAAAATTGCCCAGCGATGGCTTTCGCACCTAATATTATTTATTGCATGGCATTTGCTGAAGAAACCTCTTCCCAAAAATCCTTCTATAAATCCTTTTAAAAGCCCTTTACAATGGCCAATTGTTATCCATCCGCTACGGGAGAACTGATTTATATAGAAATCTACAAGATGTTCGCAAAAGGCATTTACGTATTCATAAAACTTCGTTTCATTGCATAATGTGGCATTCATTTCTTGTAAATGTTTGTCGAATTCCTCGTTATTGTAGTCACTTATATACCCAGCCAAATGGTCAAAGAATATTGGTCGGATGATTACCTTGCATTCATGTGGCTCCGTCACGTCCAAAGTGCAGCAAATACTTTCATACCAGTGTGCCGGAGCAGGTTTCTTCGGATTTAAGTAATCAAAACAAAAATTACCAAGACTATATAAAATGGGCTTTCCTTTATAAGTTTCCCATCCTTGGGGCACATGCGGGTGGCTGGCAATGACTGCGTCAGCCCCCATGTCAATCCATAGCCTGTACCTTTCCCTACATTCGGGGAGCGGTTGCTCCATATATTCTAGTCCTCCATGCTGAAAAATGACGAGGAAATCTACCCCCCCCCCCCTCTTTGAATTGTAAATATTTTTAACGATTTCGGAAGATAAGGCCCATGCACAACCCTCCCTTACATTATCATCCCATCTTTCTGTAAGAGTACCAAACTCACAATGCGTGCAACAAATCACCCCGATGATTAATCCATCCCTTGTCTTGAACGTGTTGATTCTGTAAGCATCATCCCAAACGCCTGCGCCCATGACAGTGGCACGTTTAAAGCTGTTTATAGTCGTATCAAGACCAGCTTTTCCAAAATCCATAATATGGTTGTTAGCGATAGAAATAGCATTAAAGCCCCTTAATTCAAGCCATTCCGGAGAATCTTGGTCTTGGCAAAGATTCGGGCCACTTTTTTTTATTGGTTTACCATTCGATATTACGGGAGCTTCCAAATTAACCATATTGATATCGCTGGTATTGAGCAGATATACCAATTCTGCACTAAGATTCAAATGCTTGACTTTATTCGCTTTAAAATCACCAAATATATTTATCCTTGCCATATCCTAATCCTCTTTCAGTCCGACTTTTCTTAACAATTCCTCTGTGACAATCTTATCCACATTATATGTCTCTGCATACGTTTGGCAGTTCCGTGCCATTTTGCCTAAATCATATTTCCCTTCAATGCATTCTTTCATCTTGTCGCGCAAGGCTGGTATATCATGGACAGGTACAAAAAAAGCTGTCTTTCCTTCTTCCATAAACTGACGGTTATGTGCCCAATCACTCACCAGCATGGGAACACCACTTATGAAAGCATCTATAAACACTCCAGCAAAGCCTTCCCCTTTCCAATAAGTCGGAAACAGCATCATATCATAAGTGGCTAACTGATCATAACCAGCACTTGTGGTGAGATTGAGAAACCCTTTATAATTGACATTGGGAATGCTCTCAATTTTCCTTGTGAATACATTTTCGTATGTATCTGCAACCTTACCATAGAAATCTATGATATATCGGTTCTGCATCCCCATTCCATTCAGTTGTTTGGCGCATTCAAGAATATAATCACACCCCTTTTCTGCCATTATCCTGCTTAAGAAGACAAACCTTAAAGGTCTGTCTTCTATATCGTTAATTCTGGCTTCAATAGATGGATAGTATTTTATTGGTTTAAAATTTGGAAGTTGGAAAACTCCTTTTACTCCTTCCACTTCTAACTGTTGTACCATAATGGAACTTTCGACTATAGTCCAGTCCATATATCCAATGACACGTTTGTCAAACTTCCTATTTTGGACGTGTACACCCAGACTTCCGCCAATCACCCAATGAACAGTATGCAGTTTCCATTTCAGTCTATATATCAGTTTCATCATTGGATAAACATTGATTGTACTTGTAGAGAAGATAATTGTAGCTTTCCTGTGAGCTACAAGATTCCATGCCAGTTCAATGAAAACCCAAGGATGCTTCCGCCAGTTCTTGAAATCAACTAAACGGCACTTAACTCCGAGTTCTTCTAATTTTTGTATCATCAGTTGGTTTTTCATGGTTTCGCCGCAATCCGCAGGCTTGCCTTTGTTTATCCAACCGATGATGATAGCTTCACTATTGCTTCTCATAGCCTCTTGCAAATCAGTTGTGTTTTGAAATGAGTTGTTCTATCTCATTGCAGAAAATTGAATCATACCCCAGATGTGGTTGCATTTTAAGCAATTCACTTTTATGAATTATCAAAAAGATTCGATAATGCTCAACATCTTTCTTAATTAAGATATTTAGTATTTTTGCCAGTCCTTGCATACTTGACCATCTTTCATATCCTATTGACAAATTAATCAAATAAGTTAATAACTGTTGGTTTAACGCCACATCATGATTATTGGTAATGATGACACTTGCAAACCTGACAAAAGAATCTATGTTTCCAAATTGTATATAGTCTGTGGTATTGGTAATACACTCAATGAAATGAGTGATTAACACATTCAGACTGTTTTGTTTATAGCGGATAAAGCCATTCAATTCTTTATCTGACAGTTCATCAATAGATTTGCTCCATTTCATAGATTCTTTCGGTAAAGCCATAAAATATTTAAAAAGCTCTTCATGAAAGACAGGAGAACCAGCTTGGAACAATTGCTTTATTTCTTTTATCGGCTTAGGAGCATTTTGGACATGAAGCAAAGCATTTTTATATCGCAACAACTCGTCCTGTATTTCTTTAACCGTTCCATATCTCTCATGTGGTACATTTCGGGTAGATCGTTCTACAATACCCCATAGTGATGCAGGAATACTATTGGAACGCATGTTACTGACATCACCTCCTTTACTATAAAGAAAATACAATGTCTTTCCAAGCATATAAATTTCACTTGTAACTGTGCCATCTTTGAACTTTCCTTTCTCATATTCTGGTGGACGATACCATGTTGTACCTGCGACTTCGGACGTTGCAGTCAATGTCGTTGTATCACGGTCTTCAAATCGAGAAAGTCCAAAGTCTGCGACTTTTATCACATTATTTATAATCAAAATGTTACTCGGTTTTATATCCCTGTGATACACTCCTTTCTCATGCATATAAGCAATGCCTTCACACATCTGTATGCAAAGTTCTGTTTTGTATAGCTTGTCATCACTTACAGCAACATCCACCAATGTCTTACCACAGGAAGGCATCACATAATAAGGAATCTCACCATTACCTTGCTTACTTTCAATAACTTCTATGATATCAGATAAAACACACTAGTTACTAAGATTTTAGAAGTATAATGGACCGTTCGTTTGATTGAGCACGACGAAAATAAATTTAGTTCATTAGAAATTAGAAAAGCACATCTGTCGACAGAACTTCAAAAACGATGATGAAAAGTTGCAATACCCAGCTCCTTCAACTTGTCTTTCAATATTAGCATATATTCTCTTGTTATGCCTGCCCCATAGCCAATACCACCATAAAATTAGTGTTGAGGAAAGTGTTATAAAAACAAATATTTTAGTTCTCATTTCTTATAAACTCCGTCTCTATTTTTTCTTCATGTCTGCAATAATAACTTCCGGTCTATTCAGAAAATATCTCCATCTCTCTTTACCCGATTCCGTGGCAGGAACCGTACTCGGAGACCACGTGTTTACAAATCCTAAGCGACATCCTTCATGAGTGAGGATTTCAAAGAGGATGTCATAATAGTGGTCAGGATTCAATCGACAGCCCGTTTCAAACAGTCCACATCTTTTCCCTCGTTTTTCTGCCTCATAAGTAACAAGCTGAATACGACGTATCGTTTCTGCTTTTGCACCTTTATTTTTAGGATCACCAATGGAATAGTCATCATATCCAATTATATCAACATAGTTGTCACCCGGATAGCGTACCATGAAGTCTTTATTATCACCACTCCCGATATTATCCCAATACCTGTCCGGACTCCAAGCAAACATTAGGTTATGCAACTGAGATCTGTTTCTGATATTATCCTCCAGATACCTGAAGAATCCTATGTAGTCGCTTATGCTTACAGACCCTGTTCCCCACCACTGCCAATCATCCTCACCTTCATGGAGTAACCTGATGACAATCGGTATTGGTTTGCCATCCTTATCTTCCAGCCCCTGTAGAAATGTTACCACCTCCTCGAATCGCTTTTCAAACCATTCTCGTGGATTTTTACAGCCAATGGAACGGTCTTTCCCTGATACACATCCGAACCCGCAAGAATCCCCCATGTTGTTGAGGATTTCATGAATGACATATCGGTGTTGTTGAGGATAATCCTTTGATGAATAACGATAACGATATCCGTATTTCCCATATTTTTCATCAGTCCAAGTACTTGTAATATAAGGATTTTCAAACTGCCATGACAGAACAGGCACCGTACCATAGTTGTTATACATTCTCTTAATTTCTTTTGTTAAGAAAGTCCTGTTCTTCTTATATGCTTCATCGCTTTGATAGGTTCCTGCCACAGTATTAAGATCTGCAAAAAATATCAGAACTTGCTTGCCTGTAAGTTTTGCCGTCTCTTTCCATTGATAGGAGCAAGAATAGTAAAATTTTCCTTGATAAGCAGCTTTCTGTAACTGATAGAGAAAGGCTACAGATTCCCTGTCCATTTTTCTATCACTACTCTCTTTGCGAATATTTTTTAATATCTTTTGAGGAGAATTTTTCTCAAAAGATTCTTTCCATTTCAATTGTTCTTTAGCCATTGATTCCGAGACAATTCTTTGAGAATAGACAGTCGGAAAGCTCTGTAGGAATAATATTAGCACCAATAAACTTCTCATCGTTGAAATTCTTAATAGAGTTTCTCGACACAAACTTCATCCATATCAATAGCAATATAAAAATTCTGGAAGCTCCCTTTCGATGACAGCCACAGCCTCTGTATATTCTGGATAACGTTTCCACAACTGAGTCCCATTAATGGATTTAGACGGAACGAAATGTGTTTGTGGGGCTATATGGTGTATGGGAGAGATTCCCACGAAATTCATTACTTTTTTTGTCATTTCTTCATATTTATATATCATATCTTCAAAAGAGACATACATCACCTTCTTTTCGTCAATTAGACCTTTCCTCTTACGAATATCTCTATATTGCTCACAAAATTGGTAGGTATCATGTGGCAGTTTTTGATCATTATGAAGTTTGATATGAATATACAAGTCTCTCGGATCTCTGTCAACAACAATCACCTTCATATCTTTTACATATCTGAGGTAGCGTTCGGGATACTCTCCTCCAATCATTTGATCAATCAACACAAACTCTGTCTTTTCATTACAAGGGATAAGACTGCAAAGGCGTTCTGTAAACTGTTGGGTCTTTTCCAAGAAATCTTCTCTGTTTATACTGGCATGGTAGGCTGTTGAACCGGGAAAATAGTTATACCAATTCGGATGTCTAAACCTTTTCGGTTTGAGCCTGTTTATGGTCTTGTATAAAAAAAGCAAATATCTTGTGATTGGCCTTTTGACCTTTATTGCGCCTATTCTATAACCCTCATATTCAAACTTGGTTATCGAATTGATATAGTCCTGACACACAGTCAACCATTTCTTCCCATATATTTTCTCATATTGTCTCCGCCCTTCTTTTGCATAACGCAAGAATCTTTCAACAGCGATATCTGTCTTGAGTCTGCTGGGAACTTCTACTAAATTGAATTCCAAATCGGAGATGCCATCGGTATCTTGAAGCAATCGACTTTCTGCCTCATAGTGACCATGTGCTACATTGTCAAACTCCCTAAAAAAGTCATCAATCAAACTTGACCCTGTTGCATGATATCCAACACATGTTATTTTTTTCATCCTATTTTTTTTGCTTCTTCAATAGTTGAGACTATTTTTTCTTTCATATTTCCTTCTATATGCCATCCAAGTCCTTCCATTTTTTGTGTCGAGAATACAGATTTCATAACGACGTTGAAACTTTTCTTTTCTGCGATATTGGGCATTTCTATCGTTATTTTCTTGCCACCAATATCTGCAATTGTCTCAGCCAACTCTCGTATGCTAATATTGGAATCTGTATCAGCAATATTGTAGGCTTGTCCTTTTTCTCCTTTCAATAGAATAAAAAGTAAGGCCGACACACAATCTACCACATAACACCATGAGCGGAACTGCTCTCCGCGACTCTTCATGACAATGTCCTCGTCTCGCAATACATTGCGGATGAATTGAGCATAAACACGGTTGTCACACTCTGTGAAATTGGGACCATAGATATGACAAGGGCGGGCTATCACCACATCCACTCCATATTCCGCCATATATGAGACGCACAAAGTCTCAGCTGCGCGTTTTGAAGAGGGATAGCATGAACGAGGAGAGGTTGTGTCTACATATCCACTATAATCCTCTGTGAATACCCTGCCGTCTCCTTCTCCATATACTTCACCAGAAGACAAAAAAAGCAAACGTCTTAGGTCATGCCTCAATCCGTATTCCATAAGATTACTAACCCCATTTATGTTGGATTTCATTATCTCTACCGGATTCTTGACAAAGGAATTGGGGCTTGCATTGCTTGCCGCATGAATGATATAATGGAAGTCAACATCACTTTCTAACGGAGACAACACGTCGTATCGGACAAAATGAAACATTTCATCCGATAAGTATTCAACAAAACGTTGCTTGGCTCGTTCTTCATTTCTTCCGGATGCATACACGTGATAATCCCTTCGTGGATTGAGCATCAGAACATCAACCAGACAAGAACCAATAAGTCCTGTAGCACCGGTTATCAGAATATTGCTGCCACTTAGTTTCTCCCAAGGCAAATTCAAAGAACTGACAGCTTTCAAGTCATCAGTATATGTTGTCATTTCAACCATCCTTCTTTTGTTGTATGCATAAGAGCCTTAACTATCTCTAAATCCTCTACAGTAGTAATCTTGATATTCTTTTCCGAACCGGGAACCAGGTGCATCTCTTTTCCACCAACTTCCGCAATCAAAGTACACGATGCCACGGAGTCTGTTATGCCTTTTTTCTTAGCCTCCTCATGAGCAGCAATAATATTCTTCAGTCTAAATGTTTGAGGCGTTTGCGTACGGATGAGCTTGTCACGTGGTATACTGGTATGAGTTGAAAAGCCGTCCTCACTTTCCAATATCGCCTCACGGCATTTTATCCCAGTTACCGCATATCCGTATGCTTTGCAAATGGCTATATTGCTTGATATAATATCTTGTGAGAGTAATGGCCTTACGGAATCATGTATCAAAACAAGGTCTTCATCGTCACATTTGGCATCCCTCAATCCGTAAATGCCATTGTGGATAGATTCCATGCCCGAATTGCCACCAGGGAATATCCATTTTAACTTGGTTATACAGAATTGATTCGCATAAGACTGTAATACGGTTTCCCAACCATTCAAACAAACAACAGCTATTGCTTGAATATCAGGATGCTTTTGGAAGCACATCATTGTGTGAATGATAATCGGACAATTGTCCACGTGCATGAATTGTTTGGGGATGTCTTGCCCCATTCGGTTACCGGAACCACCGGCAATGATTAATCCAATGTTCATAATTTTTAATTTTATATTCTATCCATAATATCAATTTATCACATATGTGGAAAAATATTATCGTATTTATGAGAACATGTGTAAAAAATCAGTTGCATATATTGCATTAAAGTGCCGGACCAAGTATGGGAAATTTTTCATTCTCCCTGCAAAAGAGTCTCTTCTTTTCAAGATTTTCTCCACAGTATCCAAAAGTCTTTCTTGTTCTTCCTCGATTGTATCCAATCTCTGTCTGATGGCATTGATAAGAAATAGCCTATCAAATGTAGAATGTTTGTTTATGGTGGCACCAATTATTTTCCGAAAAGCACTCACTCGCATCGTTTTCACTGTCACAGAACTGCCAAGTCGCCGATAGCGTAAAATCGTTGTGTCTACGTAGACCAATCCACCCATAAAACAGGCCAAAACAGCAAACCAACTGTCATGGTAATATGCTCCATCTGGAATTGGAAAAGCTTTTTCAAAGAATTCCTTCTTTATTAACATTGACGCTCCTTGATAAGAACTTGTAGACAATAAAATATGCCGAGCAATGTCATTGTTGTTTTGGGGAATATTGTCCATTTTGAAATAGTCGAACTTCTTTGGCAATTCAATGTTGTTTTCATCAACAAAGACAGGACGTCCGCAAACAAGATCGCAATTACTGTTCATCATTGTATTTAGCAATACTTCAAGATGGTCTAAGTGCCAAATGTCATCTTGGTCGCAGAGAGCAATATACTCTCCAGTACACAAAGAAACTGCTTTCTCGAAATTTTTCTTAAATCCCACATTCTCTGAGGCACGGAAAATATGAATTCGGCTATCTGATGCCGCATACTCTTGCAAGATGCGCCAAGTATCATCTTTTGAACAATCGTCACTAATTACAAGTTCAAAAGATTGGATAGTTTGGGATAGTATGGAGTTTATCTGCTCCTTGATATATTTAGCTCCGTTATAGGTGGCCATAGCTACTGAAATCATTTTTGACTAACTTTTTTAAATGAGTTCTTTGAAAAGGCAAATAGACAATAAACAATACACATATAGAAAACACCTCTTTGCATACCATAAGACCTATATATGTTGGAAGCAAAACCTATAGAATACAAATGGATGAAAAACAAAAGAAAGATAAAATAATGGAGAGGTATGACACCGTTTCTCCTCAGTAATTTCCTTTCAATACCAAAGAAAATTAAACAAATTGCGATGCCTCCCCAATAACTGAAATCAGAGATGAAATCACCAATAAATGTATAGAATACCTCTATACGTCTTCCATTTTTCGCCCAATAATGGGTATCGCGATCTTCATAGGTTATGTAAGTTTTCATCCCTAACATATCTTTTATTAAGCAAGTGTTTACATCACCATTTGTATTGTGTGGACCATCCCACATTTCTGTGTTAAATCTTATGGGGCCTTCTGAAGAATAGAGTAATAACCAGCCAATGAGCGACCTGTCTGTATCTTTGCTATTATAACGCGATATTGTAATGCCTGCAAAAACAATAAGACATGGTATGGCACTAATAAAAAAATACCTTTTAATTTTTGATATTGTCAAGTCTGGCATGACCGGCATAAACAGGACAAAAGCTAACGTATACATTAAAAATTGCGACAGGATTCCGCCTCTTGTCCCTATATTAATCCAAAAAAGTATCATATTAACCAAGCACATTCCAAGTCCATAAATAAATAGTTTGTTGGTTTTTGGTCTGCTCAGATAATAGAAGAATAATATAGGAACAAGAAGCCTGAAATAATTGCACCATTGCATCAGTTTTTTCCCAAGACCAGAATATATATCTAATTCTCCATCACGCATGTCTTCATATAATTCTGAGTACTCTGCTCCAGAAGACCTAAGCAAAAATAAATTTTCAAGAAACGGTTCAATATTAAGGATGACAATAAAAATGGCAAGATAGGTCGTAAAGGTTTCACATCCTCTATTATCCACCATTTTTATACCTTTATGCTGAAGGAATGGAAGCAAACAAATCATGATTAACAAGTAAAGATATATAAACGGAAGAATCTGAATGTCGCCATGAAAAAGGCCGAGTTCGACTTGAACGGCATAATAGAAGACTGCACCGATATGAGATATGGCCATAATGGCAAGAATAATCAGACCAACATTTAGCCTCTTTAATTTTACCAACCAATAAATAAATGTCAGCAGATATGTCAAAGCGTCTGCTAATATAATAATCTGGTTTTTATCCATAGTTTTTATCAATTGATGATAACCTTGAATATGATATTGGCTATTTCAGAATAATTAAGTGATTATTCTGAAATAGAAATTCAATAAGGCTTAGAAGCTACAAATCCAACAACAACGACAAACAGAAAAAACAAGTCGCAATATATCCAATCTTTTTTTCGCATTTTTAATTCTCCATCCATATGTTTCTTCTGCAATACCATTGTTAGAATAAAGCCCAAAGGAAAAAGCAAGAAACTAACAGAATATGAATTAATTCCTACCATATAACAAACTAAAACACTCAATCCCATCAAGCCATAAAATGTAAACAAAGTTATGGCTATACGTAAAAACAAACGTTCTAAATTCATAAATGTGTGACAATCTGATTTTATTAATAACTATTTTAACAACCGACGATAACCCTGAAGCATGATATTTTTAATTTCAGAATTAGGATACACTTTTGTTTGTACAATAACGAAATACACACTAACCACTACAGATGCAATGGCTATTGGCAAAAACCTTCCTGTAAGGAAATTTATAAAATACAGGAGAATCATTAACGGAATGTTGGTGACAATATTTTGGATTAAGCTATTCCATGGGAAATGAATACCTATATACTTGCTAACATAATACTGGCCACTGCAAAGGACAACAAATTCAGAGGCAAACCAAACAATGGAAGATCCAACACTCGCAAATATCGGCACCAAAAGTATATTCAGAATGATAGCTACAGATGCTCCATAAATGGAATTACGCAAGATTGCTCTATCTTTTTTCAATGGCATTAATGCTTGTATTATGAGTATTTGTTCATATCCTATAATCAACATCAATGGCATCATAATACGCATAGGCAGAATCGCCCCCTCATAACCTTTACCTGCAATAATATTTATAATGGCCGGAGCAAAAACAATAGTAAAGATTACCAATGGGATGGAAAATGCGAAAAGAATATTTGTGGATTTCCTTAAGAATTTTTTAAACTCATCAACCTTACCTTCAGAGAGCAATGAACTCATGCGAGGGAGCATCACACCCGTGAAAGCGGTGAACATGGCAATCAATATCCTGTAAAGTTTAGATGCCGTAGAATAATAGCCCACTTCCGTTTCTCCTGATACAAATCCTAAGTACATGACATTGAATGATAGGTACATTGATGTCAGGAGAGCGTAAATACCAAGAATGAAGAATGACTTAATATACAAGGTGACACCAATGTTCCTGAATAACAAGGTGACATAATGTCGGGAATAGATAATATTAACAAAGGCATTCACGACAATCATCATTACGGTTAGAAGGTAGTAGATGTGATAATCTGAAGCCTGTCGTACAAGCAAGAATACTCCAATAATATAAAGCACTTTTACAATTATGGTTCTGATGGTGATGAAACGAAACTCTTCCAATCCTTTGTAAAGCCACTCTATTAGCATATAATTCATAATCAGTTTTAGTGAACCGATAGCCATCATCTGCCAATGTATCTTTAGCTTATCTATAAAGCAAGTCGCAAAAAAGAGGATGACAAGTGCAATGATGGTCGTTATGGTATTCAGCCAGAATAAACTACTGAAAGTTTCGTCCAATTTTTGACGGTCATTTTTGTATTTAGCTACCTCCCTTATTCCTACGCACCCTATTCCCATCATGGAAAAAAGTATGAAATAATGGATGATGGAGTCTACGAAACTACAAATTCCAACATTGGTTACGCCAAGCACACGGGAGACATACGGAAAAGTTAATAGTGGGAAAATATAATTTGCCGTTGTCAATATGCTACTATAGAAAAAATTCTTCTTTATGTTTGGCATAGGCTACTTTTCTTATTTTATACACCTTTGGGTAGACTTTATTATTCTTGAAATAAATCATATATCCTTTTCGCTTAAGAGCATAGTTGAACAGTGACTCACCAGAGAATCGAACTCTGCCCTGCATCTTTTGGAGGTAGATACAATATTATCCACGTCCAAAGGATGCCGTGCTGACCTTTATACTAAAGAGTCAAATATTTTCTCGCAATCGGCATTTGATGGGGCAATGTTCCATGTCATCTGGGCGCAGTGCCTGATGTAGCGTAACATTTGTTCTTTGGTTCTTACCTTTGCCTTTCGCTTGACACCGGAAAAGCAGGAATGACCTGTTACTTCCACCGAGTCCCATTTCATGGCATTCACAAGTGAACAGACAATCATATCGGCTATGTTTTTTATATTGGCGGTGCAGAGTGTGAAATCATCGAATGTCAACGATTCTATCCTGTTCGGTGCATCCAATGTGGGATAAAAGTTATGAATTGCTTCCAAATCAAGAGCCTTATACGTATTTTCTATCTTGGTTGGGTCTATGGAGGCATGGGCAACTGAATTACGCAGGGTTCTGTAATAGTCGAATAACTCCTTCTGAAAGCCTGTAAGGCTTACCGTTATCGGCAACTTTTTATTGATATTGTAAACGAGTTTGTCTAATTCCGTTTGAAGAGATACTCCTTTGGGATAGTTTTTGCTTATTTTGAAAGTCGGATACCCCATTCCACGTATGTTATCTTGTAAATCTTCCACAAAAGATTCAAGAAATGCACGAGGTATGATCAGGTGGCGCAAGATGACTCCTTGTCTGTAATTCTCAATGTCATGTAAATGTACACCAACGTCTTCAGAAACGATCTTGACATATTGGTTGAAAGTAACATACGTGTTTTCATACCCTTTTCCCAAATGCCGTATAGCCATTTCAATGTATTGCGTAAAAGTATCTGTCTTTCCCAACTGCTTCTTGAGTTTCTTTATGGAAGGGAAGGTGAATGATGTCCCTCTCATTGACTTGTTATGCATATTTTCAACAGTTTGCTAATGACCAATTAAATCATCTCCTCTTTCGGAAAAACAGCCTTGGATAGGCATACGGCTTAATCCCTTCTAAAAATATCCCTTGTATAAACCTTCTCCTTCACATCATCCAAACAGGCATCATAACGGTTGGCAATAATCGCATCACAATGCTGTTTGAAGTTCCGCAAATTATTTACTACTTTACTTCCGAAGAAGGTACTTCCATCTTCAAGCGTAGGTTCGTAAATAATCACCTCTACACCCTTGGCCTTAATCCGTTTCATTACCCCTTGAACGGAAGACTGGCGGAAGTTGTCACTGTTCGATTTCATAGTCAAGCGATAAACACCGATTGTGCAATGCTTCTCTTTCTGTGGATTAAAATCACCCCGGTTGTAATAATCATAATAACCGACCTTGTTCAACACACGGTCTGCTATAAAATCCTTACGTGTGCGGTTACTTTCCACAATGGCTTGAATCAGATTCTCAGGCACATCCGCATAGTTAGCCAACAGTTGCTTGGTGTCCTTCGGCAGGCAATAACCACCATAGCCAAAACTCGGGTTGTTATAGTGCGTACCGATACGAGGGTCAAGACTTACTCCGTCGATAATGGCCTGTGAGTCTAATCCCTTCATTTCGGCATACGTATCCAGTTCATTGAAATAGCTGACACGCAGGGCGAGGTAGGTGTTGGTAAAAAGTTTCACCGCTTCGGCTTCGGTCAATCCCATAAACAGCGTGTCGATGTTTTCCTTGATAGCTCCTTCCTGCAACAAAGCTGCAAAGATGCGGGCGGCTTCCTCCAGACGGGCATTACCTTCGGGACGACCTACAATGATGCGGCTGGGATAGAGGTTATCATACAAAGCCTTGCTTTCGCGCAGGAATTCTGGGGAAAAGATCACGTTCTCCGTGTCTAGTTTTTTACGAATCATTTCCGTATAGCCCACGGGAATAGTACTCTTAATGACCATAACGGCACAAGGATTGACACTCTTCACCAACTCAATGACTTCTTCTACATGGCTGGTGTCGAAGTAGTTCTTCACCGGGTCGTAGTTCGTCGGTGCGGCAATAACCACAAAGTCTGCGTCGGCATATGCCTTCGCTCCATCTAAGGTAGCAGTCAGGTTCAATTCTTTTTCAGTAAGATACTTCTCAATGTATTCGTCCTGTATGGGCGATTTACGCCGATTTATCAGTTCTACCTTTTCAGAAATCACGTCAACAGCCGTCACTTGGTGATGTTGTGCCAGCAGTGTGGCAATGGAAAGTCCTACGTAACTGGTTCCGGCTACGGCTATTTTTATATTCTTATCCATGATTATTATTTTATTTGTCTTTTCATGTGACCAATTGTATTTTCTCCGTCTTTTACTACAAGCATCCTCTCATGAATTCGCACTGAGAAACCATAAAAGGCCGTTTTTCCCGTATTAATGAAAGAAACTAGGTATGACATAATAAAGGTTTATTTCATCATTCTTGTTTACAATATAACCGTCTACCGCTACTTCTATTTCAGAACTGCCTTTCATATATTCTTTAATTGTCGGAAGCTATAAAGACTGTGACCACGGCTGCTGTAAATGACCAGAATTTGTAGGAAAGCTGTTTTGAAAATGCCTTTCTCATCATTCGATACATATTCATTATTCAGATTAATAATTCATTCACTGGCATTGCCACCCCGTTCAAACATCCCGATGTCCTTTCCATAAGTTTTATTCCGTCTCTCTAAACAATAGCCCGTGGTGTGGGGCAGGGGTATGTTATTAAGCATATGATCTTTTTTACTGGTTATGATTCACTACAATTTTTAATTCGTCGTGTGAAACCAGGCGTTTACAGCGAAGGGACTATTCAAAGTCACAAATTTACAAACGGAACTGGCGGATCACCCTTTATGGCAGTTTCACTAATACCTTGTTTCCGGATACCTTTGTTCCTGTGACATCGCCTTTCATGCTGATTTCTATATCAGAGTATTGCGGTTCAATCATCATTGTGCCGTCAATGGCAATGACACCCCACTGGCTGTAATTCTTCTCCACGGCGCAATACCTGCCTATGGGAGGCCTGACATTGCGGTATATCGGAGGAATGGTGATACGCTCACCGACTTTCAGCCCCCATTTTATCCCTGAACGGAACGGGACAGCCTCGCCCGACTTCTCCAAAAGCAGCCGCCTCTTTTCCATTTTCTCGGATTCCGCCATATTCCGTATCTCCCTCGCACGCTTTGCCAGTCGCTCCATCGCGGCCAAACATTTCTCTCCCTCCTCTGCCGGGAAGTGACATCCGATGTATTTTTTTTCCCCACTCTCTGTCACATGATAGTATTTCCCTCCGATGTCCGTCACGATGATGCTTCCATCCGCCAACCATCGGCATATCCAATAGTAACTGTCATGATCACCACCGAGGAGACAGGCATATCCCCATGGAAAACCAGCCATATGCGGATCGTCAATACAGCATTGGACGGAAGCATTGTAATCGAAAATTGCCACATAATACTTGTGGTTATAAATATAGCCGCCGCTCAGGTTCAGTTTGCTTGCATACAGATTTTTTGTACGACTGTAATACATGCGTCCGACTTTCAACATCTCCACATTCCCGAAACGCCTCACCTCGGGTTTTTCCCTGTATGCCAGCAGGTTGTAAAGATCTATATAATCAGACCTGCCGTTCAGTTTCTGCACGGTCAGGAAATTGTTTCTCATGAATTTCATGGACAGGCAATGCCCTTCCTTCCTTATGATCTCACCACAGGCGTTTACCAGTCCGCAGTTCTTGTCTGCAAGCCTCACCGCTGCCATGTCATGCCGGATATCGAAGACTGTGACGAATACCGGGTCCGTCATTTTTTTTCTTCCCCGGCGTAACCCCCATAACCCGCTGTCCCTGTCCTGCCATGCTTTAAGTTCCGGACTCTTGCAGGGATTCGGAGTTTTTTGCAAAGCTATAACGGAAAGCAAGCTGTCATGGGAAACGATCACTTCCATACCGAAGTCCTGACATGAATCTTCCGCGGTGACAGTTTCCGGACTTGTCCCGTTCCCATGCCGGGTGGTACGTATTCCCCTTCCAGTCATATCCCCACGGAACATCGCCTCCCAGTTCCATGCCATGGTGGGCAGACCGAACACACGGTAGAGCCCCACGTTGTCTATCAGCACGCATGTCTCCTTGCCGGCTGATTTTCTCAGTCCGCGCCCGGCCTGTTGCAGATATTTGGCCAGCGAGAGTGTCGGGCGCGCCATCTGCACGAACTCCACATCGGGGCAGTCAAATCCCTCGCTGAAAACGTCCACATTTACCAGTACCTTTATTCTGCCTGTTTTGAAATCCTCCACCATCCGTCCTCGTTCAGCAGTCGGTGTGTGGCTGTCTATGGCTGCGGCGTCCAGTCCTTTCCCGCTGTAATACGCCGCGATGTTCCGCGCATGGTCAATACTGACGGCATAAACGATCCCCTTCTTCCCGTCCGCATACTCCAGAACGCTCTGATACAACTGATCGATGCTTGTGTGACGGTTCAGTACGTCATTCATCTCCCTTACCTGGTAATCACCATCTGCACCGCGTTTCTCCAGCGAGTCTATCAACCGTTGCTCCCTGCTGTTTGCACGTATCGAGACATAATCAAATGACGATAGCCACCCTCTCCTTATAAACTCCGCCACACTCCATGAGCATACCAGCGAGTCGAAAAGGTCCGTGAACCCGGTGCGTCCCATCCGGCAGGGAGTAGCGGTAAGTCCGAGAAATTTTGCTTCCGGACACCAGTTCCACAGCATCCGGTAAGTCCTTGCCTGCGCATGATGCGCCTCGTCGATGATGACCAGTTCCGGTTTTTCCACCACATCATCGTAATGCCGTGTGAGCCATTGTATGGACATCACCCTGACGCACCCGTCAGTCAGACTTGTTCCATATTTTGCAACGGTCTTTTCTATCTGCTCCACAAGCTCCCTGCGGTGTGCAACGATCCAGACCGTCCTCTTTCCATCAGTGAGAAAACTGCTTACCACCGCCGCCAATACATGGGTCTTGCCGGTACCTGTAGGCATCTGCACCATCACGCTGCGATGCGTTAGCCACTCCTCCGAGAGACGGCGCATGATGTCTTTCTGATAGTCATGCAGACATACGGTTTTTGCCATATCGTTTTCGATTAAAGCTCCGGGAACAAGCGCTCTCGTTTCCGGAGCTTCCCCTGCACTTTTCACAAAGGACAAGGGTTCTGATCTAACATTAGTGCCGGCTAT
>ENA-UOJO01001750-UOJO01001750.1-human-gut-metagenome-genome-assembly--contig:-P57-NODE-1750-length-25920-cov-9.334506_pt1 | contig 25920 bp, 18 predicted proteins | sample MGYA00242351_ERZ723898 | MGnify/ENA metagenome assembly ERZ723898 | reverse complement strand
TCTATGCGAAATGGGAATCGGGCAGCCGCAGACCGTCAAGAAAAATGTATCAGCAGCTAAAAGTAATCTATCCCGAAATATAACATTGAGCGTACTCACCCAAAACGGTGGGTACGCTTATTTTTATCCGCACATTCGATTTTTGTGATTACTTACATTACAATAATTGCAGAAAGCGAAAGGAGAACCTGTGATGAAGCAAAAATTTTATCTTGCACTAAACGCTCAAGAACTTCGGATTATGATAGTCAGCTGTGATATAGTATAATAAAAAAATAAAAGTCTTGCGATTGGAAACCGATTGTGCTATTTCGTCACAGCAAATCCGAATAACAGCAGAACATAGACTGTAGGCAGAAACACCTTTTTTAAGCATTATAATAGATTGTGCTATTCCGTCGCACAGTCACAAAACGAAAAAGAGTCGCGACGCGGCTCTTTTTCGTTTTCGTTTGTGTAAAAAGATTTCAGCCCGAGTCACGCGGAGCGTGTCGGGCAACGCTTGCGACCGCCGCCGGTGGCGGATAAAGGGAGCAAGGGTTGGCGCAGCGGCCAAAATCGGCAGCGCCGACCGGCGCGCCCGCCGATTTTGGGCACCGCGAGAGGGGTTGCAACGCAACTTCGAGCCCTTCTGCCCCTGCCATCGTCGTCGCGGACTGTGTATCGTTTGCGACGACTTTTCTTGTGAAAAGTCATCGGCTCGCTTAACTATGTCGCTCCTCCTCTCCCCAAAAAATCTTCGACTTTTCAGGGGCCCCATAAATTTCCGGTTTAAACACTGGGTTTGAGCCTTTTTTCTTTTGATTTTTGAGGTTGGCGCACGGTCTGATTTTTCCGGTTTCAGAGCGGCAAACGGGCGTCATTTTCGCATCTGTTGCCATCCGTTTGTAACATTTCCGTCTGCTACAGCATCAATAAAGCAGCAGAAAGAAGGGCTATTTCATGGGTTGTTTGGGCTGTTTGGGATTTTTACTGGAGTTTATTTTTGAATCCATTGTTGAAGGCTATTTTGCACTCATGCAAGGGATTGTTCCGAAAAGATGGATTGGACAGCATTTTCAAACCACATTAAAGGTAATTGTCGGGATTTTTACCGGCTTGCTGTTGGTTGTCATGGTTCTTGGGTTTTTTTGCCCTGATTTCCGAGGATGCCGATACCAAAAGTCTTGGACGATATATGGTATACATTCCACTCGCTATAAGTGTTGTTCAAATTCTTTTTGGAATCATTCTGCGTATTATCACAAGAAGAAGGTAATTACCATGAGACGCTCTCTTCTTTGTGTACTGTCGCACAAATTCTGACCGCCCAGATTTTTGTCTGGGCGGTCGTTTTCGTTAGATCTCAAAGCCTTCGATGATGCCGCTGTTCAGCAGACCCAGCGGCTCGCCGGTGCGCAAGCCGGTATTCAGCATCAGAATGTAGGCGGCCGCTTGTTGATATTTTCTCTTGCCATCCTTGAAGGTGCTGAATCTTCGGCTTTGAATTTTTCGATCTCCTCTGCTGTGAAGACAATCACCGTTTCACACTCTGGCCGGTTCTCTTTATCCTGCGCCGACAGAAAGTTGCATTTCTTTATCATTGCCACATTTGTCGTAGGTTTTTTCGAAATCAGTCCCTCTCGATATAGATACTGAAAATATTCGTTCAGCACCACATAGGCTTTTTTGACGGTGGTGTAAGCGTAGCCTTGGTTCATCCAGTGGTTCAGCAGATGTTTGATGTCCGTCGCCGTAATATCGCCGACCGCCTTGTCGCCCAGCAGAGGATAAATTTGATTTTTGGCGCTGCATTCGCAGCGGTCGTAGGTGGTCGGCTCTACGGACGGGAACTGGAACACCTGCAGCCAGTTCTGCATACTGTCCCGCAATGCTTTCTTGGACTCGTCCGATTCCACCGCTTGGTTTTCAAAGTCCGCAATATAGTCCGTCATCTTCTTGTTGACCTCGGCTTTGGTCGTGCCGGAAAAGCTCTTCCGTTTTCGCTCACCATGCTCATCCATATACCAAAACACGCCACACCAGCGGTTGTCGGTACGCTTGAACGCGTTGCCGTTGGTTAATCGTTTTCGCTGTATTTGCGCACGCCCTTCCGCAGCACTAGACAACACCAAAACGGTGGTTCAATGCCCGGCGACAATAATTTAGCAAAGGATTCACATTCATTCATTGCAGCAGCCGATGGCTGTTTGTTTCTCGTATCCATACACACCTTCGAAAAAACATACGCTGCCTGTCAAACCGCTTGTCTGAGCCGTAAACAGGCTTGTTCTTCACCGTATTTTACACCAAACGCCGTTTAACAGCCACCGTACAATCCTAAATCAAGTTGCAGCCTAAAGTGACGTAGAATGGCTTACACACGGCGTTTTCGGTCGGCTCTGCCGTCCGATGTGACCCGCAAAGGCGGCGCGCACGCCACTTTTGCTTTCTCCTGCTTCCCAGCATAACCGTTGAATTTGGGCGGTTATGATGCTATCCCGACTTGGATGACGCCTGTTGCAAAGCTAACCGCTCCCGTTATAGATGGATTTATTCAAGCTGATATTTCTCTTGCTATATAACAAAATTCTTATACGACATCCATACTGCAGAAACACGAATAAAGCTCACAGAAAATCAAGGGATAAAGTATTCCTGTGAAAAACAAATTAAGGGAGCCCTTACCTTTTTAACGGCCATATAAACAGCGGCCGCCTAAACCCATAGTAGAGTTCAGGAGGCTGCTGTGTTATAGAAAAATGGAAGCGTTTTAGTTTTCCTTTATCTTATTTTTTAGCAAAAATCCCATGGCAAATCCGCCGCCGAGGCAAACCACCGCCACAATCAGCAGCACCCACCAAGGAATACCGCCGGCCGGTGTTGGATCCATATCCGCGGGAATCTCTCCCGGTGTGGTGGTCGTTTGCGTCGGCTCACTGGTCGATTCGGTGGGTTTTTCATCTACGCTGCCGTCATGAGCCGCCGCACGCTTAACGATGACCGTGTATTCCTTTTGCTCACCGTTTTCGGCGGTGCAGATGACCTTCACCGGGTTGTCCTGTCCAGCGGCCAGATGATCTCCTCCTATTACCTGTACGCTGGCTTTACTGTCCGCCGCCTTGCCGCTGATGCGCACGCTCTCTGTCTCATACGGCAGCCAGACCACATACTGGGTCACATCGGCGCTGAACACCGGTGACAGCAGAAAGCCCTCCACCGTTATGCCGGACAGGGCGTTGTTTCCACTGGCCACATAGTTGGGATCTTTTTCCCGGTTCACCTTAATGGTGTAGGTTTTCTTCGTGCCGTTCTCCGCCGTCACCGTAATCGTCACGCTGGTCGTGCCGTCGGGCGTCAGAGTGGGGTTGCTGATGCTCACTTTGGCCTTGCTGTCCGCCACGGTCGCTTTTACGTCCAGCTTGGACACGCTGAACGGTACATCAGCGGTATAGCTGGTGGTGCCCGCGCTGAAAGCGGGAGAAATGGTTGCGTTGCCTACCGTCAGAGAGGACAGCTCACAGTTCCCGGACAGCGGAGCTGCCACGGTGGCAGTGTAGCTGACGGTACCGATGTTGGCATCGGCGCTGCCGTCAGAGGCTTTGACGTCGGTATAGGAAACGGTGATTTTTGTTCCCGCTGCCACGTCCTTCACCTTGAAGGACACGGTGAACAAATCCTTGCTGCCGTTGATGGGCGCGGACAAATTGTTGTCGTAGGCCACCATGTTGTTGCCGTTGAACTCCACTGCCCAGGGAGAAGCAATCACCTGCTTGGTTCCGGTTATCTGGAGTTGGCTGCTGTCATAGGATAGAGTAGAGTCCCCGACGCACCGGACAGGTTGGAGCCGTTCAGCTTAAAGGTCAAGGTGATGGAATCTCCCGCCCGGACGGTTCCGGGGCCGGACAAAGAGGCCGAGGCCGAAGCCGCCGAAGCCGTAAACGGAAGCAGCAGGCACATTATTAGCATAATCGCCATCAGGCTCGATACAATTTTCCTCATCTTCTATACCCCCTCAGCACGCCCGGGGCTGGGTTTTATCCTTCCCCAGAATGTGCGCTTTGATTTGAATGAAGTCGGTGATGGAGATCGCCTTGTCCCCGCTGGTATCCGCCGCTTTTGCCGCTGCGCCGGACAGGGTGGATTTCTTCAGCAGGTGGGATTTCACCGCCAGCATGTCGGTAATAGTGATACTTCCGTCTCCGTTGGTATCGCCGGTCACCACAACCGTCACCCGAGCCAGCAGAGCCGCCAGTGCGGCGATCCGTTTTATGCGATGTCTTTCCATGTGCAAAGCCTCTGTTTCCAGTGACTGTTTCGATAGGGTTGCAAATGGAATAAAACTGTTAAGTTGTACATGCAGTTTACGGCAAATTTATCCTATAACAGGTGGTTCATCGCAAGCATATGGCCAAAAAACAAAAAAGTTATGGCTTGTGGCGCGGAGACCTTCGAAAGGAAACGGGCTGACAGGCGATAAGCGGGAATGGTTTTCCTGCCTCTGCATACTATGCAGGTTAAAAGTTGCCCTTTTATGCATGGTTTTTCCAAAAAACGGCAGTCTTTCACTTTCGCCCCAACTATGGAGCGTTTCATGGCAACAATTATATCATGTTGACATTCTCTTTTCAATATATTTAATGAATTTTTATTTTTAATAAAAAATTATGGCCGCCGCCTCGCGCAAAGAATGAAAAAAGCATCGAAATTAATGAAAAATAGTCCATGCCGGAAATAAATTCTTATTCGATTAGCGGTTATCTGATATTGGATAAATCAAAACCACTGCGGTGGTTTGCTCAAGCCCCATAAGGGCTTATCTCCTTTGCTCGCCCCCTTCAGGGGCACTGGAAAGTCTGGCAGCCCCCTACGCGCTCCGCTCAGCCTGCCGGGGGTTTGCTTCGTGTTATCCAACCGTTGAGGCGGAAGGTGCAATAGCGCTGATAAGAGCGACATCATCATAGCCTTGCCGCTTCAAATCATTCCAAATACCATTTCCTTCAGAATCGGCGGACGGTAACCGCAACCGTCGTATCAAAGCAACAGGGAAGGACCGGCATCGCTTTGCCTTTCGTTGATTATCGAACTTTTTGGGTTCAATTCGTGGTCAAGTGCCGCTGTTATTTGGGCGGGTAAATGGGTTTGGAGGAGGAGATCAGGCGATAATCGGAGGGCGTAAAGCCGGTTTTTTTCTTGAAAACACGCGAAAAATAATAGGAGGATTTGAAGCCGAGCTTCACGGCGATCTCCTGAATGGCCAGATCGTCGGATTGAAGCATCCGCTGGGCGTGCTCTACCCGCAGGGTGCTGATATACTCCATAGGCGATTGTCCGGTTGCCTCTTTAAAGTAGCGGATAAAATAATTCGGATGAAAATGCATGATGGAGCACAGCGTGTTGATGGTCAGCGGCTCCTGCAGATGCTCCTCAATATAGACGATCAGATTGGCAAGCTTTTTATCCTTCAGGGTTTCTTTTGTGCCGGAAAGATTGGAGTGCTCGATATAGTAGGCCATCAACTGAAAAAGACAGGCCTTTTGCCGCAGCTTGGATTCAATACAGACATTTTTTCCGGCTCCAGCATCGTTTCAAACAGATTCACGATGTAATCGTGATCCTCCACCTGGATATAATGGGGCAGATCGACTAGCGTCAGCAGATCCTTATTTTTGCAGGGCATGGTAAAATGGGCCCAGTATTTGGTTGCCAGATTGTCGGTGGTGTGATAATAGGTCTGGTTGGAATTAAACGGAAGCAGAAACATCTGGCCCTTTTTGGCGGTATATTCCTGATCGTTGATTTTGAGATAAAACTCCCCGTCCACGATATAATACAGCTTGTCGTAGCCGGGCATAACATTGTCATACCGCCAGCTTTTCCAGAGATGGGTATAGGCGCCGGTCATGTAATTCATATTGGCATCTTCCAGATATTTGGCTAAAGTCAGGTTTTCTTCCAAAAGTGATCCCTCCATTTCGGGAGAAAGCGGGCAGAACCGTTCCGATGATCGCCGCTTGCCGCGTAATACCGGCTTTTGCAGGCAGATACCAAGTGCGGATCGTGTCCCAAAAGGGCATAGTGGTTCATTTTTTCGGTTCCCATTCATTATAATAGGATAGTTTTCATGAGTCAAGCTATCCGGAACACCGGAAGCCGATATACGCAAGGCAACATCGCCTGTCGGGGAGGAAGCTCGCCGCCGGTCTCTGCGCCGTACTCTGCATACCATCCCTATCCTGTGCCGGAGCGTATCGTCAGCCTGAGTCGGCCGTGGCTGCGGCCGCTTGTGTGCGGAAAGGCCAAAGCGGCTATCGAGTTTGGGGCAAAACCGGATATCCACGTGTGCGACGGCTGGACAAGACGGGAAGAAACCACTTGCCGCTGCCTGGCTTTTGCTGCCTTTTTCGCCGGTGGTTTGGTGGGGAAACTGGCATTGGTTCAGGGAGCATGATTTGGCCAATCGAATTTGATTACTTTTTTTGCAGGAGAGCCAGTTCAGAGAACTGGTAAAAAGTCCGGTTGTTGAAATTCTCGGTAAAGGTCATTTTATAGTATTTGTATGCCCCCTTTTTTTCAACAGGGAATGCCTCAGAAAAGGTGAACAACTCCTTTGGAAGATTTCCTTCGGTAATCTTAGAAATGATCGTCCAATCTTCCTTTTCGTTATTTCTTGCATAAAGTGTCCAGGCATTGGGAGAGCGGGACAAATCATCATTTGCCGTGGAAATGGCATAGGCGTCAATATTCACAGCCTCAGTCATGTTCCAATAAACGCTGACAGAGCCGTCAGCCGCGGTGGGACGCACACACCATTTCGTTTCCGGATTTTCGTCGAAGATCCGTTGAACACTTTCGCTTTCCGCCACTCCCGCATCGCCTGAAACACTTGTTTTGTCGATCTTGCTGTATAAGGTGTTATATTTCGCCGAAAATGTGTTGTCCGGTAAGATTTCAGGAGCATTTCCATAATAGCAAACCTGTGCTCGTATCGTACGGTCAAAGCACTGCTTCACCCCATCAACCGTAGCCTCGCTTTTCGCAAGGATGTACTGACTATAACCGGCTTTTTCTGTCAAAACAAGCTCGCGAAAGCCCCAGAAAGACAATTTGGCAGAGTCTTTGAAGTAGGCAAAATTGCCGGTCTGAGCGATCGTTTTATTACCCCAATCCTCGCCAAGCTCCACCACTGCCGATTTGTGCGTGTGTCCGGCGAACAGTGCCTTGATACGCGGATTTTCTTTGACGAGCTTTTCAAACTCAGGGCTTTCTGCATTGGTGTTAAAATAATGAGCGATTAAATACACATCGTGCTTTGGATACTCCGCCATGACTTTCTCAATGTATTTGACATCCGTTTCTGTATACACGCCGTCTTGATGATATTTCGGATCAAGCTCTCCACGAAAATTATCCAGAAAAATAAACAGTCTGCCGCCCAGCTCCATATATCCCTGCCGATGGTTTCCCGTCAATTCAAACCAATCCTGATCGGAATATTGCTCATGGTTGCCAGGAAGAATGAAAACAGGAAGATCATCGGGAAGCTGAGAAAGATATTCCTTAATGAAAATCTCGGATGTGCCCTTCCCTTTGGTTAAAACACTTCCGCCGTTTGCCCAATAATCAAGGGATATATCCCCGTTTATGACGACCAGATCAAATTTTTTTCCTTATGCTCCTGCAGAACAGCATCAACCCAATGCTGCATACGGGTACGATAGTCAACCCCATACCACTCCAGCAGATCTGTACAGTGTATATCGGAAGAAAGTAAAATGCGAAGATCCGGAAGCGCAGAGGCTTCGCCGGGTGTTCCGCCGGAGGTTCCGCCGGGCGTTTTGTTGGAGGTTTCGCCGGGTGTTTTACCGGAGGTTCTGTCGGGTGCTTTGCCGGAGGTTTCGCCGGACGTTTTATCGGAGGTCTCATCCGGTGCTGCGTCCGATGATTGCTGTTCGCCCGATGAACATTCCGTGTCGGATTGAGGCTCGGAATTGCGGGACGTCGATGAAACGTTTTCTCCTATGCCGGAAGCACAACCTGTGAAAGCAACTGCACAGGTGAAGATGATCAGAAATACGGAGTTGAATGATTTCATAAATTCCACCTCAAACAATCGTCATTCTCAAAAATCTGTTTGCCGAACGGAAAAAGATAACGCAATCGCCCGGCGGCAAAACGCTGCCGGACCGTATAAAATCATGTCTGCTGAACCAATGCCGGTTTTTCCACAGCAGAAAAGAACACGGGTCGGACTGCCGGGAGAAAAACCAGCACCGCCGCAACCGGTAAGGGTGCGGCGGTGAGCAGCATCAGAATTCGATGCATACGGAAGCGACGGCATGGGGCTTCAGAGGGATGGTGAGACGGGTGCCGTCAAACACCGGACCGTCTTCTTCGGCGGAGTTTTCCAGAATATCCGTGAAGCGGGCCCGACGGATGGCCAGAGGCAGCTCCAGCTCCGCCCGGGTGGCGGCGCCGTCGGTTTCATACAGCCGCACTAGGAGCTGACGGCCGCTGCCATCCTCCGGCATCTTGATGCCGGAGACCGCCGCCGTGCTGCCGGGGAGCAGCCGGAGAAAGCTGCCGGTGCGGGGCAGATCCCCGGCGGAAGGCTTGACGGACAGGACGCTCATCGGATGGTGCAGCGCGGTGATCGCATCCACCGTCTCCCGGTTGGTGGCGGAAGCGGCCAGCCCGACGGTGAAGGACATTTTGTGCTCGCCGATCTCGGGATAGGGATCCGGATCGTAGGAGCTGCGGATCAGCGTCAGGGACAGGGCGTTGTCGCAGGCGCGGAAGCCCTGAGCGGTGTGGCCGGTGAGGAAGAAGGATTTTTCCTCCTTTGCCGGATTGACGGCCAGCACAAAGCTGCTGGCCGGCCGGTCGTCGGCGCAGGCGGGCCGGCTGACCACGCCGAAGGGTACGTCATAACGATAGGTGTCGCAGGCATAGGCGAAGGGGAAGCAAAAGCCTAGCTGCGGGATCTTGACATTCGGCTCGCCGAATTCCCGCCACTGGCAGGTGACGTCATAGCGCAGGGCCTCGCTGTCCTTATCCAAAGAGACGGCAACATGAAGCGTGGAGTGCCGGAAGCTGGCATCAAACTCCAGCGTGTTGCGCAGCGGGCAGCCGTGCTGCACCTGGCGAATCACCACATTTTCCCGGATATCCTCGATATTCATATACGGGCCTACCCGCCAGGAGGTCATGCCGTTGAGGGTGTTTTCTTCAATATAGCGGAAAATGCCGGCGGGGCGGGAGATGTATTCCTGCCCGGTTTTTTTATCCACATAGGAGATCACCGCGGCGGTGACGGGATCAAAGCCTACCCGTATCCGGTCATTTTCCAGCGTATAATCCGGCACATCGTCGGTGCGGCCGGCCGGCGTATACCAGAACCGGTTCACCCACCCGTCGTGGGGCTGCAGCACATAGGTGCTGTACCCGCAGGCCGGCACCTTGGCCCAAAGCAGGGCACGATAGCAGCTCTGGCCGCCCCAGCTATAGGCGGGCTGGGGTCCGTAAAGCTGATAGGGCACCTCGCTGCCCTGCTCATCCAGAAAATGGATGCGGCCGATGTTGCCCTCGTAGTTCCAGATTTCGATTTCCACCGGCTCCTGCCGGTCGAACAGCGAGGGATTGAAGACGGTGTATACCCGGGTCAGACCGCTGCCCCGGCTCACCTGGCTGACTTTGAAATCGGCAATGCCGGAGGCAACGCCGGCACCGGCGGAGGTGGTCAGGACCGCCCGGTCGTCTTCCTCGGCATAGGCAGCCGTGTCAATCCGCTCCGCGATGGCCCGCAGAGCCGCGGTCTTTTCCGTGGTGGCGGCGGCCATGGCCTTCTGAAACTGCCCGAGAGCGTATTCCCGGGTATCAATGGTGCCCGAGCCGGTGACGATATCGTGAAAATGGTTGAACAGCACCTTTTCCCATGCCCGGAAGAAGGTGTGGGCGGGATAGGGCTTGCCGCCCTGCAGAGTGTTGATGCCGCAGAACAGCTCCGCTTCGCCGAGGGCGGTCTCCGCCGTGCGGTTGGCGGCCTTAATGCGGGTCTGGGAGGAATAGCAGCCGGTGAAGATAAAGCCGGCCTCCCCCCGGATCAGGGGCAGGGAATCCTGCACCTTCTCCGCCTCCCGGAAAAATTCGGCATAGGTGCCGCAGCGGATCTGCGGGAACAGGGGCCAGGTGTTCATGTCCAGAATGGTTTCGATATCCCGCCGGCTGGGGCCGCCGCCGTGGTCTCCCACACCGTACACATACAGCATGGTGCTGCAGCCGGTGTCCCGGCAGAACTGGGGCATGGTCATGACAACGGAGGCGTTGATTTCGCCGGCATAATAGCTGGGATCGCAGTAGGCCAGCACCGTTTCGCCGGAGGGCGCCTGCCAGCGGTAAAGGGTGCGGCCGTTGCGGCCGCGGCAGTGATAATAATACCGGATGCCGGCGTGGGACAGCAGCTCCGGCACGTTTTCGCTGTGGCCGAAGGTGTCCGGCTCAAAATCCATGACAATACGCTCGGCGGGAAGCTCCAACAGCTCGGACAGATAGCGCTTGGCATACAGAAGCTGCCGGGCATGGCTTTCGCCGGAGGGCAGATTTTTGTCCGCCTCCACCCATGTGGCGGCGGATACCTCCCAGCGTCCCTCCCGCACCCGCTGCCGGATCTCCTCCAGCATCTCCGGAGCATAGCGCTCCACGATGCGATATACCGAGGCTTGCGATTGTGAAAACCGGAACTGAGGATATTCCCGGAGCAGATCCAGCATCGTGCGCAGGGTGTCCAGCACCACGCTGACGGTTTCGTCATAGCGCCACATCCAGTTCATGTCAATATGGGCATGGGCCGCGCAGAGCAGGGTGCGCTCCTTGGCTTTGACAGCCAGAGGCGACAGCATTTCCTCCAGGGTGAGGACCGCCTCCTTGGTGATTGCCCCCTCCTGCTCGTCCTTTTCCAGCAAAAATCGGGCGCCCCGGTCGATCTCGTCCAGACAGCCCCTTTCCGCGAATTTTTCGGTTTCCCGCAGATATTCCAGCTCGGATACACCGCGGTTGGCCCAGTAGCCCTGCAGCTTTTTCGGACCGAGAATATCCAGAATACGGTCAAGACTCAGCATGCCATTTCTCTCCTTACCACAGATTTTTCATGGAAATTTTTGCCCCCGGCCATGGGGGACTTGTATATTCGGCGTTTTCATTATATACTATTATATACTGGTCGATGGAAGACTGACAAGCAGAAAAGCGGAATATTTATTAAGAAAAAATGACGTTGCCGGCGATCTGTGCCGTCGCCAAAGGGGTCCGGGCTGTCCGGACCGGGGGAGGAAAAGCCATGACAGAAAGTCTGTTGTCTCATCTGAATCTTTCCATTTCGCTGGGCGGACTGCGGGTGAAGATCCTTTCGCTGATCCATGTTTTTCCCAATCCGCAGTGGCAGGTGCCCTGCCATTCCCATCCGGATCTGGAGATCCACATGATCCCACAGGGCAAGGGCACCGTCGAATGTGAGGGCAGCCGTTTTTCCGTGCAGGCCGGCGATTTTTATCTTACCGGCCCCTGCATCCGCCATGCCCAGCAGACGGATCCGGCCGACCCGATGGAAGAATTCTGTCTGGAATGTGAGATCGAGGCGGCGCCGGAGGAGGAGGCCGATCCGCTGTCGGTGCAGGAGGCAACCTGGCTTCGGGATACGCTGTACGGCCTGTATCCCCGGGGCTTCCGGGACGGGACGGTTTTTCGGATGCTGGAGGAGATGCTTCGGGAGGACCGGGAACGGCGGCCGGGCTATGTGCTGCGGCTGGAAACGCTGACCGTGGATCTGCTGCTGCGGATTTTCCGGACGGCGGCGGAAAAGAAGGAGGCCTTTGTCTATCGCTATCCGCAGGATGCGGACGACCGGCGGGATATCCGCCGGATTATCCGGTATGTGCAGGAAAATTATCCCTATTCCATGCGGCTGGAGGATGTATCCCGTACCCTGTATCTCAGCCCCCGGCAGATCAACCGGCTGATGAACAAATTCTTTTCCGTGACCTTTCACGCCTATCTGATGCAGTATCGGCTGAACGCGGCGCGGGAGCTGCTGTGCCGGGAGGACTGCTCGGTTGAGGAGGTGGCAGAGCGGGCGGGCTTCCGCAGCCATTACTATATGTACCAGGCGTTTCGCCGGGCCGGCATGCCCACCCCCGCTGCCATCCGCCGCAGCGGCCGATGACGGAAAAGGATCTGCTGCCCGCCGGACGGCAGCCGGGCGGAAATGCGGCATGGGCTTCTGCGGCCGGCGGTGGGGAGCATCCGGCGAAATAAGATCGAAGGTGCGTGGGCAGCAGCGGCTGCCCCGTTTTTTGCGGCGGTGACCGGCCGCGGCGCCGCCGGGGATTTTTGCGGGATGGCGGTCAGGCGGGCAGAATGTTATTATCGTATTATTTCATCCGGAAGACCGGCAGAAGGCATTCGGCTCTTTGTGCGGCGCTCAGGCAGGAACTTGTGGATTGTTGCCAAAAACCGGTGAGTCAATCTTGCCAATATTCGGTATTCCCGTTGCGAAAACGGCAAAAGCCGGCGGCATACCGCGGGGAAATGCCGCTCCTTTTGCGCGGCCGGAAGGGCATAAAATCCGGGCACATCGGCAGGAGGTTAGGATTGTACTACATCAGGTTAATTGGCGCCATTGTCTCCGGGAGGGAAAAAGACTATAATATGTCAAAATACTAAGACACAAAGGAACTGATTTTGTGACACTTTTCCATTTGCTTTGTGATTATATGACTTCTCCCATCGGCGTATGCCGCCCCCGACCGTTCTTTAGCTGGACCATGATGCAGACCGGACCGACGGAGCGGCAGACCGGCTATCGGCTGCTGATTGCCTCTGCCGAGGAAATTCTGGCACAGGACCGGGGGAATATCTGGGACAGCGGCCGGGTGGACGCATATCAGCACGGCTGCTTTTATGCCGGTGCGGCGCCGCTGACCTCCTGCACGGCGTATTATTGGAAGGTGCAGATCCGGACGCAGGAGGGTTGGTCAGCCTTTAGCCAACCTGCCTTCTTCCGCACGGCGCTGCTGGACCCCGCGCTCTGGACCAGTTGCTGGGTGGGGCTGCCCTCGGAGACCCGGGCGGTGGGCCTGTTCCGGCTGGAGCAGCGTATCGACGAGGCAGTGGAGAGCGCCGTTGTCTATCTGGCCAGCAACGGATATGCGCAGCTTTGGATCAACGGCGGACGGCAGGCGGAGGAATATCTGGAGCCGGCCAATGCCGACTTCCGCCGGCGGGTGTATTACAGAACCTACGACGTGACCGATCGCCTGCAGGCGGGGGATAACGTGTTCGGCGTCCGGCTCGGGCAGGGCTGGTCGGCTCATCCCCGCTTTATGCTGCAGGTTCATCTGCGGCTGAAGGACGGCCGGGAACGCTGGATCCGTCCGGGCTGCCGGGATTGGGTGTGCCTGGTGTCCCCGATCCTGTCGGCCACCATCTATTCGGGCGAGGTATACAACGCCGGCTATGAACGTCCCGGCTGGTGCACGCCGGGCGCTGATTTTGCCGCACGGTATCCCCGGCGCCGGTGGTCGCTGTTCAGCGACTATCTGCCGGCCAAGGAAGAGGACAATCCTGCGCAATACCGGGAATACGGCGCCGCCAGCTATGACGTTGTGGAGCTGCCCGCTCCGGGCGGCGAGCTGACGGGGCAGACGGTGCAGCCCATCCGGGAGACCGGGCGAATTGCCCCGGTATCGGTGGAAAGACTGGAGTCCGGCGAATATATTGTGGATTTCGGCCAGAATTTTGCCGGTGTCGCGGAGGTGACACTTTCCGGCCGTCCCCATGCGCTGGTCAAGCTGCAGTATTCCGAAATTCTCAACGAGGATCACACGCTCAATATGGATTATCTGCGGGTATCCGATCCCCACTACCCGCTGCCGATGCAGTGCGATCAGTGGTATCTCCGGGGCGAGGGGCGGGAGCATTACCGTCCGGAGTTCACCTATCACGGCTTTCGGTATTTGAGCATTTCCGGCGATATCGATCCCGTGAGCCGGGAGGATGTGACCGGCATTGTGCTGCACACCGATGTGCCGCAGACCGGCCGCTTTTCCTGCAGTGATACGCTCATCAATCAGATTCACCGCAACATCCTCTGGACCGAGCGTTCCAATCTGCACAGCATTCCCACCGATTGCTGCCAGCGCTCCGAGCGGCAGGGCTGGCTCAACGATCTGACGGCGCGGGCGGAGGAGTCGGTGTTCAATTTTGATCTCAACCGTCTGTACGAGAAATTTCTGCAGGATATTGAGGACGGCCAGGATCCGTTTTCCGGAGCGATCGCGGACACCGCGCCGTTCCGGCGGGGTAATTGCCCCGCCGATCCGGTCTGCTCCTCCTATCTGATTTTGTGCGAGCTGCTTTACCGGCACTATGGCAATATCCGTCCCATCCGGGAGCGATATGACAGCATGAAGAAATGGGTGGACTATCTCGGCCGCATCTCCCGTGACGGCCGGCTGTCCTTCAGTCTGTACGGAGACTGGGCGTCCCCTGTGGCCTATTGCCAGCACAACCATATTTCCTCGCCGATTTCGGATATTACACCCGGTGATTTTGTGTCGACGGGCTATTACTATATGGATCTGCGCCTGATGGAGCGGTTTGCACGGCTGCTGGCCAAATCGGAGGAGGCGGAGGCGTTTGCCGAACGCGCCGGACAGGTGCGGGAGGTGCTGCAGCAGTATTACGATCCGGCCGCCGGCGTTTATGCGGGAGGCAGCCAGGGAGCCAATACGCTGGCCTTGTATCTGGAGATCGTGCCCGAGCAGGAAATTCCCCGGGTGGTCTCCGCCCTGGAGGCGGATGTGGAGGCACATGACTTTCATGTGACAACCGGCAACCTGATGACCAAATACATATTTGAGGTGCTGACGCGCTACGGCTGTGTGGACACCGCCTATCGCCTCATTACGCAGACGACCTATCCCAGCCTCGGCTATATGGTGGAAAAGGGCGCCACCACCGTGTGGGAGCGTTGGGAATATGAGACCGGCTACGGGATGAATTCGCACAATCATCCCATGTACGGCAGTGTGGGCGCCTGGTTTTATCGGTATTTGCTGGGCATCACGCCCCTGGAGCCGGGCTTTCTGCGCATCGGCATATGCCCGTATCCGCCGACACAGCTCTCTTATGCCGAGGGAAGTGTGGATACGGTGGCGGGTCGTGTGTCTGTGGCCTGGGAGAGGCAAGGAAAGGATATCCGGTATTCGCTGACCATTCCGGACGGTACGGAGGCGGCGGTGTCTCTGCCGGCGCCGGCCGGCGCTGTGCTGCTCTGCACAAAGCAGGAGGACAAACGGCCGGATGAGCCGGCTGCCGTTGACGTGCAGCCGCACCGGGCAGACGGACGCTTGTCCTTCACACTTGGCAGCGGATGCTATGCGTTGGCAGTCCGAACGGTTGACAATCAACAGGTTTTGGACAAAGAAAGGTGTGGTGTGCGTTGAAAAAAGCGGCTTGCAGAAGCCTTTCTGTGCTGTTGGCCGGCCTGCTGCTGTCCGTGGGACTTCCCGGCGGATGGGCAGCGGCGGAAAGCACCGATGAGCCGGAGGATACCCAAAGCACGATCCAATATCAGGCGGGACTTTCCTACCACGATTATCTGGAGCGGTACAAGGATGCGGAAAACGGAAGCGAGTCCCTGCGGGTGACGGCTCAGCAGCTTGTCCGCTACTCGGGGGATGTGACGGTCCGGGAGAATCTCTTCGGCCGGGAGGGCCTCAGTGTGGAGACCGGCGAGTCCTCCACGGCGGAATTCCGCTTTTCTGTTGCGGCGTCGGGTCTGTACACGCTGACGGTGGCGTATTACCCGCTGGAGGGAAAAAGCTCCTCCATTGTCCGCTCCTTCCGGCTGGACGGGGAGCTGCCCTATGAAGAGGTGCGGGAGGTGGATTTTCCCCGTCGCTGGAAGGACGCGGGGGAAATTACGCAGGACCGCAACGGCAACGATATCCGGCCGTCTCAGGAGGAAGCGCCTGCCTGGATGACCAAAAGCCTGACCGACGGTATGGGCTACTATACGGAGCCGCTGCAGTTTTATCTGGCGGCGGGCGAGCATACCCTGTCCATCGAGGCGGTCAAGGAGCCGATGGCCATCGGTGAGCTGCTGTTTGCGCCGGCCGAAAGCACCCCCTCTTATGCGCAGGTGCAGCAGAGCTATGCACAGCAGGGTCTGACCGACACCACCGGCTATTTCCGCAAGCTGCAGGGCGAGGCAGCGGCATACAAATCGGATTTTTCCATCTATCCCATCTATGACCGCTCGTCGGTGGATACCGAGCCGAACAGTGCCTCGCAGATCCGTCTCAACACCATCGGCGGCTCCAAATGGAGTGTGCCGGGCCAATGGATCGAATGGACGGTGGAGGATGTGCCGGCTGACGGCCTGTATATCCTCGGCATCAAGGGGCGGCAGAATCTGCTCAACGGCGCCTATTCCGCCCGCAAGCTGTCTATCAACGGCACGGTACCCTTTGCGGAGGCCGAGGAGCTTCGTTTTTCCTATGACACTGGGTGGAGCATGACGGTGCTGGCGGATGGGGAGGGCAACCCCTATCATTTTCCTCTGCAGAAGGGAACCAACACCATCCGTCTGGAGGTCACCCTCGGGGAGCTTTCCTCCCTGCTGATGGAGGTCAGCGAGTGTGTGACCAACCTCAATGACGTGTACATGAAGGTGCTGATGATCACCGGCCCCAATCCGGATACGCTGCGGGATTATCAGTTCCGCAAGCAGATTCCCGATGCGCTGGCACTGCTGGAGGAGCAGGGGGTGAAGCTGCGTGAGCTGTACGACCGGTATGTGGCCCTGACCGGGCAGAACGGCCAGCAGGCGCAGACGCTGAAGAAGCTGTATCGGATGGCAGAGGAGCTGGTGGAGCGGCCGGACCGGCTGGCTACGCGGTTTTCAACGTTTTCCAGCAATGTCACGGAGCTGGGCACATGGCTGAGCACCGTATCCGATCAGCCGCTGGAGATTGATTATCTGGTGGTGGCCTCACCGGATCAGACCATCGAGCCGGTCAAGGGCGCTTTCTTCCGCAATTTCTGGTTTGGGGTGCGGCAGCTTGTAGCCTCTTTCACGCAGGACTACGACACCATGGCGGATACGCAGGACGAGACGCAGGAAACCATCACGGTCTGGGTCGGCAACGGCGCCACAGGCGGTCGGGATCAGGCACAGGTGCTTCAGCGTATGGCCAGCAACAGCTTTTCGACGGAACAGAACATTTCCGTGAACATTCAGTTGGTGGCCATGGGCGCTCTGCTGCCCGCCACCATGTCCGGACGCGGTCCGGATGTGGCCCTGACCCTTAACGCTTCCGATCCGCTGAATTATGCTATCCGGCACGGCGTGCTGGATCTGTCCGGGATGCCGGGCTTTGATGAGGTTAAAACCCGCTTTATGCCCAGTGCGCTGGAGCCCTTCAGCTTTGACGGCGAGGTCTATGCTCTGCCGGAGACCCAGACCTTCTATATGATGTTCTACCGGGAGGACATTCTGAGTGAGCTGGAGCTTTCGATACCGGAAACCTGGCAGGATGTCATCGATATGCTGCCGGTGCTGCAGAAAAAGAATCTGACCTTCGGCATGCCCATCCCCGCGGCGGACGGCGCGGTGGGGGTTGGCTTCCCGGCCTATGCCATGCTGCTGTTCCAGAACGGCGGCAGCCTGTATAACGACAGCGGCTCCCACACACGGCTGGGGGAGAAGCAGGGCGTGGATGCCTTCTATACGTGGACAAAGCTCTATACGGATTATAAGCTGCTGACGCAGTACGACTTTATGAACATGTTCCGGTCCGGCTCCGTGCCGATCGGTATCATCGATTATGCCACCTACAACACGCTGCAGGTCTTTGCTCCGCAGATCAAGGGCCGCTGGAACTTCTGCACGGTGCCGGGCACGCCGCAGGCGGACGGGACGGTGGATCATTCCTCCTGCGGCACCACCACCGGCTGCGTCATCATGAGCCGCACGAAGCATGAAAGCGCGGCATGGGAGTTTCTCAAGTGGTGGACCAGCAGCGAGGTGCAGGGCGAATTCGGCCTGGAGCTGGAAAGCGTGCAGGGAGCAGCCGGACGGTATTCTCCCGCCAATGTTGAGGCGCTTTATCAGATCCCCTGGTCGAAAGAAGAATATGACGCGATTACGGAACAGTGGGAGCAGGTTAAGGGTCTGCGGGAGGTTCCCGGCAGCTATGTCACCTCCCGTTTTGTGGATTTTGCCTTCCGTAATGCCGTGTACAAATCGGTCTCGCCGGACGAGAGCATCATTGATGCCGCCAAACAGATCGATGAGGAGCTGCGCATCCGCCGGAAAGAATTCGGCCTGCCGGTAGAGTAAAGAGGTGTGAGAAGCATGCACAAACAGAATCATTCCGTGACTCCGGCCATCGGTGAGCCGAAACGGCCCGGCCTGTGGAAAACCATCGTCAAAAACCGCACCTGTTATTTTTTTCTGCTGCCCTTTTCGCTTGTGTTCATCACCTTTACGGTGATCCCCGTATGCATGGCAATCGGGTACAGCTTCACCTCCTATAACATTCTGGAAACGCCGAAGTTCGTGGGGTGGGAAAACTACCGGCAGTTGTTCTTTAATGACGATCTGTTCGTCACGGCGCTGACGAATACGCTGACCTTTGCGGTGATCCTGGGGCCGGGCGGATATCTGCTGAGTCTGACCTTTGCCTGGTTCATCAATGAACTGTCTCCGAAGCTGCGCTCGTTTATGACGCTGCTGTTCTATGCGCCGTCGCTGGCCAACATCTACGTGATCTGGAAGCTGATCTTCAGCAGTGACGCCTACGGCATCGCCAATGCGTGGCTGACCAATCTGGGGATTCTGGCCACCTCCAAGCAATGGCTGCAGGACCCGAACACGATCACGCCGGTGGTGATCACCGTGCTGCTGTGGGCCAGCCTCAGCACCAGCTTTCTGGCCTTCATCGCCGGCTTTCAGACCATTGACCAGTCGCTGTATGAGGCAGGGGCCGTGGACGGCATTCGCAGCCGCTGGCAGGAGCTGTGGTACATCACCCTGCCCAGCATCAAGCCCCAGATGATGTTCAGCGCCATCATGAGCATCACCTCCTCCTTTGCCATCGGCGATCAGATCACAATGCTGGTGGGCTTCCCCAGCCCCGGCTATGCCGTGCACACAATTATGCACCACCTGCAGGATTACGGCAATATCCGCATGCAAATGGGCTATGCCTGTGCCATTGCCACAGTGCTGTTTTTGCTGATGACCGTCTGTAATACGTTGATCCAGAAATTCTTGCGGAGAGTGGGTGAATAAATTGGCACAAGAGACGCTTGCCGTACCGAAAAAACGGCTTCGGGCGAAGGCACACCGTCGGGTGAGCCGTTCCCGCGCCGGCAATTTTCTGATGTTTTTGTTTTTGTTCGTCTGTGCCAGTTTTACCGCTCTGCCGATGGTGTATGCCGTTACGACGGCCTTCAAGCCTCTGGATGAGCTCTGGCGCTTTCCGCCGCATATTCTGATCGTCAATCGCCCCACGACCAAGAACTTTACCGACCTGGTTTCGGTGATGTCCAATTCGTGGGTGCCCTTTTCCCGGTATATTTTCAACTCTTTCTTTATTACGGCCGTAGGCACGGCGGGCAATGTGATCTTCGCCTCCATGGCGGCGTATCCGCTGGCCAAAAAGCAGTTTCCGGGTGCCGGCCCCTTTTTTCAGCTTATTGTCACCTCGCTGATGTTTACGCCGGCGGTAACGGCCATCCCCAGCTTTATTGTCATGAGCAAGCTGGGCTGGATCGACACCTATGCGGCGCTGATCGTGCCGGCCTTCGGCAGCACCATGGGCCTGTATCTGATCCGCCAGTTTATGGTGGGGGTTCCGGACGCCGTGCTGGAGGCTGCCAGAATCGACGGCGCCCATGAATGGCGTATCTTCTGGCGGATCGTCATGCCGCAGGTCAAGCCGGCATGGCTGACGGCCATGATCTTTTCGGTGCAGGGACTGTGGAATTCCGGGTCCAGCAGCTTCATTTATAAGGAGCAGCTCAAAACGCTGCCCTATGCGCTGAGCTCCATTGTCTCCGGCGGTATAGCCCGCGCCGGCGTGGGCGCCGCGGCCACTGTGGTCATCATGGTGGTTCCGATCCTGATCTTCATGTTTGCACAGAACAATATCGTGGAGACCATGGCTTCTTCCGGCATCAAGGAATAAGGAGGGACGGACATGTTGAGAAAGTGCACGGCTGCAGCGCTTGCCCTGCTGCTTTTGCTCTCCGTCTCCGTATGCGCGGAGGAGCCGTACCGGAATTACACCTACAGCAGCAGCGGAAAGATCTATAACGAGCCGCAGGCCTACTATGCCGGCGATGTGATCCTCGGCAGCGCTCTGGGCATTGGAGATTTTAAGGGCCCGGAGGATGTGTTTGCGGCACCGGACGGGCAGATCTATATTGCCGATACCGACAACAACCGCATTGTGGTGCTCAATGCCGATTATACCCTGGCCCGGGTGATTGACCGGTTTCAGAATGACGGGCAGACGGACAGCTTCTCGGCGCCCGCGGGAATCTTTGTCACGGAGGAGCAGGTGCTGTATGTGGCGGATTCCAAAAACAAGCGGATTGTGGTGCTGAATGCGGACGGTACGCTGCGGCAGCTTGTGGGTGAGCCGGCCTTTGATGTGGACGAACAATTTGTCTATGAGCCGGTGCGCATTGCGGTGGATCATGCGGGACGCATGTTCATTGTTTCCAAAAATGTCAACTTCGGCATGATCGAGCTGAACCGGGACGGCAGCTTCAGCAGCTTTTTCGGCGCCATCGAGGTAAAGGCCAATATCGGTGACGCCCTTTGGCGGCGCATTGCCACCGAGAGCCAGCGGGCGAAAATGCAGCAGAATGTGCCGACGGAATACAGCAGCAACGCCATCGACAAGGATGGCTTTGTTTACGGCACCATCAGCACCAGCTCCATCACGCTGCGGGTGAAAAAGCAGAACGCCCAGGGCACCGATGTGCTGCGGCGCAACGGGGCCACGGACCCGGTGGGCGACATGACCGATATCGATGAAAACAACCAGGTGGTCGCCTCGTCTCTGGTGGATATCTGCGTGGCGGACGATCAGGTGTACAGCATTCTGGACGCCTACCGCGGCCGCATCTTCACCTATGACAATGACGGCAACCTGATGTATGTGTTCGGAGCGCTGGGCAACCGGCGCGGCTGCCTGCGGCAGCCGTCCGCGCTGGACATTACGGCGGATCACACCTATCTGGTGGCGGACAGCGGCGCCGGCAAGATCGTCTGCTTTTACCCGACGGAATATGCCCAGAAGATCAATCGGGCTGTGAAGCTGCAGTATGAACGGGATTACGAGAATGCCCGTGCGCAGTGGATGGAAATGCTTAAGTACTCCGCCAACAACGAGATGGCGTTCAACCAGATCGGCGAAGCCTATTATCGGCAGGAGGCGTATGCGGAGGCGCTGAAATACTTTAAGCTGGCGAAAAATCAGCGGCAGTATTCCAAAGCCTTCAAGGAGCTGCGCCGTGAATTCATGAACCGCTCCTTCAGCGGCATTATGACGGGCCTGGTGGTGCTGACGGTGCTGCTGGTCGGACTGTCTGTCTGGCGTCGGAGAAAGCGGAAAGGCAGGGAAGAATGATGAAAAAAATCCGTGACAGCCTTTTGTATTCCTTCCATGTGATTTTTCATCCCTTCGACGGCTTCTGGTGCGCACAGCGGGAGGGCCGTGGAAACGTTTGGGCGGCCACCATACTGGTGGTTCTGTGTACGCTGACGAACATTCTGTCCAGCCAGTGCACCGGCTATATCTTCAAAACCAATCTGGATAACGAATTCAATCTTTTGTCGGAGCTGCTGGGGGTGATCGTGCCGGTGCTGCTGTTCTGCATCGCCAACTGGAGCATCACTACCCTGATGGACGGCGAGGGAAAATTCCGGGACATTTACGTGATGACCGCCTACGCACTGACCCCCATGATTCTGGTGGAGATTCCCCGGCTGCTGCTCAGTCATGTGATCGTGACGGAGGAGGCCAAGATCTACAGCGCTCTGGGTGTGCTGGCGGTGGTTTGGACCGGTTTTCTGCTTTTCGGCGGTCTGATGACCATCCATCAGCTTTCGGCAGCCAAAACCGTGCTGACGGTGCTGATCACCATCGTAGCCATGGCGGTGATCCTCTTTCTGTTTTTGCTGTTCTTCGCGCTGATCCAGCAACTGATCAATTTTGCGTATGTGTTTTATAAGGAACTTTCCCTGAGGTTATATTGAAAGGAACGATGTACGGTGAAAAGGATGATATGCTGCCTGCTGGCTGCGCTGCTGCTGCTGACAGCTCTGTCCGGCTGCGGCCAGACGGATGCCGGAACAGCGTTCCTGTCGCTGCTGACCGATGACAGCTTCAGCCGGGAGCTCAAAGGCAAAGAGGGATATACGCTGGCGGCACAGAACGAGCGCCTGTCGCTGTATGTCAACGGCGCCACCGCCGCCTTTTATGTGGAGGACCGGCAGACCGGCGCCCGCTGGCACAGTGCCGCCGAGGAGGGCAGCGACCGTTTCAGGGCACAGATTCAGGTGAATTATATCAACGACGGCGGGCAGGTCAGCTCGCTCAACAGCTATACCGACGGTGTGCAGCTTTCTCAGTTCTGCTGGGAAAAGATTGACAACGGCATGCGGGTGACCTACGACATCGGCAAGCGGAAAAAGCAGTACCTGATCCCCACGGTGATTTCCGAGGCCCGGATGAAAAGCAAAATTCTGGCGAATCTGGACGAGGATACGCAGGCGGATCTGCTGGGCATGTATTCCTACAAATCGCTGGATGATATTGCCTCCTTCGTGCTGCGGGAGGAACTGCTGAAAACCTATCCCACTCTTAAGGACGGGCCGCTGTATGTGGTGCTGGACGGCTTGGCGGACTTTGCCCGTACCCGGCTGGAAAAATATGTGATTGCCTCCGGCTATACGCAGGAGGATCTGGAGCAGGATGACGCAGAAAACGGCGTGGTGGAGGAGGATGCCTCCGTGTCCTTCCGGGTGCCGATGGAATATCTACTGGACGGCGACAGCCTGAAGGTGCGGGTCCCGTTGGCGGAGGTGAGCTGTCCCCGCAACATTTATCTGCAGAATCTGGATGTGCTGCCGTATTTCGGTGCGGCGGGCCGGGACGACGAGGGCTATATGCTGCTGCCGGACGGCTGCGGCGCTCTGATTGATCTGAACAACGGCAAGCAGTCGCAGGGCACTTACCAGATGCCGCTGTACGGCAAGGATCTGTCCATGCCGGATGCAGATCCGCTGGTGGACTACCAACTGCTTTCCCTGCCGGTTTACGGCATGAAGCGGCAGCAGGGCAGCTTTCTGACGGTGATCGAGGATGGGGCTGCGCTGGCGACGCTTCGCGCCGGGGTAAGCGACGAGTCCACTCCCCTCAATTATGTTTATCCCAGTTTCACCGTCTATAATGCGGTTTTGGCGGATGCCGGCAGCTATTCGGGCGAAACCGCCATCTATTTCTATCAGAAAAACATGCCGACAACGGACCTGACGCTGCGGTATTTCTTCCTCTCGCCGGAGAAGGGGGACTACAGCGGCATGGCCAGGTGCTACCGCACCTATCTGCAGGCGCAGGGGGTGCTCGGTGACTGGGCCGGAGACGAGGTTCCCTTCTATCTGAGCCTGCTGGGCGCCGTCAGCAAAGAGGAGCAGGTGATGGGGGTGCCGGTGAACCGGATTCATCCCCTTACCACCTTTGACGAGGCGCAGACAATCGTTTCGTCTCTGACGGAAAAAGGCGTAGGCACGGTGGTGGCCCGGTATAAATACTGGTGCAACGGCGCCGACGATCACACGGCCTTCAGCCGGGTGAAGGTGCAGAAGCAGCTCGGCGGGCTGGAGGGTCTGCTGGCGTTTCAGAGCTTTATGGAAAGCGCCGGCGGCCGGCTGTACTGGGATGTGGATCTGCAGAATGTGTTCCGCGGTACGCTGTTTGACGGATACAGCGGCGTGGCGGATTCTCCGAAATCCGTGATCGGTGAGTCGGTGTTCCGGATGACCTATAGCTCTGTCGGCGGAAAAAGCTCGGCTGTGGGGCAGCTTCTTTCCCCCATGCGGTACGGCAAAATGGCCGCGGCTCTTCAAAAGGCTTTTCCCGCACAGATCACCCCGAATCTCAGCCTGAATGCTCTGGGCAGCACGCTGTATTCGGATTTTGACAGCAGCAAATTTGCGGACCGGGAGACGGCCTCCGCCAAGGCGGCCGAGGTGTTTGCACTCTTTGCGCAGCAGGGCCGGGTGCTGGGGGATCATCCCTCGGCCTATGTGCTGCCCTATCTGTCGGAAACGGTGGAGATTCCCACCCGCTCCAACGGGCATTATCTCACCGACCGGGATGTGCCTTTTTATCAGATGGTACTGCACGGCTCGCTATATTACGCCGGCTCGCCGCTCAACTACGCCAACAGCGTGGAGGAGGAGACCCTGCGGCTGATTGAGACCGGCTCCATGCCCTATTTTGAATGGATGTACGCCGAAAACAGCGCTCTGCACAGCATCCAAACCGATTACTCCGCCGTCAGCTATGCGGAATGGCTGGATGAGGCGGTTGCCGTCTATCAGACCGTATCCCGGGCGCTGGACGGGCTGGGCAGCGTTTCCATCGTGTCCCATGAGGAGGCGGCGCCGCAGGTGTACTGCACGGTCTATGAAAACGGCACCCGGATATATGTCAACTATGCCGATGAGGCGGCAACCGTGCAGAACGTCTCGGTGGCAGCCCGCAGCTATGCTGTGGTGAAGGGAGGGGAAGACGGATGAAAAAGATGTCGCTGATGAAGCGCCGCTCCATGCTGGGTTGGGTATTCTGCATCCCCTTTCTGGTGGGCTTTATATTCTTCTTTCTTTCCCCGCTGATTCATTCGGGCTATCTGAGCTTTCACACGATCAAGGCTTCGGCCGACGGCCTTTCCTACAAACTGGTGGGCTGGCAGCATTACTACGATCTGTTTTTTGAAAACGCCGACTACATACCGGCCCTGAAGCAGAGCTTTACGGATCTGCTGATTGACGGCCCCTGCATCCTGCTGTTCAGCTTTTTCATCGCCTCGGTGCTGAGTCAGAAATTCCACGGCCGGACACTGGCACGGGCGATTTTCTTCCTGCCGGTGATTATCTACAGCGGCGCTCTGGCCATGTCCAGCAACCAGGATTCGGCTGTGACCATGGACGCCATTGCGGCCACGGCCTCCAACAGTGCCACCGGCATCACGCAGATGACGGATGTGCTGGTGGAGCTGGTAAGCACCATTAAAATCGATACATCGCTGCTGGATTTTGTCACCTCGGCCGTGGACCGGGTGCAGACCATCGCCGTATCCTCCGGTGTGCAGATCCTGATCTTCCTGGCCGGTCTGCAGACCATCTCCCCGTCGCTATATGAAGCCTCCTCCATGGAGGGCGCCACCGGATGGGAAAATTTCTGGAAAATCACCTTCCCTATGATCAGTCCGATGATTCTGGTCAATGCCGTGTATACCATTATTGATTCCGTATCCGGGCGCAACAATCCGGTCATCAATCTCATCTACGCGGAATCCTCGGTTTACGGGCATCACGGTGTGGGCGCAGCCATGAGCTGGGTTTATGTGCTGCTGATTTCCACCCTGCTGGCGGTGTTCTTCGGGCTTGCGTCCAAAAAGGTCTACTATGAGGACTACCTTCGCTCTTTTCTTTATCCGGCGAAGTGTCAACCTTCTGACAGTCATTTTCACAATAAACGCGGTCGCTCTTTATCATCAGCCAAACAAGCAGCATTAAAAATACCGATAAAACGATTGCTCCCGCAATCTCCGAACGGACAAGATTGTTGTTTGCAAACT
>ENA-UOJO01001738-UOJO01001738.1-human-gut-metagenome-genome-assembly--contig:-P57-NODE-1738-length-26083-cov-9.649301_pt1 | contig 26083 bp, 31 predicted proteins | sample MGYA00242351_ERZ723898 | MGnify/ENA metagenome assembly ERZ723898 | reverse complement strand
TCTCATCGTCATTTTTGACAAGGATTTCGGGTGCCGTTCCGTCCTCCAAATGCTCTACCATACCCAGCGAAGCTTCATTTAACTGCCTTATGGGCATGACGATGCGACGTCTCATATAGACTATCCAGATAATTCCGCTTACGACAGCAATAATGACTTCAAGTAGTATGATCTTAACGATATAGTTGTTTCTTGCTGTATCCAAAAGCTCCATGTTCTTCACAACGCCGACGATGGCGACTACATTTCCGCCACCGTCCTTGATCGGGTAGACACTTGTGGTGTATCCATTTCTTGCGTACATGAAGTTATGAAGTTCCGATTCCCCTTTCGAAATGGAATCATAAACGTTCAAAAACTCCTCGTTGACCTCATCCCGAAATCCGATATCATAGGGTGAAAAACCGCTCGTTTTACTGACCACATTGTATATGTATTCTCTCTCTTTTGAGTCCGTATGAACTTTTGCGACATATATAACGCTGCAATCCTCTGCGTTTGCGGTATGCTGGAGCTGTTCACGAATTGAATTGTATTCATCATCTGCCGTTTTGCTCTCCAGATATTTGTCCAACTCCCCCGGTTCAATGCCGAGAGCGACATTTTCCGCAATACCGTTGGCGATCTGCATATACTGCTGTTTGAGCGCATCCGCAAATTCAAAATAACCGACGATTCCGATTGCAAAAGACAAAAGCATGATAAGTCCGATCAAGGCATTAAAAATCGGACGTATCAAAGATTTCGTAAATTTTCGTTTCTGTTTCATATATTGTTCTCCGTTTTGCATGTGCGATGGCTTTTATAATTCCGCATGAACCTCCCACAAGCCTTCCGCATTTTTTTCACTCTTTAATGACTTCGTAAAGGCGGAAACGATCTTTCTGCCCATTTCGTCCATTATATCCGACTCAAGCGGATCTGCCGCAAGTGTCGGAAATTGCAGGATAACCTGATAATCTGCCGTATTTTCTCCCGCAATAACCTGTACGACTGCATGATGCCCGCCATTTTTGTCCGACCTCAAAAGCGGAAGCAGAAGCTCATCGCAAAGATATTCGATTCCTCTTGACTGCCGTGCAGTCAGACCGAAGGACAACGCGAATTGACGGATCTCACTGCAAAGCGAGTAGATATCAATATCGTCCTTTGTCACGTTACGTTCAAACATCCGTGCACGGTACATAAATCGGCGCGTCAGCTCTTTAGACGGATGTCCGATCACTTCTTCCGCGGTTCCGTGTTCATAAATACCTTGCTCGGCCATAAACATAACATTCGATGCAATGTTTTTGGCGAATCTCATTTCATGCGTAACGATCATGCTGGTCATTCCGGCATCCACCAACCGCCGAATGACCGATTCAACCTCGTCCACCATCGTCGGGTCAAGCGCGCTTGTCGGCTCATCGAACAGCATGACCTCGGGTTTCATGGCAAGTGCGCGTGCGATCGCCACACGCTGTTTCTGCCCGCCGGACAGTTGATTCGGCATATGATAACGGCGATTCTCCATTCCGACAAGGGCGAGCAATTCTTCCGCCTGACGGATCGCTTCCGACTGTGACATACCGGATACCTTCATTGGCGCAAGAATCATATTCTCCATGACATTCAAATGGGAAAAGAGATTGAAGCTCTGATAAACCATGCCGAGCTTACGGCGGATCTGATCGAGGTTCGCATCGGGAGCGAGGATATTCTCTCCGTCGATCTCAATGCTGCCTGCATCCGGAGTTTCCAAACGATTGATGCAACGAAGCAGAGTACTTTTACCGCATCCGGAGCCTCCGATGATGACGGTAGTGCTTCCCTTTTTGATATCAAAATTCACATTTTCAAAAATCAGATTTCCGTCATAGCTTTTTGAAAGCCCTCTTACTTTGATCATTGCGCCTCACCTCCCAGATGCTTCTTCCTTTCCGCCAAATTGATCAGTGCTCCGACGCCCCATCCGATGATCAGATAAATCAAAGTAACTGCAAGCAGTGCAAACAGAGCATCAAAGGTTCGCGCAGACACGATATCCGACGCGCGGGTCAGGTCCATAATGGCAAGATATCCGACCACGGATGTCTCCTGTAGACAGCTGATAAACTGATTCTTGTAAACCGGGAGCGCCGTCTTGACTGTCTGCGGCAGAATGATGTACCAGAGCGACTGAAACCGCGTCATGCCGAGAGTGCGTGCGGCTTCCACCTCCCCCGGAGCAACCGTTTCGACCGCCGTCCCGAAGATATCCGCCATATAACATCCGGTTTTCAGAGTCAGCCCGATAATGACCGATATGACAACGGGAAGCGAGATCGAGCCGAAAATAATATAAACGAAGAGCATCAGAAGCACCAGCGTGGGGATCTGGATCAGCAACGAAGTAAATACTTTCGTTACCCAACGAACCCATCGAACCCCCGACATTTTGAGCTTGCAAAACAGTATCCCGATCAGCGTTCCGAGGATAAACGATGAAAAAGTCAAAAGAAGCGTCATCCAGAAGCCGTCAACAAAAAAGCGCCATCTGCTCTCATAGATAAAGGTTACGTAAATTTGCTGATACAGTTCGTCAAAAAATTCCGCCATCTCGTCACCTCTTCTTAATAATCAAACGGAACCAGGACCTTCATATTGTCCGGATCTTCTATCTCGATAAACACGATCTCATGCTTCATATACGGTTTTGAAAGATAAACCGCACCGGTCAGTTCCGTATCTACACGTGTGCTTTCAAAAAATGTTCCTATGGCAATATCAAATTCACCGTTTACGATTCCCATTTCTATGGTGCTGAAAACGCCTCCGGTAAGTTTGAGCGAATAGCCGTATTCGTTTGCAAATCTTGTAATGACCTCAACGTCGCTTCCGGCAAATTCTCCGCTCTCCGAATCAATATAGCAAAACGGATAGCAATCCGTCGCTATTCCGACATTCAGAATTTTTTCACCGCCTGTCGGCTCCACTTTGTGATATTCAAATGAATCGCCGTTCAGCCGTTCATATAGCTCTATGTAGGCTTCGCTCCCGTAAAAACCCGAAGCAAATGCGTTGAAATCCCCAACCACATCGGTTCTGTCAATGTTTACACAGGCAACAAGCTCGTCGGTCGCCGTTGCCGGTTCTACCATACGCAATCCGCTCATACAATTCATAATTTCGATTGCAGATGGGCGTTCCATAGCAATGACATCGACCTGCCCGTAACGCAGAGCCATCACAAGGCTTGCAACCGTATTGTATCGGACAAGCGTCATATCGTCTCTGTCCGACAGCATATAGTCGGCGCTCCAAGCTAAATTTACGCCGACAGTGCGCCCACCAAGATCGCTCACATCATCAATCGGCTGATATACCTGTTTTCCGGAGCACCCACTCATACATAACAATATAATTATCGCAAGTAAAACCGAGCCGAGCTTCTTTTTTTTCATAAAGTTCACCTCACGCTGTTTTGTTACACTTTTTTCATTACATTATACAGGCAAAAGTGCAACAAAAGTGCAACACAAAAATTGCCACAAAGTAAAAAGCATTCAATATTCCTCGAAAAAACCTACGGTTTTTCGTGTATTATTTACCCAAGCCGCGGAAGCGCCGCAGTCGTGATCTCAGCCCAGGAATACTGCATCATATACTCCCCGTGATAGGAATTGACCGCATACGGGATGTGGCGGAGAAAATCGTAATAATCGCAGTCTACCAATCCACTGTCAATTGCAATGCTATTGCGGTTCTTAATAATGATATTATCCACACCCGCATCGGAAAGAACATTTTTCATGTCCGCAATCAGATTCCGCAGGTTGCTCTGCCTCGATGAGGTATCCGGTCCGTCCTCCCATATGACAGCCATCAGCTCGCCCATCGTGGCGGACGCTCCCATCCGGTCAACCAGATATGCCAAAAGCTCTTTCGTCTTTGCTCTCTTGAACACAAGCGGTTTATTGTCCACAAATGCTTCAAAGTTTCCGAAGCACTGAAAACGGATTTTTTTGGTCTGCACAGGTTTGACCGGCGTTCGCAGATGCTCCATTGCCTGTCTGACAGCGTCCGGTGTTGCAGGCTTCAAGAGATAATCGCTGGCATAGAGGCGAAAAGCATCAAGCGAATACTCCGAATATCCGGTAACAAAAATGATATTGATATCTCCCCCGGATTTCTTTCAGGCGCTTGGCAAGCTCGAGTCCCGTCATACCACGCATTTTAATATCCAAAAAGGCGATCTCGCAATCATTTTCGCGGATAAATTGCAAAGCATCATCAGGCTTTCGAAAGCCGGTTATGCTTGCATCCGGAACGGCTTTTTCAATCGAATCGACCAGGGTGTCAAGTGCCAGTTTTTCATCATCAACCGCAATGATCTTCATCTGCTGTTTCTCCTTTGGGTATTGTTATAATCGCTGTCGTACCCTTTCCGCGCGCACTGATAATATCAAGCGTGCCGTGGCACATGATATCCAGTCGGCTCCGCACATTGGCAATACCGATGTGCGACCGGCCGTCAATCGGCTGCGTATCCGGGTCAAAACCGACACCGTTATCGCTGACGCGGATCTCATAATGGTCCGGTTCCTCATTTGTCGAAATGGTGATACAGCCACCCTCCGGCAGATCGCTGATCCCGTGGTTGACCGCATTTTCCACCAGCGGCTGAATGGTCAGAGGTGGCAGGAAGAATTCCATTGCCTGGATGTCATACCGAACTTCTAAATAATCGTCATATCGAATTTTTTCAAGGGCAAGATACGCCTGCAAATGTTTCAGCTCGTCCGCAAACGAGATCATCTTTTTTTGCTTAATGGAATCGAGATTGCCGCGCAGGTATTTTGAAAAGTTGCTAACGGCTTCCTTTGCTGCTTCCGGTTTGACATCGCACAAACGGTAGATCGAGGTCAGTGCATTATATAGGAAATGCGGCTGTATCTGCGAGAGCACCAAAGAGTTGTTGCTCTCCGATAGGGCGAGCTCTTTTTGTGCAAGCTCCTTTTCGATATTTGCCTCACGTTCAGCCTGTTCCACATGGATCAATGTATAAACAAGCACAAGCGAAACGGTAGTGGCAAGGCAGACCGGAGTGACCGCCCAAAATGACTGAAGTGGGATGCTCAATACAGGAATAGCCCCATACAGTACCATGATCCATGTATCGCGCCATCCGAGAACATCGTGGTTGCAAAAGGCAAGAACCATCGTCATCGCCGGAAGGATAATATCGAATGCCTGACTGAATAAATACAGCGGACCGGTCTGATCCAGTCCGGTCGCATCATAGTAGATATACATCCCGTTGAATGCATTGATCAACCAAAGGACCAATGAAATGCCGCACAGTACGGTAATAAGATTGGTATACCCGTAAGAGATCTTTTTTCGCTCATTGATATACTCTGTCAGGCAATAGGCGTATAGGGAGATCAATGCGCAAAGAAATGCGTCCGAGAAAAAGGAAAGGATTTTTATCGGAATAACATTTTCCGGCTTCGGATTTGCAAGCAGAATCCAGATCGGCGCATCAACCAATAGCATAGCAGTCTGGGAGATCAGGCACCAGACAAACAGCTTCCCGGATTTTGTCTTGTGTTTCCGTTCCAGAAAGCACCCGATCAGCATAACCGCCGTCACTGCCGCCGCAAAAATTTCAAGAGCGGCACTCATATAGTTGAACTCATTAAATTTCATACGCTTCACCACGCTTTTGATGTTATAATAATTTTTTTATTAATTATCAGTGATTGTTGCACTTTTGTTGCACTTTGTCATATACAATGGTTTTTGTCAGATCGGATGCAAGGATGCGCATAGCGTCATTGCGAATACCGATGGAATAATTATATCATAATTCTTTGAACAAACAAAGGAGATTTCAATGAAAAGCAAAAAAAGAGGTCTTATCATCATTATCTTGGCATCCTTCGCCATATTAGCCGACATCGCTCTTTTCATATTGGAAAAGTCAGGCTATATGGTGGGTCATGAGCAACCACCGCTTTATTACATAGGCGGAGTTGCAATCGGCGTTATCTTGTTACTGATGGGAATTCATACATACAGAAAAGGCAACTAAAATCAATAAAAGGGGAAAGGACAGCGGATGCCGTCGGTACTTCGGCAACCGCAGTCCTTTTTTCATACCGTTTATTGTTTGTTTTTGGCTCCCGGCAGAGGATTGCCGATATATTCGGACTTTCCGAAGCCGATAATGAATGTGAAAATGTAGGGGAGAAGCCACAGTCCGAAGCCGAAGCCTGCCCCGTGCCCAAAGGCCTTTGCCATACGGAAATTGATACGGACAGTAAGATAGAGCATATATACGGCAACCATCAATTCGCCTATTGAACATAGAATCGTCGCAATTTCGCCATTCGTTTTGAATGCTCCGAATTCAAAGAGCGCAGAAACGATAATTCCCATGATGCAGTTCCATGCGGCCTTTGTACTCCAGCACTTAGAATACAGGATATAAAGACTGTAAAACGGAACGAATGCTTTCCAGCCCGCTTCACCCATCTTATTAAATGTGCGCCATCTTGCAACGGCCGTCAGAAGCCAAAGCGTAAATGCAACGCAGACAATCACGACCAATGCCGTGTAATTCCCGGCTTCAACATCGGGAAACAACAAATCCAATATGTATTTCATAAATATACCCTCCAAAATATTTGATTGATCTGCTTAATTATTTTTTGATGAGGAAGAATTCTGCACGTATGCAATGATCTGAAGCACGCGATATACAAGCTCCAGCAAAGCAATGATCATGTTGTTCACATACTCAATATTATAAAGCTTGAATAATTTTTTGCACGATTCCAGCTCTTCCGCCGTGGCAAGGCCGTTTGCCTTCATAATCTCATATGCACGAACCTGTGCCTTCTTCTCGGTTTTCAGAACGAGCAGTGACATCACGAACGAAGCGAGATAGAACGCAAGCCCCAAAGCCGAACAGATAATCAGGCAGGCAGCACCCGAGCTTTTCAAAACAACCACATCCAGCAATGCGCCGATGATGACCATCGGAACAAAAGCAAGGGGGCCGAGATAGATAAGCGGTGTCAGGCGGACGAGCTTTCTCATGTCGGGGTCATTTTCCTTATCCATAACCGCAAGCGAAGATTTCTGCGCCGCCATGGCAAGCGAGGTCACACTCTTCTTCTGCCATGTCAACCTTCTGAGTCTGACCTTTTTGAAGTAATGGCTGTAACTGTTTCCGAAGAGGATGGAGCCGTTTTTCGAAACTCTGATCTTCTGCAATCCGTTTCTGTCCAGTATCGTTCTTGCAATTTCCTCTCCGGTTTTGCCCGCACTGTTCTGCCGTCTGTTATACTTGATATAACTGATGGCAAGGAAAATTGAGATCGCGAGTGCAACGATCGATGCGATAACCAACAAGCCCCCGACCACGATCAGGGCAAGGATGACTGCATCGGATACCCCCGACAGGCTTCCGTCGGAAGCTTGTCTGACTGCATTGATAAATTCTGACATTGTAATGTCCTCCTGTTGTAATTTACTTAATGCGCAAAAGCTCACCAAGCCGACGGAGTGCCTTATCGTGAAGGTAACGCAGTTGTCCGTAGGTCATGCCAAGCATCTCGGCAACATATTTTCTTTCAAGGTTTTTGTAGTACAAAAGAATAATGATATCCCGCTGTTCTTGCGGCAGTTTTTCCAAAGCGCAGGCAAGCTCCTCCAAGGTTTCATTTCGCAGGAGTTCTTCATCCGGCGCTTCGTCTGTGGCATCTTCCGTATTGTCAAGCAACTCAAATACCGGGCGATCCCGCTTCGCTTTCAAATAATCATAAACCGTATTGCGCGTTATGGTATAGATCCATGTGGAAAGAGAAGCCTTGGTTTCATCGTATTTATCGAGATTTGAATAGACCTTCAGAAATACGGTCTGAACGATATCTTCAGCCTCGGTTTGATTGACTATTTTGGAGCGGACAAAGCCGAACACCTTATCACGGTATTGTGCATAGATGTACCCGGTGTCCTGCTTATTCATCCTCTTTTCCGTCCTTTTTATCTTTCAGGTCGGTTTCCTCCCCGGCTGCGCTTACCCATTCAAGATCGTCGTCGGATAAAGCATTCATACAGCGGTTTTCTGTATCCTCGATCAGCGCCTGCAGTCTTTTGTTACGCTCAAAACGCTGATAATCGAACAGCGCCGTTAACTTTTCCGTCGTACTCATTTTCTATCTCCTTGCGTTTCGCCGATACGCGTCAGATTTACGTATGGAACAAGACTATTTTCAAACTTCTCCACATAGCCCTGTTCAAAGAAGAAACACTTCCAAGGGTCGGGCGAGAGGAAATTACCTCCGCTTGTCAAGGCAGAGATGGCGGGACACCCGCACAGGCAATATTTCAGATACTTACACTGCGCACATTTCTGATTGACCTTTATCATGTCGCCGACAGTAGCGCAAACCGTATCGAGATATGCGCTGCTTTGCAAGACGGATTGCAGGCCGTCCTTCTTTACGTTGCCGAAGGTAACGTTGTGCGCCTTCATCCAGCCCGACATCTGCATACAGGGGTAGACCTCGCCGTCTGCCGCCACCGCAATCATTCCTCTTGTGCCTTTACAGAGCGGAAGTGATTCTCGGTATCTGCTCAAGCAGCCTTTAAGGGGGGAGAGCTGGTAAGATTTACCGCGCGGATCAAGATCCAGAACCTGCCAAAAATCCAGCGTCATTCTGTGCTCGCCGCGTATGTAGTCCTGCGCGATCTCCAGGCAGGCATCGTAATATTCGGGTACTGTGAAGGACTGTCCCGCGGCATTTTCCGCCCAACGGGTGGATTCGGTCGTGCAGATGATTCTGGTGCGGTCAACGCCGATTTCGTCCAAACACTCCAGACTTTTTGTGACACTTTCCCGATTTTTGCGGTTGATATTCATTTGCACCATGACGCGGAAACCGTTTTCCTTACACAACCGAATGGCATTCAGGGTGTTTTCCTCCGCGCCCTTGTGGTTACGCATCCAGTCGTGAAAGCCGATGCCGTCAAAGGAAATCTTCATCAGAGGATCGCAGCCGATCTGCTTCAATCTGTCAAGAGCGTTCTGATTGATGAAAAAGCCGTTGGTGTTCAGTTCAAACACGAACATTCCGCGCTTGAATATCCCCTCGACGATCTCAAAAAAGTGCTTATGCGCCATCGGCTCGCCGCCGGTGAGCAGAATAGCGTTGATACCGCTCCTCTGCGCCTCGTCCAGAAGGGCGTTTGCCTCAGCGAGCGTCCACTCACTCTGCAAGGGCGCATTGTCCTTGGCGTTAAAGCAGTGCAGACAGTTGTAGTTGCACTTGCCTGTGATCATCCAGTTCATATGGGGCATATAGCGGTTGTCGCACACAAGCGGCTTTTGCCACTCGGTAAGCTCCGCGCCACCCTTTTCGACCGGGGAGATCATCCTGCGCTGCACAAGGCTTTCGGTAAGCTCGTCTTCGGGAATGTCGTGCAGACCGTCGCAGAGGGAAAGTAGTTCAAATTCCTCTTTTTTCAGTCCGTGCGCCATCTCGTCATGCTTTATGTAATAGGCATACGGCACAAGCCGCCACGAACGAAGAGCAATATTTTTATTAAGAACGTAATACATTTTTATTCACCACTTCTCTTTGATTTTACCTTGCGGCGCGCAACATCCCGTACTGCTTGATCTGCGATCCCGGAACCATACAGATATCCACTACTTGAAAACCGAAATGCTCATACATCTCTACATTTACTGCTTTATCCGTTTCCAAGTATACGGAATAGTGATTTTTGTCCATCCATTCCAATACCGGTCGTAAAATCGCGGAACCGAGTCCCTGATGCGTCTTACCGGCCCTGACCGCAAAGGTCATCAGATACCACGTCTTGTCGTCGGAAAAGCGATTCCGAACCGCAACGGCATTTTTCTCAAATGCAATCGACCGCTTGATTGCACCAAGTCCGACTCTGCAAGCCGTGATAAGTCCACCGTTGTGCATAAAACGCATGGTCGGAATCCCACGATATCCGGGCGGACACAGGACGATGAGGTTATCGATTTCCGAATCTGTCGAGATCATAATCGCTTCTCCGAACATGGAGCGGTAGGTTGTTTGGCAATACCTGCTGCGCGTTTTTTCGGAAACATCACCAAGAAGATATTTTACCGCTGTATCGTCGGCAAACGTGCCGCCGACCATCTCTCCGACGCGTTTCAAATCATATTCTTGTATGTAATACGCAACGACTTCTCTATGAAAACGGGAAACAGAATCATTTTTCTTCATACATTGCCTTTCATAGCCGTTCTACTCAACAGTATAAACTGTTTTCACCTATTATCTTACCGTTTGATAAGGTGTATACATAACCGCCGTCAGCGCCTTTGCCGACACGGGTAACGGTGCAGAATACTTTTTTCTGTGCGGGGAAAGCACGCGGTCCGACAGGTTTCGTTTCAAGATAATATACTTGGTCGCCGACATTGAATTTTGGTTCGCCGGGCGTTTCGGGGTCGCCGCAACCGCCTGCAACATTGTCGAGTTCCTCGTCAGAGATCTCGCCCGTCTTGTTGAGTTCGGTAAACGCCTTTGCCGCTTCTTCTTCGGTCAGTTCAACTTTTTCCGCTTTTGCCATTGCGAGCAGTTCTTCTGCTGTCTTTGCCTGTTTTGCTTTTTCTAAAAGTTCTTTTGATACGTTCATATTATTTCTCCTTTATTGATTGTGCGGACATTCGTCTTCATAATGTAATTCGCAATTATCGCAACGGCGACTTCCGGCAATTCTGCATGGACTGAACAATTCACACGTCTGATCTGTATCTGTAAGCGCACCGGCGGTAACCGCCATCCTTGTACCGTCCTCAAACTCGATCGAATAGAGCATAGGCGGTACGCCTATTACATTCCTGGGTTTTGGGGCACGACTTGCACCGATGATTTTGACTTTGGCGTTCGTCTCCCGGTAATACACGGTATCTCCGACAGTAAATCCGCCCACGACAGCGGCGGCTTCTTCGTCAGTAATTTCATGGTTCTTTATTTCATTGTTATCCATAATCATTTTATCCTTTCCGTTCATATTCTTTCCGATTTCTCACCGATCTGCGGCAATTACATAATGCTTTTGCAAATTTCAGGATTGATGCCTCCACCCCCAACAGGAGTCAATTCGCTTTCGTAATATGGTCTTCCCATTATGTCGCCGTCATCGACAACAAGATACCAGTAGTCAGACTCTACTGGAATAATGAGAACGACCGTACCGTAAACCGCTTTGCCGTCGCTTCCCTTATGCGATACTCTGTCGTTCCTGGAAAATTTCGGGGGTCTTCCTCCGCCACCGCCCGCAACGTTATCAAGCTCCTCGTCGGAAAGCTCGCCTGTTTTATTCAGTTCGGCGAACGCCTTTGCCGCCTGTTCTACGGTCAGTTCAATGTTTTCCTCTTTTGCCATTGCAAGCAGTTCTTCTGCCGTCTTTGCTGTTTTTGCCTTTTCCAAAAGTTCTTTTGAGATGTTCATTTTTAAATACCTCCCAATAATTTTTTTGTTTGCGATTCTCTCAAATCGTCTTACACTTGTTTATACTGTCAATCTCCCGTTTTTGCGAAAAATCACTTGATTTTTTTGAAAATTCTCTTAGTGATCAAGCCGTTGCCGCTCCACAAGCTCATAAAAATTGCCTTTCTTTGCGATCAGTTCGTCATATGTACCGTCCTCAATGATTTTTCCGCCGTCCAGAACGATAATCCTGTCGCATTGGCGAATCGTGGAAAGTCTGTGCGCAATGACGATAAAATAGCATTTAATTACCTTATTTTTTGACTATTACTTTCCAGCTGTTTTTTGATTTATAATATATTGTACAAAACAAAGTGCAACAAAAGTGTTGTCGCCGCCAGTTTTGCAATTGTCAAAATAACATATTTCACAATTTACAAAACATCGCCTGTTCAAAAAATCAAAAACAAAGTTCAAAGAATCAAATTTATTTCAGTCCGAAGCATCTTGGAAGAAATGCGATCAAAAAATGCAACACAAAGCTTGACCATACATTCTTCTGTCTGTGATATAACACGCCGGAAGCCAATGCAAGCCCAATTGCCCCGAGAATGTAGTAGATAGAATGATAGATATGAAGCATTCCGAACACAAGTGCCGTTATCGGCAATGCGATATACCATTTGTCGTCGGGCAGGTTTTTTTCAACTCCGTGCTGCAAAACGCCTTTTGCCAAAATCTCCTGCAATAAAACAGAAATCAAATAATACCTGCGATGTTTGATATTCAGATACGCCCGAAAGAAGGGACGTTCGGCGACTTCTTCCGAAAAATGCTGAAGCACAAGTCTTGCGGCGATAAAAAGAACAATAATTCCCACCGCAATCAAAATACAGGTCAAAACCGTTCTTCTGACATTCGATTTTTCGATTTTTAACCCAAACCACGGCTGAACAAATGTGGTTCGCAATGCAAAAAAAACTGCGAAAACCGACATGATTCCCTCTGTAATGCGAGATAAGACCTGGCTTTGCACATCCGGCACGAGCGTTGTGAACACCTTCAAAACGATCTGAACCGATGCCACTGCCAAAAGGACCCCGATGTAGAAAGCCCGTGCGTCGCTGATCTTTTCCTTCCTCACTTTATCTGACATACTTTTCTTTCATCTCCTCTGTCATCGGAACGGGCAGCAGCTCACTTATTTTTTCGCAACACTCTTTCGGAATATAAGAAAAATGAACCGTATGATATTTTAATATGATCAAATCGGATTTTTCTTTCTCATCAAGTACTCTGTCGCAAAAATAGATCCGTTGCTTGCTTCCAAACGGCGTAGGAATGTTTCCTGTGCCGACTTCCTTGATTTCGCTCCATTTTATAAAAACCTTTGTTTTTCCGAATCGTCTGACGCCGATTCCTTCAGCATTTGTATATATCCTTGCACCCATTGCTCTGCATTCAAAGAAGTCAACGGAAATGATCAGCAAAGCAAAGAAAACGGTAAAGCCGAGTGCAATCTTATCTTCTTTACAGCTGATATGCAATGCGCCAAACACCGCACTGTATACCGCCAGAATGCCGGAGACCGTCAGAATGGCAATATAGACGGCATGAAAGAACACACCCTTTTTCGTATAAGTTCGGAATGTCATTGCTCTGCCTCCCGGAAGATTATGTTTATCACGGTGACATCGCTTTGCGACGGCCACTTGGTACGGTATCCCCACTCGGCAACGCCGGCAGAAACAATCGCGTGGGTTTCGCCGTACATCCGATGTCCGAATGAAATATCCCGCTGATACGGCATTAAAAGCCCCATAAAAGGAAATGCATAACCGTGAGTGTGCCCGCATATTGCAAGATCCGCAACGCCCTCCAGCCGGCTGAGCCCTTTTGTACGATGTTGGAGGACAATCGTCGAAGCCTCCGTGTCAAGTCCGCAATCCTTCATAATCTGCTCGACGCTTACCTCAAGCGCATTTTTACGCCCCACAATATTCACGCCGTTTTCAAGTTTCACACCCTCGTCCTTGAGAATTGTCACGTCTGCCCGCCGCAAATACGGCTCCGGATCAAACCTGCACTCTTTCTCGTGATTTCCTTCTGCATAAAATATACCGTATCGGCAATCCAGTTTTTTCAGAGCTTTTTCCATATACTCCATGTCGGATACGGAGGATGAAGAATCACAGATATCACCGTCAATTAAAATGACATCCGGCTTTGCTGCCTGCACCAATTGCACCATCTGATCCATTTCGCTGTGCCGCGCACCCGCACCGACATGGAAATCCGAAATAACGGCAATGGAGAGGCTGTCATCTGCACAGCTTTTTTCAAGTTGGATATCGTATGTAACGGTTCTCAAGGTTGTGGCATTATACACAGATGGTATCATGTATACAGCGGAAATCAGAATCGCGGCAAGAAAAAATGCGGTTTGACTGCTCAGAATTTTCAGTATTTTTCTGTGTTTAAAATGACGCGCAAGTTCAAAACCGAAATACCGTACCACAGACAGAAGCAAGGCAAATGCCGACACGGTAAAATAGAAGGTCTCCGTCCATATGATGATTTCCCGCAGAACACCGTCTTTCATGCGGTAAACGGCAAACAGAATCAGTAAGATGCTTGCAATTCCGATCGTATGAAAAACAATTACCAAAACGCGTGTTAGCCTATTTCCGAACCATTCTCTCGGTGTCTGCAGAATGGTTAACACGGATATTGCCGCAAGTGCTGCTATCATTAAAATCCACATCATGTTTTTATCGTTTTACCCCCGCTCCTGCTTATCGAAAAAACTACCGTCGCTGCAAAAATGACGGCTTTCGCCAAAAGGACTGTTCACAGACTTTTTATCCGTCCTGCAGCTGATATATATCCTTTCACAGTCCGTTTTTCCGTAATGTATCTCGAATTGTTTTCTTAATGAAGGGATAGGTCAAAATCCCGGTCACATCTTCCGAAACGACCCCCCAAAAACCCCGATAAATCCTCATCCTTGCTCCTTAATTTAAATTATTTCACCCATTCCGCTATGCCCAAATCATATTCAGCCACGTTTGTGAACGACTCTTTATGGTATACGCCCTCAGTGTTGTAGGTAAATACGTTGACGCCGTTCATACACGATTTCACGCTTGAAACGTAGGTTACTCTTACTGCTACACTCCGTCCTATAACTGGATGAACCATCGCCAATCTATCGCCAACGTGGAATTTCGGTGTCTCGCCGCTCGGCTCATAATCTCTTCCGCAACCGCCCGACACGTTGTCAAGTTCCTCGTCGGAAAGTTCACCCGTCTTGTTCAGTTCGGCAAACGCTTTTGCCGCCTGTTCTGCGGAAAGCTCGATATTTTCCGCCTTTGCCAATTCAAGCAGTTCTTCTGCCGTTTTTGCTGTTTTTGCCTTTTTCAAAAGTTCTTTTGATACGTTCATATCATTTCTCCTTGATTGTGCGGTGATGCCTTCATTCTTTCCTGCTATCGCTTTTTATCGCAATCGACGTTTACCGTCGCTTACTCCACTATATCGACTTCGTTAATCCATATGGTTCCATTACAGCAAATCCAATTGTCTATCACCTCAACTTGGTATGTAGCATAATAAGTTCTCCTGCGAGCTCTGCTGAAAACTCCGCTGTCCGTCCCTTGGGCAACGATCTTACAAGTTACGGTACCCATGCCGAGCTTGGCGTTCACTATATCCCCTATTGAATACTTATAGGTAACCTTCGCCTCTGAGCCAAATAAGTTACCATCGCGAGGACTTTTGCCGCAGCCGCCTGCTACGTTATCAAGTTCCTCGTCGGAAAGCTCGCCGCTTGCATGAATCGTTGCAAAGTATTCTTTCGCCTGTTCTGCGGTAAGTTCGATGTTTTCCGCCTTTGCCAATTCAAGCAGTTCTTCCGCCGTCTTTGCCGTTTTTGCTTTTTCTAAAAGTTCTTTTGAGATATTCATAACTATGTCCTCCGATTTTTTATTTTTTTGTTTGAACGACGGTCGGTGTTTCTCTCAAACCGTCTTTCACTTATTTATACTGTCATTTTTCCGTTTTTGCAAAAAAATTTTTATTTTTTCGGCAATCCGATTACGCCCGCGCAAGTTGTTCTTCCTTTTTAAACAATTGCGAAAATCATTTTTCGACAATCAATCGTCGCCTCTATAAGACTTTTTCAACTGGCTCTCCCATTTTTCCACGATAAAGTGTCCGGTGTCGTTAACCTCAATCTTATACTTAAACTCGGGGAAGACGCTTCCTTGCTTGCCAAGATTTTCAAGTATCAACGCCGCAGCGTTGGTTGCTCTTACATACACCCACTGTCCGACAGCAAATAACGGCTCGTCGCCGCTGCCGCAGCCGCCCGACACGTTGTCAAGTTCCTCGTCGGAAAGCTCGCCCGCTTTGTTAAGCTCGGCGAACGCCTTTGCCGCTTCTTCTGCGGAAAGCTCGATGTTTTCCGCTTTTGCCATTTCAAGCAGTTCTTCTGCTGTCTTTGCCTGTTTTGCTTTTTCAAGCAGTTCTTTTGAAATGTTCACAATTTAATCTCCTTGTTTTAAATATTTCTCTTAAATTTGTTAATAGTTTCCGAATTGAAATCAAGCCAAAGAAATGATACGATCCTCTTTGATATATTCAGCGCCGTCCCAACTGCCTGCTTCGAGTTTATACATCCAGGTACTGCCGTCTGCTTTTATATCTTCAATGATCGATGTCCCTGTTGCAGTACATTCATACGTCCAGGTGAATTCATATTGATAATAATACTTTACGTAATCTCCGACGTGATACTTCGGGGGTGCGGAAGGGGAGCAGCCGCCCGAAACGTTATCAAGTTCTTCGTCGGAAAGTTCGCCTGATTTATTCAGTTCGGCGAACGCCTTTGCCGCCTGTTCTACGGTCAGTTCAATGTTTTCCTCTTTTGCCATTTCAATCAGTTCTTCCGCCGATTTCGCCGTTTTTGCCTTTTCTAAAAGCTCTTTTGAGACGTTCATTCTAATACCTCCGAATTGATTTTTTATTATTTTTGATTTTTTCAAACCGTCTTTCAATTATGCTTTTTCCATGACGTCATATTCCTTAATGAGATCTCCGCATCTCATCCTGTAGATGAAGACTCCGTCCTCTTTGCAATAGTCAAAAATGGTATCGACTCTGTTTTCGTATTCATTAAAACCAAAGTCTCCGCAATTCGCATAACGTATTTTTTTTCTGTATTTTACTCTGTCCCCGGAATTGAAAAGCGGGGTATCTCCGCTCTGATAAGGGCCGGCACAGCCACCCGCTACGTTGTCGAGTTCCTCGTCGGAAAGTTCGCCCGATTTGTTAAGCTCGGCGAACGCCTTTGCCGCTTCTTCTTCGGTCAGTTCAACCTTTTCCGTCTTTGCCATTTCAAGCAGTTCTTCTGCCGTTTTTGCCGCCTTTGCCTTTTCTAAAAGTTCTTTTGAGATATTCATAACTATGTCCTCCGATTTTTTATTTTTTTGTTTGAACGACGGTCGGTGTTTCTCTCAAACCGTCTTTCACTTATTTATACTGTCGATTTTCCGTTTTTGCAAAAAATTAATTGATTTTTTGCAAATATTTTTATTTGTCAAGCCGTTGCCGTTCCACAAGTTCGTAAAAATAGCCTTTCTTAGCAAGAAGCTCATCGTATGTGCCGTCCTCGGCAATCTTTCCGCCGTCTAAAACAATGATTCTGTCGCATTGCTTTATAGTAGAAAGACGATGAGCGATGACGATACGGGTACATTTTAAGCCGTCGAGCGCTTCGGATACCTTTTTCTGCGTGATATTATCGAGTGCGCTTGTCGCCTCGTCAAACATTAAAACCTTGGGATTGGGCGCAACCGCGCGCGCTATCATCAGCCGCTGTTTCTGCCCGCCCGAAATACCTCCCGCTCCTTCGGAAATGATTGTGTGCATTCCCATCGGCATTTTGCGGATGTCCTCGGCAATGTCGGCAATCTCTGCTGCACGCCATGCGTCATCTACGGAAAGGTACGGTGCGGAAATCACAATGTTTGAATAAATATCGCCCTGAAACAGCTTTCCGTTTTGCGTCACAACACCGATCTTTTTTCGCAATGACCGCAAATCCAGCGTTTCTATGTCCCGACCATCATAATAAATCGCTCCCTTTTGCGGCTTTTCAAAGCCAAGCAGGAGCCGCAGAAGCGTGGATTTTCCGCATCCGGTTTTTCCGACGACGGCGACATACTGCCCCGGACGGATTTTCAGGCTCAGATCGTCCACAACAAGTGGCGAATTATCCTCATAACGGAAACTGACATGGCTCAACTCGATACCGCCGGAAATTCTTGTGATTATCTGCTTGCCCTCGGAAACCTCCGGTTGTGCCTCCATGATTGGCTTTGCCATTTCCAGAACCGGTTTGATTCTTGCTGCCGTCAGGGCAATGCCCGCAACGCTCATTAACGCACCGGACAACATTCCGTAAGCCGCATTGAACGCCGTATAGTCCGCAACGGACACATGGCTCTGCACGGCAAAAAAGTACATCACAATAGTGCCTATCAGGGAAATTGCCGATGCAATCACACTGTTGAAGAGGATGAATTTTGGCGGATTGTAGGACAACGTGGCTTCTTTGGTGTAATGATTCAGCCAGCGGGAAAACGCCCGCGTTTCACTGCCGGAAAGTTTGATTTTCTGAACGCCGGTCAGCATTTGATAGGTCATACCGCTCATTTCGCTCGACAGTTCCATCTGTCGTTTGCTGATCCTCATCTGCAAAAGTGAGCTGACGACCGAAAAAGCAAGCGTTGCAAGCGTGATGCACAGGGAGGGAATGACAAGTTCTTTTGCATATATGAAAACCTGTGTAATGTACAAAAGCGAAAACAGCGACGTCAGCCCCGTTGAAAGAAAGGTCTGCACCAGCGTGGTACACAGAGAATTGATGCTCTGCGCACGAGAAGTGATCTCGCCGGAACTGTATTTTTTGAAGAAGGCGGGGGGCAGAGACAGCACACGCGCCATGGTTGCCGCCTGCACCGAAACATCCATTTTGGTGCTTACCCGATTCATCAAAAGTGTCTTGATTCCTTGTATCAGCAAGATACTCAGGCTTGTGCAAACATAGAAAGTTGCAATTGCCAACAACAGCTGCAGATTTTTGCTTTCCAACACATCGGAGTACAGAAGCTTTGTAATCTTCGGAGTGATCATTCCGACCAGCGTCGCCGCAAATGTAATTACCAGAATGAAGATCTTTACAGAAAGATCCATGGTAGAAAAAGCATATTTGATCAGGTTCGGAATTCCGATTTTTTTGAGGGGAAACGGCTTATAGAAGCAATACGCATCTTCTTCCAAAAGTTCCTGCGTTCTGCGCCCAACCGTGACCCGTTTCTGCGTGTTGGGGTTAAAAAAGCGGTACCTGCCGAGTTTATCGGGAATCAGCGCCACAATCTCGCCGGTCTTCAGGGTCCCCAGAAAAGCACCGACCGCATCTCGATACCAGCCCCGTTCAAGCTTTACCGAGCGGTACATCACCCCGTTCGGTCGGCACAGATATTCAATCTGATCGTTGACTTCCTTGATATCCGGCGGTAATTCATGCGGACGCACATCGTAATACGCCAGCACATCATCCAGCGCACTTTTGATTTTTTCCCGGTCATCTTCAAAAGGCTGCCGTTTTCTGCCTTCGATCATGGCGGAAACATTTTTCAGTGCCTCGTCAAGCGCCTCGCCATCCCTTTCACACCGCAGTTTTATTTGTTCTTCAAACCAGTTCAAATCAGCAATCCCCCAAAGATAAGTTTTTTATTTCCATACCCAAATACGTTTTCATTGATATGTTTTCGATTTCTTTTCTGTCTTGGCGCTATAAAGCATATCGTCCGCTTCCTGAAAGGCATCCAGGATGTGTTTTTCCGAGGTATCGCACCCGGAAAAGCCGATACAAACCGTGGGAATCTTGACATTCTTCTCTCTCCTTTTGTCAAGCTGTTCGTTGAATGCACCGATCATGTTCTCCATCTCCCCCACGTTTCTGGTCATGATCACGCAAAACTCGTCCCCACCGAAGCGATAACAGGTGCCAACCCTTCCGAAGATTGAACGAAGCACCGCGGCAATTTCTTTCAGGCATTCATCCCCGAACATATGACCGTGAGCATCGTTCAGTCCTTTGAAATCGTCCACGTCCAAGAGCAAAAGTCGGGTAGGTGGCTTGATTTTTTCTATATCCTTTTCAAAGCAGCGGCGGTTCAGCAGGTGTGTCAGCCCGTCCATTTGCAAAATTGTTTTGTAACGATGCGTGTAAAAGAAATAATTGCTCATGGCAACACAAATATAAACAGTCCGGATATCGGAGTTCACCATCTGAAAACAAATTCCGATCGCCAGAAATGCCAAAATGGCAAGTAATACCAAAGAAGGTTTGAGATAATACTGCGTATCCGTTTTCAGGACACAAATCATGTAATATACAATTGATATGGAAAATACCAAAATATAGATTGGATACAACGGTCCTCTGTGATACCGGCCGCTACTGTCCACGCTGATTACCCATCCGAAATGTAATGCAACCGCCTCAAAAACAATATGTGCCGTCATCACCGCTGTGATGATCTTCGGGTGTCTGATCTTGCTGTAACTAACGGTGGCAAACACAGCGATCAAGGGCGCAATAGAGAATTCAAGCAGTTTTGCCAGCTTGTGAATTTCAATATGAGAGGCTACTCCGTTGACTTTTACTCCAAGCCATTCGAAAAATAAGGCAAAAACAATCAGTGAACACGTAATCAAGCTGTTTCTTTTCATACGTATTCCAATCAGTCGATTGGAGAAGATATCAATTCCGTTTACCACCACCATTATAATAACCAAAAGAACAATCGCCGTGTAAAAATCCATGAAACCAGCTCCTTTAATCATTGGATATCAGACGGGTATAAAGACCGCCCTTTGCGTACAGCTCTTCGTGCGTTCCACGCTCAACCGCAACACCGTCTTCCAACACGATAATCTGATCGCAGTCACGTACAGTCGAGAGTCGGTGCGCTACGACAATGCAGGTAATACCGCGCTCTTTAATGGCATTGACTACATCGAACTCGGTTTTTGCATCCAGCGCGCTGGTTGCCTCGTCCAGAATCACAACGGTCGGGTCTTTTGCAAGAACTCTTGCAATCTCAAGTCTTTGTCGCTGTCCGCCCGAAAAATCCTTGCCGCCCTCGGCAATCTTATAATTGTAACCGCCGTCGCGCCGCATGATCTCCTCGTGAATCTGTGCGTCCCTTGCCGCCAGGATCATTTCAAAATCCTCAATGGAGGTATCCCACATTTTGATGTTATTCGAGATGCTGTCCTCAAACAGCGTGACCTCCTGATCGACCACGGCGATCGACCCCGTAAACACATCGCGGTTGACCTCTGAAAGCGGTTTCCCGTCATAAAGGATCTCGCCGTTCCACGGCTGATAAAGGCCCGAAACGAGTTTGGAGATTGTTGATTTTCCGCATCCGGAAGAACCGACAAGAGCGATTCGCTCACCCGGCTTTACGGTCAGTGAAAAGTCTTTTATGATTGGGGCAGACAGCCTTGAATAACCGAAGGTGATATTTTTCAGTTCAATGTTACCTTTCAATTTTTCAAGGTCGCACTGTTTTCCTTCAGACTGATAACATTCATCTTCACGATACAGCATCACATCATCGATCCGCTCCATTTGCGTGCGCATTTCCTGCATCGTCTGCCCGGCGGAAATAAATGTGATGGCAGGGGCACTGAATGAGGAGAGCATTCCCTGAAACGCCATGATCATACCAACGGTGAAGGTGCCTTCCATTGCGAACCAAATGCCGAGTGTCAGAACAACAATACCCGTAACAGTCGAAACCGCCGCAGGAATCATGCCGAGGTACTGATTGATCTTTGCATACTTCACCTTTGCGGAGTTCACGCTTGCCTGATAGCCTGCCCAGCGCTCGAAAAAACCGTTTTCGGCACCGCTTGCCTTGATGGTTTCAATCATCTCCACACCGGCGATGGTCGCACCTGCCAGCTTTCCCGCGTCGCGCATCGAAACGCGTGTGATATTGATACGCTTTTTTGAGATAATCCGTGCCATAAATGCGTTGACCACGAGGGAAGCAAGTCCGACAAGTGTCAGAATCCAGCTGTACCGAATCATGACTACCAAGTAAAACACCATCATGATTGCGTTCAATGCAAGCGGCGCAAAGGTATTGACAACGCTGTTGGCGATTCCTGCATTGGAGCCTTGCCTGCCCTGAATATCACCCGCAAGGCGCTGAGAGAAAAATTCCATCGGCAGGTGCAGAACCTTCCAGAGAAACGAAGTGCTCCCGACGGTTGCAAGCTTTGCGTTGATCCGGTTGCTGTAATAGGCTTCCAATGCAGAAATGAGCAGCTGCAACGCCGACATCACGGACAGAGCAATCATAAACGGATAAAACCAATCAGGGCTTTCATGCGTCAGTAATCTGTCCATAAAGATACGGGAAAACGCAGGGGAAATAACGCCGATCAGGGCAGAAATCAGGGTTGTCAGCACGACGAAAACAACTGCCGTCCTTGCCCCCTTCAGGCGGCTCATGGCAAAGGAAAAGACGCTTTTCTGCTTGCCGGACGGCGCAAATGTTTCGTTCGGCTCAAACATCAGGCAAATGCCGGTGAAAGAATTATCAAATGTCTCCATAGAGACGGAATAACTCCCCTTGGCGGGATCATTTAAGTACGCCTTGTTTCCCCGGAAACCGTCCAGCACAACAAAGTGGTTGAAATTCCAGTGAATGATACACGGGAATTTCCCGAGCCGTCGGAGATCCTCCGGTTCATAGCGATACCCCTTAGCAGTAAAGCCGTAACTGCGGGCGGCGACAAGAAGGTTTTTCGCATTGGCACCGTCACGCGATACGCCACAATCCAGTCGGATTTGCTCAAGCGGTATCCACTTTTCGTAATAAGCGCAGACCATGGCAAGCGATGCCGCCCCACATTCCAGTGCTTCCATCTGCATGACAACCGGAACCTTTGCCACGCCACTTGTCAGCGGCAATTTGATTTTTTTGATTTCTTTTTTTCCCATATGCCGCCTCAATTGAATACGAAATACAGCGGCGACACGCTGTCAATAACAAATTGAGCCGTGTAAACGCCATCGGGCAATGTCTTGTCGATTTGCACAAGATACACCCATTCTCCGAGGGATAGATTGCCGGTACGTCTTGCGTATTCGCTGATTTCCTCGGTAACGGAGATCGGCTCGGCTGAAACGGAAACGATCGCATAAGATGTGTCGCCGATTGTTACGGTCATATCTTTTTTCAAGGAGGAAACAGCATCCTCTTTGACATACAGCACCGTTTGACCCGCACGGCTTTCTGCGGCAACGGTCAGTTTTGTTTCCAACTTGCCGAAAATCCCCCACACGCAAACGCCGGCGAGGAGAATCGCGATTGCCGCCAATACCATCCACACACCGGGATTGGTGACCTTTATGTAATCGTTTAACTGTTCAGGCGATGACATTCTGTCAATGCTCTTTTTACGGAAAATCTTGTCGTTCATGTCTTTGCTCCTTTATAAAACAATGTGCTTTTATTTTGCTCTTTGTGCCAGCTCCTTTTTCAAGGACTCTTTAGTAAAAGAATCTTCTATGATCCCGGTAACCTCATCAGATGTAAGAAATGGGAATTCATTTTGCTCTCCACTCGGCACGATCAGATAGGACAATACTCCCGGATGCTCCTGCCTGGCAAACCGGATCAACTCAACACCGCCCATTCTTTTCATATTAACATCTGCAAATAGCATGTCAAAGTTATGATTAAACGAATATTTGCCTGCCATTAGCGAATCGGTCTCACGAATAATGTCGGCATCCGGAAGTATACTCGATATTCCGTTGCACAATCTCTCCAGCATAGTAGAGTTGTTGCTGACTGCAAGTATGGTCATTTTGGTCTCCTTTTGAATATAAAAATATCTTTTATTTTTCTCTTTTTTCGAAGAGCCTATATGATAATCATCTTTCTCAAAGGAATATTTTGGTGGTTGATATAAAATAATGTATTCATACAAACTACCTCCAAGCGCTGTTAATTTTACTCCGACTATTTATCATACAGTATTATACAGAGAGGAGTGCAACAAAAGTGCAACACGAAAGCAGAAAAGTAAAAATAATCAGCCTGTCGAAAAAGTGAACTGCCCCAAAATATACGGACAGCATAAAAAAGAGTCTTTAGGTGAAAATATTAAAAATTAAGCAAGGAATCGTCATCGCTTTTCGAGTGGTGTCAGTTCCTTGTTTTACGCTGAATATGTTCGTTTGGAATATGGAACGCTCACCTTGACGGCATTGACAAACAGACTGAGAATATGCTTCTTCGGTTCAAAAACAAATGGTAGAGCGTGATAAAAGAAAGCAGTCAACCGCTATGCATCCAGTGTAACGGTTAACTGCTTTTTGTATATGCAGTTATTTGAAGCCTATCAGATGATTATTCGCCTTTGATTGCATCATAGAAGCCGGCAACGGCAGCGGCTTTATACGGTGCGACATAAACGATTTCAAGGATACCGAAGGTCAGCAAGGACAGCAGATCCCAGCCGAGGAAACTCAGATAAAGAACAAAAAGCTCTCCCTTGTGTCCATGCATCATTTTGCGGCTTTCGGTAATTGCTTGCGTTGCAGAATACTCAGGATGGTCATTCAAAATGTAGAACGTCATAGCGTATGAAAAACTTTTTACGATACCCGGGATGAAGAAAAGCAAAGACCACAAAAATGTGAAAATGGGCACAAGGATTCCGGCTACCATATTATTTGAGAAATTAGAAAATCCGCCGAAGCTGTCATTAAGGCTCACGTTTTCTTGGCGGTACAACTTCATAAAGAAAAATGCTGCTCCGGCTGTGAGAGGACCTGCCAAAAGAATGGCACCGATCAGTGTAAGAATCAGCATACAGGTCGGTGTTCGCTCACACCACGACAGCCGCAGAGGATGGGAAAAGGCTTCCCCCAGCTTTGGCAGCATGGAAGGAAGCCCTCCTCCAAGGGTCGGTGCCAACAGCACCGATACCCATATCACCGCGATTAGTCCAAGTCCTACGGCGCACCACCGCAGGATTCGGTTATCTTTCATCCCTGTCTTTCCCTTTCTTCTTTTTCAGTGGTGCGTCCAAGCGTTTATGCCGCGAAAGTTGCTTGACAATGAGGAGCCGATATGATAGGCTTCTGCCATGGCGAATTGCCTTTGGGCTGTTTCGTCTTTTCGCCACCACATCATATCGGCAGAGGCTTTTTGTCAAGCAAACCGTGGAATAAATGCGACAATACATTTGCAAATTAAAGAAATTCTTCGATTCATTCCGTTTTTTATAGCTTTTCTGTGTCTATTTTTTCTGGGATGGCACAATTGCTCATGGCTGTTACCTCTCCTTTTTATCTTTCTTCGGAAGCGGCAGATCTTTTGCCGGCAGTCCCTTTTCCGCTTTTGCCTGCGCTGCCCTCGCTTCTTTTTTGCGACGGATCACATCGGAAATATCAACCCTTCCGCATGGTGTTTTGTAGCCGTCCGCTCCGGATTCTTTCAATTTCGGCTGTGATGTCGATTCTCCCTCTTGGGGCTTTGGTTCTGTTTCTGTCAGGCTCGACATGGTCAATGATTTCTTCCCGTTCGGCTCCGTTCCGCTTCTGTCCGGAGCAGGACTGCCCGTAACGGCTTTGCCCTCGTCCATGGACGAACTTTCCGGCAACGGTTCCTCTGCGCCCTGCCGAGCCATAGTGGGGTTTTCGGTTGCGGGCTTCTCACCCGTCAGAATAGCGAGGTCGTCAAGATTCTGTTCCTTGGTCGGTGCCGTTCTCTCCGGTGTCTCCTTTTCTTCATCGTCCCCGACCTGTGCGGTCACGGTCGGCTCTGCCTGCTCCGGTTCGGTTGCTTCTTTCTCCCTTTCAGGTTCATCCGCTCTCTCTTTGGGTTCTTCCTCTTCGGCGGGTGCGGTCCGCGCCGCTTCTTCCTTTTCCGCTTTCTCTTTCTGCATAGAGGCTCGGACCTCTGCCGTATCGACGCCGGAAAACTTGAACCGCTCGATCACTCTTGCCAGCTTGGAATCATCATCCGCGCGGACCAGCACATCAAACACGCCGTCCTTATCTTCTTTCTCTTTGAGCACGGTATAGAGGATACCGTATTCCTTTGCCACCTCCTTGAACTTCTCAAGATTGTCCCGCTTGAAGGTATACACCTTCAAAGGCTTACCGGAACGAAGCATATTGGTCAGTCGTTCCTTGCCCCTTGTCTTGTTCTGCTCCTTGTAAATGGAATACAAGAGAACAGCCGCATTTTTTGCTCCGCTGCCTGTGAGCTTGATGAGGATCTCCGCGCCTTCCAGCGACATCCTCATAACCTGCTCGGCAGCTTCTCCGGATGTGTTCATCTTTCTGTTTTCTCCTTTTTTTATTGTAATAAAAAATTTTATCGTAATAAAAAAGCCCCGGAATCATCCGAGGCATAAAAAATCAGGGCAACATTTTTGCCGCCCTGACTTTTGCTTATTCGTTTGCCTGTGCAACCACCAACTTCAGACCAAGCGGTTGCATG
>ENA-UOJO01001727-UOJO01001727.1-human-gut-metagenome-genome-assembly--contig:-P57-NODE-1727-length-26176-cov-18.676161_pt1 | contig 26176 bp, 21 predicted proteins | sample MGYA00242351_ERZ723898 | MGnify/ENA metagenome assembly ERZ723898 | reverse complement strand
GTCTGCGGGCGCATGAGTACCGCAGCACCATCATTGAGAACTGGATGCGGGGACTATGATACACAAGGAGTAAAAAATCAAAATGGCACTTTTGAACACGGCCACGCCGAAATACTACGGCCGGTTCCGGGAGGCCGTGATGCGGGGCGAGATCCCCGTATGCAAAGAGATCAGCATGGAGATGAACCGGATCGATGACCTGATCCGAAATCCGGGCATCTACTATGACGATAAAGCGATGGACGGCTTTGTGCAGTTCTGCGAGAAGGAACTGACACTGACCGATGGCAGCGACCTGAAGCTGCTGGAGACCTTTAAGCTGTGGGCAGAAGAGATTTTCGGCTGGTACTACTACTTTGAGGAACGCACGGTGTACAAGCCGAACCCGGACGGACATGGCGGGCGTTATGTGCAAAAGCGCATCAAGCACCGGCTGGTGCGAAAGCAGTACCTGATCGTGGCGCGTGGTGCCGCCAAGAGCATGTACGACAGCTGCGTGCAGCAGTTTTTTCTGACAGTAGACCCCGCAACGACCCAGCAGCTGACCACGGCACCCACCATGAAACAAGCAGAAGAGGTCCTTTCTCCCATGCGCACAGCGATTGCACGGGCGAGAGGACCTCTTTACCGTTTTATGACGGAGGGCAGCTTGCAGAACACTACCGGCTCCAAGGCAGGGCGGACGAAGCTTGCCAGCACGAAGAAGGGTATTGAGAATTTTCTGACCAACAGTCTGGTAGAGATACGCCCAATGACCATTGACAAGCTGCAGGGACGGCGCGACAAGGTGGCCACGGTGGACGAATGGCTGAGCTGCGACATCCGGGAAGACCCCATTGGCGCAATTGAGCAGGGCTCCAGCAAGGTGAACGACTACCTGATCCTTGCCACGAGCAGCGAGGGTACGGTGCGCAATGGATGCGGCGATACCATTAAAATGGAATTGATGAGCATCCTGCGCGGAGAGTACGTGAATCCGCACGTTTCCATCTGGTACTACAAGCTGGACAGCATAGACGAGGTGAACGACCCCTCTATGTGGCTGAAGGCAAACCCGAACCTCGGCATCACCGTAAGCTACGAGACTTACCAGTTGGACGTGGAACGCGCCGAGAAGGCGCCGGCGAGCCGGAACGACATCCTTGCCAAGCGATTTGGCATACCGATGGAGGGTTACACCTACTTCTTCCCCTACGAAGAGACGCTGCCACACCGGCACCGGAGCTTCTGGCAGATGCCGTGCGCGCTGGGGGCAGACCTTAGCCAAGGTGATGACTTTTGCGCGTTTACCTTTTTGTTCCCGCTGGAGCACGGATATTTTGGTGTAAAGACCCGGGACTACATTACCAGTTATACCCTTTCCAAACTGCCGATGGCAATGCGGCAGAAGTATGACGAGTTTATGCGGGAGGGGACGCTGGTCGTGATGGAAGGCACTGTGCTGGACATGATGGAAGTGTACGACGATCTGGACAGCTTTATCGAGAATGTGGGGTACGACGTCCGCTGTTTTGGGTATGACCCCTACAATGCAAAAGACTTTGTAGAGCGCTGGGCGAGGGAAAATGGTGACTACGGCATTGAAAAAGTAATTCAGGGCGCAAAGACCGAGAGCGTACCGCTGGGCGAGCTGAAGAAGCTGAGCGAACAGCGGAAGCTGCTGTTTGACGAGCAGCTGATGCAATTTGCCATGGGCAACTGCATTACGCTGGAAGACACAAACGGCAACCGCAAGCTTCTGAAACAGAGGTATGATCAGAAGATCGATGCGGTTGCCGCTATGATGGATGCATATGTAGCTTATAAGCTGAACAGGGATGCGTTTGAGTGAAAATTACTCGGGGATATCAGTGTATTCGGCGTCATAAATATTTTTTACGGTTTCGGCGTCCGTTTTTGTGAAGGTGGTTTCGTAACCGTAAGCATCCGTTATAACCATGCTCTCATCATTGAAGGTAATGATCTCGTCCCAGCCCGGATCGTATCTATAGTGTACCGTATAGCTCGTTAAGTGGGTGCCATCCGTAATATGGCCAACATAGGCTTCTTGCGAGCCATTTCCTTTGGAGAACGTCCAGACTTTACCTTGAGAAGGGCTGATGTAGCAATAGGTGCTGTAGCCGCCGGATTTACGTACATAAGCGATATCATCGGCGATGAGATCCAAGAGGAATTCCTTTTCTTCTGTCGTGACGACTTTTTCGGACGTACTTGCGGATTCGGCAGCGTTTGCAGAAGATGCAGCAACTTCTTGCGTCGCCGCTTGGGACGCACTCTCAGAAACGGCACTTTCTGCGGCAGGCTCGGATGCACGGACTTGCACGGTGGACGATGCTGATTGGCTGCTGTAGAAGCTGTGATAGGTGATCACGATAGGAACGTCCATGGCATACCAGATATCAGTTTCAAACTCCGGTGCACCATCGACGGTGATCTCGATGATATCGTTCTCTGTATCAAGGATACCGAGGAGCAAGTCTCCCTTGCCAACAGTGTCGACGTTTATGAAACCGGCGTCCTTGAGCTGCTTTGCAACATTGCGGTAATCACCGTATCGTGAAATATCCGGCATCTTGACTTCACCCATGGCAAGATGGGAGTTTGCAATACGTTCTTCTTCCAATCGGGCAAGTTCTGCACGATGAGCGGCAAGCTCTTGCGCATGTTTTTTACTGGCAGAGCTGTAAATGTTGCCTCCAGCCAGAAGAGCAATGACAAGTGCAAAGGCAATGAGACACTTTTTCTTGTTGGCTTTATAGTAATTGATGCCCTTGGCGATTGCGCGGCCGGTCTGACGAGCATGTTTTTCCCGCTGTGCGGACGCCCATTCTTTGTAAATGCGGGCTTCCTCTGCATCCCGGACTTCTTGCTCTTTCCGAAGGCGTTCGGCCTCTTCGGCTTCACGTTGGATGCGTTCTTCTTCGGCCTTCTTTTTGGCACGGCGTTCTTCAATTGGCGAAGCAAAAAGATCGATGACGCGGCTTGCGTTCTCGGCAGCCTTGATTTTTGCATCGTCAACGATATGCTTCGTATGCTCGGATTTAGAGTAGTTTAAGTTGAAGTTATAGTGGACGTTGCTTTCATGATCGGGTTCGTCGTGTGTTTTCTGCTTTTTATGCACCGACTTGGGTTTAGCGTGCTTTGGCTGCTGACTTGCAGATGTATAGCGCACAAAGGGAGCAATACCAAATTGTATACCGCAGTAGGGACAGAACACAGATTCGCAGTCTGGATTCGGAACTTCAATTTTTGCACCGCATTCCGGGCATGTGATAACTGCCATGATTTTTCCTTTCCTCACAAGGGATTTGTACACATGAAAATTATAGCACCACAGGAATAAAAAGTAAATTGCGTAAAACGCAGAAAGGGGCAGAAAAAATGGATTACTGGGAATACCTTGCGCACGGTCAGGGCAGCGAACGGCGCGGACACCGGTACTACGCGCGCGAACTGATCGGCAACAAGAACGGTAAGAACGTATACCGTTACTTCTATACTGCCGACGAATACTCCGCCTACAAGCAGAACAAGGGTACGCCCGGCAAGGGCACTTATGCCGAGACCGGCACCAGCAGAAGCGCCATCGTATGGCCGAAGAACACGAGCCGGAAGCGTAAGGCTGCCGAGGCGCGGAACTCGGTAGAGCAGCAGAAGATCGCTATGGACCGGGAGCGTGCCCGCACGAGTGTCCGTGCAGAGAAAATCAAAATGGACGCCGAGCGCTATCGTAAACAGCGCCGACAGGAAAAAAACGACGCCCGGCATGAACTGAAGCGCAAGATGGATGTTGCCCGCAAGCGCAAGCTGGCCGGGGAGAGCGTTGCCGCGCAGAAGAGCGCCATGGACAGAGACCGCGCCCGCACGAGCGTCCGCGCCGAGAAGGTACAGATGGACGCAAAGCGCTACCGCAAGCAGAAGCGTGAACGCATTAAGGCTAACCGTATTGCACAGCAGCATACGATGGATCGCGAGCGGTGGAAGAGAAACGAAAAGGCTGAGCAGGCAAAGAGCCGCGGTGATAAGCATAACACCCGCGTGCAGGAAGCCATCCGGGAGAAGGTGCATAAAGACGCCGTAGCCTACCGCCGCAAGCGTGCACAGGAGAGCGTCCACGCCCAGAAGGTAGCGATGGATGCAAAGCGCTACCGCAAGCAGCGCCGGCAGGAAAAGAACGACGCCCGGAACGAGCTGAAAAAGAAGATGGACCGCGACCGCATCCGCACCAGCATCCGTGCCCAGAAGGTGAAGATGGACGCAAAGCGCTACCGCCGCCAGAAGCGTGAAATGCTGAAACAGAAACGCGCCGGGCAGAAGCGCATTATGGATAACATCCGCCAGCGCCCGTATTACCAGCCTACCATCAAGCGCGGCCGCTGAGAACGAGGAGGGATGGCATGGTACGGGACGAAGAACTTTACCACTGGGGCATCAAGGGCATGAAGTGGGGCGTGCGCCGGTTCCAGAACCCGGACGGCAGCCTGACCCCGGCCGGTAAAAAGCGCTACGGCGCAGAAGAAGGCGAAGGGGAGGAAAAGCCCAATTACGCCCCGAAAGCGCCGAAAAAGAACGCCAGTGACTATACCGATGACGAACTGCGCACCCAGATCAACCGGATGCAGATGGAAAAGCAGTACCGGGATCTTGCTGGGCAGACGAACGTGCGGGAGGACGACCCCAACAAGGAACTGAAGCTGCAGCGGGAGCGGCTGCAATTGCAGCGGGACGTGAAGAACCTGAAGAAGGAAATCAACAGCGGGCAGACCTTTGTGGGCAGTGTGCTGAGTGATGCAGGCAAGAAGGCTTTGACCACGATGGCCACCGGCGCAATGCTTTACATGGGCAGACAGACCGTGAAGACACTGTTCAATAACCCTGATCTGGCAAATGCGGTGGGCAAGGGCAGCCTTGACAAGGAAGAAAAGAAGAAGGACGACTGACAGCGGGAGGAAAAATCAAAATGGAAATGGATCTTGGTTCCCGGCTGAAGCATGCCTGGAACGCTTTTCTGAACCGGGACCCTCCCCGGAACTTTGGCGGGTATGCGGGCGGTTACAGCTATCGTCCTGACCGGGTGCGGCTGACGAGAGGCAATGAACGCACCTTTGTGACCAGCGTATATAACCGCATCTCCATGGACTGCAGCGCTATTACAATACAGCATGTAAGGCTCGATGACAATGGCCGGTTTGATTCGGTCATCGATTCGGGCCTTAATGCTTGTCTGAACCTGGAAGCAAACCTTGACCAGACGGGGCGGGGGCTCGTACAGGACATTGTGATGAGTATGCTGGACGAGGGCGTTGTGGCGGTTGTGCCGGTGGAGACCGACTACGACCCGAGCATGAGCAGCAGCTACCGCATTTACTCCATGCGGGTGGGAAAGGTGCTGGAGTGGTACCCGGAACACGTGCGGGTACGGCTTTACAACGACAAAACCGGCCAGAAAGAGGAACTGGTGCTGCCGAAGAAGACAGTGGCGCTGATCGAAAACCCGTTTTACGCCATCATGAACGAGCCGAACAGTACAATGCAGCGCCTGATCCGAAAGCTGAGCCTGCTGGACGTGGTGGACGAGCAGGCGGGTGCCGGAAAGCTTGACCTGCTGATCCAGCTGCCCTACGTGGTAAAGAGCGAGGCGCGGCGGGAACAGGCCAACCGGCGCAGACGGGAGATAGAAGAACAGCTCCGTGACTCGAAATACGGAATTGCGTGGACAGACGGCACCGAGCGGGTGACACAGTTGAACCGCAGCCTTGAAAACAACCTTCTGAAGCAAATCGAATACCTGACGAACATGTTTTACAGTCAGTTGGGTATTACCCTTGAGATCATGAACGGTACTGCAGACGAGGCGGCGATGACCAACTACTATAACCGCATCGTGGAGCCCATTGTAAGCGCGATCACAGACGAGATGAAACGGAAATTCCTGACAAGAACGGCACGCAGTCAGGGGCAGAGCATCCTGTTCTTCCGTGATCCGTTCAAGCTGGCGCCCATTGGCACGGTGGCTGAAATGGCGGACAAGTTTACCCGCAACGAGATCATGAGCTCCAACGAGTTCCGGCAGGTGATCGGACTGAAGCCGAGCAAAGACCCACGGGCGGACGAACTGAGCAATAAGAACCTGAACCAGAGCCCGGACGAGATACAGAACACCGCCATGGCTGGCGGAAAGGAAACGGTGGACCGGTTGCTGGCAAGGGAGAAAGGATAAAGGAAAAATCAAAATGGCGTTGAATTTTGACTACGATTTTTCCGGTTATGCGACCAAGGCGAACACGAAGTGCTACGACGGGCTGACCATTGCGCCGAACGCCTTTAAGGGCGACAACGGCAAGAAGGTACCTGTGGTGTGGAACCACAACCACTCCGGCCCGGAGTATGTGCTGGGGCACGCTTTGCTGCAGAACCGAAAGGACGGCGTATATGCATACGTCAAGCTGAATGACACCCCCAGCGGCCAGACGGCACTGGAGGCGGTGCGCTGCGGCGACATTGATGCCATGTCCATTTTTGCGAACGGCCTGCAGAAGGCCGGGCAGACGGTGATGCACGGTGTGATCCGGGAACTGAGTCTGGTATTGGCCGGGTGCAACCCTGGGGCACTGATCGACGAGATCGTGGCGCATGGCGCAGACAACGATGGTGAAGGCGGCGAGGCCTTTATCTATACCGATGGCGGTATCAGCCTGAAGCACGGGCTGGACCCCGACGACAACCCTTTGAACGAGGAGGATGACAATATGGCAAACGCAGGCGGTAAGACGCTGCAGGAGGTCGTGGACACCATGAACGACGAGCAGAAGGAAGCACTGTATGCTCTGGTCGGCATGGCACAGGACGGCGTGGATGATGACGAACTCGACGAGGACGATGAGGACTACGACGAGGACGACTATGATGACGATGAGGACTACGAAGACGAGGAGGACGACATGAAGCACAACGTTTTCGACAACGACCCTGAGCAGGGCGTGCTGCGCCACAGCATGGACGAGATCAATGCCGCCATTGCGGACGGTAAGAGCTGCGGCAGCATGAAGGACGCATTTATCGCCCACGGCATTGAGGACGTGGAGTGGCTGTTCCCTGAGGACCACCTGCTGGATAACCCGCCCCGCATCATCGACCGTGATCAGAGCTGGGTGAGCAAGGTGATGAGCGGCGTACACCACGTTCCCTTCAGCCGCGTGAAGAGCATGGCTGCCGACCTGACCGAAGAGGATGCCCGCGCCAAGGGTTACATCAAGGGTAACTTCAAGAAGGAGCAGGTGTTCAGCCTGCTGAAGCGCTCTACTACCCCCACCACCGTTTACAAGAAGCAGAAGATGGACCGCGATGATGTTGCGGACATTACCGGCTTTGATGTGATCGCATGGCTGAAGCAGGAGATGCGCGTGAAGCTGAACGAGGAGCTGGCCCGCGCTTACCTGATCGGTGACGGCCGCCTTTCCTCCAGCGATGACAAGATCAACGAGGGCAACATCCGTCCCATTTACAACGACGATGACCTGTTTACCATCAAGGTGCAGGTGGAGACCGCTGCCGGTGACGACACTGCCACGAAGCTGGACAAGATGATGACCGCCGTGCTGAAGGCCCGCAAGAACTACAAGGGCGCAGGCAACCCGACCTTCTATACCACTGAGGACATTCTGACCGACCTGCGTTTGATGAAAGACAAGATCGGCCACCGCCTGTACAAGAACGACGCAGAGGTTGCCGAAGCACTGCGTGTGAAGGAGATCGTGACCGTGCCGCAGATGGAGAACATGAAGGGCGTGAACGGCGGCGAGTTCGTTGGCCTGATCGTGAACCTGGCTGACTACACCGTTGGCGCAGACAAGGGCGGCGCTGTGAATATGTTCGATGATTTCGACATCGATTACAACCAGCAGAAGTACCTGATCGAGACCCGCTGCTCCGGTGCCATGACCACCCCGTTCGGCGCAATGGCCATCGAGTACAAGGTTGCCTGATAAGGAGGAGATGCAAAATGCTGCACAAGTTCTATGAGCAGGGCAAGGACCTGCACGTTGCAAACTACATGGCCTACGGCAAGACTGCAGACCACAAGCTGTACGCCGATGCCGCTTTCAAGGAGACTGTGACCAAGGAAGAGATCGAGGACGCTTTTAAGAAAGGCCGCCTGATCGTTGTGGAGGGCGCAAACTACCTGCTGCCCGTTGCCTTTGGCACTACCGGCGTTGTGACCGTGACCGCAGGCGAGACTGTGAAGACCCAGGCGTGGACCGCCAGCGACCCGGCATGAAGGGCAGACGCTGCGCTGGACGAGTTCGTCTTGGATGAAGATGTACTGGCGTGAGCGCCCAAAAATCAAAATGGAGTGAAAGCGCTATGAGCAAGTGGTTTGGAAAGCTGGGTTTCGTGGAAACTCAGGAGACAGAGCCGAGTGTTTACTCGGAAGTTGTAACAGAGCGTGACTGTTACGGCGACCTTATGCGGAACACGCGCAGGTTACAGTCCGGCGACAAGGTGAACGATGATATAAACCTTGCGAACACGTTAAGCGTCATCGCAGACCCATATGTTCAGGAGCACTTTTGCGATATCCGGTATGTGACGCTTTACGGCGGAAAGTGGAAGGTGACAGACGTGAGCGTGGAGTATCCGCGACTTGTTCTGACGCTGGGAGGGTTATGGCATGGCAACTGAACTGAGCGAAAGACGCTCCGGGCTGGATACTTTTTTGCGCAGCATTGTGAAACAGCGGTGCGGCAGTGAAAACGTGTACTACCAGCCGCCTGCAAACCTGCGGATGAAATACCCTTGTATCTGCTACAAGCTGGAAAAGATCCGCAGCCCGAAGGCTGACGACCGCGTATACCGACAGACCTTCCATTATTCCGTAACGGTGATCGATACGAAACCGGACAGTGAAATGACTGCGGCCATGAGTATGCTGGAACGAGCTGCCCATGACCGCAATTTTGTTTCCGACAACTTATACCATGACGTATTCAGCGTATGGTACTGACACCTTTATGAAGGAGGATGAAACTTATGGCAAGACTGGTATGGGATGCAGACGGTGCCCGCAAGTTTACGATGGGCGTTTCCAATGGCGTGCTTTACCCGAAGAACGGTGAGAGCGGCAAGTACGGCACCGGCGTGGCATGGAACGGCCTGACTGGCGTGACCGAGAGCCCCAGCGGTGCAGAACCCACTGACCTGTGGGCCGATAACGGCAAGTACGCCCGCCTGATCTCCGGTGAGGACTACGGCTTTACCGTAGAGGCCTATTACTATCCTGACGAGTGGAAGCAGTGCGACGGCTCTGCCGAGGTGGTGAAGGGCGTGACCCTTGGCCAGCAGAAGCGCATTCCCTTTGGCTTCAGCTGGCAGACCAAGATCGGCAACGATCAGGACCCCGAGGCGGGCTACGTGATCCACGTTGTGTGGAACGCTACCGCACAGCCCAGCGAGCGCAGCCACGAGACTGTGAACGACAGCCCGGATGCAATGACCTTCAGCTGGGAGTGCGGCACTGTGCCCACCAACGTGACCGGCTACAAGCCCTCTGCCGTGATGGAGATCGACAGCACTGCTGTGAGCGCAGAGACGATGAAGAAGGTGGAGGCAAAACTGTACGGCGACGACACCACCGGCACCCCCACTCTGCCCACCCCGGACGAGCTCATTACGCTGCTGAAGCAGGCAGCCTGACCGATAAATTCAAAATAAAAAGGAGAGATCTATTATGCTGAAGAAAACTGTTACCTACACCGACTACAATGGCGTGGAGCGCACCGAGGACTTTTACTTCAACCTGACCCGCAGTGAGCTGATGGAGATGCATCTGACCACCGAGGGCGGCATGGACGAGAAGATCAACAGCATCATCAAGGCCAAGAGCCAGCCGGAACTGGAGAAGCTGTTCAAGGAGATCCTGCTGAAGAGCTACGGCAAGAAGAGCCCGGACGGCCGCCTGTTCATGAAGAACGACGAGATCCGCGCCGAGTTTGAGGCAAGCCCGGTGTACGATGAGCTGTACATGAAGCTGTTTACCGATGAGAACGCCGCCGCAGACTTTGTGAACGGTGTGATCCCGCAGGTGCAGCCCAAGGCAGCCCCCGCTAACGCAGCCCCCGCACTGACGCTGGGCTGATGATCAAGGGAGAAAACTCCCTTAGCGTCAATAGTCCGCCCCATCAAAGAAAGATGCGGCGGTGCTAGAACGCTGCTCCCCCTACCAGAGGGAGTTTTTAAAGAAAGGCTATCCGCGTAAAAAACGGGTAGCCTTTTATTTTTCGTTACAAGACGAACGCATTTGAAACATACAGGGAGGACAGAAGAATGCTGGAGATCATGGTACCGGGCAGAGAGGACTGGGATGAGCGGACAAACGAGTTCGTATACGAAAAGCCGACCCTGCTGCGGCTGGAGCACAGCTTGCTCTCCCTGTCCAAATGGGAAAGCAAATGGCACAAGCCATGGCTGGACACGAGAAAGCCGAAAACACGGGAGGAGATGCTGGATTACATCCGGTGCATGACCGTGACCCAAGGAGTAGACCCGAAGGTATACGCCCGGCTGACACGGCAGAACATGGCTGACATTAAAACATATATGGAAGACCCGATGTCCGCGACCTGGTTCAACGACAAAAAGAAGAGCCACGGACGAGGACGGGTGCAGACCGCAGAGCTGTTCTACTGTGCAATGGCAAGCTACGGCATCCCATTCAGCTGCGAAAAATGGCATTTGAACCGGCTTTTGACCCTTTTGCGGGTATGCGGTGAGGAAAACAGCCCGAAGCAGAAGATGACGAAGCGGGAAGAGATGATGCAGCGGGATGCGCTGAACAACGCCCGCAGAGCAAAGTACCACACGAAGGGGTGAACAGCATGAGCCGGGTAATCAGCTTTGCGCAGCACGGAGACTTTAAGAAAAGCCTGACCTTTATGACCAGAGTGCGCAGCCGGAATGTGCGCGGCATTCTGGAAAAATACGGGCAAAGGGGCGTAGAGGCACTGGCAATCGCGACCCCGAAGGCAACGGGAAAGACGGCGGCAAGCTGGAGCTATGAAATCAAAATGGACGATAACGGGGCAACGCTATGCTGGAAAAACGCCAACATCGTGGACGGTGTGCCCATTGCGGTGATCCTGCAATACGGGCACGGCACCCGGAACGGTGGTTACGTGCAGGGAACGGACTACATAAACCCGGTGATGAAGCCGCTGTTTGATGAAATTGCCGCAGAACTGTGGAGGGAGGTAAGAAAGGCATGAGCCAGGAAGTAGACCAGCGCGTTGTAGAGATGCGGTTTGACAACGCGAAGTTTGAAAAGAATGTCCAGCAGAGCATCAACAGCCTGAACGCGCTGAACGAGAGCCTGAAATTTGAGGGCGCGGAAAAGGGCTTTGCCGAGGTGGAGAAAGCCAGCGAAAAGGTGGACTTTGACCGGATGACGACCGCGCTGGAAACGCTGACGGGAAAGTTTTCGGCGCTGGAAGTGATCGGCATGACGGCGCTGGTGAAGATCACGGACAAGGCCATTGATACAGGCACAAAGCTTGCAAAGAGTCTTTCCATCGATCAGGTGATGAGCGGCTGGAACAAGTATGCCCAGAAGACTGCTAGCGTGCAGACCATCATGAACGCAACGGGCAAGAGCATTACCAAGGTGAACAGTTATCTTAGTAAGCTGATGTGGTTCTCCGACGAGACCAGCTACAGCTTTACGGACATGACGCAATCACTTGGACAGCTGACGGCGTCGGGCGGCGACATTGAGAAAGTTATCCCGATGATCATGGGCATGGCAAACGCCACAGCCTATGCTGGCAAGGGTGCAAGTGAATTTTCCCGCATAATCTACAACCTGAATCAGAGTTACAGTCAGGGCTATCTGAGCCTGATGGACTGGAAATCAGTAGAGCTTGCGGGCGTGGCGACCGCTGAACTGAAAAAGCAGATCATCAGCACCGGCATTGAGCTTGGAAAGATCAAAGATGGCGATGTGACGGTTGGCACATTCAGCTCGACACTTTCGTCAAAATGGGCTGATAAAGAGGTAATGGAGACCGCCTTCGGCAAGTTTGCAGAGTTCAGCGAAGCTGTAAAAAAGATGGTGGACGCGAACCCCGGAATGCTGGCATCACAGGCCATTGAAGCGCTTGCTGGCCAGTATGATGAAGTGACCGTGAAGGCATTTAAAGCCGCGCAGGAGGCAAAAAGCTTTTCTGAAGCGGTGGACGCCACGAAAGACGCCGTGAGCAGCGGCTGGATGGAAACCTTTGACATTCTGTTTGGCAATTATGAGGAGGCAAAGACCTTCTGGAGTGACCTGGCAGAGCAGTTCTGGGATATTTTTGCAGGCGGCATGGGCGGACGCAACAGCTGGCTGAAGAAGGCCTTTAATGGCGGCATGGATCAGCTTTTGGACGAGACGGCGCTTGGAGACGTGGGCGATGCGTTTACGAACCAGCTGCGGCGCAGCCTGATCGCCAGCGGTAAGCTGACAGAGCAGCAGATCGAGGACGCAGGCAGCTTTCAGAAGGCGCTGGAGAGTGCAGGGGTTACTGCGGACGATCTGTACGAGCGGGTGCAGGCGAGCCTTGCGGGATACGAAGAAGCGGCGAAGATGAGTGACGCGGAACTGGCTGCGCAGGGCGTGAGCCGGGAGACCCTGAATAAGACGATAGAAGCCTACCGGAAAATGGCCGAGGCAATTCAAAATGGCGAAGTGAGCCTTGACAGCTATGCCGCCAAGATGGGGCAGATGAGCGGACGGGAGCACTTTTTCAACGGCATCCTGAACATCCTGAATGGCATCAACAGCGTGCTGGGGCCCATCCGGGACGGATTTGACGAAGTGTTCCACACGGACGGCGGCCCGCTGTACAGTTTGCTGAAGGGGTTTGACAACCTGACGAGCAAGCTGGTGCTGAACGAGGGCGTTACGAATAAACTTACAAAGCTGTTCAAAGGGCTGTTCAGCGTGCTGAGCGTGGGCGGAAAGGCCATCCGGGTGACGGGGCGCATTGCCCTTGCATTGATCGGCAAGCTGATGAATGCACTGGAGCCGCTGGGTGATCTGCTGCTGCGGGCAGGGGCTGCTTTTGGCGATGTTTTTACTACCCTGAATGAGAGTCTTGACAATGCCGAGAGCATCGATGATGTGATCAATGCGCTGGCGGTGGCTTTTGGTAAGCTGTTGCAGCCGGTGAAGGATATTTTCGGGCTGCTGCGAACGCTGATCCATGGCGGTACGGTGGAAGAGGCAAAGGGGCAGTTCAAGACCTTTGGCGGCATTGTGAACGCAGTGAGCGCCGTATTCCAGAACTTTGGGCTGAAGGGCGTCAGCATCAGCGGAGCGCTAGGCAGCGCGGTGAAGCTGCTGGGCGGGGTGTTCTTTGCGGCCTTTGACGGCGTGGGGGCGCTGATCGGCAAGACATTCGGTGCATTTCAGGATGCGGGCAAGAATGTAGGCGACTTTAAGGACAAGCATCTTGAAACGCTGGAGCAGGTACGGGATACCGTGGTAAGCCTGCCGGAGAAAGCGGGCGCTGCAATGCTGTGGTTTGCAGGGTGCATACAGACGGCGTTTTATAACGTGGCAGATGCCAGCAAGACGGCACTGACAGCGGTACAAGCGTTTTTCCATCTGGAGGACGGCATTGATCTGTACCGGCTATTCTCCATTATTGCTATTGGTGCGCTGGCGGCAGCCATCTACGGTGCAACCGTGCTGCTGAAAAAGGCGAGCGACAACCTGAAGAAGACCCTTGCAAACCCGATCTCGGACTTTTTTGACAGTCTGACGTCGGCTGTAAATACTTGGACTAAGGCACACACTACCAACAATCTTGCCACAGCGGCAAAAGCCATTGCAACAGCGGTAGCGCTGATCAGCGGAAGCATCTATCTGCTGAGCCAGATAGACGACCCGGACAAAGTGGTACAGGCGCTATTCAGTGCGATGGCGGTATTGTTCGGCTTTATCGTTGCGTTGAAGGCGCTGGCCGCTACTGACCTGACCGGACTGAACACGGCAAAGCTGGTGGGAACCATTGCGGCTGTGAGCCTTGGCATGACAGTGCTCAGCGCGGCGATGATCAAAATGGGCAGTATGGATGTCGATCAGGTAAAGAACGGAACGGAGGCCATTGGGCATGTGGCGGCGGTGCTGACCGGCATGGTGGGACTGCTGAGTCTGTTTAATAACCGCCTTGGCAGCATGAAGGGCGCAGGCAGCTTTATTGCCGCAGCTGCCGCGATCGATGCAATTGCACTGGTGCTGATCCCGCTGGCGAAGGCCAAGAAAAACGGACTGGATATCGATGGCGCAGTAGAAGCCATTAACGGCGTGGCGATCGCAATCAGCATTTTACTGGTGGCATCCGGCTTTGCAAAGAAACTGGCCGGGCAGGCAAATGTGAACACAGTGGACAAGATCATAAAGTATCTTGTGAAGCTTGGCGGACTGCTGATCGCCCTGAGCACGCTTGGACCGACCCTTCTGATGGCGGCGGGAGCAGTGGCGATACTGGCCTCGACCGGGGAGAACCTGAAGAACGGACTGATCGGCGCAGCGGCAATAACCGGTTTGCTGGCAGGCGTTATGGCAGGACTGGCGGTACTTTCCAAGACAAAGGTGAACCCACTGCGGATGCGCAAGATGGCAACGAGCATGGTAATTGCGAGTGCATCGCTTGTAATACTGGCGGAAGCGGTAAAACGCATGAGTGACGCCATGAGCTCGGACGAGAGCGGTGCAGGCTTTGCAGGCGTGGCCATAGGGCTGACGCTGATGGCCGGTGCGATCTATATTCTGGGCAAGAATGCCATGGAGAGCATGGGCGCAGCTGCGGCATTGGCGGCGATGGGCTTTGCGCTGGTGGAGATGGCATACGCAATCAAAATGCTGGCGGACACAGACCCCACGTTTATCATGAACGCGCTGCTGGGACTTGCCGGGGCAATGGTTATTCTTGTTGTTGGCTGTGCCGGGCTGAGCATAGTTACCGCAAATATCACCGGGCTTGCCGCTTCCTGCCTGATGCTGGCGGGAGCGCTGTATCTGCTGACACCGGCGTTCAAGGGGCTGGCAAGCCTGACACTGGATCAGGCGATTGCAGGTATCTGGGCGATGGCAGGTGTGATGATCGCATTGGGCATCGTTGGCGCAAACCCACCGATCGCCGTAGGGCTGAAGGTACTTGGTGATGCCTTTAAAGACTTTGCAGGAGCACTGATGAAGTTCTCTATTGCGGCACTCATGCTGGGTGTAATTGGCTTGCTTTCCGGGCCGATCTGTAAGGCAATCATTGGCGCAGGTGATGACATTGCGGCTGCACTGGATATTATTGTAAAAACGATTTGCAATACGATCACCAACAATAGAGAGGTTCTTGCCGAAGCTGCTGCAAGCCTTGTTATCATTGTGATCGATACGGTATTCGAGGTTCTGAACTGGGGTTGGGAAAAGCTGAAAGCGTGGATTGGCGAAAAGGGCAGCGAAGTAAGCAAGATGTGGAATCCTTTTGACCTTTCCGGTTGGGTGGACACCTTTACGAACAAAGAACGTTTGTTCGGCGGACTACTTAACGGCATTACAGACCCGTTCCTTTTGCCGTTCGACACGAGCCTTGATAAATTGGGTAACAAGCTAGAGGACAAGATTCATCCTGCAAAGATCGTGGATGACGCTGCAAAGACGGCTGTGAATAGCGAAAATGCCGCTAATGCCACCGGCGTTTCAGCCACGAACATGGAAAAGAGCGCAACGGCAATGGCGGTGAGTGCCAAGAGCAGCGAGGAAATGGCCGACGGCATGATCCAAGTGGCGGATGACAGCGGCAGAGTGTATACCATGACAACAGAGCAGGCCAAGGCGATGCTGGACGGTAAGACCGCCACGGAACAGACGGCAGGGGCTGTGAATGACCTTGGCGGCGCTGCAGCGCGGACGACCGGAAAGCTGAGCGGTACGGCGGCGGTTATGCAAACCTGTGCGGAAAAGGGAGCAGCGAGTACCGAGGTGCTGAACGAGGCCGGGAACGCACTGGAGGGAAAAGAAGAGCAGCTGACAGACGATACTACCACGGCTGTTCAAAATACCATGAATGAAGCCGGTGACACCGCAGAGGAAGGCGGCAAGAGCGCAGCAAGCCGGTTTGTGAACGGATTCTTATCGATTCTGCCGAAGGGTCTCAAGGATTTTCTGAGCGGTGTCGGTATCAATACGAGCGGGATCACTGCCGTGGTAAGCGGTGCGGCGGACAAAGTGTCCGGGCTGAAATCCGTTGATGATATGCTGACGAACCCCGACAAGAAGAAAACGACTGCGCCGACCGCCAAGAATGGCAAGACGGACAGCGGAGGAGAAAGCTGGAAAGACCTGCTTGGCGATATTGCAGAGCAGGCAAAAGATGCGGCATCGAATGCGGCATCTACCCTGACCAGTGGCAAGGGAAAAGGCAAATCCTCCCGCAGTGCAGGCAGCAAAAAGACCCTTGCGGAGCAAATTGAGGAGAAGTACAAGACCCGGCTGGAGGCCAACAAGACCTTACAGAGCATCATCGACCAGGAATACGAACTGTGGCAGGCCGAAAACCAGTACAGCGCCAGCGAGGATGAGCTGATGGCCAAGAAAGCGGCCCACGCGGCGGACGCCATTAAAGCGCAGACCGAGCGGGTGAGCATTGCACAGGCAAAGTACGATGCGCTGTATTCAAAATGGGGCGCAGAGAAGGCCGAGACAAAGAGCGCCTACAATGAGCTGCTGGAGGAAAAGATCAGCCTTGCGGAGCTGAAGGCTAAGCAGTACACCGACCTGTTTGAGGAAGTGGCGAAGCGGTACGACACAAACCTCGACACGCTGGAGAAGCAGTACAACCTGTGGAGCGCAGACAACGACCGTACCGCTACGAAGCGGGATAAGATCCTGAAGGAGCGGGAGTACCAGACTGAGGAGCTTGCTATCCGGGAAAAGAAGGAAGCCAACGCCAAGGAGCAGTACGAAAAGCTGGGCGAGTTGTACGGAGAAGCCGACCTGCGCACCATTGAGGCTTACAACGAATGGCTGGATGCACAGACCGAGAGCCTTGAACTGCGCAACAGCATTGCGGAGAAGCAGTATGAACTGATTGAGGCAGACATCGAGGCCATAGAGAACGCGCAGAACCTTGCGGTGAGCCAGATGGAACTGCTGCAAAAGGTTTACAACGACGGCGACCTGAGCAGCAGAGCAGACGATTACAAGAGCGCCGTAGAGACTTACGGCAAGGACAGCAAGGAAGCCCGGGCCGCGCAGTATCAGGGCACGGTGAGCGGTATTCTGGCAGCGGTGAGCGCCGTGAAGAGCATGAACGCCCAGATGGAGCAGACCTTGCAGTATAAGCAGCTGCTGGAACAGGCAGAAGCTGCCGGAGACAAGGAACGTATCCAGAGTTACAACGAGCAGCTGCTGAACTCTCAGACGGCATTCCTTGGCTTTGCGGAGAACCTTGCAGATGCCTTTAACCTGAAAGATACCGGTAAGCGGGCGATGCTGAAAGCTGCCAACGTGATCCAGAAGAACTGGCAGCCTATCCGGGATGGCTTTAATACCGCCGTGGACAAGGCTTTTGCAAATAACCCGGAACTGAAGAACAAGCTGACAGATGCCTTTAAGACCGCCTTCAGCGAGACGGGCATTGAGGTGGGAACGGAGTTTGTTTCCACCATCGTAGCCATGATGCAGGGCGACTGGGCAAACGCACTGGCGAGCGGCCTGAACTTTATGATCGATTTCCTGAATACGAAAATGGGCCAAGACCTGATGACGACGGTATTGCCTAAGATCACAGAACTGTTCAGCAATGTGGGCAAGGCTGCAAAGGGAGCACAGATTGGTCAGGCTATGGGTGAAATGGGCGGCGAAATGGCGACGGTGGCAGAAGAAGGCGGCGGACTGATCACCGTGCTGCAGGCGGTTGCAGGTGGTATTGGCAGCGTAGGCACGGCTGTTGCAAGCTTTGTGGCAGAGTTCTGGCCGTATATTCTGGCAGCGCTGATGATCATTGGCGTGCTAGCGGGCATTGCGGCACTGTTTAACAAAAAGAACAAGGACGCAGCTGAAGCCGGTAAGGACTACGACAAGAATTTCTCGGAGGGAATCACGGACGGAAAAGACACCGTGAAGGAGGCCATCCGAGACATGACCGATGATGCCACCGACACCATGGCAAGCGCAATCTTTGATCTGCACAAGACGGCAGACGATGCATTTGACCTGACACCCAGCATTACGCCGATCGTCGATCTGAGCGACATGGAAAGCAGCGCACAGGCCATGGACGAGGTGTTTGGCACCTATGACATGACCGGGGACGTGAGCCGGAAGCTGGCGGCACAGGTGGACGCGCAGACCGAAATTCAAAATGGAGCGAAAGAGCGCAGCGGCACAGAACTGCTGAATGCGGTGCATGCACTGGGCGACCGGATGGACGGCGTAGGCGAAAGCATCCGCGGCATGAAGATGGTGGTGGACGGCAACAAGGCCATTGGCTACATCGACACAAAACTGGGCGAACGCTCCGCACGAAGAATGAGGTGATGGTATGAAGCAAAGCATGGCAAAGGCGGCAGAGGGTACCATCGTCTGGCGCTGGGAGAATTATACAAAGGTGGAGTATGTTGTGGCCATGCACAACTACGCCGCATATCAAAATGGCTCCGGCTACACCCTGCTGGTGCGGCTTGAGCCCATGGCAGAGACCAGAGCATGGGACAGCTCTACGAATTCGCCCTACACGACATGGGACGGATGCAGCCTGCGGAAATGGCTGAACGAGGAGTATCCGGGTGTTTTAGAGCCAGCAGAAAAAGCGTTGGCGGCGCAGATCACTCTGCCGCATGAGAACACATCTGACCGTTATTTTGTACTGCATACCGGAGAAGTTCTCGATCAAGAAGGGCTGGAAGTGCTGCCCGGCAATGTTATAAAGCTGCTGCGGGAGAAAAACGGTGCACGCTATAGCTGGGGACGAAACTCTACAAGCGGCGGCGAATACGTAAACGGCGCAGGCGAAAAATCTGAATGCCGAAAGGGATACTACTGGTATGAGAACAGCAAAACCGGCCTCCAGTATAGTAGTACGGAATGCTATAACGCAAAATATGTACAGCCCTGTTTTGCGGTAAAAGCGGACACGACTGAGATCCTTGAGGGCGGGATGCTGGAGACGGCCATACCGCCGGAGATCGAAAGTGACTGGTTTGGCAGCGAGGTGCTGCTGACAAAGCGCGGTGCGTTTGCGGTGCCCTACCGGGTGAAGAATGCAAGCCGGGAACCTGTGACCGTTGTAACGCGGCTGGACGGAGAGTATCTGGGCTGGGGAAGCCCGGGTTACGGCGAGCTGTGCTGGGCAACGGTGGACAAGGAACATTTCGATGCTTTACAAGAGGCGCAGGACCATGTGCTGACCATTACAGCAAGCGGCAGCGGAATGGTGAACGAGCAAAGTTTCAAATTCCGCAAGAGCACGAATCTGGGCTATGTGCTGTATATGGGAAAGATCACAGGCACGGACGACGGCAAAAGCTATTACTGGAGCGAACGGAACCTGCTGCACAACAGCCACGACCCGGATGCACCCATTGTATTGGACCCGGAACTGACGCTGGAAAAGAACGACTTCGGCTCGCTGAGCTTTACGCTGCCTGCGGATAACCCCTGCCATAGTCTGATCGGGCCGAAGAATACCGTGGTGAGTGTGGAAGAGGACGGAACAGAGATATTCTGCGGATATGTAAAGGAACTGACGCCGGGCTTTGATCTGAGTATCGAGGTGTACTGCGAAGGCGAACTGGGCTATTTACAGGACAGGGATGTCATTGTAGAGGAAAAAGCTTACACGGCAGAAGAGCTTGCAAAACTGGCGATGGAGACACCGGAGGACTTTAAAAAAGAAGGAAAGACTTTTTTGCCCGGAACGATCACGGTAGAACGACCGGAGAGTGAGAAGGATAAGAAGTTCTCCAAGGATATCCAGAGCGCATGGGACGTGCTGAACGGAGGCCTTGCGAGCAACTACGGCGGATATCTGCGGCTGCGCAAAGAAATCAAAATGAAAGGGGATAAACGCATTTATACCAGATATCTGGACTACATGCGGGAGATCCCAGACCGGACGGGACAGACCATAGAGTTTGGCGTGAATATGCTGGACCTTTCCTATTACCTGAAGGTGAACACGATCGTGAACTCCGTGAAGGTATTGGGATACGCGACCAGCGGCTTCTGGATATTCAGCAGCACAAAGGCGCTGGAGGTGGAGGAGCGCAACGAGGAATCCATTGCTGCCTACGGGCTGGTACAGCGCACCATGACCGTGGACGGGACAAGCTCCAATGAAGCATCCCTGCGCAAGGTGGCGAAGGAAAAACTGGCTGAATACAAATCTGGCCTGTCCAGTGGCATCACCATAGAGGCCGCAGACCTTGCGGACACCGGTGTGAACGTGGACAGACTGGAGTTTTTGAAGAACACCCACGTGGTCTCAAAGCCGCACGGACTGGATGACTGGGTGCTGTGCACAAAGCTGACCATCCCGCTGGATGCGCCAGACGAGAAGAGCTTTACCTTTGGTGACAGCACGGATGCGCTTTCTACGATGCAGGCAAACAACTACGGAACCGCAGGCAAGGCGTGGAATGCCATCCAGACCACGATCCGGTATGTGAAGAGCGGAGGATAAGTATGTACCATTCGATCATCATCCGCGTAGACGGAAAATACATCAACACATGGTCAGACTGGCATCTGATCCCATCCAGTCGGCCGGTGATCGCGGCGGCGATGGAGCGCACGAAGTTTGTGACCGTAGGAGGCCGCAGCGGCGTGCTGGACTACAGCCAGACCCTTTCCGGCAGACCGGTCTTTGACGACCGCACCGGAAGCGTCGAGTTCTATGTGGAAAATGACTACTGGGACTGGGAAACAGCGTATGTGACCATCTGCGAGACCTTGCAGGGAAAGCGGGTGCAGCTTGCACTGGAGGATAACCCTGCACATTACTATGAGGGCCTTTTGTATGTGGACAAGTGGACCAGCGACAAGGGACACTCGAAGATCAACCTGAAGTATGATCTGCACCCGACCATGCTTACCCTGCCGCTGGAGTACATCCGATTTGCAGACTGCCCGGACGAAATGACCCCGGGCATGGAAGCGGACATCCGGTTGGAAGTGAAACCGGCCAACACCTTTTACCGGCAGGTGAACATTGCTACGAGACCGGAAGGGATCGTGGAGGTGACGGCGGACGGCCTTGTGCGGGGGATTCAAAATGGAACTGCGGTGATCCGGGCAGAGTGCGGCCAACTGACCGCAGAAAAGACGATCGTGGTGCGCAGCGACAGGGTGTTCTGGGATATTTCGGCGGATTTTGCCGGGTGCTCGGTTACGAACCACTTGAACAAAATTCAAAATGGAGCGCGGTACATGAATATCCTGACTGCGCCGGATGGGCTTGATCTGGAGGATATTTCGGTTAGCACATCCGGGGGACAGCCGGTGGTGACCATCAGCGCAGACAGACACACGGCATCCATCCTGTGCGAGAACGTGAGCGGGAATATCTTAGTCACGGTGACGACGGCGGCAACGCCTCATTACGAGGTGAGCTGGAAGCTGGACTGTGTGACGGCGACTACACCTATTACCTCTGTAAGAAAAGGCGATACGGTGACTTTCAAAATGGAAGGGGTCGGCGACGGATATCTGCTGAACACCATAAAGATCAAGATGGGCGAGACAGACAAGACGGATTGGGTGGTATGGGACGGATTACAGAAGGCGTCTGTGACGCTGACCGTGGACGGGCCGGTTACGATCGAAGCGAATGCACTGCTGTATCCTACGCTGGATGAATGCTCGTGGCCGCTGATCGACCGGATCGCGCGCAGCGGAAAGGCCGCAGACTACTTTCATGTCGGGGAAACGAAAACTATCATGGTGGGAATGCCTTTCCTGCCAATACCGCTTCCGTATTACAGTATTGATGTGTTTATTTTGGGCATCAACCACAATCCCGAGACAGAAGGCGGCCGGAGCATCCACTTCTGCATCGGGAAAAGAGGACGAAAAAATACCTGCATAATCAAGGGCATTACGGGATCAAGCGTCCAAACGTCTATTACCGAAATGCTGACGCGCTTGCCAAAAGCACTTCGGGCAGTAATACGAAAGACGCCAAAAACGGTATACGATACGGCAAGCGGCCAGATCGTTACCGAGGAAAAACCACTATGGCTGCTGAGCGAGATGGAAGTGTTTGGCAAAAACAAAAATGGACAGCAGACAGAGGCGGCGACACAACAGCAGTATGATTATTTTGCTGCGGGTAACTGGACGAAGGCCTTTGACTACAGCGGTACCGCAACACTGGTATGGCTGCGAAACCCGTATGGAACCAATGCGCTTTGCACGATCTCTACGACGGGGGAAACCAGCTATAATAAGACAACAGACAGCGGAGGTGCGCTGCTGGGCTTTGCACTTGGCGGCGGAAAAGAAGCAAAACTGGACAGCATGATATTGGATCAGGCTGTGCTGGGATGAGGAAGGAGACAAAATGCTGGAAGCTTACTCCATTTTGAAAAATGGCAACCTGAAACTCTCGGAACACTTCAAAGTCCGGGAGTTTTTCTGCAGGGATGGGTCTGACCCAGTATTCATCGACACGGAACTGGTGGAGATCCTGGAGAAGATCCGTACAAAATTCGGCAAGCCGGTGACGATCACAAGCGGATTCCGCACCGCAGCTTACAACGCAACGGTTGCAAAAGCAGCCAAGTACAGTCAGCATCTTTACGGCAAGGCGGCGGACATTCAGGTGCAGGGCATCAGCGTAGAGCAGGTGTATGCCTACGCGGACAAGCTGCTTGCGGGTAGGGGAGGTTTGGGCATCTATCCTCCCGGCCTTGGGAGAGCAAACGGCTGGGTGCACGTGGACGTGCGCAAAGAAAAGAGCCGGTGGAGGGGGTGATGCCAATGGAGACCATCCTTTCCGCCATCATTGCCGGAGCGGTGACGCTGATCGGCGTATTGATCGCAAATTCAAAATCCAATGCGGTCATGGAGTACAAGATCGAGGAACTGACCCGCGAAGTACGCAAGCACAACGGCTTTGCGGAGAAGATCCCTGTGATCCAAAGAGATATTCAGGTACTTAACCATCGGGTGTCTGATATCGAAACACACGAACACGAAAGGAGCTAACACTATGAACTTCAACATTACTGCGGGTACCATTGCACGAACTGCTGTTCTGCTGCTGGCGCTTACCAATCAGCTGCTGAGCGCCATGGGCAAGAGCCCGCTGCCCATTGAGAGCGCTACCGTGGAGCAGCTGGTCACGGCAGGCATCACGACCATCGCAGCCCTCATCGCTTGGTGGAAGAACAACTCCTTCACCAAGGAGGCCATTGCGGCAGATGCCGAGTACGACCGGCTGCGCAAGCGGAACGGGAAGTGATTGATATTTGAGGCGGGAGGAAAAAAGGCGAGCGATATCCTGACTGAATGTTTTTCTCCGACTGCCTGAAATAGTTTCATCCGGCGCTTATCGAGGACCCGATAGGTCGAAAATTCAAAATGAAGTGACCGGATGAAAAAAGTCCCTGTGATATTTCGTTTGGCACCTTGAGAGGGTGTTGGCGAATATTACAGGGACTTTTATTTTTAGCATGAGTGGAGTGCCAAAAGGGAAAAAGAGGCCGACGGAACGTACATTATTCGTACATATTTGACTAAATATAACGTAAGTACGATGAAAAAATGGAAAGTCACAAAATCTTAACAAAGAAAAATTGCAAAACCCCTTGATTTTTTAGGGCAAGATGAGTACAATACACTTAGCACTCAGAGAAAAAGAGTGCTAAACCACTGCGGAGCATACACGAAGCCCCCGCAGGACACAACAAAGTTTCAAATAAATTCAATATAATTGGAGGGCAAGAATTATGAAGATCATTCCTCTTGCAGACCGTGTTGTCATTAAGACTGTTGAAGTTGAGGAGACCACCAAGGGCGGCCTGATCCTGACCGGCAGCGCAAAAGAGAAGCCGCAGGTGGCACAGGTAGTGGCTGTCGGCCCCGGCGGTGTCGTGGACGGCAAGGAAGTCAAGATGACCGTTAAGGTCGGCGACAAGGTCCTCACCAGCAAGTACTCCGGCACTGAGGTCAAGGTGGACGGCGAAGAGTGCACCATCGTGCGCCAGAGCGATATTCTGGCTGTTGTGGAAGACTAAGCTTTCCCTTTTCAATTGAGTTTGCATTATAAAGGAGCGATTTATTATGGCAAAGCAGATCAAGCAGGGCGAGGACGCCCGCAAGGCACTGTGCGCTGGTATTGATACCTTGGCTAACACCGTCAAGATCACCCTCGGCCCCAAGGGTCGCAATGTGGTGCTGGGCAAAAAGTTCGGCGCACCGGTCATCACCAACGATGGCGTGACCATTGCAAAAGAGATCGAGCTGAAGGACGAGTTCGAGAACATGGGCGCACAGCTGGTGCGTGAAGTCGCAACCAAGACCAACGACGCCGCAGGCGATGGCACCACCACCGCTACCGTGCTGGCACAGGCCATGGTCAACGAGGGCATGAAGAACGTTACCGCCGGTGCAAATCCCATGGATATCCGCCGCGGCATGAGCAAGGCCGTTGCCACCGCTGTGGAGACCATCAAGGCTCACAGCCAGAAGGTGAAGGACAGCAACGATATCGCCCGCGTCGGCACCATCTCTGCCGGTGACCCCGAGATCGGCCGTTTGATCGCCGAGGCTATGGAGAAGGTCACCTCTGACGGCGTTATCACCATCGAGGAGAACAAGACCACCGCCGAGACCTACAACGAGATCGTGGAAGGTATGCAGTTCGACCGCGGCTACCTGACCCCCTATATGGTCACCGATACCGATAAGATGGTGGCCGATCTGGACAATGCCGCTATCCTGATCACCGATAAGAAGATCAGCGTCATCCAGGATCTGGTCCCCCTGCTGGAGCAGGTGATGCAGAACGGCATGAAGCTGCTGATCGTGGCTGAGGATATCGAGGGCGAGGCTCTGTCCACCCTGATCGTCAACCGTCTGCGCGGCACCCTGAACGTCGTGGCCGTCAAGGCCCCCGGCTTCGGTGATCGCCGCAAGGAGATGCTGCAGGATATCGCTACCCTGACCGGCGGCACCGTGATTTCCTCTGATCTGGGCTACGAGCTGAAGGACGCTACCGTCCAGATGCTGGGCCATGCCCGTCAGGTGAAGGTGACCAAGGAGAACACCACCATCGTGGGCGGCGCAGGCGACAAGGACGCCATTGCAGCCCGCATTGCCCAGATTCGCAGCCAGATCGAGGCCGCTACCAGCGACTTTGACCGCGAGAAGCTGCAGGAGCGTCTGGCTAAGCTGGCCGGCGGCGTGGCTGTCATCAAGGTCGGTGCTGCTACCGAAGTCGAGATGAAGGACAAGAAGCTGCGCATCGAGGATGCTCTGAACGCTACCAAGGCAGCTGTGCAGGAGGGTGTTGTGGCCGGCGGCGGTACCGCTCCCATCAACGCCATCCCCGCTGTGCGCGCTCTGTGCGACACGCTGGAGGGCGACGAGCGCACCGGTGCCAAGATCGTGCTGAAGGCTCTGGAGGCTCCTCTGCGCCAGATCGCCAAGAACGCCGGTCTGGAGGGCAGCGTCATCATCGACAAGATCATCTCTGCCAACAAGCCCAACTACGGCTTCGACGCTCAGAATGAAGTCTACGTCGAGGATATGATCGCCGCCGGCATCGTTGACCCGACCAAGGTCACCCGCTCCGCTCTGGAGAACGCAGCATCCGTCGCTGAGATGGTGCTGACCACCGAGAGCCTCGTGGCCGACCTGCCCGAACCCCCGGCTGCTCCTGCTGCCGCTGGCGGTGACATGGGCGGTATGGGCGGCATGTACTAATAACTGCCTAAAAACCGCATGAATCCTTGATTTTTGGAGCGCGCAAAAGCGGATTTACGCCAAACTTACGCCACTTACGCCAAAAATCAAAGCGCATGATAGGGTAACAAAATCGGCACTCGCTGAAAAGCGGGTGCCGATTTTTTGTGTCTAGGGGATTTGAAGACTCATGAAACCCACTGATGGATTCTGCGAGAGGCAGACTGTCAGCGG
>ENA-UOJO01001723-UOJO01001723.1-human-gut-metagenome-genome-assembly--contig:-P57-NODE-1723-length-26221-cov-14.707368_pt1 | contig 26221 bp, 24 predicted proteins | sample MGYA00242351_ERZ723898 | MGnify/ENA metagenome assembly ERZ723898 | reverse complement strand
AGTCGCAAATCTGCGAAAACCACTCAGCTCCCCTGGGAGGGGAGCCTTTTCCGCTGCGGCGGGGCATCAAAATTTCCCCGCCGCGGGTTTTTCCTGCGGCGGGGTGTTTCTTTACCCGATGAAGCCGACTGCGCTGCGGCAGACGAAGTAGAACAGGTGGTCCTCGCTGTTGCCGAGGATCACGACATCGCCGATCTCGCCGAGGACGCTCGCGTTGCCGACGACCAGCGGCCCGGCCGTGACGGACACGGTCCCGCGGCCGGCCAGGTCATCCGACGAACGGTCGCACGGCGTGGGCTTGGCGGGCGGCGTCGGCGCAGGGCCGCAGCCGGCGTGCGTCGCCTGATAGAAGAGCTTCGCAAGCTCGTTGTAGGCAGCCTCCGCGCTGGGAAAATCCGTCGTTTCCGCCACGCCAAAGGCGACGGCGGTCAGGCTGCACAGCCGGACCGAGTCCGCGTCAAAATACGGACCCTCCGCGCAGCAGGGCGCTTCCGTTCCGCCGGTACAGAGGGGATTGGGGTAATAGATCTGGCCGGAAACCTCTAAATTCTCACACGAATTCGGCGTGATCTTGACAAATTCCCCATCCAGCGGCCCCGTCAGGTTGTCGTATGGAGTCGTGACGCTTGCCGGGCAGTTCAAAGACGAACCGAGCACAAAATCCCGCGTCACGAAGGCGAACTGCTTATAATCCGTCAGCGCGGCAAAGCGCGGGCGGCACAGCAGCTGCAGCGCCGCGACGAGCCCCGGCGCGCACGAACAGCCGCAGCCGCAGCTGATATCCGCCTCCGTCGCCGGGGCGACCGGCCGCTCACCGGGCGGGAACGGCGGGAAGGGAGGCGGATACGGGGGATAGGGCGGATAGGGCGCGGGTCCGGGGCACGGAGGCGGGCACGGAGGCGGCGGGCACGGCTGCTGGCAGGTCTGGCAGGCCTGGCTTTCCTGCGCGTCCTGCACGCCGCCGGTCGTCGTATAATTGCAGGGTTGATTCATAAAACCCCTCCTTCAACCTTAAAGAATTGTTTCTGTCTTCCCTACCATATGCCGCGGCGCTTCATTTGGTGCACGGTTGCAAAAACCATCCAGATGCGCTATGATGCTTTCTGTCACGGGCCGTCAGGAACCGACGTCCGTTATCTGAGAAAAGAGAGGCTTGCATCTATGCGTAAATTCCGTACCGCCGCCGCGCTGGCGCTCTGCGCGGTCTGCCTGCTGCAGACGGCCGCGCCCGTCCTTGCCGCGGAAGACTACCCGGCCCCCGATGTTTCCGGCAAGACCGTCGAGGAGCTGATCGACGCGTTCCGCGCCGAGCATGACCTGACCGAGGACAATTTTGAGCTCAGCTACTACAACACCGTCACCGGCGAGAGCTATGATTTCAATGAGACGAAGATGCTCTACGGCGCGAGCACGTACAAGCTGCCGCTGAACCTCTATTATTATGATATGCAGCTGGCCGGCGAGATCACCGGCGACACGATGATCACGAAGGGCTCGACGCTCGACGAGGCGCATTACCAGTCGCTCGTCTACTCCAACAACGAGCTGTCCTACTCCCTCTGGCGGCGCATCGGCGACTGGCCGGAATACAAGCAGGCCATGCGGAAATATTTCACCATGACGGATGAGGAGATCCCGCAGAATTACTACTACGACCATCTCTTCTGCACCCGGATGATGATGGACACGCTGAAGGTCGTGTGGGACGGGCAGGAGAACTACACTGAGCTCATCGACGATCTGAAGATCGCCTGCCCGGGCGCGTATTTCAAGACGTACATCGATGTGGACGAGACGCCCATCGCCCACAAATACGGCAGCTACAACGGCGCAGAGAACGACGTCGGCATCATCTGGGCCGCGCAGCCGTTTTTGCTGGCGGTCTATACCTCCGGCCTGTCCTACGGCGCGGGCGGGAATGTGGATAACGCGTATGCTGATGGGCAGAGCGCGGGGTCGGTGATCTGCGGGCAGCTGGCAGTTCTGTTCAAGACCTATGTGGAAGAACAGGCGCGGCTGGCACAGGAGCAGGCGGAAAAGGAAGCGGAGGCCGCCCGCCTCGCCGAGGAAGAGGCAAAGGCCGAGGCGGAAGAACAGGCGCGGCTCGCCGAAGAGCAGAAGGCCGCGGAGGAAGCCGCCGCGGAAGCGGCCCGGCAGGCCGAGCTCCAGCGGCAGGCGGAGGAGCAGCAGCTGGCCGAAGAGCAGAAGGCCGCGGAAGAAGCCGCCGCGGAGCAGGCCCGGCAGACCGCGCACCGGGAGCTCCTGCTGCGCATCGGCGGGGTCGGGATATTCTCCATCCTCGTCATCGCCCTGGCTGTCGTGCTGATCCGGAAGCTGCATAAAGCGGGGAAATGCTGAAAATGTGCCAGCAGACACATCTAGGGTTCCCCTGGAAGGGGTGCCTGAAACAAGCGGTGCAGACCAGCAAAGCTGGTCTGCACCGTTTCTGGTTTGGGGGTTATTCTTCTGCCGGGACGTGCGTGACGACGGGATGGCCGGCAGCGTCGAGCAGCGGTGTCAGGCCGCCGGCGTAGCCGGAGGCGAGCCAGAGATAGTTGACGCCGGTCGTTTTGTCGACCCAAATCTCACGGTTCGTGGTCCAGGTACTGCCCTCGTTCAGCACCTTGATAAAGCGCTCGTCCTGCTTCGCCATATTACTTCGTCTCCTTTACCGACTCGGCAATGCCAGAGGCCAGGCCCGCGAAGCCCTGCAGCTCGGAGGGGATGATGATCTTCGTGGCCTTGCCGTCGGCGATCTTCTGCATGGCCTCGAGCGCCTTGAGCTTGATGACCTGATCGTTCGGGGCCTTTTCGTTCAGCAGCGCCAGAGAATCAGCCATGGCCTTCTGCACGGCCATGATGGCCTGCGCTTCGCCGTCAGCCTTCAGGATGGCGGCCTGCTTTTCAGCCTCGGCCTTCAGAATGGCGGCCTGCTTTTCGGCGTCCGCCTTCAGAATGGCGGCTTCCTTTTCGCCCTCGGCGACGAGGATCTGGCTGCGCTTCGTGCCCTCGGCCTGCAGGATTGCCTGCCGGCGGTCGCGCTCGGCCTTCATCTGCTTTTCCATGGAGTTCTGGATGTCCTGCGGCGGGAGAATGTTCTTGAGCTCCACGCGGTTGACCTTGATGCCCCAGGGGTCGGTCGCCTCGTCGAGGATGGCGCGCATCTTGGTGTTGATGACGTCGCGGGAGGTAAGGGTCTGGTCGAGCTCGAGATCGCCGATGATGTTGCGGAGCGTTGTGGCCGTGAGCGTCTCCATGGCCATCATGGGCCGTTCGACGCCGTAGGTGTAGAGCTTGGGATCGGTGATCTGGTAGTAGACGACGGTATCGATCTGCATGGTGACGTTATCCTTGGTGATGACGGGCTGCGGCGGATAGTCGAGCACCTGCTCCTTGAGGCTGACCTTTTTGGCCACGCGCTCAATGAACGGGACCTTGACGTGGATGCCGACCTGCCAGACCTTCGAGAACGCACCGAGACGCTCGATGACGTACGCGCGGGACTGCTGGACGATGTGGATGTTGCTGACGATGATGAGCAGCACGATGACTGCAAGGGCAGCGATCGCGATCAATCCGATGGGCATAATGGTTCCTCCTTCAGTTTTTCAGGTTTCTGTTCTTCTGTTTGTGGTTTATGCTTTCTCACAGGGCATTTCTGCCGGTTTTACGTAGAGCTTCGCGCCCTCGACGCGCACGATGGTCACGTGGCGGCCTTTTTCGATGCGTTCGCCGGTCGCACATTTGGCCGTCCAGAGGACGCCGCTGACGCGGACCGCACCGGTATCGGCGCAGGCGTCGATGGTCTCGGTCACAGTCGCGGTCTGACCGGCCAGGCGGTCGGCGTTCATGCGCTCGGGCTTTTTCGTCCATTTCTTCCGGGCGATCGGGCAGACGAACGCCAGAAGCGCCGCCGACACTGCCAGAAACACCGCCAGCTGCACGGCCAGCCCCGCGCCCAAAATCGCCGCGGCAAGCGCGCAGACCGCGCCGCCGATGAACCAGACCGAGACCAGCGCGACCGTCGCCGCCTCCGCGGCGATGAAGACCACGATGGCGATCAGCCATCCGATCACTTCATAAGACATGCTCCACTCCCCCTTTCCTGTCTGGATCCAGTATAACGGATTCCTTCCGGCTTGTCACTGCAAATAAATATAAAGTTTTTCCTCATATTTTACAAAAACGTAACAGATACCGTTTGCTATTTGCGCGCGGATTCCTTATACTTAGAGCAATACCGATATTACTATAGATTTTGGAGATCGAACATGGAAACTATGACTTTCTGCGTACCGTGTCTGTTCGGGCTGGAGGGGCTGGTCGGCGACGAGCTGCGGCGGCTGGAGCTTTCGAACGTCCGGGTCGAGGACCGGCGCGTTTTTTTTGAGGGCGATTTCGCCGCCATGGCGAAGGCGAACCTCTGCTGCCGCATGGGCGAGCGCGTGATGATCCTGCTGTCGGAGTTTGACGCGCACAGCTTTGAGGACCTGTTTCAGGGCGTCAAGGCCACGCCGCTCGAGCGGTTCATCCCGAAGGACGGGGCCTTCCCCGTCAAGGGCTACAGCTTAAACAGCCAGCTGCACTCCGTGCCGGACTGCCAGGCCATCGTCAAAAAGGCCGCCGTGACCCGGCTGGGCGAGAAATACGGCCTCGGCTGGATGCCGGAGACCGGCGAAACGTACCAGCTGCGCTTTTCCATCATGAAGGATCATGTGGAGCTGTTTCTCGATACCTCCGGCGTGAGCCTGCACAAGCGCGGCTACCGCCGCGAGGCCAATCTTGCGCCGCTGCACGAGACGATGGCGGCCGCCATGGTCAATCTCGCGCGCTACCGCGGGCGGGACTTCTTCTGGGACCCGTTCTGCGGCTCGGGCACGATCTGCATCGAAGCGGCGATGATCGCGCTGAACCGCGCGCCGGGCCTGAACCGGTCGTTCATGGCGCAGAAGTGGGCCTGCGTCCCGGAGACGGTCTGGCAGCAGGCCAGGACCGAGGCGCTCGACCGTGAGTACAGGGGCGAGTACCGCATTCTCGGCTCCGACATTGACCCGGCTTCTCTGGAGATCGCGCAGCAGAACGCGCGCAAGGCGGGCGTCGGCAAGCTGATCGAGTTCCGCGAGGCGGACGCGACGAAGATGAGTCTGCCCGCAGATAAGGGCCTCATCGTCTGCAATCCGCCCTACGGCGAGCGTATGCTCGAGCAGCGCAGTGCCCAGCGGCTCTACAGCGCCTTCGGGCGGCACCTCAAATACGCTGACGGCTGGAAAAAATACATCATCTCCTCCGAACCGGAGTTCGAGCATTACTACGGCAAACAGGCCGTTAAGAAGCGCAAGCTCTACAACGGGCGCTTGCAGTGCAACGTGTATATGTACTATTGAGCGCCGCCTGTACTCATAAGACGAACAGAACAGGAGAAAGTTCCGCTATGAAGCATATTTTTATCGTCAATCCCGCGGCTGGGAAGTCTGACCGGACGGCGGAATACCGGGAAATGATCGACGCGGCGTTCGCGCCGCGCGGGTTAAGCTATGAATTGCTTGTCTCCAACGCGCCCGGCGAATGCCGGACGCTGGCGCGGCAGGCGGCGCAGTCCGGCGAAGAAGTGCGCCTGTACGCCTGCGGCGGCGACGGAACGCTCAACGAAGTTGTAAACGGTGTCGTGGGCTATGGCAACGCTGCCGTGACGCATTTTCCCGGCGGCTCCGGCAACGACACAATCAAAATTTTTGACGATCCCGCCGCCTTCACCTCCATTGAGCGTCTGCTGGACGCGGAGGAGGCGCGCTTTGATCTCATCCGCTGCAACGATTCTTATGCGCTGAACGTTCTTTCCATCGGGTTTGACGCGCGGGTCGGCACGGATATCGCCCGCTTCAAGCGCCTGCCGCTCGTGAGCGGGAAGGGCGCGTACATCCTGTCCATTTTCTCGAACATGCTGCACGGGCTGACGGCGGATTACACCGTTACGCTGGACAGCGGCGAGGTGTTCTCGGGCCGGAAGACCATGATCTGCGTCTGCAATGGCCGGTGGTACGGCGGCGGTTTCAACCCCGTGCCGGAGGCCGAGCCGGACGATGGGCTGCTGGATGTGCTTGTGGTTGAAAAGGTCAATCTGCTGCAGGTTGCAACCGTCGTCGGTCACTACCAGAAGGGCCGCTACGCCGATTATCCGTCGCTGATCTATCACGCCCGCTGCCGCTCTCTGCGCATTGAATGTGTAAAAGAATCTGTTGTCAATATCGATGGCGAGGCTGCCTACACAACGGACGCAAAAATCGAACTCATTCCGCAGGCCATCCGCTTTTTCTACCCGAAGGGGCTGACCTATCACACGAAAAATTCACAGTCTGGTCATAAATTTGCCGAAATTACCCCTTGACTTTTTGGCGCATCTGATTATGATATAGATGTTAGCAGTCAGAGAGACTGAGTGCTAAAAAATCTTGTAAAACGCGCTGCATCAAACAGCGACTGGATACTGGAGGTAATTGTTATGAAGCTGACCCCGTTGGCAGACAATGTTCTGCTCAAGCACATGGAAGCTGAGGAAAAGACCGCATCCGGCATCATCCTCTCCACCGCCACCAAGGAAAAATCCGTGATCGCAGAAGTGATCGCCGCAGGCCCGGGCACCGACGACGTCAAGGTCACCGTCAAGAAGGGCGACAAGGTCGTGACCGGCAAATACGCAGGCCAGGAGCTCAAGCTCGACGGCGAAGATTACGTCATCGTCAAGATGGCCGACATTCTGGCAGTAGTAGAATAATTCGTGATTGATTGAAAGGAAGCAATTCTTATGGCAAAGCAGATTGTTTATGGCGAAGAGGCCCGCAAGGCCCTGCTGTCCGGCATTGACCAGCTCGCCAATACTGTAAAAGTTACCCTTGGCCCGAAGGGCCGCAACGTCGTGCTCGGCAAGAAGTTCGGCTCTCCGCTGATCACCAACGACGGCGTGACCATCGCAAAGGACGTGGAGCTCGAGGACGCATTCGAGAACATGGGCGCGCAGCTCGTCCGCGAGGTCGCAACCAAGACCAACGATATCGCAGGCGACGGCACCACCACCGCCACTCTGCTCGCGCAGGCCATCGTCCACGAGGGTCTGAAGAACGTCTCCGCAGGCGCGAACCCGATGGTCATGCGCAAGGGCATGGAAAAGGCCGTTGAGACCGCCATCGACACCATCAAGGCAAACTCCGAGACGATCAAGGGCTCCGACGACATCGCAAGAGTCGGCGCCGTCTCCTCCGGCGACGAGTCCGTCGGCAAGCTGATCGCCGAGGCCATGGATAAGGTCGGTGCGTCCGGCGTGATCACCATCGAGGAATCCAAGACTGCCGAGACGGGCCTTGAGGTCGTCGAAGGTATGCAGTTCGACCGCGGCTATATCTCCCCCTACATGGTCACCGACACCGACAAGATGGAAGCCGTCATCGATGATCCGTATATCCTCATCACCGACAAGAAGATCTCCTCCATCCAGGAGATCCTGCCCCTGCTCGAGCAGATCGTCAAGACCGGCAAGAAGCTCGTCATCATCGCAGAGGACGTCGAGGGCGACGCACTGGCCACCCTGCTCGTCAACCGTCTGCGCGGCAACTTCACCTGCGTGTGCGTCAAGGCTCCCGGCTTCGGCGACCGCCGCAAGGAAATGCTCAAGGATATCGCCATCCTGACGGGCGGCACCTATATCTCCTCCGAGCTCAACATGAACCTGCCCGACACGCAGATCACCGACCTCGGCACGGCCCGCCAGATCAAGGTCACCAAGGACAACACCGTCATCGTCGACGGCGCTGGCGACGCCAATGAGATCAAGGCCCGCATCGCTGAGATCAAGAACACCATCTCCGTCACCACGTCCGACTACGACAAGGAAAAGCTGCAGGAGCGTCTTGCCAAGCTGTCCGGCGGCGTCGCCGTCATCAAGGTCGGCGCACAGACCGAAGTGGCCATGAAGGAACAGAAGCTCCGCGTCGAGGACGCTCTGAACGCGACCCGTGCGGCTGTTGAGGAAGGCATCGTCGCCGGCGGCGGCACCGCTTACGTCAACGCTATCCCGGCTGTCGAGAAGCTGGTTGCCAAGCTCTCCGGCGATGAGAAGACCGGCGCGCAGATCATTGCCCGCGCCCTGCAGGCCCCGATCCGCCAGATCGCGGAGAACGCCGGCGTCGACGGCTCCATCGTCTACGACAAGATCCGCTCGAGCCGCAAGGTCGGCTATGGCTACAACGCCTATTCCGAGACCTACTGCGACATGATCCCGTCCGGCATCGTCGACCCGACCAAGGTCACGCGTACCGCTCTGGAGAACGCGGCGTCCATCGCCTCCTGCGTGCTGACGACCGAGTCTCTGGTCGCCGACAAGCCCGATCCCAAGGCTGACGCCGCAATGGCGGCCGCAGCAGCCCAGGGCGGCATGGGCGGCGGCATGTATTGATCCGCAGCTGAAAAAGCTCCAAAGCGGGGGACCTCGTTGAGGTCCCCCGCTTTTTTGTGCGTGTCTGGAAGACAATGGCTTGCTTTTTGTCTGTATTTCTGTTATGCTGAATTATACCGCGGTCGACGCGGTATTTTTTACGGATAAAAATACAAAGAAGGGAAGGATGCTCCTTGGGCGGAAGTACGCTGGATATGACGAAAGGCAGTCCGTGGAAGCTGATCACGCAGTTTGCCGTGCCCGTGTTCCTCAGTCAGGTCTTTCAGCAGCTTTACAATACGGCGGACGCGCTGATCGTCGGTCGGTTTCTCGGCGATGAGGCGCTGGCGGCCGTCAGTGCGTCCGGGCCTCTCATCTTCCTGCTCATCAGCTTCTTTACGGGGCTTTCCATGGGCGCAGGCGTCACGATCTCGCGGTACTTCGGCGCGGGCGACTATGGCCGCGTATCCAAGGCCATTCATACCGACGTGATGCTGGGTCTGCTCAGCGGCACCGTGCTGACCGTCGTGGGCGTTTTGCTGACGCCGACGTTCCTGCGCTGGATGGGCACCGCGCCGGAGGTCCTGCCGGACGCGATCGCGTATTTCCAGTATTATTTCTTCGGCGTGCTGGCCGTCGTCATGTACAACATGTGCACGAGCATCATGAACGCGCTTGGCGACAGCAAGCGGCCGCTCTATTACCTCATCATCTCGTCTTTGACCAATATCGTGCTCGATCTGCTGTTCATCGGCGGCTTCGGCTGGGGCGTGTGGGCCGCGGCCGTCGCCACGACGATCTCGCAGGCCGTGAGCATGGTGCTGTGCCTCATCCATCTGATGAAAAAGGGCACGATCTATCAGCTGAAGCCGAAGGAGCTGCGCATCGACGGCGAAATGCTCGGCCAGATCGTCCGCTACGGCCTGCCCTCCGGCGTGCAGAACTCTGTCATCGGCTTTGCCAACGTCATCGTGCAGTCCAACATCAACTCCTTCGGCAAGGTCGCCATGGCCGCCTACGGCGCGTATTCCAAGCTTGAGGGGTTCGCTTTCCTGCCCGTCACGAGCTTCACCATGGCGCTGACGACCTTTGTCGGCCAGAATCTCGGTGCCGGTCTGCATGACCGCGCCAAGCAGGGTTCGCGCTTCGGCATCATCGCCTCCGTCGTCATCGCGGAGCTGATCGGCGTGACGATGTATCTGCTTGCGCCGCAGCTCGTCGCCTTCTTCAGCCCCACGCCGGACGTCATCGCCTTCGGCACGCGGCAGATGCGCACGACCGCGCTGTTCTTCTGCCTGCTCGCCTACTCCCACGCCGTCGCGTCGATCTGCCGCGGCGCGGGCAAGGCCTTCGTGCCGATGGTCATCATGCTGCTGTTCTGGTGTGTGGTCCGGATCACGTATATCACCATCGTCATGCGCATCATCCACGAGATCCAGTATATCTACATGGCCTACCCCATCACCTGGTCGCTCAGCTCGATCGTCTACTTCCTCTACTACCACTTCTCTGACTGGGTCCACGGCTTCGACAAGCAGCCAAAAAAGATTTAAGGCAGCAGACGCAATTACGCGGTACTGCCCCGACAGCAAGACCCGCGGGCACGCCCGCGGGTCATTCGTCTTTTTCGGGCCGCAGGACCTCAAACAGCCGCGCCTGCTGCGGCCTGTCGCCGCCGGCGGCCAGCCAGCCCGCCAGAAAGGCCGCCCGGACCAGCGCAAACTGCGCCTGCTGTGCCTCGTCGTACTCCCGCCGCTCCAGAAACGCGTCAAACGCGGCTTCAAATGCATTGCTCATCATCGCGCCCACCTCATATGAATATATATTTGTATTATATAGTTGCCTATATAATTTTAATATATTATTTCATCTTCTGTCAAGGTAAACTAAGCACAATGAGGTGAGCATATGGCAGAAGAAATCAGGATCACAAAAAAGCTTCCACGCAAGGGAGACGATGGTTACCGGATCGTATCTGTGCGCATGAAAGAAACGCTGCTTGAGCGGCTGGACGCGCTGTCCGCAAAGTCGAATCGCTCCCGCAACGAGCTGATCAATCTGCTGCTGGAATCCGCGGTGGATATCGTAAAAATTGATGAATGAAGCATATAAAACACAGCCACAGCCCCTGTCGGGGGCTGTGGCTGCTTTTTATTCGCGGGCTTCCACGGGGATGTACGGGACCTTCATGAGCATGGCGCGGTAGGCCGGGCGCATGATGCGGTTGCCGGTGGCCAGCTCCTCGAGCCGGTGGGCGCACCAGCCGGCGATGCGGGCCGTGGCGAACAGCGGCGTGTACATATCCTCCGGGATATCCAGCATGCTGTAGATGAGGCCGGAATACAGGTCGACGTTCGCGCACATGGGGATCGACTGGTGCTTGCGCGTCATGATCTTCCGGATGCCGATCTCCTCAACGCGCTCCATGAGCTCGAGATCGTCGGCCCGGCCCTTGTCGCGGGCAAGCGCGGCGGCGTATTTCTTGATGACCACCGCGCGCGGGTCGGACATGGTATAGACCGCGTGGCCCAGACCGTAGATCTTGCCGGAGCGGTCGCCCGCTTCGCCGTCGAGGATCTGATCGAGATAAGCGCCGAGGGCGTCGTCAGTCGGCGCGGTGCCGACATGGGCGCGGATATCGCGGAACATCTGCATGACCTTGGCATTCGCGCCGCCGTGCAGCGGGCCCTTCAAAGAGCCGACGGCGCCGGCAATGGCGCTGTAGGTATCGGTGCCGGAGGAGGACATGGCGCGGCAGACAAAGGTGGAGTTGTTGCTGGAATGCTCGGCGTGGAGGATGAGCATGAGGTCCAGCAGGTGCGATTCTTCCGAGGTGTAGGCCTTGTCCGGGCGGATCATGCGCAGGATATTCTCCGCCACGCTGAGCTCCGGCTCCGGATTGTGCAGGATGAGGGATTTGCCGTCAAAGTAATGCCGCTTGGCGGCGAAGGCGTTCGCCGCGATCAGCGGGAAGCGGGCGATGAGGCCGATGGACTGCCGCAGGACGTTTTCGAGCGAGGTATCGTCCGCGCTCTCGTCGTAGGAATACAGGGCCAGCACGCTGCGGGCCAGCTGGTTCATGATGTTGCGGCTGGGTGCCTTGAGGATCATGTCCTCGGTGAAGGCGGCGGGCATCCGCCGGGCCTGGGCCATGACGTCATTGAAGCGCTGCAGCTGCGCGCGGGTCGGGAGCTTGCCGAGCAGGAGCAGGTAGGCGACCTCTTCATAGCCGAAGGTGCCGTTCTGCTGGTGCGCGGTGACGATATCCTCGACGCTGATGCCGCGGTAGTAAAGCTTGCCGGGCATCGGCACGCGCTCGCCGTCCATCATATAGTAGCCCTGGACGCTGCCGACCTTGCTGACGCCGATGAGCACGCCGGTGCCGTCCGCGTTCCGAAGACCACGCTTGATGCTCTGGTCCTCAAAATAATGCGCGTCGATCGCGTACTGCTCCGCGATATTCTCGCTCAGCCGCGCAATGTCGTTTTCAAGAAGCGTCGTCTGTTCCGTCATGGATCAACACCCTCCTGCATACCGTTTCCCGCATTGTACACGATATCCGCGCGAAATGCAAGTATAATTTTTGAATTATGCAATCTTTTTTCTGTATCCTGCAGAATTTCTGCGATATGCAGTCGAAATTGCAAGCTGAAATTTTAGTAAATTCATATCGGTTGCAAATTTCTGCAAAAAGCGCCCGTCCTCCGCGTTCCGTGCGTGAAGGACGGGCGTGGCTTTCAGGGGATGATCCGGCTGGGCTTTTGATAGCGCTCCTGCTCGGAGAAGACGCAGCCGCAGTATTTCTGCATATAAAAGCCCAGCTCCCGCGCACGGGCCTGCCCGTCGCGGAACATGGGACGGAAATCCTGATAATAAAATTCCACGCCGTATTCCTCCGCCGCGCGGTAGGCCACGTCGCGCATCAGCTCGTGCTTCTGATAGGGGCTGATGAACAGAGACGACGTAAACGCGTCGAACCCGCCCTCCTTCGCGGCCCGTGCCGCCTCAAAAAGGCGCATTTCGTAGCATTTGACGCACCGGCCCGCGATATCGTCGGCTACCTCGCGCACGAATGGCCGCAGGCCGTAATCGTCGCGCATGAGAAGGGGCAGCTCGATGGTCTTCGCGTATTCCTGCAGGCAGTTCCGCCGGGCGCGGTATTCGGTAAAGGGATGGATGTTGGGATTGTACCAGTAGCCGGTCAGGTCGATCCCGTCCGCGCGCAGCGCGTCGATCGGCATATTCGCGCAGGGCGCGCAGCAGATGTGCATCAGCAGTTTCATGGCGTTCGCCTCCCATTGTGCAATAAGCATACCACATTTCCCGGTTTCTGTACAGATTGCAAAAAAGAATCTGCGACATTCCGTAGAAAATGAACATGGACAAGCGGCAGGAGCAGTGCTATAATTCCATCTAATATCAGATACAAGCAAAACTGAACGCAGAAAGGAAGATGTTCCATGGCTTTTCCCATTGAGAGCTACGCAGCGAAGATCCAGCGGAAGCTGTTAAAGAAGCAGCGTGTGATCGAGGCCGCCTCCGGCCGGCAGAAGGCCGATCTGGTGCTGAAAAACGCGACGTATGTCAACGTATTCTCCAATGAGCTGCTGACGTGCGATATCGCCGTGGCGAACGGCCTGATCGTGGGCCTCGGCAGCTATGAGGGCGAGGTCGAATACGATATGACCGGCAAGATCGTCTGCCCCGGCTTCGTCGACGCGCACATCCATCTGGAATCCAGTCTCGTCACGCCGAAGGAATTCGTCCGCGCGACGCTGCCGCACGGCACGACCACCGTCATCACCGACCCCCATGAGATCACCAACGTCATGGGCACCGACGGCATTGACTATATGTTCCAGGCGACCGAGGGACTGCCCATCGACGTGCGGTTCATGCTGCCGTCCTGCGTCCCGGCCACGCCGATGGACGAATCCGGCGCGAATCTGGACTACCGCGCCATCGACTCGTTCTACGACTACCCCAGAGTACAGGGTCTGGCCGAGATGATGAACTCCTACGGCGTGATCCACAATGACGCCGAGGTCGTCTCGAAGATCGTCGCCTCGCAGGCGCACCACAAGAAGATCGACGGCCACGCGCCGGGCCTGCAGGGCAAGGATCTCGACACCTACGTCGCCGCAGGCGTCTATTCCGACCACGAATGCGCCACGATGGAGGACGCGCTGGCAAAGCTGCAGCGCGGCCAGTTCATCATGATCCGCGAGGGCACCGCCGCGCGCAATCTGGAAGCGCTTGCTCCCCTGCTCACGCCGCAGTACGCCGAGCGCTGTATGTTCTGCACCGACGACAAGCATCCGAGCGATCTGCTGGAAAAGGGTCACATTGATTATATCGCCCGTGAGGCCATCAACAAATACGGCGTCGACCCCATCATTGCCGTCAAGGCCGCCTGCCACCACGCCTCGCGCTATTTCCTGCTCAATAACCGCGGCGCGATCGCGCCCGGCTATCTGGCCGACTTCGCCGTGATCGACAATTTCAAGGACTTCAACGTCGAAATGGTCTTCAAGAAGGGCGTTCTGTACTGGAACAACGGCGAGCTGCGCGACTTTGAAGCGCCGAAGATCGAGGAATATCTCGACAAGCGCGCCCACGACACCTTCCACGTCTCGACGCTCACGCCCGACGATTTCCGCGACACGCGCCAGAGAGGCGTTCTGGGTATGGTCCCGGGCGAGATCATCACGACCGACAACGGCTATGCCGACCACGTCGATCTGGAAAAGGACATTCTGAAGATCGCCGTCGTCGAGCGCCACAAGGGCACGCATCACATCGGCCTCGGCTACATCCAGGGCTACGGCCTGCGGTCCGGTGCGGTGGCCACAAGCATCTCGCATGACTCGCACAACATCATCGTCGTCGGCACCAACTCCGCCGATATGGCCTTCGCCGCGAATTACATCGTCGAGCATCACGGCGGCATCGTCGTGGCCGAAAACGGCGTTGTAAAGGGCTCGGTCGTGCTGGAGATCGCGGGCATCATGTCCGACCGGCCGCTGACCGAGGTGAACGATCAGCTCGAGGCGGCCAAGGCCGCAGCCTTCGAGCTCGGCGTCAGCCGCGGCATCGACCCGTTCATGACGCTCAGCTTCATGGCCCTGCCTGTCATCCCGAAGCTGCGCATCACGACGCGCGGCGTCATCGACGTGGAGACGCAGCAGTACGTATAATTTCATCCTGCAAACAAGGGGCGGCCCGCAGGGCCGCCCCTTCTGTTTCTGCTCTGCCCTGCGGCGTTGCAATCGCCGCAAAAATATGGTATGATGTCTCTACTTACCGGAAGGAGGACTTGTCCTTGTTGTATCTTGCGCTTGCGCTGTTTACGGCGGCGATCGTCGCTGTCGATCAGCTGACAAAATATCTGGCCGCGGCCCATCTGGTGGGCCGGACCATCACGCTCATCCCCGGTTGGCTGCAGCTGCACTATATCACGAACGACGGCATGGCGCTGAGCCTGCTGCGCGGGGCGCGGTGGCTGTTTGTGGTGATGACGGCGGTGTATCTGGCCGTTGTGGTCTATGTGCTGGTCAAAAAGTGGTTCAAAAAGACGCCGGAGCTGTGGTGCATCGCGGCCATCACCGGCGGCGCCATCGGCAACTTCATCGACCGGATCTCCTCCGGCCTCGTGATCGATATGATCTGCATCCCGTGGTTCTCCACGTTCAACGTGGCGGACCTGTTCATCACGTTCGGCGCGCTCATCCTCGTCGTCTATATTCTGGTCAAGGACAAGGCGCTGCTGGCCGACGAGCCGAAGAAAAAACCAGAGGCCGGGCATGACGCTGACGCTCGATAAGACCGGCGAGCGGCTGGACGCCGCTCTCGCCCGCCTCGTGCCGTCTCTCAGCCGCAGCCAGGCCCAGCGGCTCATCGAGCAGGGCGCGGTGACGCACGGGGGCCGGCCCGTGAAGAAAAACGAAAAGCTCTCAGCCGGAGATACGCTGGAGCTGACGCTCCCGGAGGTCCGCGAGGTCCCGATCGAGGCGCAGCCGATCCCGCTGGAGGTCTGCTACGAGGACGCGGATGTCATCGTCGTCAACAAGCCCAAGGGACTCGTCGTCCATCCCGCGCCGGGGCACGCGGACGGGACGCTGGTCAACGCGCTGCTCGCGCACTGCGGCGACTCGCTCTCCGGCATCGGCGGGGAAAAGCGCCCCGGCATCGTCCACCGGATCGACAAGGATACCTCCGGCCTCATCATCGCGGCGAAAAACGACGCCGCCCACGCCGCGCTCGCCGCGCAGCTCAAGGACCATTCGCTGGCAAGGACCTATATCTGCCTCGTCTGCGGCCGGATCCGAGATGACGCGGGCACGATCGACGCGCCCATCGGCCGCCACCCGACCGACCGCAAGAAAATGGCCGTCACGCAGAAAAACAGCCGCAGCGCCGTCACGCACTGGCGCGTGCTGGAGCGGTTTGCGGCCTATACGCTCGTCGAGTGCCGGCTGGAGACCGGGCGGACGCACCAGATCCGCGTCCACATGGCTTACCGCGGCCACCCGATTCTGGGCGACATGGTCTACGGCCACAAAAAGCCGGAGCTCGGGCAGAGCAGCCAGTGCCTGCACGCGAAGGAGCTTCGCTTCGTGCACCCGCGCACGGGCGAGCCGGTGACGGTCAGCTGCGGACTGCCGGATTATTTCACCGCGCTTCTGGAAAAGCTGCGCGCGGGGGCTTGACTTTTCCGGCGCGGTCTGCTACCATGATGCCATCTTCGAAATGAGGTCGTTACGATGTACGTTTCCGCTATGTTCGCGTTTATCTTTACCTTTACTGCCGTTCAGTAAGGGTAATTTGTGATGCGCGGAAACAAAGGCTGGTTCGCAACGCGGCACAGATTACGCTGTGCCGCGTTTTTTTGTTTGTATTTTTGAAAGGATGGGGATATAGAATGGAACTTTCGGATTACAGAACACAGATCGACCGGATCGACGCAGAGCTTCTGCAGCTGTTCGCCGAGCGGATGCAGACGGCGGCCGGGATCGCGGCGTATAAAAAAGAGCACGCCCTGCCGGTCCTGGATACGGGCCGGGAGCGTGAAAAGCTGGCGGGGATCGTCAAAGCCGCGCCGGAGGATCTGCAGGAGGAGGCCGTGAGCCTGTTCCGGCTGCTGTTCTCGCTCAGCCGCGGCTACCAGCGTTCGCTGCTCGGCAGCAGCAGTACGCTGCCGGAGATCTTAAAGCGGGCCGTCGTCACGACGCCGCAGCTGTTCCCCACCTCGGCGGCTGTCGCCTGCCAGGGCGTGGAGGGCGCGTATTCCCAGCAGGCCTGCGACAAGCTGTTCCAGCACCCGAGCGTGTTCTTCTGCGCGACGTTCGACAAGGTCTTCGCCGCCATTGAGCAGGGGCTGTGCCAGTACGGCGTTCTGCCGCTGGAAAACAGCACGGCAGGTTCTGTCAACGCGGTATATGATCTCATGCAGAAGCACAATTTCTCCATCGTGCGCAGCGTCCGCCTGCGGGTCGACCACAGTCTGCTGGCGCTCCCGGGCACGAAGCTGTCCGATATCCGCGAGATCGTCTCGCACGGGCAGGCGCTGGAGCAGTGCTCCGAATTTTTGAAGCAGCTGCCGAACGTCACCGTCACCCGCTGTGAAAATACCGCCGCGGCGGCGCGGATGGTCGCCGAATCCGGCCGGAAGGACCTGGCCGCCATCGCCTCGAACGCCTGCGCGGAGATCTACGGCCTGCAGAGCCTGCAGGACCGCGTGCAGAACGAGCACGGCAACTACACCCGCTTCATCTGCATCGCCGCCAAGCCTGAGGTCTACCCCGGCGCCGACCGGACGAGCCTTCTCGTGACGCTGGCCAACGAGCCCGGCAGCCTCTATCAGGTGCTGGCCCGCATCTACGGCTGCGGCATCAACCTCACGAAGCTTGAGAGCCGCCCGATCCCCGGCTCCGACGATACCTTCCGCTTCTACTTCGATCTTGAAGCCTCCGTCTACTCCCCGGAGCTGCCGAAGCTCCTCGGCGAGCTGGAGAGCGTCTGCGAGCACGTCTGCTATCTCGGCAGCTACTCGGAGACGGTCTGAGTTTCCGGCGCGGCCTCACCCTCGTTTGCCTGCTGGATGGTGATGTCCGGCTCCGGCGCGTCGGAAAACTGCAGCTGGATGACGGCCTGCGGCACGTTGACGGAGCAGGACGCCTGTTTTCCCCGCGCCTGGGCCAGCGTCCCGGCCAGGGCGAGCAGCTCTGAGAGGATCTGGCGGTTCAGCCCGCCGCCGCGCCAGTGGAAGACGAAGACCGGCTGCTTTTTGCGCAGCGCCTGCGCCAGCCGCTTTTCCAGCTCCTCCGGCTTGGTGAACGAGACGTTCCGGTAGTAAAACGCCCGGCCGTCCGTGCAGGCGGGGATGGGAAAGACCAGCGATTCATGGTCGCGGAAGCAGTGGCTGTCGTCCAGATTGCAGTAATCGTAGCGCTTGACGCCCCGCTGCAGGGAATTGTCGAACGTGGCGTCGAGGTGATAATACTGCCCGCCGATGCGCAGCACGTTCCAGGTGTGGCGGTAGCGGATGCCGCGCTCCGGCGCGGCCTCGCTCAGCGCCACGATGCACCAGAGGCCGAGCCGGTCACACAGGGCCTTGACGGTCTTGGCAATGCCCTCGCACACGCCGACGCCCTGCGTCAGCGGGCCGAGGATCTCGTGGGAGTAGGGCTTTTTGAGCTTGTCATAGCGCACCTGCTCCAAAATAAAATCATGGATGGCGAGCTCCTGCTCAAGCTCCGGCTTGCCCTGCAGGGGCCGGGTCAGGCGCGAGAGCCGGGCCTCGACCGCCTGCTGGTGGGTGCGGATCTTGCTCTTGTCAAACAGATACTCCGGCAGCAGCTCCAGATGGGCCGCGCCCGGCATCCACCGGTAGCGGTAGCCCGTCACATAAAACAGCAGCGGCTCATCGAGCTTCAGCCGCAGATAGACCTCCGCCAGCTGCCCCTGCTCCACATCCGGGATCCGGATGCTGGGCGCATATACGCGAAAGCCGCTCAGGAGCGTGTCGTACACGCCCTGCAGCGGCTTTGTCAGTTGTCCGTAGTAATATCGCATCGTTTCCTCAAAAATGCAGCTGCTCCGGCTGCAGCTCGTCCAGCCGCCCGAGCGTGCGGACCGCGGCCGCGCCGCGCTCGATCAGCGCCCCGGCACCGGGCGTCCCATCGTCATGCACGAAGACGGGGCTCCAGCCGTGCTTCAGATTTTCCGTTGTTCCGTCCCAGGTGCCGCCGGAACCGGCCCGGCACTGCGCGACGAGCGTCTTCTCCCCCATCGCGTGGATGAGGTAGTTCCGCCCCAGCGCCCGCGGCGTGGAGAACGGCGCGTCATACGCCTGCTCCGCCAGATATAAAACGTGTTCCTGCGCCGGGCAGTCGGTCAGCCGTCCGGCCGGGAAGATCACGGCGCTGCCGCCGTGCGCCAGACAGGCGTCCTGCGCCGCGCGGTCCGCCCCCGCGGCTCCGCCGGAGCAGAGCGCGAAGCCCTCCGCCGCGATGCGGCGTCCGGCCTCCGCGGCAAAGGCCCGTCCTTCCCCGCTCAGCTCGCGCGAGCCGACCACGCTGATGCAGCGCGCGGAAAGAAGCTCCGCCTCGCCCTTTGCAAACAGCACCGCCGGGCAGCGCGGCCCGAGCGTGTGCCGCAGGCGCGCAGGATACTGCGAAGACAGCCGCGTGACGGCGGTGATGCCCTGCGCCGCGGCAGCGCGCAGATACTGCTCCAGCTGCGCTTCCCGCGCAAGCAGCCGCGTGATGCGCGCGCTCTGTGCCGCGTCATAGCCGAGGCGGGCAAGATCCCGGGCTGTCAGCTCCCTGAGCGGATCGTCACCCCGGCAGCCGAGCGCCCGCGCCCGCCGCCCGAGCTCCTGAAACTGCGGCAGGCTCAGCGGCTTTTCCTCTCCCGGCAGCGCGCAGCACAGAAGCAGCACGCCCCATTCCGCTGCCGTCAACGGAAGCGGCGGCGCGGCGGCGCCTTCTTGGGCTTCGGCGGCTCTTCTTCCACGAGCGCGCCGTCCTCCGCAAATTTCACGGGCTGGACGACATAGTGGGAATACTTCGCGATCTCCGCCAGCTTTGCCTGCTCCGGGAACGTGCCGAGGATGGACACGGCGATGCCCTTCTTCTTGGCCCGGCCGGTCCGGCCGATGCGGTGGATGTAATATTCGTTCTCCTCGGGCACATCATAGTTGATGACGCAGTCGACGTCGTCGACGTCGATGCCGCGGGAAGCAACGTCCGTGGCGATGAGGATGGGGAGCTTGCCCTCTTTGAAGGTGCGCATGGTCTTTTCACGCTTCTGCTGCGGGATATCGCCGTGGATGCAGTCGGCGTCGAGGCCCATGCGGACCAGATCGTCGCGCAGGCGCTGGCACATGACCTTCGTGTTGCAGAAGACGATGGTGCGCTCCAGCCGGAGCGTGCGGATGAGCCTGCTCGTCATCTCGATCTTCTCGAGCGGCGGGCAGGTGATGGAATACTGCGTGATGTCCGGGCGGTTGTCGGTGTCAGCGGGGACGGTGATCTCCACCTCGTCGCGCTGGTACATCCACGAGACCGTCATGACCTCCTGCGAGATGGTGGCGGAGAACAGGCCGAGATTGCGGCGGTTTTTGACCTTCTCGATGATCTTTGTCACGTCGTCAAAGAAGCCCATGTCGAGCATCCGGTCCGCCTCGTCGAGCACGACGGTCTGCACCTTGTCGAACGAGATCGTATGCCGCTTATAGTGGTCCATCAGCCGGCCCGGCGTGGCGACGACGATCTGCGGGTGCGCCTTCAGCTGCTTGATCTGCCCTTCGATCTTCGCGCCGCCGTAGACCACGGCCACACGGATATTCTTATAGTATGTGAGCAGCCCGCGCAGCTCGTCGCAGATCTGGATGGCAAGCTCACGCGTCGGGGCCAGGATGAGGCCCTGCAGGTCCTCGCTCTCAGCGTCGATATGCTCGATCATCGGGATGCCGAAGGCAAAGGTCTTGCCCGTGCCGGTCGGCGCCTTGGCGATGACGTCTTTCCACTGTAAAAATTCCGGGATCGCCTCGGCCTGGATGCGGGTCGGGTAGCCGTAGCCCTTCTTCTCCAGCGCCTGCAAAATTTCTTCCGACAGTCCAAGGTCGGCAAATGTCAGATTCTGTTCCATTCCGGATCCTTCCTTACTCAACATTCTGGCGAAAAATCGCAATTTTTTTAATCATATCACAGATATCTCCGTTTTCCAATCCCCCTGCCGAAAAAAAGCGCACGGCTGCCGCCGTGCGCCGGAAACTGCATACTTGCGTGGAAGCCGGTTCCGCGATATAATAAAAATAATACTCACTGGAAAGAAGGAGCGTCATGACGGATCTTCTGCTGCGGCTCTTTGTAAAACATGCCTCGGACACTTCCGACCCTGCGGTCCGCGCCGGATACGGCCGGCTCGCGGGCGTGACCGGCATCGTCTGCAATCTTCTGCTGTTCGCGCTCAAGCTTCTGGCCGGGACGATCTCCGGGAGCGTATCGATCACGGCGGACGCCGTCAACAACCTGTCGGACGCGTCCGGCTCGATCGTGACGCTCGTCGGGTTCAAACTGGCCTCCCGCCCTGCCGACGACGAGCATCCCTATGGCCATGCGCGCATGGAATACCTGTCGGGCCTGGCCGTGGCGGTTCTGATTCTGGTCATCGGCGTGGAGCTGGTCAAAAGCTCGGTCGGCAAGATCCTGCATCCGGAGGCCGTGGAGTTTTCGGCGCTGATCGTCGTCATTCTGGTCTGTTCCATTCTGGTAAAGCTCTGGATGGCGGTCTTCAACCGGAAGCTCGGCAGGCGGATCGGCTCCGCCGCCCTCACCGCGGCCGCCGCCGACAGCCGCAACGACGTGATCTCGACGGGCGCAGTCTTGCTCGCGTGCATCGTCGGGCAGCTGACGGGACTGAAGATCGACGGATACGTCGGGCTGCTCGTCGCGCTGTTCATCCTCTGGTCCGGGGTCGGCATTGCAAAGGATACGATCGATCCCCTGATCGGCGCGAAGCCGGACGAATCGCTCGTCCACGCGATCGCCTATCTTATGACCTCGCACCCCAGCATTCTCGGCATCCACGATCTGATGGTGCACGACTACGGCCCCGGCCGCCGCTTTGCCAGCGTCCACGCGGAGCTTGACCACCGCATCGACCCGCTCGTCGCGCATGAGATCCTCGACGAGATCGAGCGGCAGGCCAAGCGCGATCTGCACGTCGATCTGGTCATCCACTACGACCCCATCGTGACCGACGATCCGGAGGTCACAGCCGTGCATACGCGCGTGACGCAGATCCTCCGCGGCATCGACCCGCGGCTGTCCATCCACGATTTCCGTATGGTCTCCGGCCCGCATCACGCGAACGTGATCTTCGACATGGTCATCCCGGCGGAATACGAGGACAAGACCGCGCAGCTGCGCCGCGAGGTCGAAGCGCAGCTGCAGGATGGGAAAAAGGTCTACCACCTCGTCATCACCTTCGACACGGCGGCCTTCAACGAGATGACGAAGGAAGCGCAGGGCTGATCACCACAAAAGCGCAGCGGTCATGATGGCGCGGAGCGCCCTGCAGAGCGCGGGCAGCTGCGTCATGGGCAGGGGATTTTCTCCGATCCCCATCTCGATGGTGAATGCCGGACGCCGGAAGCACTGCAGAAACCAATCCTTGAAGCCCGCGTTGGCCGAGGCCTCCGGCACCGGCTCCACCGGGTAGCCGGACGCTTCGGACATCGCCGCCGCCAGCGCGGCGGACCCGGCCGGAGCCGATTCGGCGGGGCCGGGATAGATAACGGAGCCCTGCGTGTGCAAAGCGAGCATCAGATCCGGATGGACGCAGCGGGCAAAGGCGGCGAGCGCCGCCGACTCCGGCTGGTCCAGCGGAGAAAAGCCGACGAAATCCCTCGGAGCAGGCGTGCAGACGCCCTGCTCCTTTTTGATGCGCCGGGCCGTCTCCCAGCGGGCAGGATAGTTGAGATTCAGGTCGACGCCGCGCAGGTTCGCCTTCCAGCCGGAGGGGAACGGGACCTCCGGGTACTGCGCGGCAATGGCCGCCGCGGCGCGGTATTCCGGGCTGTCGGGCGCGCAGGCGCCCGCAGCCAGATCCGCCCCGTCCGGATTCGCCAGCGGGACCAGATAGACCATGGTATCGTGATACAGCTCCCGCGCCGGGACGCCGTCCAGCGCGCCGCCATCCAGCAGCGCCTCACAGTAGGCAAACAGCCACTGCCAGAGCGCGTCCGACGTGATGCACTCGTTGGCATGGTGGCCCGCGGCGACGAGGACCTTGCGGCTGCCGCCGCCGAGCTGCAGCGCCCAGATGCGGCGGCCGAAGGCCGTGCGCGTGAGCGGCCGGATGTAGACAAAAGGAAATTGCCGGCGAAGACGCTGAAGATACGCCTCCTGCCGGCAAGAGGTCATGGGAACAGGAACGGAAATCAGGTTCTGCATGAAGAAAACACCCTCCAGCATATCCATATGCCGGAGGGTGTTCGTATATTCCTGATCGCGGTAAATTTTGTTCTGTAAATTTAATTCTGCTCGAAGAAGACCTTCATGCCCTTGTAGGTCATGTAGCAGTCGAGCTTCGCAACGGTCTCATACGGCGCGTGCATGGAGAGCACGGGGACGCCCGCGTCGAGCGTGTCGATGTTGCGCTTGGCCATGTATTTTGCGACCGTTCCGCCGCCGCCTGCGTCGGTCTTGCCGAGCTCGGCCATCTGCCACATGACGCCGTTGTCATTGAACAGCTTGCGGAGCCGGCCGACGACCTCGGCCGAGGCATCGGACGCGCCGGATTTGCCGCCCGCGCCCGTGTATTTGCACAGGCCGATGCCGTAATTGAGGTAGGAGGCGTTGCGCTTTTCGTAGACCTCGGCGAAATTGGGGTCGTAGGCCGCGGTCACGTCCGCGGAGATGCAGAAGGACTTTGCCAGGCAATCGGTCAGCGGGATGTTCTGCGTGCGGCAGAGCTTCTCCATGAAGTGCTCGAACGCCTCGGACTGCATGCCGGACACGCCCTCGGAGCCGATCTCCTCCTTGTCGGCGAAGATGCAGACGGCGGTCTTCTCCGGCGCTTCGAGCTGCAGGATAGCCGCGAGCTCGGCGTAGGCACAGACGCGGTCGTCATGGCCGTAGGCGCCGATCATGCTGCGGTCAAAGCCCAGGTCCCGCGCGTTGGCGGCCGGGACGGCCTCAAGCTCGGCGGAGATGAAATCCTCCTCCACGATGCCGTATTTCTCGTGCAGGATGCGCATGATGGCAAGCTTGACGCGGTCCGGGCCGTCGTCGTCGGGCTCGGGCCAGCTGCCGATGAGGATGTTGAGCGATTCGGACGGGATGGCCTCGTTGAGGGGCTTTTTGCCCTGCTCGCGGCCCAGGTGCGGCAGCAGGTCGTTGATGACGAACTGCGGGTCGGCGGGGTCGGCGCCGATCTTGACGAAGATCTCGCTGCCGTCGGCGCGGACGACCTTGCCGTGCAGCTCCAGCGGGACCGTGACCCACTGGTACTTGCGGATGCCGCCGTAGTGGTGCGTCTTGATGTAGGCAAGCTCCGCATCCTCATAGAGGGGGTTGGGCTTGAAGTCCAGACGCGGCGCGTCGGTATGGGCCGCGCCGATGTTCGCGCCTTCGGAAAGCGGCTTTTTTCCGATCACGGCCAGCAGGATGGACTTGCCGCGGTTGACGGAGTAGACCTTGTCGCCCGCCTTGAGGGCCATACCGGCGGTCAGCTCACGGAAGCCCGCCTTTTCGGCCAGCTCCACGGCGGACACGACGCATTCGCGCTCGGTCTTCGAGCGGTCGAGGAACGCCTTATAGTCCTCGCAGTAGGTCAGCATCGCGGCCTCGTCCTCTTTGGTAAGGCGGTCATGGCCGTGCTTGGGCTGATAAAGCAGCGCCTCTCGTTCCTGTTTTGTCATGGGGAAAGCTCCTTTCAGAATATTTGTTAGATATTGGTCAGCCGTGCGCGCGAATTGCTCACGCGTTCCGGCGTTCTGGAGAATGGTGCCGCAGTGCGATTCATAAAAGCTGTCCGGCTTCTGCGCGTCCACGCGCAGCGCGGCGTATTCCCGCGTCAGACCGTCGCGCGCCATGATGCGCGCGATGCGCGTCTCGCGCCCGGCCAGCACGCCCACCGTCGTATCGCAGAGCGCGGCCAGCCCGGATTCAAACAGGTTGATCGCGTCAATGGCGAACAGCCGCCGCCCGGCAGCCCGTTCGCGCACGAGCCTTGCGCGGACTGCATTCCCGACGTGGAAAAAGACGATCTCATTGAGCTGCGCCATGCGCGCCTTATCGCCGAAGACCAGCTGCCCCAGCGCCTTGCGCCGCAGGCCCCCGTCTGCGCCGAACGCGCCCGGAAAGGCCGTTTGCAGCTCCTGCCGCAGTGCCGCGCCCTCTTTGGAGGCAAGCAGCGCGTAATACAGCGCGTCGCAGTCGACGATATGCCCGCCGCGCCGTTCAATTTCCTGTAAAAGCGTCGTCTTGCCGCAGCCGGTCGGGCCGGTGATGCCGATGACAAGCATGCTCATACCTCGATCACGTGGAAGCCCGCTGCCTTCTTGAGCCGGTTGGAGACGGCGAGGCCGAGGCCGGCCGGATCGGGGCACTGGGCGTAGATCTCGGTCACGGTCTCGTGGTCGAATTCGCGCAGGGCGTCGAAGACGCGGCGGGCCTGCTCCGCCTTGTCGTGCGCGGAGCCGAGATCGTGGATGCTGCGGCCGGGGAACAGGTCCTTGTACTCCGTGAAGCAGATGACGCCCGCGCCCGCAGGCAGGTGCGCGCGGATAAAGGCCGCAGAGGCCGCAGGGTCGCCGGTGACGACCGTGACGGGCGCTTTCGGGGCGTAGTGGCGGTATTTCATGCCGGGGGCCTTGGGCCGCTCGCCGTCCTTCAGGAGGGAGACGACAGCCTTGTCCACGTCGACATGGCCGAGGACCGCCTCGAGCGATTCGAGCGGCAGTCCGCCCGGGCGGAGCAGACGCGGCGGCGTGCAGGTCAGGTCGATGATCGTCGACTCGACGCCGACGGTGCAGGGCCCGCCGTCAAACATGCCCTCGATCTTGCCGTCCATATCCTCGATCATATCCGCGATGCAGGTCGGGCTGGGGCGGCCGGAGGTATTGCCGGAGGGTGCGGCGATGGGCACGTCCGCGGCGGCGATGATGGCGCGCGTGACCGGATGGTCCGGGCAGCGGACGCCGACAGTCTCAAGCCCGGCGGTGGTGCGCAGGGGGAGGATGGGCTTTCTCGGCAGGATCATCGTGAGGGGGCCGGGCCAGAACTTTTCGGCCAGGGCGTAGGCCGCGTCGGGGACGTTCTGACAATAGCGGGCTAGCCACGAGCTGTCCGGCACGTGGATAATGAGGGGGTTATCCTGCGGGCGGCCCTTGGCCAGGAAGATGCGCAGGACCGCGTCCTCATTCAGCGCGTCCGCGCCGAGGCCGTAGACCGTCTCGGTCGGGATGGCGAGAAGACCGCCGTCCCGGATGACCTTTGCCGCCGCCTCGATATTCTCTTTTGTGGGGTCTTTAAAATAAACAGTTTTCAAATGGATTCCTTCTTGCTGTTTGATATGTGGTAGAAAGGCTCCCCTTCCAGGGGCCGATTCCCCCTATCAGGGGGAAATGTCCCGAAGGGACAAAAGGGGTAGGGATGCTGTCAGCCGAAGGCTGACTGAGAGGTTGTCGCAAATTTGCCATGAAACCCAAACCGCAAATTCAGTTTGCGGTTTGGCGTTCCACTCGGCGGTCACCTTACGAGTTTTTTACTACGCGCCGCCTGA
>ENA-UOJO01001719-UOJO01001719.1-human-gut-metagenome-genome-assembly--contig:-P57-NODE-1719-length-26267-cov-8.064360_pt1 | contig 26267 bp, 25 predicted proteins | sample MGYA00242351_ERZ723898 | MGnify/ENA metagenome assembly ERZ723898 | reverse complement strand
GAGCTCCGGCAGGATGCGATGGCGCGTGCTAACGGACCTTGGTCCAGGCACACACCGACGGCACCACGGGCTCAAGTCCGAAGAAGCGCAGCTACGCATCCTGCCGGAGCTTGCTGCGCATAAAACTTTTTTGTCGGGCATCTCGTTTTTAATAAAAAGATACTATGGATTTATATAATTTAGGAAGTATATTCCTCGACATAAGTATTGGCACTCTGGTACTTGGAGCAATCATCAGATTCATCCTGGCTTTTACATATTTCAAGCGTAACGGAAGCCGGACTTTAACTGACGCACAAAGAAAGACTTTGAGAAAAGCCATTATTCCAATAGCTATCATTGGCCTTCTATTTGGTATTGCGTCATTGATCTTGCTTCTGAACTGCTGAATCAGGGGAATATCTCACAGAAAATTAGCAATTTCGCATTAAATATGAAAGCAGACGGGGTTATCAGAAACTTCAACATTGTGTACGCGCTGCGTACACTTTCAGTGAGGAGGAAATAATGTACGCAGTGCGTACACAATTAAGCTGGACTCATTTAAGGTCCTTGATGGGGGTGCCCAATGCTCTTGCACGTCAGTTCTACATGGAAATGTGCCGTATAGAGCACTGGTCAACTTGTACACTTGACGATAAGATTGATGCACACTTGTTCGAGCGCACAGCCATTAGTCGCAAACCCGACGAAGTGAGAAAAATGAAAGCGCGGGACGCGCGAATCTATGATTAACCCCACGTGAAGCGAAGCGCAACGTGGGGCGTGGCATAGAGCCTCATACACGTCAGAGCCCGGGACGGGCGGGCTAAAACTCCTAACTCCTCACTGCGCGAAGCGCAACCTCACTCCTAACTGCGGCCTTGGGCCGCCCCCTCTTACCTATCCCCTATAAACTATACACTAAAGAATCACCAGTCGACCGATACACGCAGGGTGGCGCCGACTTGCCAGGGCTTGCCGGGCTGGAGAAACGCACGCTGCATGCTCACGAAGTAGAAGGTGTCGTAGTGCGTATTCGTCAGGTTCTCGCCCCACAGGCGCAGCGACCAGCGGTCGGCCTCGCCGGAGAACGTGACGTGGGCGGCAAGAGTGGCGTAGAAGTCCTGCCGCACGGTGTTGGCGTCGTCCCAGTACATCGGACCGGCGCCGCGCACGCTCGCTCCTGCCGATATGTTGCAGAAAGCCGGGCGAACGGGCAGTAGCCACTCGGCCGACGCGAACAAGGTGTGGCCCGGCGCATATGGCAGTTTCTTGCCTTTGTAGCTGACGCCGCCGCTTTCGTATTTGCGGAACTCGGCATGGGTGAAGCCGTAGGAGGCGTTGAGCCGCAGACCCGTGGCGGGCTGCCACGAGCCGGACAGCTCGATGCCGCAGCTGTGGGCCCGCGCGGCGTTGGTCATCATGCGTCCCGTCGTCATTCCCTTGGGGAAGGTGGTGAGCTGGCGGTCGCGCGTGTCGATGAAGAACACTGTCGCGTCGGCGCTCCACTTGTCACCGGCGAGGTGAGTGCCCAGCTCGTAGTTCCAGCTCGTCTCGGGGCGATAGCTCACGACGTCGCGCGGATTGTACAGCTCGCCGAAGCCCATCATGTTCATGAGCTTCTGCTGGAGCACGTCGCTAAACATCTGGAGGTTGAAGCCGCCGGCCTTGTAGCCCTTGGCGATGTTCAGGTAGACGCTGCCCGTACGGGCGAACTCGTAGCGCACGGCCAGCTTTGGCAGCAACTGCGTGAAGTCGCGCTTCATCCGGTCGCGCTCGTCTATGTCGAGGTGCCTGGTGGCGTACGGCTCCAGGGTGCCGTCGGGAAGCCTGTGCAGGGTGTTGTAGCCGGTAGAGCAGCTGCTGTGCCAACGCAGGGTCGTGTGCTCGTAGTCGAAGCGCAGCGCGCCCTCCACGGTCCAGGGGCCGCTTGTGTAGCGGCTTTCGTGGTAAAGGGCCACACCGCCGTTACGCACATTGAAATCGCTGCCGAGAGTGAATCGGCGCGTGAACCAGGAGATGGGATAGTCGGGATTGGCGTCGTTGCGGTGCTTCTCAATCAGCGTGGCTATGCCCTGGTCCTTGAAGTCGACGGGCGCGTCCATGCGCGACGACCGGTAGAAGGCGAACACACCGCCGAGCCACGAGTAGCGTCCGCGCGAGCCGCGAGTGAAGAGGTCCTCGGTGAAGCCCCATTCGCGGCGCTTCTGCGTGAGGGTGAACATGTCGTCGGTGGTGAAGTCCTGGTCGAGGGTCATGTTGTCGTCGAGGTACTGCACCGAGGTCAGCGACGTAGCCACAATGCGGCGCCCGGCCCACGACACGGTGAGGCCGTCGGAGAACGTGAAGCGGCGGTAGAAGCACGTGTCGTTGCGCGCTATCACGTCCTTGTCGAGGCGCCGGTAGGGATAACCGCCCTGCCGCAGCACGCCGGTGGCCGCCGTATTGGTGAGCGACATATGGGCCGACGGGCGCCACGACAGCTTCCAGCGCGCCGAGCCCTGACGTTCCCAATCTATTCGCGCGTTGTTGTAGGCGTTGCGGAAGAAGCCGTCGGTGCTGCGCATGTAGGCCGTGACGCTTGTTGCCACGCTCTCGGCCAGGCGTGTGCGCCACACGCCTCCGGCGCGCCATGTGTTGCCGCGTCCGTAGCCCGCCATGAGCCGCAGGCGCTCGCCCGCCCAGGGCGAACGGGTGTAGATGTTGATCTGTCCGGCCATGGCATTGCGGCCGTTGATTACCGACTGGGCGCCGCGCCACATCTCTATCCGTTCGATGTCGTCGACGTCGAAGTCGTACGCGTCTTTGTTGAGTACGGGCACGCCGTCCACCATCAGGCCCACTACGGGCTGGTCCATGCGCGAGCCGAGGCCGCGCACGTAGACCGACGACGTCATGCGCGAGCCATAGTCGGGGATGAAGAAGTTGGGCGCCACCTCGCTCAGGCCTTTTGCCGAGCTGATGCCCAGACGACGGGCCTCGCGCGAGCCCACCAGCGTCATGGCGGCCATCGACGATTCCGCCGCGGCGTCCTGCTTCACGCCCATCACCTCCACCTCGCGCAGGGTGCGGTGGCGGCCCGAGGCGCTGTCGGGTGCCGTGGCGTCTGTGGCATAGGCCGGTACGGCCGCCAGCGCGGCACTCAATATAGTAATGCGTAACAGATTCATAAGAGCTGCAAAGTTAGCAATATTTTCACAATAAATCTTAAAGATTGGTCGAGGTGTTGCGCGTACTCAAAAAAATTGTGTAATTTTGACACTCAAAATCCCCTCCCGACGGTCATGGCAGATGTAATGCAAGACAACCCGCAACTCGTGGAGAGGCTGCGCAATCCGGCTACGGTGCGTGCGGCCTTCGCCGACGTCATCGCGCTTTACAGCGAGCCTCTGTACCGCCAGATACGCCGCATGGTCCAGAGTCACGACGACACCAACGACCTGCTGCAGAACACGTTCATGAAGGCATGGAGCAATATCGAGAACTTCCGCGGCGACGCGCGTCTCGGCACATGGCTCTACAAGATTGCCGTGAACGAGACGCTTTCCTTCCTGGAGCGAGAGCGCAAGCGCCGCGGCATCTCCCTCGACGACCAGGAGGCCGCACTCATCAACACCATAGAGGCCGACAAGGACATAGACGGCGACATGCTTGCGCAGCGCCTGCGCAAGGCCATAGCCACACTGCCTGAAAAGCAGCGACTTGTGTTCAATATGCGCTACTACGACGATATGCGCTACGACCAGATAAGCGAGATTCTTGGCACGAGCGTGGGCGCCCTGAAGGCATCCTACCATCTTGCCGTGAAGAAAATCGAGCAATTTTTTTCCGATGACGATTAAACCTTGACTCACCGCGCATGTCATATTTATAAACATCTCTCCGCTACAACGATGAAAAAAGAAGACCAGGACATATTATCGAAAATCGGCAGAAACGACGGCATGAAAGTGCCCGACGGCTATTTCGCCGATTTTGCCCGACGCATGGCCGAGGAACTTCCGCAGCGTCCCGAGCTGGCGCAGATGGCTTCCGGCGTGCCGCCCCGCAGCCTCTGGGAGCGTGTGCGCCCCTATGTGTACATGGCGGCCATGTTTGCCGGCGTGTGGTGCATGCTGAAGATGTTCACCGGCATCAGCACGGGCAACAGCCTTACGCCCATGGAGAACAATCCCATCATGGCCGAGGCATTCAGCAACGACGATTTCATGAACGAGTACGTGCTTGACGACGTGAGCGACCGCGACGTCATGGACGAAATGATGCAGGACGGCATCTCGGCCGACTCCATCTGCTTCGACAGTTTCTAAAAGCGAAAGCGTATGAGAACGATTTTTACAGCGATACTTGTTTTATTCATGGCTTTGAGTGCCGTATGCCAGGCGCCGGCACGCCCGTCGGATGAAGACATGCAGCGGTTCCGCGCTGAAATCCGCACCTATAAGCACGAGTTCCTGACGCGGGAGCTTAAGCTGACGCAGGAGCAGCAGCGAGAGTTCTTTCCCGTCTACGACGAGATGGACGATGCCGTGGACGCGATTGCGCGCCAGACCCGCGACCTTGAGATGCAGGTGCGCGACAAGGCCGACGCCACGGATGTGGAGATAGAGGCTGCCGCCCGTGCCATGTACGAGCAGAAAGGTGCCGAGGGCGCCGAGGAGCTAAAATACTTCGAGAGCTTCCGCCGGATTCTGGAACCGCGCCAGCTGTTGATGCTCAAAAACGCGGAGCGTAAGTTCACACGCGAGCTGATGCGTCAGCACCGCCGGGCCAGCAAAGGCCGTCACTGAAAGACTTACTGACAAAAACAAAAACAGCCGCATGCTCCCCTTCCTATGGCATGCGGCTGTTGTGTGTTTGTGTGCGCGTGGCGTGCTGGCTGAGCTTGGCTCGATGCGGGTCACAAGGCAACCCTGACGTCGGGGACTATCACCTAACACAACGGGTGTGCGCACTGGATACCTGTTCCTCATACCCATTCCTGTTCTCCGTTGTGTTGCCCCCGGCCTGCACTATGCGTTGCGGCCCGTTTGTCGGACGGACTGCAACGCAGGTTTGTAACAAAATGTCAATGTTCTCTTTAAGTTGATAGTTTAGAGTTTATAGGTAAGAGGGAGGGGCCACCTCTGCGGCCGACTTCCTCTTGCCGGTGCAAAGTTACAACACAAAATACCCCTTTGAATGTAGTTTTTGTCACATTGGCAAAAAAAATTTTGGAAACACGGATGACTTTGCATAACTTTGCGAAATACAAGCCAAAACGGAATATTCATTCAGCCCAAACGCACTTTAAATCCCATACCTATGAAAAAAATCTTTCTGTTTTTAATAACATCCCTGCTGCCATTATTTTCCTTTGCAGAAAGCAAGGGGGATTGGGAGTGGGCCGACGATGTCTGGACCCGCGCCCGGCAGGACCTCTCCCCCGAACTGGGCATAGGAAAATTTCACTCACCCGACAATCAGGGCGAATTCACAATCATGCTGAAGATGCGCAATCCTTTTGCAAGGATTCAGATGCCCGAGGCCAATCCCAGGATGCTCGTAAAGCTCGGCGACGGTACTGTCATGGAACTGAAAGGGACCCCATCCGACTATGAATATGTCAGGCCCACAATTGCGACAAGCAGCTCCACGCGCAACCGGATTTATGCTCCCGATGCCGCGACGGAAATCTACAACCGCAACACAAAGACAAGTCTGCAAATCCTGGACGCCGACTATCTCCTATACTCCACAGCCCGATTTACCGTTTCCGACGAGGACGCCGCGCGCATGACAGCTCAGCCGATTGTAAAGTGGCGTGTAGAGCTTGCCGGGGGAAAACACATCGACTACGACATCAGCGACGAAGACGCAGCAACAGTACAGAAGGAGCTGAAACAGGCATTTGACAAAGTACGTTGAACATATACCCATAAAAGCACCGCCCATGAAACCACGCTATATACTTATGCTGCTGGCCGTCCTGGCAATACACGTCGCAGCTCTGTCGGAAAACATTGCATATTCCTATACCAACATTATAAACATCAAGAGTCAGCTCGCCTATACCTGCATGAAAATCGAGCTCTACGATTCCGACATGGAGCCGCAGCACATCCGGGCGTTCCGTCTGGTGAAAAGCGGCACAAACGACATACTGCCGGACAGGAATCTGGTACTTCAGTTTGCCGACGGCGAGAGAATCGAGCTCACGCCGCTGACCGGCCAGATGTGGTCGGATGTTCCGTACGTATGGAGTGGACGAAACACCACCATGCCGTTAAGAAGCATGTGCTATGCCATAAGCGACGAGGCATACCGCAAACTCACTTCGTCGCCCCTTGCGGCCATCACTGTCGAAACGGTCAATTACCGTAAAAAGAAAGAAAAGGCCGAAGAAATTAACATCAAGCCAAAAGATGCGGACTCTCTTCTCGAAGTCTTACAACATGAGACGGAAACGATTGAAAAACGGCAAGCCGATATGATACAAAATTGGGCACCCGTCTCAGCCGATTTTTACGAAGGCTTCTGAATTTCCGCCAAGTTGCCGAACAAAAACGCGCCAAGTTGCCGAACGAAATCGCGCCAAATAGCGGAATGTAGAATCGACAACAGTGATTATCAGAAACTTACATTTCGCGCAAAACCGACGTGTTATGCCACAAAACATTTAAAGGCTGAAAGAAAATATTTGCATATCTGAATAGAAATTGTTAACTTTGCCGTCGAATTTCGCAACCTCTGGCCAGGACATGCAGCCGGCGAATGTTGCGAGTAATGTTAACATTATAATTATCAGCACAATGGATCTGATTAAGATTGCCGAAGAAGCTTTCGCTTGCGGCAAAGAGCATCCCCAGTTCGGCCCGGGCGACACCATCACCGTGGCTTACCGTATCAAAGAAGGCAACAAGGAGCGTATCCAGCAGTTCCGCGGTGTCGTTATCCGCATTTCGGGCGAAGGCGCCAAAAAGCGTTTCACCGTTCGCAAGATGAGCGACAACATCGGCGTGGAGCGTATCTTCCCCATCGAATCGCCTTTCATCGACAGCATCACCGTCAACAAGTACGGTAAGGTGCGCCGCGCAAAGCTGTATTACCTGCGCAACCTCACCGGCAAGAAAGCCCGCATCAAGGAGCGCCGCGTAATCGGCAAATAAGGTCTCGCACGGCCTTCAAACCACACAGCCACACACTCCGGCAGAGCCGGAATGTGTGGCTGACTTTTTATTTATGGCAGAAAGAGAATTCTAAATATTCGGAAAGAGGCGCCCTCACGCCAGAGGCTCCTCAGGCGCTGGGACGAAAGCGGCCACGTCGGTATCGCCGAGCAGGTCGGCATACGTGAGCCAAACCAGCAGCAACACTATCAGGATGATGGTGCCGACCACAACCCATGCGCTGGTGCGCGATTTTTTGTCTTTATGCTTGCTCATAGCTGGAAGAGAATTATAATGTGACTTTTAAAATTCAACAAGCGAGTTTCACTTATGTTCATGAAACTCATTTTTTAATTCTTTCCGGAAGCATGTTTGCGGCGAAATACGTACCTTTGCACTTAGAAATAATTACATAAATTCTCATACCAATGTCGTTATTTGAAAAACTGTCCGCCAAGGCAAAGTCAATGCCTCAGCGCATCGTGCTGCCCGAAGGCACCGAACCCCGTACACTCACAGCCGCCGACCGCATCATAGCCGACGGTCTGGCCGAAATTATCCTCATAGGCTCTCCCGACGAGATAATGTCGATGGCTGCCGAGCTCAAGCTTGACAACATAGGCAAAGCCACAATCATAAATCCCGCTGACGAGCACGTCATCGACCGCTATGCTCCGCTGCTCTACAAGCTGCGCCACAGCAAGGGCATGACCGAAGAGGAGTCGCGCCTCACGACAGCCAATCCCCTCTATCTGGGCTGCCTGATGGTAAAAGCCGGCGACGCCGACGGTCAGGTGGCCGGCGCGATGAACACCACCGGCAACGTGCTGCGCGCAGCATTCCAGGTAATCAAGACGCAGCCGGGTATCAGCGTTGTCAGCGGCGCCTTCATCATGCTGCTCCCAGAAGGGAAGAAGTACGGCACCAACGGACTGCTTGTGTTTGCCGACTGCGCGGTAGTGCCCGACCCCACCGCCGCCGAGCTGGCACAGATAGCAGTGAGCGCGGCGCAGACCGCACGCGACATCGCCGGCATAGAGCCGCGCGTGGCCCTGCTTTCGTTCTCCACCAAGGGTTCGGCACGCCACGAACGCGTAGACAAGGTTAAGGAGGCCGGCCGCATAGCCCGCGAAATGGCTCCCTCGCTCATCATCGACGACGAGCTGCAGGCCGATGCCGCTATCGTGCCCGCCGTAGCCAACACCAAGGCGCCGAACGGCGTTCTCAACGGCCGCGCCAACGTGCTCGTGTTCCCCTCGCTGGAGGTTGGCAACATAGCCTACAAGCTGGTGCAGCGCCTCGGCGGCGTGCAGGCCGTAGGCCCCGTGCTGCAAGGTCTGGCGGCCCCCGTCAACGACCTGAGCCGCGGCGCCTATCCCGAGGACATCTACAAAACCATCATAATCACAGCCAACCAGGCCATCGGCCTCAAAGAAAACGCATAAAGCCATGAAGATTCTCGTTCTCAACTCGGGCAGCAGTTCCGTAAAATACAAGCTTATCGACACTGACGGCGAACACGTCCTCGCCGAAGGCGGCGTGGAGAAAATAGGTCTCGACGACGGATTCCTGAAATACAAGCGCGCCGACGGCTCGAAAGCCATCATCAATCTCGGCCTCACCGACCACAAGGGAGCCATCGAGGCAGTGCTGCGCCTGCTCACCGACCCGGCCGAGGGTTGCATACGCAGCTACGGCGAAATCGACGCCGTGGGCCATCGCGTAGTGCACGGCGGCGAGAAATTCGCCAAGAGCGTGCTGATAGACGACGACGTGAAGCGCATGATACGCGAGTGCTACGACATAGCTCCGCTGCACAATCCCGCCAACATGACGGGCATCGAGGCCATGGAGGCCCTGCTGCCGGGCGTGCCGCAGGTGGGCGTCTTCGACACGGCTTTCCACCAGACGATGCCGGCGAGCAGCTTCATGTATGCCCTGCCCTACAAGTATTACAAGGAAGACGGCGTGCGCCGCTACGGCTTCCACGGCACGAGCCACCGCTATGTGTCACAGCGCGTGTGCGAGATTCTCGGCGTCGACATCAAGGACGTTAAGATCATCACCTGCCATGTGGGCAACGGCGGCAGCATCACCGCGATAGAGGGCGGCCGCAGCGTGGACACCTCGATGGGCCTCACCCCGACGGAAGGCCTGATGATGGGCACACGCGTAGGCGACGTAGACCCCGGAGCGCTCACCTACCTCATGACTAAGCACGGCCTCACGGCAGCCGACATGCAGCGCATCATCAACAAGGAAAGCGGCATGGCCGGCATCAGCGGCATCAGCAGCGACATGCGCGAGATAGAGGCCGCAGTCAACGCCGGCGACGAGCGCGCAACCCTGGGCCTGGAGATGTACATCAAACGCATCACCAAATACATCGGCGCATACGCGGCCGAGATGGGCGGTGTGGACATCATCGTCTTCACGGGCGGCGTGGGCGAGAATCAGACGGGCCTGCGCGCCGACGTGTGCGCTCCCCTCGCCTTCATGGGTGTGGAGATTGACAAGGAGGCCAATGCCGCACGTGGCGTGGAGGCCGTCATTTCCACCGCAGCGTCGAAGGTGAAGGTGGTGGTCGTTCCCACCGACGAGGAACTGATGATAGCACGCGACACCGCAGCGCTTGTGAAATAAAGGGTTGTGCAACCCGCCATCCGGCGGGTTGATACCCTCTCCCGAACCTACCGCGGGTACGGCGCTATGCGCCTTAACCCGCGGCTAATCGGATTTTACCCGCCATTCGGCGGGTAATTTTCCGGCGCACTGCGAAATAGCAACGAGCATAGACATTCCCGAAGATAAATATACAAGCGGAATAAGACACAACGAAAAGAAGCCGCCCGGCGCTCCGAAGAATCGGATGCCGGGCGACTTTTATGTGTGCAGGGATGCGGGGAATCAGTCGAAGGCAGCGACGATGCCCATGAAGTCGGCGCACTTGAGTGCTGCGCCGCCGATGAGGCCGCCGTCTACGTCGGGCTTGGCGAAGATTTCGCGTGCGTTGGAGGGCTTGCAGCTGCCGCCGTAGAGGATGCTGGTGTTGTCGGCGATTTCCTTGCCGTACTTGCCGGCGATGACGCTGCGGATGTGGGCGTGCATGTCCTCGGCCTGCTCGGCGGTAGCGGTCTTGCCGGTACCGATGGCCCATACGGGCTCATAGGCGATGATGAGCTTGGCGAAGTCCTCGGCGGAGAGGTGGAAGAGTGCGTCCTCGAGCTGAGCCTTGACTACGTCGTTGTAGCTACCGTCCTCGCGCTGGGCGAGCACCTCGCCGACGCAGAAGATGGGTGTAAGGCCGTTCTCAAGAGCCAGGGCCAGCTTGGCGCGGAGCACCTCGGCGTCCTCGCCGTAGTACTGACGACGCTCGCTGTGGCCGAGAATGACGTATTTGGCACCGGTGGAAGCCACCATGGCGGCGCTCACCTCGCCGGTGTATGCACCCTTGGCGTGGTCGGCGCAGTTCTCGGCGCCGAGGCCGAGCTTGCTGTCGATGACGGCGTTAACGCTTGCAAGATGTGTGAAAGGCACACAGATGATGACGTCGCACTTTGCGTCGGCACCCTTCAGGGCCTCGTTCACTTCTTTGGCCAGAGCCACACCTTCGGGCAGGGTTGTGTTCATTTTCCAGTTGCCCGCAACTATGTTCTTTCTCATTGTAATTGTTATGTTAGTTGGTTATGTATGTTTCGTTGCGCAAAGTTACTGCATTTTTCGGTAACGGACAAAAAATTGCATACGGGCGTCAGTCCGGCATGTCCACGCTGATGGTGCGCAGAGAGCCGTCGGCGCTGGAGGAGCCGACCATGACGTCGTAGCGGCCGGGGCGCACGCGCATCTCGCCCGCGGAGGCATCCCACACCTCGAAGGCGCTGCGCGGCATGTCGACCGCCACGGTGCGCGTCTCGCCGGGCTGAATCTCCGCGAGAGCATAGCCGCGCAGAGTCTTGTCCGGACCTTCCGGGTCGTCGGGACGGCGGATGTAGACCTGCACCACCTCCGTGCCGGCGCGGCTTCCGGTGTTGGTGACATCGACGGTGAGGCGGCCGTCGGCATACTTCGGCTCGCCGAAGCTGAACGTGGTGTAGCTGAGGCCGTAGCCGAAGGGATACAGCGGCGTGGTGCGCATGAAGCGATATGTACGTCCCTCCATGCTGTAATCATCGAAGGGCGGTAGCTGCGAGTCGTCGCGGTAGAAGGTCACGGGCAGCCGTCCCTGAGGATTGAAATTGCCGAAGAGCACATCGGCCAGCGCGTTGCCGCCCTCCTCGCCCGGATACCAGGCCTGCACGATGGCGTCGCATATGGCGGCTTCGGGCGTCAGGGCCACGGCGCCCCCGCTGCAATTGACGAAGACGATGCGCTTGCCGGCGTCGTGCAGGGCGCGCAGAAGCTCGCGCTGCACTGCGGGCAGCTCAATGGACGTGCGGTCGCCGTTGTCGAAGCCGGGCGCCGACACCGGTGCCTCCTCGCGCTCGAGTTCCGGCGAAATGCCGCCGACAAATATTATCGTGGAAGCATCAGCAGCGGCGCGGAGCACGTCGTCAATCTTCATGGTCCGGTCGCGCACTATGTCGAAACTGAGCAAGGCGTCCTCGTCGTACTGCGCATATTCCAGGACTATGTCGTAGCTGCGGCCGGTCTCTACCTTCAGCGGCAACTCCATGAGATGGCGCTCGGCGTTCCAGCCACGGCGCAGAGTGTCGCCGTTGACTATAAGGCGGAATTCGTCGTCGTTGCGCAGCGACAGCGTGAGAGTCTCGTCGCGGTCGGCGTCAAGCCGTCCCTCAAGACGCAGCGAGAAACGGTTGAGGTTTACTCCGGGAGCGAACACCGTGTTGCCGCCGGTGCTCTTGCTTATGGTAGCGGCGTACGTGTCCTCGGCCACCGGCTCGCCCTCAAGTTTCACATTATTATAGTAGCGCGCACGCATGCCTTTGAGGCCGTCAGCGGTGCGCAAGCGGTCGAACACGCTCTCGGCGGCCTGCATGGACACGAGGCCGCAGCCGCGGAGATAGGGCACGTCGGCACCGACCTTGGAGCGTATGCCCTCCAGGGCGGTGACCGTGTGGGAGGGCTGGCCGTAGTAGATGCCCCACTGCATGGTGGAGTCGGCGGCGTTCGGGCCCATCACCAACAGTCCGTCGGCGGCATCCTTGCGCAGAGGCAAGATGCCGTTGTTCTTCAGAAGCACCATCTGCTCGCGGGCCATCTGCAGGGCGAGGCGGCGGTGGGCGTCGCAAGCTATCACCGACATCGGAATCGAGCGCCAGCTCACGAGCGAATCGGGGTCGAAGTCGCCGACGGCAAAGCGCTCGGCCAGCAGACGGCGCACACTGCGGTCAAGGTCGGCCTCGGTGAGCTCGCCGCGCTTTATGGCCTCGGGTATGGCCCGGTAGGCGTTGCCGCACTCCACGTCGGTGCCGCTGCGCACGCCCAGTGCGGAAGCCGCAGCCATGTCGGAAGCAACACCGTGGCGCCCCGGCTCGAAGAAGTCGTATATGGCGCCGCAGTCGCTGACGACCACGCCGTCGAAGCCCCACTTGTCGCGGAGAATCTGTTGCAGCAGACGGTCGGAGCCACAGCAGGCCTGACCGTCGAGGCGCTGGTAGGCACACATCACCTGGCGCACGTCGGCATCCTGCACAAGGGAACGGAAGGCCGGGAGGTAGGTTTCCCACAGGTCGCGCGAGGGCAGACTGTCGATGTCCATGTTGTGGCGCGTACGCTCGGGACCGCTGTGCACGGCATAGTGCTTGGCGCAGGCCAGGGCCTTGCGGTAGCGGGCGCCGCTGCCGTTGCCCTGCAGACCGCTGACGACGCGGGCACCCATGCGTCCGTTCATGTAGGGATCCTCGCCGTATGTCTCCTGGCCGCGTCCCCAGCGCGGGTCGCGGAACACGTTGATGTTCGGGGTCCAGAACATGACGCCGCGGTAGTGGCCCGCACGGTTTTCGTGGCGCGCAAGGGTGTTCTTGGCGCGCCCTTCGTCGCTAACGGCCGTGAATACGCGCTCTATCAGGTCGTCGTCGAACGACGCGGCCATGCCGATGCACGAGGGGAAGACGGTGGCGATGCCGTTGCGGCCTATGCCGTGGAGCGCCTCGCTCCACCAGTCCATCGCAGGTATGCCCAGGCGCGGGATGGCCGGCGAGGAGTTCATCGTGAGCGACACTTTCTCGTCAAGCGTCAGCCGGCGGCAGAGGTCGTCGGCACGTTCGGCCGGGGTAAGTTCGGGATTCTGATACGGAAGCATCTCGGCGCGGACGGAGGCGGCACCAAGCATGGCGGTAAGTAATATGCAAGTTCTTATGTTCATGGTTCAGACGTTTTTTTCAGATAATCATTCGTCCGGGAGTACCCGGCGGAAGCGCACGCTACTTTTGTAGAGGGGAAAACGCAGGTCGAGGAGGGAGCCGTCGGTCATCATGGCCGAGCAGTCGGCGCCCATAGGCATCCCGAACGCGTCGAGCCACTCCAGGTCGTATTGTCCGACGAAACCGGTGGGCCGGAGACGTCCTTTCACGCGCAGGGGCGTCCACGCTGCGACATTCTCGACGGCGCCGCCCAAATATATAATCGTATAGCCACCGTTGCCGTCGGCCAAAGTGGCAAAGCGGTAATCGCCGCCGAGCGATAGGCGCAGGGGGTCGGTGTTACGGTCGTAATAGACCCATTCGCCCTCGCCCGCGTCGGTTTTCGAGGCAAGCCTGGCACGCAGCGCATCCACGTCGGCAAAGGGAGCCGATTCAGTGGCGGGACACCCGGCCACATCGAACAGGCAGCGCAACGTGTCGGCCGGAACAGAGGAGTAAAATCCGGCGCGAGTATTCGGTTCCAGACTTACGGCGAGTGCTACTTCGGGCTGAGCATAACCGGCTTCAAGAACGGCGGCTGCCGCATTCGGCTCGAGGCGCAGACGCAACGAATAGCCTCCCTCGCGTGGCGAGGCGCCCGGACAAAGGTCGCGTTTCTCCACCAGAGAGTCGCGGCCGGCACTGACCGCCAGCAGGCGCAGGCAGCCGCCGCTGCGTCCGAGAGCGTCGTCGTAGTACGCGTCGGCAAACTCTACTTCGGCGGCATCGTAGTTGAGGGAGTCGCGCAGATTCCATATTATGCCCCATCGGGCCGCGCCAGTGCCGTGTGGACGCAGGCGCCAGTGCATGGTAGCCGCAGCGACATCGCCAACGGGATGCAGGCGCGACGGCATCGGAGGTACGGCAGCCGTAGCGCAGAGCGTAGCCGCAATTGCAAGCATCCAGAAGCTAACTCCGCGCATTTTCAATAAGTTTCTGAATTTCACCGACAAAGGATGCAGGCTCCATATCGAACGGCAGCCACGTTATGTGCCAGCCGCGGCGTTCCATACCGCGGAACCACGTCATCTGTCTTTTGGCGAACTGATGTATGGCGGTCTCGAGAGAGCGTTCCATCTCGTCGCGGGTCAGGCGTCCAAGCACATACAGCGTCACATACTTATACTCAAGGCCGTAATAGATGAGGTTCTCGGCGTCGACGCCCTCGGCGAGCAGTCGCTCCACCTCGGCCGTCATGCCTGCGGCAAAACGCCGGTGCAGGCGTTCGGTGATGCGCCTGCGGCGTTCGTCACGCCCTATGTCTACGCCCACCACCACGGCATCGGTCCGCGGCGAGGGCAGCGCGAGGGCTGCGGCATCGGGGTGCGCCGCATAGTAGGTCTCTATCTCGATGGCCCGCACGGCACGCTGCGGGGTGTCCACGTCGGTGGTGTTGTGCAGGGTCTTCATCGAGGCAAGGATTTCGGTAAGCTCGGCGAGTGTACGGCCGGCAAGCGAAGCACGTAACGCCGGGTCGGCCGGCACTTCGGGAAGATGCAGGCCGCGGAGCACGCTCTCCACGTAGAGGCCGGTGCCACCGCACAGCAGCGGCATGCGGCCGTGCGAACGCACAAGCGCCTCGGCACGGTCGTAGTCGCGCAGATATTCGTAGAGGTTGTAGCGGTAGCCGGCCGGCACTATGTCGACGAGATGATATGGCACATCGCCGTATTCCTCAAGGTCCTTGCCCGTGCCGAGGTCCATGCCGCGGTACACCTGCCGCGAGTCGGCCCCTATGATCTCGGCGTTCAGCGCACGCGCGGCGGCCACCGCCAGGCGCGTCTTGCCGGATGCGGTGGGACCTGTGATGACGAGCAGCGGCGCCGGCGACGTCATCCGCGGTTAAAGATATTGAGGCATTTGCGCCAGAACCGACGCGCATGGAAGAACATGCGGTCTTCGTTCTCTATCGACACCTGCATCCATGCGGGGTCGTTGTAGTCGACGTCCCAGTCCTTGAAGTCGCGCAAACGGAATATGGGTTTGTAATGCTTCACGGGATAGAGACGGCGCCCCTCGCGGTCGTAGGTCTTCCAGGCCATCGTTATGGTGTAGATGCGCACTATCTCGTTGGCCATCATGGGTGCGAGGCGTCCGGAGTTGAGGAAGCGGTTCACCTCGTAGAGCGTGAACCAATTGCCGTTGCGACGGGCTTTCTCACTGTCCTCCTCGCTGACGAAAGCAGCATAATGAATGGTACGTTCGCCATCGGGAGCCACATTGTCGTAGAGGAAACGCATGGCGCTGCCGGCCGGTCCGCCCATAGCCTCGAAGCGCTCGGCGGCGCGGGCGTCGTCAGGTCTGTCGAAATTCACCTCGGCCTTGTAGGGCGTGTCGTAATCATCACCGTCGTTGTCGCGCAGAAGCATGCGGTCGCCGCTTGTGACGATGAAACGGAGCTGCGCGTCGCGGCTGACGCGCTGACGGGCTGCATCGGAGGTATCCATGGACATCGCTATCGAATAGTAGCGCGAGCCCAGATAAATAAGCGAGAGGAGGTAAATAGCCACCGGCACAAAATTGAACACAAAAACGTCGGGGCTGTTGAAATTGACATTGATATAGAAGAGGAAGAAGTAGGCCCACTGCACAGCTCCTGCGCCGAAGCATATCCAGAAGTACATGCGCAGCTGCTGTCCGGACTCCTCGTTGAAAAGGATGGAGGCAAGGCTGTCATTGTCATACTCGCCGTTCATCTGCAAGCACTTACGGCACACGCCGAGGCTGCGCCCCATGAACAGGGCATAAAGGCTGACAAGGGAGCCGACGGTCTGCACCACAAGGCATGTGATGTAAGGTATGACCGGATTGAAATGCGCGGAATTGAACCTGTCACCGAACAGTACTTTCACGTGACTGAGCAGGAGCAGCAGCATGATGAAAGCCGACCATATCAACGTGGCCTGAACGGTCCAGGCCATGCGGTGGCAGCGCTGCCTTCCGCCGACAGAGGGCATGCGGGTGACGGCGGAGACCACATAGGCCAGGGCAAGCAGCAATACGGGCATAATCGTCTTGCTTATCATAAAGCTGCACCCGAGAACAGCCGCCACGAATCCGGCCGTGAGGGCATACCCCCAGAAAAGGGTGCGAAGGGTGCCCGTTATTTTACTGTTGTCTTTCATTTCAGCTTACTGTTGAAGAACTCAAGCATGCGGGCGTAGACTACGGCCCTGGCGTTGCAGCCGTTTATGCTGTGGTTCATGTTGGGGAAGAGGTACATATCGCAGAGAATCCCCTCGTTTTGAAGGGCGGAGACATACTCCATCGTATTGGAAAGATGCACGTTGTCGTCGGCTGTGCCACTCATGAGCAGCAGCGGGCAGGCGAGGTTGCGGGCGCGCGTCATCGGGGCGGAGGCCTTGTACCCATCGGCGTTCTGCTGCGGGGTGAGCATATAGCGCTCGGCGTAGACAGTGTCGTAGTAGCGCCAGTCGGTCACGGGCGCCACAGCCACGGCGGCGGCATAGGGGGAGGCGTCGGCGGAGGCACACATCAGAGCCTCGTAGCCGCCGTAGCTCCAGCCGTATATGCCTATGCGCGAGGCGTCGACATAGGGGAGCGAGGCGGCATAGCGGGCGGCGGCCAGCTGGTCGATGGTCTCGTAATAGCCAAGGCGGCAGTACACGACGTCGGAGAACGCACGGCCGCGGCCGCCTGTGCCGCGTCCGTCGACGCAGACGATGACGTAGCCTTGCGTGGCGTAATACTGCTCCCAGTCGAGACTCCAGCGGTTGAGGACGCTCTGCGAGCCGGGGCCGCTGTACTGCGACATAATCACGGGATATTTGCGCCCGGGGGCCATGTCGGCCGGCTTCACAACATAACCGTTGAGGCGGTAGCCGTCAGGGCCGTCCATCGTGAAGAACTCGCGGCGCGGGGCCGAGGCGCAACGTGCGGCGTATGCGGCGTTGTCCTCTATGGTGCGCAGTTTCTTGCCGGTGGCGCTGACAAGGTCGTAGACAGGCACCTCGGTGGCGCTGCTGTGGCACATGACGGCCATGTCCATCGCGGGATTGAACTGTGCCGACGATGTGCCTGCGGGAGCCGACAGGGTGGAGACGCGTCCCTTGGCGTCGACCGAGCACACGGTGCGGTCGAGAGGCGTAGGCGCGGCTACTTGATAGAAGTGCGTGCCGCGGGCGTCGGCGCCGTAATAGTCCGTCACGTCGGCTTCGCCGGAGGTGATTTCCCGAAGCTGCTGGCCCGTGTAACTGTATTCGTAGAGCTGTGCGTAGCCGCTGCGGCTCGACATCACCACCATCGACTGACGGCCGAGGTGAAGTTTCTCGTAGGTCTCGGGGGCTATCCATGCCTTGCTCTGCTCGGTGTAGATGCTCTTCACTACAGTGCTTTTGGGATTGACTGCGAACACCTCGAAGCGGTTCTGATCGCGGTTGAGTGTAGCCACCACAAGGCGCTCGGGAGTGTCGCCGTAGCCTATGCGCGGAATATAATCAACAGAACCGGCGGCCAGGGCTATGTCCTTGATTTTGCGGGTCTCTATGTCGTAACTGTGGAGCGTCACGCGGCTGTTGACGGCGCCTGCCACGGGATACTTGTACTCGTAGGTTCCGGGGTAAAGGGCGTAGGATGTGCGGGGCTCGCAGCTGCCCTCGTAAAGCGGGAAGGAATACATGGGCACATCGCTCTCGTCGTAACGCAGATAACTGAGAGTGAGCGCGTCGGGAGCCCATGCCATCGAGCATGTGGTCGTGAACTCCTCCTCGTAGGTCCAGTCCGGCACACCGTTGATGACGGCGTTACGCCGACCATCCGCAGTCACAGCCACCTCCGAGTTGTAGTCGAGTTTCTTGATATATATATTATTCTCTGCCACAAACGCGACAGCGCGGCTATCGGGCGAAAAGACCGGACTCTGCGTAAAGGCATGTGCAGCACTCAAAGGACGCAGAAGGCGCGAGCGCACCTCGTAGACGTAATATCTGGCAGAGAATGAACGGCGGTAGATGGGACGAGCCTCATACCAGACCAGAATCTGCTCGCCGTTGGGGCTGACAGTGAATCCATCTATAGAAGCTATCGTGTTCTCACGGGTATGACCGGCATCGAACAGCACTTCGCCGTCCTTTCCGGTGCGCAGATCCACGCGCACAATGCTGCGGCCGTCGGCAGCGAGGCGCAGAGCCGTGCCATCCGGCAGATATGAATAGTTTTCAGCCGCGGCAGGCCGGTTGGCCGGAGCTACATACGCGGCCATCGCCGCCACATGCGGGTTCTGCTTCGCGCACAGAGTACCGGCGTGAAGCAATATAGCTAATGCGGAAATCGCTATAACTCTAAGGTTCATAGACTACTATGTACTACTTAATATTGCACATGCAACGGGGCTCCGCCTGCCGGCGTTCCCCTAATTTTCTGCAAATATATATATAATATATGAGAAAGCGGAAATTTAATCGGATTTTTTAATGCAAATGCGGATCCGCAAACGCTTATTCCAGCTCCATCATATCGAAAAACATAAGGCGTGTATGGTCATTCTGTATCTTTTCAGACAGCACTTTGAAATTGTTTTTCAGATAGAAGGCTATGGCAGAGAGGTAGGCATCAACAGTCAGATAGCGGAACGCTGAATAATTGGGATTCCCATTAAGCATATCTTTCAGAAGATTCATCAGGTCTGTACCTATATTTCGACCCTTGTATTTGGATGAGACGGCAAACCTGCCAATCTTGACTGCCGGGTAACTGCCGAACTGCTTACACTCCGGGAAGCCACCCTTGATTTTCTTCCATTGACTATTGGTTACATCCTGACGGCTGATTTTGTCGTTCAAAAGGCAGAAATATGCGACAATGCTTCCGCGATCCTCAAGGATATATGAAGTAGCAATACGTTTGTCGAGGAAACCTTTGGCATCCTCGACAAGAAAATTGTTCAAATCTTCGTCACCGCAATCAAATCCGTCAAGCACGGTTTCCGGCGTAAGTCTTACAAGTTTCATCTTTTACAAACAGATGGTAATGTATTCCTTTGCTTTCTTGACCGCCTCTTTGAGCTTTCTTGAATTTTCGGCGCGCTGTTCCTTGGTCAGACTCTCAACCTCCATTCTGAGTTTCTCAAAACGGATTGCGTCTTCGCCTGTCAGAACCGGGGTTTCCGCTATTGGTCGTGCCATAATCTTGTCTCCTGCTATTAAGTGGATTACAAAGTTACAACAAATCTCTGACACTTTTGGCTTATCTGGCGATTTTTATTCAAGATTGATTGCGTTCTCAAACAAATGCGGACGCCACCAGGATAGGAGCGCCCGCAATAACGTTGTTACTACTTACTTAGTCGTTGGTCTTTATCTCGGCGAAGCCCGATGTGTGGATGTTCTTGCTGCGGGCTGTGCCGGGTATCTCAATCTCGGAATTACCCGAAGCGGTAGCATCGACTTTACCTGCACCATTGAGGCGCACTTCAATATCGCTGTTGCCCGAGCTGTCGAGATTCACGACATCGGCCGTTACGGATTCGGCTTCGACACTGCTGTTGCCGGAGGTGTTGGCTCTGAAAGTCGTACATGCAGTCGCACCATCAAGTTCGACACTACTGTTGCCGGATGTGTTTATCTCGATTCTCTTGCACGACAGCGCCTGATGGAATTCGATGCCGCTGTTGCCGGAAGTGGATATTTCCAGCGAACCGTTGATGCCGCTGCTTGACAGCACATCCAGCCCGGCGTTGCCGTGAGTCTGGAAATCTTTCATGGCGGGTGCCGTCATCACCACCTCGACCTTATTGTCGCGCAGATGGGAGAAGCGTCCTTCATTAGCGGTATAAAGATATAGTGTGCCGCCTTTCACGTAGGCCTTCAGCGTGGCAAGCGCCTCGGAGTTGCCAGTAGCCTTGATGCTGACTTTGGCAGAAGGCGTATAGTCCACCTTCACATTGCCGCCCACAGAGATGCCGGAGAACGGCGCGTCCACCTTAATTACCCTGGCACTGTCCTTGGCCGCGCTGCAACCCAGGCATAACACTGCCATACAAAGAGATAAAAGAAGTTTTTTCATATCATTGAGCTTTTACCCATAAGACGTAGATTGAGGACGAAACGTTACATACCGGCCATCCATGTTAATATCTATTAACATTTGATAGTTATTCAGGATACCTACGCTATAAAATATCGGCGCAAATTGCATTATTGCGGAATAGTTTTTGTAATTTTGCGGCGATTATGCACTTGATGCGACGCACTATATTGGGTTTTACGGCCGCCGTTGCGGCGTTGCCGACGCTGACAGCATTCGCCACGCGGGTTGCCGACGACGCGCACACGCTGCGCATGGCCGACACGGCACAGGCTGTGGCGGCCGCCGTGGCCGATTCGCTGCCGGCAGACACTATGATGCCCGATACGGTGCCTCCGGACACAGCCATCAACGCCCTCGCCATAATAAAGGCCGACACCCTCACGCCGCGGCGCAGCCGCATAGTGCGCACGAGGGTAGACCTGGAAAACCCCGTACAGTTTTCGTCGAGCGACTCCATGGTGATAGTGCGCCGCGACTCGGCCTTCATGTACGGCAACGGCTCCGTGACCTACGGCGACATAAAGCTGGATGCCGCACAGATAGAGATGGACCTCGGCGACAATACAGTCTACGCCATAGGGCGCCCCGACAGCCTGGGCGAGCTTCAGGGTACGCCGGTGTTCAACGAAAGCGGAACGGACTACGAGGCCAAGACCATGCGCTACAACTTCAAGACATCGAAGGGCATAATCTCCAATGTAGTCACACAGCAGGGCGAGGGCTACCTCACGGGCGGCATAACGAAGAAAGACGCCGACGACAGCTACTACATCAAGAACGGCCGCTACACCACCTGCGACAACCACGACAATCCGCACTTCTACCTACAGATAACCAAAGGCAAGATGCGCGCAGGCAAGGACGTAATCACAGGTCCGGCCTACATGGTGCTGGCCGGACTGCCGCTGCCGATAGCGGTGCCTTTCGGCTACTTCCCCTTCAGCGACAAGTATGCCTCGGGCGTGATAGTGCCGACATTCGGCGACGACTACAACCGCGGCTTCTATATGCGCGACGGCGGCTATTACTTCGCCATCAGCGACAACATCGACCTCGCACTCACCGGCGAGCTCTACACCAAGGGGTCGTGGGGTCTTCAGGCCAGAAGCACCTATGCCAAACGATACAAGTACAGCGGAAGCTTCAACCTGTCGTACCTGCTCACCAAAAACGGAGAAAAGGGTTCGCCCGACTACAGCCTCCAGAAGAACTTCCAGATACTCTGGAGCCACTCGCAGGACTCCAAGGCCAACCCCAACATGAGCCTCTCGGCATCGGTCAACTTCACTACCAGCGGCTACACGCGCAACGACCTGAACAGCTACTACTCCAACGCCTTCACCGAGAGCACGAAAAGCTCGACCGTGAACATGACCTACCGCTTCCCGCAGTCGAAGTGGAGCCTATCTGCGACAATGAACGTGTCGCAGCGCACACAGGACAGCACGCTCACGGTAGGCTTCCCCAACCTCACCGTCACCATGAGCCAGACGCAGCCTTTCAAGCGCAAGCGCGCCGCCGGAGCCGAAAGGTGGTACGAGAAAATCAAGATGAGCTACAACGGACAGTTCCAGAACTCGCTCACAGCCAAGCAGAACGAATTCTTCAAGAAAAGCCTCATCAAGGACTGGCGCAACGGCATGAACCACCGCGTGCCCATATCGGCCACGTTCAACGTGCTCAACTACATCAACATCACGCCCAGCATCGACCTTCAGGACCGCATGTACACCCGCAAGGTACGCCGCCAGTGGGATCCCGTGGCCGGCATGGAGATATGCGACACCACATACAGCCTGTACAACGTATGGGACATGCGCGCCAGCGTCTCCGTCGACACCAAGCTCTACGGCTTCTACCAGCCGCTGGGCTTCCTGGGCAAGAAAATCAAGATGATACGCCACGTGTTCACGCCAAGTATCTCGTTCACGGCCGCGCCGGACTACGGCAGCAGTTTCTTCGGATACTACGGCCAATACGAGTATCAGGACCCCCGTAGCGGCGAGACACGCACGCGGCGCTACTCGCTGTTCCCGAACGCGCTGTTCGGAGTGCCGAGCGAGGGCAAGACGGGCTCTATAAGCTACAACCTCGCCAACAACCTGGAGATGAAGGTCAAGAGCGACAACGACTCCATAGGCGAGAGGAAAATCTCGCTCATAGAGAACCTGAACATATCGCAGAGCTACAACTTCGCGGCCGACTCGCTGCGCTGGAGCGACATAAACACGTCAATACTGCTGCGCCTCACCAAGGGCTTCAATCTCAACCTCAGCGCCACATGGGACGTCTACACATATGCGCTGAACGAGGCCGGGCAGCCGGTGCGCGTCAACAAGCTGCGTCTCTCGCAAGGCAAGGGCATAGGACGCCTGCGCAACACCGGCACATCGTTCAGCTACACCTTCAATAACGACACCTTCAAGCGCAAGAAGGACAAGAAGAAAGACGAGGGCGGCAACAGCAACGACGAGCGTGAGGATGACTTCGAGGGCAACAACAGCCGCAACCGCACCGGCCACAACCATGAGAACGAGGAGGTGGAAATGAGCAGCGACGGATATGCCAAATGGGAAGTGCCCTGGAGCCTGTCGGTAAACTACTCCATCAACTACAGCTACGGTGCGTTCAACAAAAAGAAGATGGAATACGACGGACGCATCACGCAGAACCTCAGCTTCTCGGGCAGCATACGCCCGACGCAGAACTGGAATTTCTCGTTCTCGGCGTCGTACAACTTCGACACCCACAAGCTCGCCTACATGAACTGCAACATCTCGCGCGACTTACACTGTTTCCAGATGTCGGCCAGTTTCGTGCCGGTGGGTCCCTACAAGAGCTACAACTTCCACATCGCCGTCAAGAGCGCACTGCTGAGCGACCTCAAGTACGACAAGCGCTCCTCGACGCGCAACGGCATCACGTGGTACTAAGAGGCTGTTTTTAACGGCCTCTGATTATCTTCCGGCGTACATGTCCTCGTAGTAGCGCTCGTAGTCGCCGGAGGTGATGTTGTCCATCCACTCCTGGTTGTCGAGATACCAGCGCACGGTTTTTTCAATTCCCTCCTCAAATTGCAGCGAAGGCTCCCAGCCCAGCTCGGCCTGAAGCTTGCGCGAGTCTATGGCATAGCGCATATCGTGGCCGGGGCGGTCGGTCACAAAGGTTATCAGCCTGTCGCTGTAGCCCTCGGGATTGCCCAGAAGTCGGTCGACGGTGCGTATTATCACCTTGATTATGTCGATGTTCTTCCACTCGTTGAAGCCGCCGATGTTGTAAGTCTCGGCCACCTTTCCGCAATGGAAGATGAGGTCGATGGCACGCGCGTGATCCTCGACGTAGAGCCAGTCTCGCACATTCTCGCCCCGGCCGTACACCGGCAGCGGGCGTCCGTGGCGGATATTGTTGATGAACAGAGGAATCAGCTTCTCGGGGAACTGATAGGGACCGTAATTGTTGGAGCAGTTGGTGACAACGACCGGCATGCCGTAGGTGTCATGGTAGGAACGGACGAAGTGGTCGCTCGCCGCCTTGGACGCGGAGTACGGGCTGTGGGGATTGTAGGCGGTAGATTCCAGAAAGAAATCCTCGCCGTAGGCATGATGATGGCATGCGGATGATGCGGCCGTCGTGAACGGCGACTCGAGGCCCTCGGGACGGCTCAGCTCAAGCGCGCCATACACCTCGTCGGTGGATATGTGGTAGAACAGCTTGCCTTCATAGCCTTCGGGACGGCTCTCCCAATAAACTTTCGCGGCCTGAAGCAGCGCGAGCGTACCCATCACATTGGTGCGCGCGAAAGCAAAAGGCTCCTTGATGGAACGGTCGACGTGGCTCTCGGCGGCAAGGTGTATGATGCCGTCCACTTTGTGTTCCTTCATCAGCGCAAGCATACGGTCATAGTCACATATGTCGGCGCGCACGAAGGTATAGTTTGGACGGTTCTCTATGTCCTTGAGATTGGCGAGGTTGCCGGCATACGTCAGTTTATCGACGTTGATTATGTGGTAATCAGGATATTTGTTGACAAACAGGCGCACCACGTGCGAGCCTATGAATCCGGCACCGCCGGTGATTATAATATTGCGCTTCATTGCTGATAGAGGTCAGTGTTGTAATCGAAAGGTGAATCGAATTCGGCAAACGACGGATGGCGGGTATCCTTGGCTGAAAGAATGGCCGCGGCAGCGTCGACGCGCCAGTCGATGCCCAGCGAGGCGTCGGCTATCGAGATGCCGCCCTCGGCCTCGGGATGATAGTAGTTGTCGCACTTGTAGGCAAACACGGCAGTGTCGCTCAGCACGGCGAAACCGTGGGCGAAGCCGCGCGGGATGAACAGCCGGCGGTGAGTGTCGGCGCTCAGTTCCACGGCCACATGGCGCCCGTAGGTGGGCGAGCCGCGGCGGATGTCCACAGCAACGTCGAGCACGCGTCCCAGCACACACCCCACGAGTTTAGACTGCGCGTAGGGCGGCCGCTGGAAGTGGAGCCCGCGTATGACACCGCGCGTCGACATCGACTCGTTGTCCTGCACGAAACGCACGGGACGAACGGCCGCGTCGAAGTCGCGCTGCGACCAGCTCTCGAAGAAATAGCCGCGCTCGTCGTGAAAAACGCGCGGCTCTATGATGACGACGCCCTCGATGGCGGTAGGTATCACGTTCATAGCTGTTCAGGGGCTGATAGGGGGAAACGGTCCATATCGTCGACCACTTTCATGAGATACTGTCCGTACTGGTTTCGGAGCATGGGGCGCGCAATCTCAATCATGCGCTCGCGCGAAATCCATCCGTTGCGATAGGCTATGCCCTCGAGGCAGGCAATCTTCAGTCCCTGCCGTTTTTCGAGCACCTCCACGTAGATGGATGCCTCGGCCAGCGAATCGTGCGTACCCGTGTCGAGCCATGCGAAGCCGCGCGGCAGAGGACGCACGAGCAGCGCGCCGTCGCTGAGAAAGCGTTGGTTGACCGAAGTAATCTCAAGCTCGCCGCGTGCCGAAGGACGTATGCCGGCAGCCACGTCCACTACCCTGTTGGGATAGAAATAGAGTCCGGTCACGGCGTAGTTGGATTTGGGATGCTCCGGCTTCTCCTCAATGGAAAGGCAGCGCCCGTCGGCATCAAACTCCGCCACGCCGTAGCGCTCCGGATCGTTGACACGATAGCCGAACACAGTCGCAGTACCCTGCTCCGCCGCAGCAACGGCATCGCGAAGCATGGAGGAGAAACCGGCGCCGTGGAATATGTTGTCGCCCAGCACGAGACATACGCTATCCTCGCCGATAAAGTCGCGCCCTATCAGAAACGCCTGGGCAAGCCCGTCGGGCGACGGCTGCTCGGCATAGCTGAAACGCACGCCGAAATCCGAGCCGTCGCCCAGCAGACGCCGGAACGACGGCAGGTCGGCAGGCGTGGAGATGATAAGTATATCGCGTATCCCGGCAAGCATGAGAGTGGAGACAGGATAATACACCATCGGCTTGTCGTAGATAGGCAGCAGTTGTTTGCTGACCCCCTTGGTTATGGGGTAAAGACGCGTGCCGGAACCTCCGGCGAGAACGATTCCTTTCATAATCGATTGCCAAATTACCGGTATAAAATTACGAATAAAGTTTGACACTTGCGTCCCCCGGCGCCATAAATTTACAATTGCCGGCAGTTATATAATAAAAATGGGGGTGTATCAAAATTCTGACGCGTCCTCTTTTCGCACCCGTTCATAATTCGCT
>ENA-UOJO01001696-UOJO01001696.1-human-gut-metagenome-genome-assembly--contig:-P57-NODE-1696-length-26552-cov-5.382647_pt1 | contig 26552 bp, 22 predicted proteins | sample MGYA00242351_ERZ723898 | MGnify/ENA metagenome assembly ERZ723898 | reverse complement strand
TGTATCGTGTTTTCCTTGATGCATATGAGCCTGAAAAATCCTTTTTTACACAGTGGGTACTTCGGGATGCCTACATCAAATGGACAGGAGAGGGACTTTCGAGAGATCTTCGAACCATCTCGCTGGATGAAGGCTCCTATATACTTTTAGATCTTGGAGAAGATTACAGTGGTGCCATATGGTCGCAGGACCATCTTGAATTACAGTGGGAACACGTCGATGTACAGCTTCCGTAAATGCATATATATGATCCCTGTGGTGAGAGTGCCACAGGGATTTTGTAGATGAAGCGGGAAATGGGTTGGAGAGATGGTGCTTATACACCGATACTGAGTTGGGTTAGAGCAAGTAAATTTTGAAATTAAAAATCTTGAAATTATTCTAAAAAAATTCAATTCTGACATTCAAAAAAGTTATTCTGAGTATCCCCAGGAAATAAAAAAATACATCATCCCAATTGATGTATCAGATGAAGACTACATCAGAGAATGGCTGTCAATACCTTATGACAGAAAAATTATTCCGGAAGATGTGCCGGTATATCTTACAGATAAAGGAGAACGCGTGAGATCAAAATCTGAACTGAATATTGCAAATACCCTGTATAAAATGGGAATATCTTATAAATATGAGTGTCCATTTGTACTGATGAATGGGAGAACTGTGCATCCGGATTTTACAATTCTGGATATTGTCAATCGTCGCGAAATATATTGGGAGCATCGAGGAATGATGGATGACAGAATGTATCTGAAGCAGTCAGTCCAGAGAATAAAAGAGTATAGAAAATCAGGGATTTATGTTGGAGACAACCTGCTGATTACAGAAGAAACATCTGCATTTCCGCTGGGAACAGATGAAATAGAGGACATTGCAAGACACTTTTTCAAACAACGTGAAACGGAATAAAATGGGGAAAATGATTCCAAATGGTGAGAGCATATTTAAAGAATGGAAAAGTGGAAATATCATGTTTACTAATAGGTATCACCGTACTAAAGTAATGAAAAATAAAAATTTCCGTGTCTACTAACAGGTTGTACCTCAACCAAGGGCAGCGAGACTGAGAAAAAAGAGAAAATTTGATGTCCGAGAGTTCTTTCTGCATCTGATTTAGTCTCTTGCGGCATCGGAGAATAGAAGATTTCTCCTGTTCCGATGCGTATTTATACGGATTCAGCGACTTCAGGCATCGGAGAATAAAAGATTTCTCCTGTTCCGATGCGTATTTACACGGATTCAGCGACTTCAGGCATCGGAAGATAAGAGCGTCCTCCTGTTCCGATGCACATTTATACGGATTCAGCGACTTCCGACATCGGAACGCAAAAATGCCCTTCCGTCCGATGTAATTTTCCGTTCTAACAAAAAATAGGAATTTCTGAGACAAGAGTGCCACAGGAGTTTTTTGTATATATGAGAATATGGAAATATTAATTGGATAGATTTAACAAATTATTTGTAAGAATATTGTGCAATATGTCGTGATAGACACAAATAACAAAAAAATATATAATAAAATCGAGATTTTTATAACAAGAAGGAGGTAAACACGTATGAAGAGAAAACGCCTTGCGTTGCTGCTGGCAATTGCTATGACTGTCACGAGTCTGGACAGTACGGCACTGGTTGCGAGCGGTGCAGATTTTTCCTCGGAACCGACGGTGTCAGAGGAGATTAGTGAGGAGAATGCGGAAAGTGTTCAGGCAGAAGCAGAAGATGAAGAGAATGTAGAAATCTCTGACGGAGATAGCACAGATACAGCGTTTTCTGTACAGGAGGACGAGACACAGGGAACCTCGGATGAGCTGGAAGTGACAGATGAAGAAGACACTTCCGGAGATACTGTTTTTGGCGATGGAAGTGAAGCAGATTCAGCAGGAACAGATTCAGAGACTGAGAGTGATTCAATCGTGCCATCAGAGGAGTTGATTGAAGAGATTCCTGGTGATGGAAGCTATGGTAAGACTTTTGATGAAGATAACAGTGAATTCTGGTTTAAGTTCACACCGGAGGAATTAGGTACTTACATAATTTCATCAGTAAGCAGCGGGCTTGATCCTAAAGTATATTTATTTGATAACAGAGAAATAACATCGAAGAATGATTATATAGCTGAGAACGATGACGGACATGTTAATCCGGATAATGAATCAGATTTCTATTTATCATACAATCTGACAGCCGGCAATACTTATTATTTCTGTGTAGAAGAATGTAATAACAATTCAGGGGCTATACAGATTGACTTCAAAAAGCAGCCATCAATAGCAGCTATTTCTGTGACATCAACAAAGGACACAGTTGTGGCAGGATTTGACAGCTTTTCCTCAATCTACGAAAACTGTGAAATTCAGATAAGCTATACAGATGGTACGGAGAAATTTTATAATTATTCGGATGGATGGTATGGGGGAACGCTTACAGATTCTTATGGAAATAATATTTCTCCTGTATGGAAAAAAGACGATAATAAGGTAAGCTTTGAGGAAAATAAAGACTCCCAGTATTTTGCAGAAGGTGACTATACACTTCAGTTTGAAACAGGAAGTGAAGAAGATGGGACACTGACTTCCAGTGATCCGGTTGCAATACATGCCGTGGCACCGGAAGAAAGTGAAAGGTATTGTGGAGAGATTACAGAGGGCATGAATGAAGAGCTGAATCAGAATACATCTGAGGATATCTTTAAATTTGTTCCTGCAAGCTCTGGAAAGTGGTCTTTTATTTTTGAAGATTCTGATTACAGAGGCATTGATGTCAGAAAAAGAAATGAAGATGGAAGCTATACTTTTGTAGAAACCTCCGGTACAGCATGTGAACTGGAAGAAGGAACAACGTATTATCTGGTGTTTTATGTGCAGCTATATGATCAGCTTAAGGTTATGAAGCAGGAAACCATAGCTTCCGTTGCAGTGGACCTTACAGATGTAAAAACATCATTTTATACTTCGTTGGATTCTTTTTATCTTAGTGGAGCAAAAATTACAGTTACATATGAAGATGGAGAGTCTGAAAGTCTGACATTTATTAATCAGACAAAACTTTACGACTCAAGAGGAAATCTGTATAGTTATATATGTTATAATGCAGATGAATCAGACACGTCGAAATATGGAATTGGTAGCAACTTTGAGTATGCCGGTACTTATAAGGCACATTTTACGCAGAATGGTCAGGTACTCGATGGAGAATATGAGATTACTGCAACTGATCCGGAGCCATCTGCTTTTCAGGAGCTGTCTGAAGGTTTGAATAAAGATATCAGCAGTCCGAAAGACACACGTGCATGGTATAAATTTACACCGGATACTACAGGCGCATACAAGTTTTATCCGACCAATTCTGTATGGGTGCGTCGAATCACGAAAGACGGATTAGAGTATGTGGATTATTCTGCAGAGAACAATGAAGCTGAAGGAGAGTATTATGTTTATAAGCTTTCCGCAGGAAACACATATTATGTAGGGTTTGAAGGAAATGTGTACAGGTCGTCTGATGAGACATACCGCAATACCGTAGACCTTACAATCAGTAATGTATCTGTTGTTGGAATTAACTACACAGAAACGGAAGTTACAGGACGTATGGGCGTTGATCAGCTCACTGGAAACAGCTTTATGCCGGCAGGTGAACTGAAGATTCAGTATGCAGATGGCAGTGAGGACAGCATCAAACCGTATCTGGGATTTGAAAGTCGAGATGACTATGAAAATAGCATCCGGACACAGATTCTGGATGCATCCGGAAATGCATTTACTTTTGATGGTGACGACAGTGAAATCCCGGAAGGAACTTATACGGTTGAATTCACATGTGTAAAAGGTGGCAGCGATTCGGATGAGGAAAATGAATCTGTAATAAAAAGTAATCCTGTGACATTGACAGTCAGAAAGCCATCCTCAGAAGACTTCCGGAAATTACAGATTGGTAAAAATATGGATCTTCAGGTCGGAACTTATGATGACGATGAGGGCACAGGAAAAGACGTAGTCTGGTATTCCTTTGACGTTGCAGAGGCAGGCTGTTACCAAATAGAACTGAAGTATAAAGATGGAAATCTTTTTGAAGAACGGACAGTAGTAGACTGGAAGAAGTTTGAAGACGGAGAGCTTACGGATGCTAAGGTAGATAAAGAAAGCCATGACAGCTATAATCTGGAGGCGGGAAGCTATCTGCTCGGAATCTATGCAAAATACATAGAAGATCCTGAAATCGTGGATGCTGAAATCTCCAAAATCGCCACAGTATCAAAGGTAGAACTTCTTTCATGGAAACCGGAGAATCTGGTGTTTGTAAAAAATGTTGAGCAGCCATATCTGCAATATGTGCGGGCAAAGGTAACCTATGATAACGGTGAAGAACGTGAGTTTTCGCTGGATGATGATTACAGGAATCGACAGGATGAAGCTGGCAGATCTCTGGATTGTGGGCTTTATTTTAAAGATGAAAATGGTGAGTATCAGCAAGTAGAAACGTATGATGCAACAGAAGGGGAATATTGTTTCCGTATTTCCTTTGGTAATAAATTTGCAGATGAAGTGATCCCGGTAACAGTAAAATCCATGAAGGATAGTGTGGATACGGAAATCGACGCAGATGCGACAGATGCAGAGCTTACGAATAAAGACAGTCTTCTTCTGAAATATACGGCAAAAGAGACAGGACGATATGAATTTGCATTTAATGTTCCTATAGATAATGCCAGAATTTATGATGAGGAGGGCAACACTTTAGAGAGCAAGAGTACTTCTCTGGATACTTACAGCTATTATGCAAACCTGCAGAAGGATGAAACCTATTATTTGTATGTAGATGCAGATGATTATTGTGAAAAACTGAAGGTTTCAGTATCTATGATGACGAGACCGGCAGGAGTGAAGGCAAAAGTACTCAAAAATAGCTATGTTGCAGGTATTGACAGGGTCGATGAGAGCGATATCGAGGCAGAAGTTTCTTATGGTGACGGAAACACAAAAAGAGTCAGAGGCTATAGAGGCTATAGTACTGTAAATGGTTATAACATTAACTACAAGATTAATAATAGTGAGAATGCCAGAGCATATATAGGAGATACTCTGGAAGCCGGAACATGGACCGTGACTCCGTATTTCAGCGTCAGTGTCGGATCGGGAAGTGCGGTCGAAGCAGAGGAAATGAAAGATATTCCGGTAGAATCTACGAGCATTAAATCAGATTTCCTTGATGAGGATGCACTTACTGCATTGAACGCAGATGAATGGATCACACTGCCGAATACTGCCGGAAATAAGAAATACTACTCCTTTACACCAGATAAAACTGGTACTTATAATTATGAACAGCAGTCCGGAGATATATTAAGACCTGTTACTTTCTATAAGAAGGGAGCTAAACAGTACGAAAGTCTTGGCGAGGGACCTGTAAAGCTTGAAGCAGAAAAGACCTATCTGTTATGCGTGGTAACCTATAGGGAAACGACCATAAAAATCAGCCGAAGTACTTCCTCAGGCACGACAGACCCAGAGAAAGCAAACACGATCAATGAGATCACACTTTCTGCCGGAATGAAAGAACTTGTTGCAATAGGTACAGAAAAGGTAAATGCAAATGGAGATTATATTATCAGTGGTACATTTACACCGGAAGAAGATGGGTATTACCGTATAAAAACCACAAAGTGGAGAAATTATGTTGACACATGTGTAACATTATTTGACAGTGACGGAAATGAGATAGACAATGATGATGATGGCGGCGAGGATAATAACTTTTTGCTGCTGTCAAAATTGGAAGCAGGTCAGACCTACACATATGAAATCCGTACGTACAATTCAGGGGAGAGCACAATCCCGTTCTACCTGCATTTTGATAAGGTTACTATGTATGCTGTCAGTGACATGCAGCTTGTACTCAGAGAAAATGTGAAGGCGGAAAATGTTTCTGTATTAACTTCACTGGAAGCGGCTTATCAGCTCAAGGTTACCTATAAAAAAGATGATACATCTGATGAAACGGCAGATGAACAGAAAGAAGCAGTATATGAGATTCGTGGAGATGGAGGCTATCTCAAGGATGAGTATGGAAATACAATCAGATTTTCTCATCCTGTAAAGAGCACGGTAGATGATGATTTTGAATATACCTTAAAGGTAGAGGCCGCCGGAAACACATACAATCTGAAAGTACCGGTAAAGGGACTGAAGTCATTTACAGAAATGCAGGAAGGCACTGAATATACAATTCCGACAGGAAGTGCGACATATTGTTTTACACCTTCGGAGGATGGTGAATATATTTGCTCCTATGAAGCTGCCATTCCGGATGAGGTAGGCATTATGGTCATCCGCCCAAAATATTATGACGGAGAATATCATTCTGAAGACCTTGGCGAATATGAAGAAGGTGGAAATGCTGTTTCCCTGCATTTAGAAAAAGGCAAAACATATGCAGTTGTTGCAAATGGATGGCAGAATGACAGTGAAAACGATAAATTCTGTATCAAAAAGGCTGCAAAGGAACTGAATGGCCTGAAACTGGTTTCTGCACCGGATAAGACAACCTGTATGCCATTTGAAACAGAAATTGTTTCGCTGAAAGGATTAAAAGTAACTGCATCTTACAAAGACGGAACAACAGAAGAAATTGCGTATGGTCAGAAGGATTCTTCGGGAAGAAGCATTAAGCTCAACCATATAAACTGGCTCGATGGTAAAACATGCCGCGTTTTTGTAAGCTTTGGAAGATATGTAACAAGCTTTGACCTGACTCCTGCTTCATGGGATGATCTGGAAAGTCTTGCGACAGCAGAGAAAAAGACTCTGACAGACCTTGTCAGTGGAGATTTCGTGATGCTGAAATATGTTCCGGAGTCAACAGGACTTTATACATTTAATGTAATTGGCGGATTTGTTTACGGCGCAATTCTGTCAGAAGACAGCGAAAATGTACGGACATCATACAGTAGCTGCTACCTGGAGGAAGGTGTAACTTATTATATCCGAATCAAGGCAGAAGCATCCGAGGTTCAGATTTCTGTAAATTCAGGTAACTGTGTGTGGGAAATTGTTGAACGCACAGAAGCAACCTGTGAAAAAGCCGGAAAACTCGTAGAAAAATGTAAAACACATGAAGACGAGGAAGAAAGAGTAACTGAGCTCCCGGCACTCGGACATGAGTGGAGCGACTGGACAGTTACAAAAGAAGCAACCTGCGGAGAAGATGGAGAGCAGGAACGTCATTGCACAAGAGCTGGCTGTGAAAAATCAGAGACAGAAGAAATCCCGGCAACCGGTCAGCACAGCTACGAATGGATAACAGACAAAGAAGCAACATGTGGAGCCACAGGAAGCAAGCATCAGGAATGTACAGTCTGCAATGCAACCGGAGAAACAGAAGAAATACCGGCAACCGGAAGACACAGCTATGAATGGGTAACAGACAAGGCAGCAACGTGTGGAGCCATAGGAAGCAAGCATCAGGAATGTACAGTCTGCAATGCAACCGGAGAAACAGAAGAAATACCGGCAACCGGAGAGCACAGCTATGAATGGGTGACAGATACCGAAGCAACCTGCACAGAAGCAGGAAGCAGACATCAGCAGTGTAGTGTGTGCGGTGCAGAAGGAATAACAGAGACAATTCCAGCCCTCAACCACAGCTTTGGTGACTGGACAGTTACAAAAGAAGCAACGTGTGGAGCAAACGGTGAAGAAGAAAGAACCTGTAGCCGATGCAATACAAAAGAAGCAAGAAGAATTGATGCAACCGGAGAGCACAGCTTTGAATGGGTGACAGATACTGCTGCAACTTGTACAGAGACAGGAAGCAGACATCAGCAGTGTAGTGTGTGCGGTGCAGAAGGAACAACAGAGACGATTCCAGCCCTTAAACACAGCTTTGGCGACTGGAAAGTTACAAAAGAAGCGACCTGTACAGAGGAAGGAAAACAGGAGCGTACCTGTACAAGAGAAGGCTGTGAAGTTAAAGAAGAAGACACAATTGCAAAACTTGCCCACACTTATGCATGGGTAACAGACAAAGAGGCAACCTGTGGAGCCGCAGGAAGCAAGCATCAGGAATGTACAGTCTGCAAAGAAACTGGAAAAACAGAAACAATTCCGGCAACCGGAAAACACAGCTTTGGTGGCTGGAAGGTTACAAAGGCGGCAACAGTCGCAACAGAGGGAGTGAAGGAACGTACCTGTGAGGTATGCGGTGCAAAAGAAACAGCATCGATCGCAAGAGTGAAAGGTCCTGTTACCCTGAATGTTCCGGTAAACAAAACACTTCCGATGAAGATGAAACAGACATTCCAGGCAAAAGCATCCGGACTTGCAAAGGGTGATAAAGTAGTTTCCTGGACAAGCAGCAACAAGGCAGTTGCAACGGTATCCGGAAGCGGTAAGATTACAGCTCAGAAGAAAGCCGGATCTGCACAGATCACAGTGAAGCTTGCGAGCGGTACGACTGCTAAATTTACAGTAAAAGTACAGAAAACAGATGTTGCAACAACTTCAATCACTGTGGTAAATAAGTCAACTGGAAAGAAAGTATCAAAAACTGTCAGCCTGAAAGCGAAGAAAAAGCTGACGCTTGCAGCAACAGTTGCACCGGTAACAAGTAAACAGAAGGTAACCTATTCCTCTTCCAATAAAAAGATCGCAACAGTCAACTCCAAGGGTGTTATTACAGCGAAGAAGAAGGGTACTGTAACAATTACGGTGAAATCAGGTAAGAAGACCGTAAAGATTAAAGTAAAAGTAAAGTAACCAGATAATGAAAAATAAAACAAAAAAGATCTCATGGGATCTGCTTCCTCTGCTCATGGCAACAGCGGCTCTGCCGCTGGCTGCCATGGGCAGAAAAGTTTCTGTCTCACTCGGAAAATATTCATGGTTTGCAGACGGAAATTATCAATATGATTTTTTTATGTATGCCAAAAGTATTGTATTTTTGATACTGGTAGCCTGGATGCTGATCGTACTTATTGACAGGGGGCTGATCCGCGGCATAAAACTGAAACACTGGAAATTATTTATACCGCTTTATATATATGGACTCATGGTCCTGATCTCCACGGTATTTTCTGCGGACAGGGAGCTTTCCCTGAAAGGCATGTGGCAGCAGTATGAATCCGTATGGATACTTCTGGGATATCTGATCACCGCGTTTTACTGTGTACAGGTAGTGCAGTCTTTGCAGGATATCCATATACTTTGTATTTCTGTGGCTGTCGGAGCAGCGGTACAGGGAATCCTCGGTATCAGCCAGTTTATCGGCAGGGATCTGTTTGCTTCTGAAATCGGAAGAAATTTTCTCGCACTGGGAATGGATTCCTCAACCTTCAGGACGATCAGATTTGTATATGAGGGAAACAGCAGATCATCGGTATATATGGCATCCTACACACCAAACTATGCGGGCATGTATCTGGTAATGGTTCTTCCGGTACTTTTTGTTCTTGCTTTGCAGGCAAAAAAAATCGGATACAAAATTTTGTGGACATGCCTGATCGGTATATTACTTGTCTGCTTATATGGAACCGGATCAAAAGCAGGATTCCTTGTGTGCGGATTTCTGGCAGTTCTTGTTATCATCCTGATGGCACAGAAGCATCATACAAAAAAGAAATGGATATATGTCGGTATATGTATTCTGGCAGCAGCGGGAATCACGGCAGGATATGATCAGTTCAGTGGTCATGCACTGTCAGATGCATTGCAGCAGATTGTACAGAAGGAGACATACGATCTCGAGGAAATAAAAGCAGAATCAGATGGTGTGTGTCTGAAGTACAGGGGAAATTTTCTGAAGCTGATTCCGGAAGAAAATGAAATGGGTCAGACACTGACAGCCCAGATAAATAAAAAAGAAAAGCAGACGGCTTTCTGGGATGGAGAAAGCCAGAGCTTTATCTTTAATGACAAAAGCTTTGGCAGTCTGAAATTTGACACATACAGGGAAAAAGGTACACAGTATCTGATAATCTATGATGGCGATATGACATGGAATTTCTACAAAGAAGATGGCGCAGCCAGATATGTCTTTGTGAATCAGTATGGCAAACTGGATGAAATCCAAAATGCAGCTGCAGTATTTAAGGGACATGAACGTAGTCTGTCGGGACGCGGCTACATATGGGGCAGAACAATTCCCCTCCTTAAGAAATTTTTACTGTGGGGAAGCGGACCGGACACCTTTACGGTGAAGTTTCCACAGACCGATTATGTGATGAAAGTAAATACAGGTCTTAACATGTATCAGCAGCTTCCGACAAAGGCACACAGCATGTATCTGCAAAGTGCACTGCAGACAGGAATCCTTTCCGGGATATGTCTGTTGATGTTCTTCCTGCACTATATCAGAATTGCAGTCAGAAATGCAAAAACAGAAAAAAACAGAGAAAAAGCCATGTTCAGGACAGGGATTCTTTTAAGCGTTATAGGATTTCTGCTTATGGGCCTGGCAAATGATTCAAATTTAGCAGTTTCTCCGTTGTTCTGGTGTATTCTGGGAATGGGAATCGCAATGGAAACAGAAACCTTCCACAGTTAATGTGGGAGGTTTTTTTGTGGAAAGGAAAATTCCGGCAGAAGCTTTTGACGGCTGTACTAAATCCGAAACCATTACATATATTATGTGTAAGAGAGGGTGAGGACGATCAGGGCGGAACAGGTAAAGGATCTTTTTGCAGGAAATATCAGGAAGCTTCTTCTGGAAGCACCGCGGGATTATGAGCGGATCTACGAGATACGCCTTCGGGTGGGACGACCGGTATTTCTCTGCTATGATGGCGGCGAAAAATTTCTCCGGACAAAGGATGTCCCCTATCTGGTGACCAGACAGGACCTTAAGGAAACACTGGAGTATATCAGCGGATATTCTCTGTATGCGTGTGAAGATGAACTGCGTCAGGGTTATATCAGTGTACAGGGTGGACACCGTGTGGGCGTGACCGGCAAAGTCATTCTTGATCGGGGAAATATTCGCAGCATCAAATATATTTCCTGTATCAATGTCCGGCTTGCGCACCAGATTCTCGGGTGTGCAGATGCGGTGATGCCTTTTATCCGAAAAAAAGAAAAAATCTGTCATACACTTCTGATCTCACCGCCGGGCTGTGGCAAGACAACGCTTCTTCGGGATATGGTGCGCCAGATCAGTAACGGGAATGAGAAGTTTCCGGGAATGACGGTCGGACTGGTCGATGAGAGAGGAGAACTGGCAGGATGCTATCAGGGAGTTCCGCAGAACGATGTGGGTATGCGTACCGATGTGCTGGACGGATGTCCGAAAGCGGAAGGAATGCAGCTTCTGATCCGTTCAATGTCACCGGCAGTCGTGGCGGTGGACGAGCTTGGCAAAGAGGAGGATTTCCGGGCAGTGGAGTCCGTGATTCACTGTGGCTGCACACTTCTTGCGACGGCGCATGGAAATTCACTCGAGGATATCATGGAGCAGCCTTTTTTCCAGAAACTGAAAAATATGCAGATTTTTGAACGATACATCATACTTGGCAGGCAGAACCGAAACGGAAGGATCGTACAGATTCTGGACGGGAAGGGGAAACCATGCTGAGGGCCATCGGGGCATTCCTGGTATTTATTGCATCTGCCGGAATGGGCTGTCAGGAGAGTCGGAAACTGTCCGAACATATACAGGCACTGGAGGGATTTTTGCAGGTGATCATCTGCCTGAAAGGTGAGATCCGATATGGGGGAAGTTCCCTTCCGGATGCGTTTCGCGAAACCGCAATGCACTGCTCGGAGGGATATGCCGTTTTTCTGAAAGCAGTATCTGAAAAAATGGAAAACCGACAGGAAGAAGATCCGGGAAGGATTGTACGCCAATGTGCAATGGAATATCTCAGAGAAAATGCGTTGTCAGCAGAAGAAAAGAAACGGATAGCTCAGCTTGGAGAGCGGCTGGGTTATCTTGACCGGGAGATGCAGCTTCGGCAGCTTTCACTCTATGAAAGTGAATTCGAACGGATGATACAGAAGGCGAAGGAAACTGCTCCGGCAAAGAAAAAACTGTATCACAGTCTGGGAGTTTTCGGCGGTGCAATGCTTGCGATTCTGTTTTGGTAGGAGGATGAAATCCGGCGGAAGGGGGCGTGGAATGGAAGTCACGATCATATTTAAAATAGCGGCGGTCGGCATTCTGGTTTCCATTCTGTCGCAGGTGCTGAAACACAGCGGGAGGGACGAGCAGGCATTTATGGTCAGTCTTGCAGGACTTCTCATCGTTCTTTTCTGGATCGTTCCCTATATTTATGAACTGTTTCAGAGTATTCAGAAACTGTTTGTGATCTGAGAAAGGAGGCAGTATGGATATCATCCGGGTTTCGATGCTTGGTATGTGTGGTGTGATCATGGGATTTTTCCTGAAAGGAACACGCGCGGAGTATACAGCGTTTATTACGATGGGAATTGGAATCATGATTCTCGGACTTGCCGTGGGAAAACTGGAATATCTTTTTCAGACACTGGGAAATCTGCAAAATAGTATTTCTGTCGATCAGGAATATTTTTATACGTTGATAAAAATGGTGGGGATCACATATATCGGCCAGTTTTCAGCCGGAATCTGCAAGGATGCGGGGCATCAGGCAACTGCGGCACAGATCGAGCTCTTCTGTAAATTGTCGGTCATGGTATTGAGCATTCCGATCCTTCTGGCACTGCTCGAAACGATTCAGGAGTTTCTGGCATGAAGAGACTGGAAGCCCGAGAGGTTCAGTGGTTTCGAGGGGAATATCGGGAAAAAAGGTATAGCGGAGCCAGGCGGGGGAAAGGGAAGAACCGGTATGTTATCTGGCTGTTGTTCTTGCTGACTTTTACATTGGTATTACCGTCGGTCTTTGTCTGTGCAGAGACGGGGCAGATTACTGAAAAGACAAATACAAATCTTCAACCAGATACAGTGAAAACAGACCTGCAATCCGACACCATCGACACTACCCGGACCGATACCATGCAAAATCTCCTCGATGATCTGGAACTTACACAGGTGCAGCAAATGCTGGACGAGATGCTCGGAGAAAACAGTTTTTCACTTACGGATACGCTGGTCAGTCTGACAAGAGGTGAAAAGATTTTTTCTGAAAAAGAACTGCAGGGGATTTTTTACCGCATCTTTTTCGGACAGATTGAAAAACAGAAAGGACTTTATATCAGGATACTGCTGCTGATTTTACTCGCGGCAGTTTTTTCGAATTTTGCGGCAGTTTTTGATAACGGACAGATCGGAGATACCTGTTTTTATGTGGTGTATTTATTGCTTTTTATGGTCTGTATGGATTCTTTTTCCGGCATGAGCCGGGCACTTCAAAATGTCCTTTCCTGGATGGCGGAATTTATGCGGGGACTGGCTCCTGCCTATTTTCTGACAGTTTCTGTCTCAGCGGGGACGACCAGTGCGGCAGTTTTTTATGAAGGGGTGCTTTTGCTTGTCTGGCTGGTGCAGAGCCTTCTTCTTGGCATGTTGCTTCCGGGAGTTGGAATGTATGTTTTGTTATCGCTTATTAACCATCTGTCAAAAGAAGAAATGCTGGATCGTATGGCGGAACTTTTAAAAACTGTCGTGAACTGGGGACTTAAGACTATGCTCGGGGCAGTTGTCGGACTTCAGGTAGTGCGTAATCTCGTGGCTCCGGTCATCGATACTCTGAAACGGAGTATGGTCGGAAGGGCGGCCGGTGCGCTTCCGGGGATCGGGAATGCAGTCAATATGGTGACGGAGCTTGTGCTGACAAGTGCGGTGCTGGTACGCAACTGCCTGGGTGTCGTGATCCTTCTGGCGTTTGTGGCGGTCGGTGTCGGGCCGGTGATCCATTACGGACTGCAGTCACTTGTGTATCGCTTTCTTGCGGCAGTGGCGCAGCCTGTTTCAGATAAAAGAATCGTCGAGTCACTGGCAACCATGGGGGAAGGATGTGCGATGCTTCTGAAAGTACTTTTTACTGCGGAGGTGCTTTGCATGCTGGATTTTGTGATCCTGATGACCAGTGTGGGAGGAGGCGCATAACATATGAAAGAATCTTTTTATCAGTGGGTAAAAACGCTGGCAGTTTTTTATATTCTTTTTTCAGCGGTGCTTCATCTGATTCCGGATCCAAAATATGAGCGTTACATCCGCTCGTTTATGGGACTGCTTCTGATTTATATTCTGTGTACGCCTGTTTTTGCCGCTTTCGGGAGGGAGAGCGAACTGGCGGGAATTTTTTCCGGCAGATATACACAGGAAATGCAGACGCTTGAGACAGAGGAAGCAGAAAATCTTCAGGAGTTTTATCTGCGTGAAGGTTATTGCCGGAAAATCGAAACAGAAATCGCGGCACTTTGCAAAAAAAACGGAATAAAACTGACCGATGCAGTCGTACATATAGAAGGAGAGACGGTATCGGCTGTGCTTTATATAGAAGAAAAAATGACAGAGGAGCAGGAAAGGGGGCTGAACGATGCGCTCGGCAGAAACTTCGGCATCGAAGAAAAAAACTGTCAGATCATGGATTCAGGGAATGAACAGGCAGCGATGGACAGTTGTATTGCTGGCGGGACTTCTTCTGATGGTGATCGCACTTCCGGTATCGAAGGGAAACAGTGACACAACAGGCGAAAAGCATCTTACGGCTTCGCAGACAACACAGGAGCAGAAGTCGGAGCTTGAAGAAAAACTGGAGAATCTTCTTGAAAATGCAGAAGGAGTCGGTAAGGTAAAAGTGATGCTTATGGAGGACGGCGGACAGGGTGTTTATAGTGCCGGAGAAACCGAAGTTACGGGTGTCCTGATCGTGGCGGAAGGGGCAGACAACGCAGTAACTGTCCAGAAGATTCAGCAGGCAGTGATGGCATTATTTCAGATCGATGCGCATAAAATTAGAATAATGAAAATGAAATGAGGAGTAAAAAATGAAAAAAGTAATCAGAAAAAATCAGGTCATTATCACCTCACTGGCGATATTGATCGCGATAGCCGGTTATTTGAATTTTGCAGATGTGGATCTGGGATTTGGCGAAAAAGAAGCAAGTACGGAGAGCAGCAGTATTCTTGATCAGGTGGATTATGATCTGAGCGATGAGTCTGCGGTAGTAGATGAAAACAGTGTCACAGAAACGGCAGAAGTGCCGGAAGACGGCAGTACACCGGGGGAAGCGGTACTGACAGGAGCATCGGATTTTGCGGCGCAGGCGAAGCTTTCGAGGGAACAGGTGCGTTCACAGAGCAAAGCAGATCTGCAGGCGATTCTGAAATACTCATAAGTATGTGATGACCAGATGCATGATGCGTTAATTTCTATGTTGAAGATTACAGAGATCGCAGAAAAATATTCGGCAGCAGAAATGCTTCTTGAAGCAAAAGGGTTCGAAAATGCAGTTGTCAATCTGACCGGTGAGACCGCGGATGTGGTAGTACCGGAAGCAGATCTGGAAGATTCCAGACGTGCACAGATCGAGGATATCGTAAAACGTAAGACCGGCATCGCACCGGAGAATATAGTGATCACACCATTAAATGAAAGTGAAGACACCGTTGCTTCGGAAGATACATCTGTTTCGGAAGATACGGCGGATGACGGAACGGCAGCAGAGGATCAGGCGGAAGAAACTGCTACATACGATGATCAGGAGACTTCAGGAGAGGAAATCGTGACAGAAGGGATATACGATTAAATACAGGGAATTTTCTTGACATCAGGGTATTCTATATACTAGAATAAAAAGTTGTATAGAAATTGGAAAATGGATAATAGACAGGAGGCAAAACGTGTCTAAGTATGCGAAAGAAATAGAAAAAAGAAGACCCTTTGCCATTATCTCCCACCCGGATGCAGGAAAGACGACTCTGACAGAGAAGTTCCTGCTGTATGGAGGTGCCATTAATCTGGCAGGCAGCGTTAAGGGTAAAGCCACAGCCCGCCATGCAGTATCTGACTGGATGGAAATAGAGAAAGAGAGAGGTATTTCCGTAACCTCTTCCGTATTACAGTTTCATTATGACGGGTATTGCATCAATATTCTGGATACACCGGGACATCAGGATTTCTCTGAAGATACCTATCGTACACTGATGGCTGCCGATTCTGCAGTCATGGTTATCGACGGAAGCAAAGGTGTGGAGGCACAGACAAGAAAATTATTCAAAGTCTGCGTTATGCGCCACATTCCTATTTTTACATTTATCAATAAAATGGACCGTGATGCAAATGATACGTTCGACCTTCTTGATGAAATAGAAAAAGAACTCGGAATTGCGACATGTCCAATCAACTGGCCGATCGGTTCCGGTAAGAAATTCCGTGGAGTTTATGACAGAAACACACAAAAAGTCCTGACTTTCTCTGATACACAGAAGGGAACAAAGGAAGGTGTCATTGAGGAAATCGATATCGACGATGCACGTCTTGATGACATTGTAGATCCGGATCAGAGAGAACAGCTTATGGAAGAGATTGAGCTTCTGGATGGTGCAAGCGTTGATTTTGATCAGGAACAGGTAAGTAAAGGAAACATGACACCGGTATTTTTTGGTTCTGCGCTGACAAACTTTGGTGTTGAGACATTTCTGGAGCACTTCCTCAAGATGACGACTTCTCCGCTTCCGAGAATGTCGGATGAGGGCGAGATCGATCCGATGTCTGATGATTTTTCAGCGTTTGTATTTAAGATCCAGGCAAACATGAACAAAGCACACAGAGACAGAATCGCATTTATGCGTATCTGTTCAGGAAAATTTGATGCATCTCAGGAAGTTTACCATGTACAGGGCGAAAAGAAGATGAGACTTCTTCAGCCGCAGCAGATGATGGCAGAGTCCCGTCACGTAGTAGACGAGGCATATGCCGGTGACATTATTGGTGTATTCGATCCGGGCATCTTTTCCATCGGTGATACGATCTGTGCACCGGGTAAGAAATTTGCTTTTGAAGGAATCCCGACTTTCGCACCGGAGCATTTCGCACGTGTACGCCAGATCGATACCATGAAACGTAAACAGTTCGTCAAAGGTATCAACCAGATCGCACAGGAAGGTGCCATTCAGATTTTCCAGGAGTTTAATACCGGTATGGAAGAGATCATCGTCGGTGTTGTCGGTGTACTTCAGTTTGATGTCCTGAAATATCGTCTGGAAAATGAATACAACGTAGAAATCCGTCTGGAGAATCTTCCATACGAATACATCCGCTGGATTGCAAACAAAGAGCAGGTTGACGTGGCGAAGATTTCCGGAACTTCAGATATGAAGAAGGTCACGGATCTGAAAGGCAATCCGCTGCTTCTGTTTGTCAATGCATGGAGTGTGGGTATGGTTGAAGACAGAAATCCGGATCTGGTGCTTACAGAATTCAGTAAATAAACCTTTTAATTTGCAGCCAGATTTGATATACTAAAACCATAAATTATTCGATTCGAAATCCGCAGGAGGAATTGAAATGGCAGAAAAAAGAACAACTTATAAATTACAGGACGTGGGAGGAATCGGCGAAGTAAAGATCGCTGATGAAGTAGTTACTGTGATCGCCGGACTTGCAGCGACAGACGTAGACGGTGTTGCTTCCATGGAAGGCAATATCACAAACGAACTGGTAAGCAAACTTGGTGTCAAGAATCTTTCAAAAGGTGTTAAGGTAACCGTCCTTGAAGGTGTTGTTACCGTAGACCTGACACTGAACATCGAGTTTGGCAAGAATATCCTTGAAGTTAGCAAGAAAGTTCAGGATAAAGTAAAATCATCCATTGAAAATATGACAGGCCTTGAAGTTGCAGATGTAAACATCCGCATCGCAGGCGTTGATATGGAGAACGAAAAAGGAAAGTAAACCTTTCCTTTTTTCTTTACTGTGAGAGTACTGCACAGTTATGTTTTGATAATGAATGTCTGCGTGAGCAGACATTTCCCAGGAGGAAATATGCGAAGAAGCGAGCAGAGAGAACATATTTTTAAACTGTTGTTTATGACACAGTTCAATACAGAAAACGAGATGCCGGAACAGCTTTCCATCTATTTCGAGGGACTTGGTGAAGTCAGTGAGAAAGATCAGGAAGCAATCCAGCAGAAATACGATCACATTCTGGAACATCTGGAAGAGATTGACGGAATCCTGAATGATTACAGCCGCGGATGGAAGACTACACGTATGAACCGTGTGGATCTGACTGCTCTGCGTCTGGCAGTTTATGAAATGAAAATGGACGAGGATGTTCCGGTCGGAGTAGCAATCAACGAAGCTGTTGAGCTTGCCAAACTTTTCGGCGGTGAAGATTCCGGATCCTTTGTAAACGGTATCCTTGGCAAGATCGCAAGCGGTAAGAAAGATTCCGGTGAAGAACCGAAACGTCCGCGCCGTCAGACACATTCTGCAAAGATCATTATCCGGTCTTCAAAGAAAGAGCACAGGAAAGCGTCTGAAGAAAGCGCAGAATAAGAATAAAATGAAAAACATTTTTTCAGTCGGACAGATCAACCGATATGTAAAGAACATGTTTACGCAGGATTTTATCCTGCAGAAGATCTATGTCAAGGGAGAAGTTTCCAACTGCAAATATCACACCAGCGGACACATCTATTTTTCACTGAAGGATGAGACTGGTGTGCTTTCCTGCATCATGTTTGCAGGACACAGAAGGGGACTTGCGTTCCGCATGAAGGACGGCGACCGTGTCGTTGTCGGTGGAGCCGTGGACGTTTACGAAAGAGACGGCAGATATCAGCTTTATGCAAAAGAGATCACACTCGAAGGTGCAGGTGCACTTTACGAGCGTTTTCTTGCATTAAAGGCAGAACTCGAAGAAATGGGAATGTTTGCCGAAGAATATAAGCAGCCCATTCCGCACTATATTCACAGACTTGGTGTGGTTACGGCACCGACCGGTGCTGCTGTCCAGGATATCCGCAATATTTCACTGAGGAGAAATCCATATCTTCAGATCATTTTGTACCCGGCACTGGTTCAGGGCGAGGGTGCGGCGGACAGCATCGTGCACGGAATCCATATGTTGGATCAGGCAGGTGTGGATACGATCATTGTAGGACGTGGCGGCGGATCAATCGAGGATCTGTGGGCTTTTAACGAGGAGAAGGTTGCGAGAGCAATCTTTGAATGCAGGACACCGGTGATTTCCGCAGTAGGACATGAGACGGATTTTACAATCGCTGATTTTGTATCTGATCTGCGTGCATCGACACCATCGGCGGCAGCAGAACTGGCTGTTGACGATTTCAGGCAGATCATGCAGGAAATCCAAAACGGACGAGAACGCCTTGAGCGTGGAATAAATGGAAAACTCGAATTGTACCGCATGAAACTTGCAAAATATCAGATGCGGATGCAGTATTTAAGCCCGGAAGGAAAGCTCCGTGACAGCCGGCAGTGCCTGATTGATAACGAAAACAGGATTCGTAAGGCAATGCAGGACAAGCTGCTCGGATATCGTCATCAGTTTGGCATTTATCTGGAACGCTACAGAGGACTTTCACCTCTGGAGAAGCTGAATCAGGGATATGCGTTTGTAGCTGATGTAAAGGGCCGCGGAATCCGTTCCGTAGAGCAGGTACAGCCGGGAGATACCGTAGAGGTAAATGTGACAGACGGTGTACTTGAAGCAGAGATACGGCATATCAGAAGGGAAGACTGGGAAAATGGCACAGCAGACAACAGATAACGAAAAAAATATCGAAGACGTCTTTCAGGAGCTTGACGTCATTGCGGAAAAACTGGAAAGCAGTGACACTTCACTGGAAGACTCTTTTCGTTTATACAAAAAAGGAATGGAGCTTCTGAAATACTGCAGCGGCAAACTCGACACAGTAGAAAAAAAGATGCTCCAGATGGATGAGGATGGAACATTACGTGAATTTTAAAGAAGAATTACAGCAGAGAACCGCTTATGCGGAAGAAGTGATACGTAAATGGCTGCCGGTGGAAGAAGGTTTTGCCCTGACGATGGCGCAGGCAATGAATTACAGTATGTGCGCGGGCGGAAAGAGACTTCGTCCGATTCTTCTTCTGGAAACATTCCGTCTGTTCGGAGGAGAGGGAGACGTTGCGGAGCCTTTTATGGCAGGTATCGAGATGATTCACACGCATTCGCTGATCCATGATGACCTTCCGGCAATCGACAATGACGATTATCGCAGAGGCCGCCTTACCACACATAAGGTTTACGGAGAAGCCATGGGCGTTTTGAGTGGTGTGAGCCTTTTAAACTATGCCTATGAGACCATGCTGCGTGCTTTTTCCATGACGGAAGACAGTACACGTGTGATCCGTGCGCTTCAGATCATGGCGGATCGGACAGGCATTTACGGTATGCTTGGCGGTCAGAGTGTCGACGTGGAAAACGACGGCAAACCGATCGATAAGGCAACGCTGGATTATATCTATGAACACAAGACTTCTGCGCTGCTTGAAGCATCCATGATGACCGGTGCCGTACTTGCAGGTGCCGATGAAGAACAGACGAAACTGATCGGGGAAGCTGCGTCGGCAATCGGTCTTGCTTTTCAGATTCAGGATGACATTCTGGATGTGACCTGTACCAGCGAAGAAATTGGTAAACCGGCACACAGTGATGAAAAAAACAACAAAGTTACGTATGTGACCTTATTTGGAATCGAAGAGGCGTCTGCGCAGGTTAAGAAACTTTCTGAAAAAGCAGTCGAGATTCTGGACAGACTGAATAATAAAAACGAATTTCTGGAGGCTCTGGTCAGAGAGATGGCAGAGCGCAGGAAATGAAAGAGGGATACGAAGGATGCTGGAAAAGATCAATAAGCCAAATGATATACACAAAATTGCACTGGCGGATTTTCCACAGCTTGCAGAGGAGATCCGACAGTTTCTGATAGAATCCGTAAGTCACACAGGAGGCCACCTGGCATCCAATCTTGGCGTTGTGGAACTGACGATGGCACTTCATAATGTTCTGGAATTTCCAGAAGACAGGATCATATGGGATGTAGGACATCAGGCATATACACACAAGATTCTGACCGGAAGAAAGGATGGCTTTAAAAATCTGCGTAAAGAAGGCGGCATGAGCGGCTTTCCGAAGCGTTGTGAGAGCGACTGTGACGCATTTGATGCAGGACACAGTTCCAATTCTATTTCGGCAGGTCTGGGCTATGTGCGCGCCAGAGATCTGCAGGGACAGAAATATCGTGTGGTATCTGTGATCGGAGACGGCGCACTTACCGGAGGAATGGCATATGAAGCATTAAATAATGCGGCAGAACTCAAGACAAATTTTATCATTGTCCTGAACGATAATAATATGTCTATTTCCAAAAATGTCGGCGGCATGTCGTCTTATCTGAGTGCGCTTCGTACAGCAGAAGTCTACACCGGCATGAAGATCAATGTGACGAAAACACTTAAGAAGATCCCGAAGGTGGGAACGGCTGTCATAGATACGATGCGCCGCACAAAGAGCAGTATCAAGCAGCTCATCATACCGGGCATGCTTTTTGAAAATATGGGACTGACCTATCTGGGACCGGTCGATGGTCATGATATGCGTCAGATGATGAAACTTTTTAACGAGGCAAAGCGGGTTGAAGGCCCGGTTATCGTTCACGTTCTGACACAGAAGGGACGTGGCTACGAACCGGCAAGTCTGCATCCGGATCAGTTCCATGGCACAGGGCCGTTTGATATCCGTACCGGCAGACAGCTTACTGTGAAAAAAGGACCTTCGTGGACGGATGTTTTTTCAGATGTAATGGTGCGCCTGGGCAGAGAAAATCCGAAGCTTGTGGGCATTACTGCGGCTATGAAAGCAGGCACCGGCCTTGTGGCTTTTGAGAAAGCATTTCCGGAGCGTCTTTTTGATGTAGGAATCGCAGAGGAACACGCAGTCAGCTTTGCAGCAGGACTTGCGCTGGGTGGAATGATCCCGGTCGTTGCAATTTACTCGTCATTTCTTCAGAGGGCAGTGGATCAGATGCTTCATGATGTCTGTATGCAGAATCTGCATGTGATTTTTGCAATCGACCGTGCAGGACTGGTAGGCGCAGACGGTGAGACGCATCAGGGCTGTTTTGACCTGTCATATCTGACCATGATGCCGAACATGACGGTCATGGCACCGAAGAATGGCAGAGAACTCGAAAAAATGATGGAATTTGCCGTACATGCGGCAGGGCCGTGCGCGATCCGTTATCCGAGAGGAACAGCATATCAGGGACTGGCAGACTTCGAAAGCCCGATCCGTTACGGCAAGAGTGAGATCCTTTACAGGGGCAAAGATACCGCAATTCTTTCTGTGGGAAGTATGACGGAAGTTTGCGAACAGGTTTATAAAGAAATGAAAAACAGGGGTGAAGCTCCGACATTTGTCAATGCAAGATTTGTAAAGCCTCTGGATACCGAACTTCTTGATGAACTTGCAAAGAATCACAAACTCTTTGTGACAGTAGAAGAAAATGTAAAAAATGGCGGATTCGGAGAACATGTGGCAGCTTATATGGAAGCCTGTCATCCGGAGGTACGTGTGCTTCCGCTGGCAATCTGGAACCGCTTTGTACAGCATGGAGAAATCGCCAGTCTGCGGGCCAAGATCGGCCTGTCAGCACCGGAGATTCTGAATGCAATAGAGGAATATGAGGAGCAGGAATGAAGAAAAGACTGGATCTTTTGATGATGGAGCGTGCGCTGGCACCTTCCAGAGAAAAAGCAAAAGCATATATTATGGCAGGAAATGTTTATGTGGATGGCCAGAAAGAAGACAAAGCAGGAACCATGTTTCAGGAAACTGTAAAGATCGAAGTGCGCGGAAATACACTTCCGTATGTAAGCCGCGGCGGTCTGAAACTGGAAAAGGCGATGAATCATTTCGGTGTGGAACTGGATGGCAGAGTCTGCATGGACGTAGGGGCATCTACCGGTGGATTTACAGACTGTATGCTTCAGAACGGAGCAGTAAAAGTATATTCTATCGATGTCGGATATGGACAGCTTGACTGGAAACTCCGTAATGACCCGCGTGTGGTCTGCATGGAAAAAACAAATATCCGCTATGTCATTCCGGAAGATATTCAGGAACCGGCACAGTTTTCATCAATTGATGTTTCCTTCATTTCACTGACAAAAGTACTTCTTCCGGTAAGAAATCTTCTGACGGAAGACGGAGAAATCGTCTGTCTGATCAAACCGCAATTTGAGACCGGACGTGAAAAAGTCGGCAAAAAAGGTGTGGTAAGAGATCCGGCAGTACATCTGGAAGTTATCGAAAAGGTAATTGCCTATGCATCCTCAATCGCGCTGGAACCGAGACATCTTTCTTTCTCACCGATCAAGGGACCGGAGGGAAATATTGAGTATCTGTTACATCTTAAGAAAAGACCGGAAGGAGAAGTGATCGAATCTTCTCTTGAAGCAGAACCGGAGCAGGTAGTGCGGGAGGCGCATGATCAGCTCGATTAAGGAAGGCAGAAGAGATGGACAAGTTTTATATCATAACAAATCGTGACAAAGATCAGAATCTGAGATTTACGGAGGAGATCGTACAGTATCTGAAAGATCACGGCAAAAAGTGTCAGGTGCAGCAGGCGGAGCGTAAGACAGAGGGCACATATCATTATACAGATCCGGACCTGATCCCTGAGGGAACACAGTGTATTCTGGTACTCGGAGGAGACGGAACGCTTCTTCAGGCAGCGCGTGATGTGGTTCACAGAGAAATTCCGATGCTCGGAGTGAATCTCGGTACGCTCGGCTTTCTTGCGGAAATCGATAAGCCATCGATTTATGCGGCGCTGGATAAACTTTTTGCGGATGACTACGAAATAGAAGAGAGAATGATGCTTACCGGAACGGTATGGCATGGTGATAAAATCATAGGGCAGGATGTGGCACTGAATGATATTGTGATCAGCAGAGTGGGTCCCCCTCTTCGTGTAGTTGGATTTAACAACTATGTGAATGACGGTTACCTGAATTCCTACAATGCAGACGGAATCATCATTGCGACACCGACCGGTTCTACCGGTTACAGTCTGTCATGCGGCGGCCCGATCATAGCACCGAATGCGGCAATGACGGTGATGACACCGATTGCACCACATACGCTGAATACCAGAAGTCTTATTTTTCCGGAAGATGATGTGATCACGGTTGAACTTGGCGAAGGAAGACGACAGATTCAGGAAAACGGTCTTGCATCATTTGACGGAGATGTCGAAGTGCCGATGTCGACAGGAGACCGGATTGTAATAAAAAAAGCTTCAGTCAGCGTCAAAATACTGAAACTGAACCATCTGAGTTTTGTTGAAGTGCTGAGACAGAAAATGAGCAACAATTAGTGTGATGGAGGGAATGTCGTGAAAAGTGCAAGACACGAAAAAATTATAGAGCTGATCCAACAGCATGACATTGATACACAGGAAGAACTTGCTGCAAGACTGAACAGTGCCGGATTTAAGGTAACACAGGCAACGGTGTCCAGAGATATCCGCGCACTGAAACTGACAAAGGTTGCCGGCAAAGACGGGAAATCCCGTTATGCAGTACTTTCCGGTGCATCGGTGGAGCTTGGAGACAAGTATACACGTGTACTTCATGATGCGCTTACATCCATTGATGTTGGACAGAATATGATCGTGATCCGGACGGTACCGGGCATGGCCATGGGGGTTGCGGCAGCACTGGATGCACTGAACTGGAAAGAAATCCTCGGAAGCATTGCCGGGGACGATACCGTTATGTGTGTGGCACGGGACAACGAACAGGCACAGAGTGTAGCTGAGCGTCTGAAAGGAATTTTGAAATTATGTTAGTTCATCTTCATGTGAGAAATCTTGCACTGATCGAAGATATTGAAGTGGAGTTTGGTCCGGGGCTTAATATCCTGACAGGTGAAACCGGGGCCGGTAAATCCATTCTCTTATGCTCGATGCAGTTGATTCTTGGCGGCAGAAGTGCGAAAGATATGATTCGTACCGGTGCGTCAAATGCGCTGGTGGAGCTCCTTTTTCAGGTGGAAAATCCGCGTGCGGAGGCATCTCTTCGGGAGTTTGGTGTCGAGACATCGGAAGGCCAGGTCCTTTTGACACGTAAGCTTATGGATGGCAGAAGCATCAACAAGATCAATGGTGAGACCTGTACGGTGGCGCAGATGAAAGCCGTGGCTTCCTGTCTTCTGGATATTCACGGGCAGCACGAGCACCAGTCACTTCTGTATCAGGATAAACAGCTTGAAATTCTTGATATTTACGGAAAAGAAGAAATTTTTCCTGCAAAAGAGAAAGTACAGACAGCATATAAAAAGTACCGTGACTGTAAGAAACAGCTGGACGAACTTGACATTGATGAAGAACAGCGCAACAGAGAACGCGCGTTTCTTGAGTTTGAGATCAATGAGATCGAGAGCGCACAGCTTGTATCCGGAGAGGATGAGGAGCTGGAGAAGCGTTACCGTAAGCTGAACAACGGCAGGAAGATCCTTGAGACACTGCAGGGTGTACGTGATCTGACAGGATATGAATCCGGGCAGGGAGCTGGTGAGTCGGTCGGAAATGCTGTACGTGAGATCAGCCGTGTGACAGAATATGATACACAGCTTGATTCCATGGCATCCGCACTTCAGGAGATTGACGGTCTTCTGAATGATTTCAACCGTGAGCTGGCTTCATACGTTGATGATCTGAATTTTGATGATGAAGCTTTTTATGAGACCGAGAAACGTCTGGATACGATCAATGGTCTCAAGGCAAAATACGGACGTACGATTGAAGACATTCAGGAGTATTGTCTTAAACAAAAACAAAAACTGGAAAATCTGGATAAATATGAGGAACGCTTCCACGAAGCAGAAGAAAATCTCAAAAAGAGCAGAGAAGAACTGGAAACTGTTTCGTATAAATTATCTGTGATCCGTCAAAAATACAGTCAGATGCTGACAGACAAGATCACAGAAGGTTTGAAAGATCTGAATTTTCTGGATGTACAGTTTCAGATCACATTCCGCCGCCGGAAGGAATATACGGCAGGTGGATTTGACGACATTGAATATGAGATTTCAACGAACCCGGGCGAAAGTCTGAAACCATTGGGCAAGATCGTATCCGGCGGTGAGCTTTCACGAATCATGCTGGCAATCAAGGCAATCCTTGCGGACCGTGATCAGATTGAAACACTGATCTTTGATGAAATTGATACCGGAATCAGCGGCAGGACTGCTCAGAAAGTTTCAGAAAAAATGGCAGTGATTGGCCGGTGTCATCAGGTATTGTGCATTACGCATCTTCCACAGATTGCAGCAATGGCAGATACACATTTCGAAATCGAAAAACATCAGAAAGACAACGAAACGATTACAGAAATCCATCCGCTTGAAGGAGATGATTCTGTCCGTGAACTGGCGCGCCTGCTTGGCGGAGCCGAGATTACGCAGGCTGTTTTTGATAATGCAAAAGAAATGAAAGAATTGGCACAGGTACATAAAAATACAAGACTGAAATAAAAAGATCTACAGATAATAAGAGAGGATGATCCAAAAGGATATCTTCTCTTTTTTGTGTAATAGGAAATTACTCCGTAATGTTCCTATTACACAAAAACGCTCCGCGAG
>ENA-UOJO01001686-UOJO01001686.1-human-gut-metagenome-genome-assembly--contig:-P57-NODE-1686-length-26627-cov-9.865084_pt1 | contig 26627 bp, 27 predicted proteins | sample MGYA00242351_ERZ723898 | MGnify/ENA metagenome assembly ERZ723898 | reverse complement strand
GACTTCCATACGCCGCAAGTCCAGAGCAAGGCTCTGGTCGATGGAGAGTCCAGAGAACCATCCGAAAGGTTCTCTGGTCGTCTCTTTCTTTTCTTGGCGGTGCGACACGGTTCTTTTCTTTCTCCGAATAGAGAAAGAAAAGAATGGGGTCGCAAAATTCGTTTCCTTTTCTGAAGGAGGAAAGGAAATGGTGTCGAGAAAAATGCAGGCTGCCAACGGCTTCCCCTACGATGAACATTCAAAATGTACAACAAAATCCCGCCCGGCCTTATGATGGCCGGGCGGGGTGCTGTTTTTTAATCGTCTTCGCGGGGGACAGAACTGATGACGGGCTTGCCGTTGGCATCCACGAGGACCGTCAGTCCGGCAGCGTTGCCATTGTAGTGAAACAGGTAGGTCACGCCAGTCTGCCGGTCGACCCAGAGCTCATTGGCGGTTACAAAGCCGGACTCGTCCAAGATGCGGACGAAGCGCTGGTTTTTCTCCTTCGCCATCTTACTTTGTCTCCTTCGCGGCCTCGGTCAGCCCGGCGGCCAGACCAGCCAGGCCCTGAATCTCACTTGGAATGATGATCTTCGTGGCCTTGCCGTCGGCGACCTTCTGCATCGCCTCGAGGGCCTTGAGCTTGATGACCTGATCGTTCGGGGCCTGCGCGTTCAGCAGCGCGAGGGAATCGGCCATGGCCTTCTGGACGGCCATGATGGCCTGCGCTTCGCCGTCAGCCCGCAGGATCGCGGCCTGCTTCTCGGCCTCAGCGCGGAGGATAGCCGCCTGCTTTTCGGCGTCGGCCTTCAGGATCGCAGCTTCCTTTTCGCCTTCGGCGACGAGGACCTGGCTGCGCTTCGTGCCTTCGGCCTGCAAAATCGCCTGGCGGCGGTCACGTTCGGCCTTCATCTGCTTTTCCATGGAATTCTGGATGTCCTGCGGCGGCAGGATGTTCTTCAGCTCCACGCGGTTGACCTTGATGCCCCAGGGATCGGTCGCCTCGTCGAGGATCGCGCGCATCTTGGTGTTGATGACGTCGCGGGACGTGAGCGTCTGGTCGAGCTCGAGATCGCCGATGATGTTGCGGAGCGTCGTGGCCGTCAGGGTCTCCATGGCCATCATCGGGTGCTCCACACCGTAGGCATAGAGCTTCGGGTCGGTGATCTGGAAGTAGACGACGGTGTCGATCTGCATGGTGACGTTATCCTTGGTGATGACGGGCTGCGGCGGATAGTCGAGCACCTGTTCCTTCAGGCTGACCTTCTTGGCCACACGCTCCACGAACGGGGCCTTGAAGTGCATACCGACGGTCCAGACCGCAGAGAACGCGCCGAGCCGTTCGATGACATACGCGCGGGACTGCTGCACGACATAGATGTTGCGGACGATGACGATGAGCACCAACACGGCGACCACCAGTACGGGGATCCATTCCATAATTGTTCCTCCTTCTTTTCAAAAACGGGTGTATGTTTTGGCCAAATGGCCGGGTTTACAGGGTTTCCACAGGGACTTCCACGGGCCGGACGAAGAGCTTCGCGCCTTCGATGCGCGTGATCGTGACGACGGCGTCCGCCGGGATGTTCGCGCCGGTCTCGCTCCGCGCCGTCCAGAGCACGCCGTCGACGCGGACGGCGCCCGTGGCGCGCAGTTCGTCGATCGGCTCGGTGACGAGGGCCTCGCGGCCAATGAGCCGGTCTGCGTTGGTGCGCGTATGTTTTGGCGTGAGCTTCTTGCGCAGGATGGGCCGGAAGATGGCGAGCAGCAGCGCCGACACCGCGACAAACAGCCCGAACTGCCACACGAAGCCCAATCCGCACATCGCCGCGATCATGCCCGCCAGCGCGCCGCCCATGAACCAGATGCTGACGAGCTGGATCGTCGCGGCCTCAATGCCGATGAAGGCCACGATCGCAATGATCCAGCCGATGATAAAGGGAGTCATTTTTCTGCACCTCCTTATAAATTTTAGTATCTTATATTTCTCCCGGCCTGTCAACTGTAACTTTTTTGTAAACCGGCCAGAAAAGGTTTGCTATTTCTTAGGGTTTTCTTTATAATAGAAAGTAATATGCCGCGCTGGCGGCGAAGAAAGCGAAGTTTGGAAGATGAAAGATTTGGAATTCTGCGTACCGTGTCTGTTCGGGCTGGAGGGCCTCGTGGGTGACGAGCTGAAGCGGCTCGGCTGCGAGGGCGTCCGCGTCGAGGACCGGCGCGTATTTTTTACGGGAGACTTTGCCGATCTGGCAAAGGTCAACCTCTGCTGCCGCATGGGCGAGCGTGTGATGATTCGCCTCGGCCATTTCCGCGCGATGAGCTTTGAAGACCTGTTCCAGGGCGTCAAGGCCCTGCCGCTGGAGCGGTTTATCCCGAAGGACGGGGCCTTCCCCGTCAAGGGCTACAGCCTGAACAGCCAGCTGCACTCCGTGCCCGACTGTCAGGCCATCGTGAAAAAGGCGGCGGTCACGCGCCTCGGCGAGAAGTACGGCCTCGGCTGGATGCCGGAGACCGGCGCGGCCTATCAGATCCGGTTTTCGATCATGAAGGACGAGTGTGAGGTCTTTCTCGACACGTCGGGCGTCAGCCTGCACAAGCGCGGCTATCGCCAGATCGCGAATCTCGCGCCGCTGCACGAGACGATGGCGGCGGCGATGGTAAACCTTGCGCGCTATCGCGGACGTGATTTCTTCTGGGACCCGTTCTGCGGCTCCGGCACGATCTGCATCGAGGCGGCGCTCATCGCGCTCAACCGCGCGCCCGGCCTGCACCGGAGCTTTGCCGCCGAAAAGTGGAGCTGCGTCCCGGCGGAGGTCTGGCGTCAGGCCAGAACGGAAGCGATGGATCGCGAGTTCCGCGGGGACTATCACATTCTCGGCTCGGACATCGACCCGGCCTCGCTCGACATCGCGCGCGAGAACGCGCGCAAGGCGGGCGTTGCGAAGCTCATCGAGTTCCGCGAGGCTGATGCGACGAAGATGAGCCTGCCGACGGACAAGGGCCTCATCGTCTGCAACCCGCCCTATGGCGAACGCATGCTCGAGCAGCGCAGCGCGCAGCGGCTCTATCAGGCGTTCGGCCGGCACATCAAATATGCCGACGGCTGGAAAAAATACATCATTTCCTCCGAGCCGGAGTTTGAGCATTACTTCGGCAAGCAGGCCACGAAGAAGCGGAAGCTCTATAACGGCCGTTTGCAGTGTAATGTTTATATGTATTTCTAATATCCGTGTTTCCCTTTCCGGGGCAGGCATTGCCTGCACGAAGGCCCCCTTGTGTAAAGGGAGCTGTCAGCGAAGCTGACTGAGGGATTGTCTGGAAAAAACGTCACTGACAACCTCTCCGTCATTTGCTTTGCAAATGCCACCGTCTCGCTGCGGCTCAGTCATGGCGCGGGTCTGACAGCCCACCGGGCTGTCATTCAACACCGCGCCGCCGCTTCGCTGCCTTACACAGGGGAGGCTTTGCCCGCTGCGGCGGACTTTCGGCGCGAACATCGATGAATTGTTGCTGTTATGGATTCAGACGAGAAAAAAAGGAGAAGGTTCCCTGGATGAAACATATTTTTATCATCAACCCCGCTGCGGGGAAATATGACCGCACGGAGGAATTTTCCGGCAAGATCGCCGCGGCCTGCGCCTCGCGCGGGCTGGATTATGCGATCCACGTGTCGGAAAAGCCCGGCGACTGCCGGGCCACGGCGCGCCGCGCCGCCGAATCCGGCGAAGAAGTCCGTCTCTATGCCTGCGGCGGCGACGGGACGCTGAACGAAGTCGTCAACGGCGCGGCGGGCTTTGCCAATGCCGCAGTGACGCATTTTCCCGGCGGCTCCGGCAACGACGCGATCAAGATCTTTTCCGAACCCGCCGCGTTCACCGACCTCGACCGGCTGCTCGACGCGGAGGAAGCCCGTCTCGATCTCATCCGCTGCAACGGCATGTACGCGCTGAACATTCTCTCCATCGGCCTCGACGCCTGCATCGGCACGGACATCGCCCGCTACAAGCGTCTCCCGTTCGTGACCGGCAAGGGGGCCTACATTCTCTCCACGATCAACAACCTCTTCCGCGGCATCAGTCAGTACTACCGCGTCACGCTCGACGACAGCGAGACTGTCGAGGGCCGCCAGACCATGATCTGCATCTGCAACGGCCGCTGGTACGGCGGCAGCTTCAACCCCGTGCCGGATGCAGAGCCGGACGACGGCCTTCTCGACGTGCTGATCGTGGAGAAGGTCAACCTGCTCCAGGTTGCGGGCGTCATCGGCAAATACCAGAAGGGACACTATGCCGACTATCCGCACCTCATCCGCCATGTCCGCTGCCATACCGTCCGCGTCGAATGTGAACAGGAAAACGTCGTCAATGTCGACGGCGAGGCCATCCGCACCACGGATGCCCAGATCGAACTGATCCCGCAGGCCATCCGCTTCTTCTATCCGCGCGGATTGACCTATCGCTGCGAGAATTCACAAAAATGACATAAGTTTTTGTGAAAAAGCACTTGACTTTTTCGCCGGCATGGGTATTATATAAGTTGTTAGCACTCAGATGCAATGAGTGCTAAAACAGAACGTAAACACGGCTGCGCGGCAGCCACACAATACAGGAGGTAATTTGTTATGAAACTGATGCCATTGGCTGACAATGTTGTGCTCAAGCGCTTTGAGGCGGAGGAAAAGACCGCGTCGGGCATCATCCTTTCCACGGCAACCAAGGAAAAGTCCGCGCTGTGCGAGGTCGTTGCAGTCGGCCCCGGCAAGAAGGACGAGCCGATGACCGTAAAAGTCGGCCAGAAGGTTCTCACCGCAAAGTATGGCGGCCAGGAGATCAAGCTGGACGAGCAGGACTGTATAGTCTGCAAGCTCAGCGACATTCTGGCAATTGTGGAATAAGGCAGTAAAGGAGTAATACGATTATGGCAAAGCAGATTGTTTATGGCGAAGAGGCCCGCAAGGCCCTTCTGGCTGGCATTGACCAGCTTGCAAATACCGTGAAAGTCACCCTCGGCCCGAAGGGCCGCAACGTTGTCCTCGGCAAGAAGTACGGCGCTCCGCTGGTCACCAACGACGGCGTGACGATCGCAAAGGACGTTGAGCTGGAAGATGCGTTCGAGAACATGGGCGCACAGCTCGTCCGCGAAGTCGCCACCAAGACGAACGACGTCGCCGGCGACGGCACCACCACCGCCACCCTGCTCGCGCAGGCCATCGTCCATGAGGGCCTGAAGAACGTCTCCGCCGGCGCGAACCCCATGGTCATGCGCAAGGGCATCGAGAAGGCCGTCGCCGTGACCGTTGAGGCCATCAAGGCGAACGCTGAAGTCGTCAAGGGTTCTGACGACATCGCCCGTGTCGGCGCTGTCTCCTCCGGCGACGAGACCGTCGGCAAGCTGATCGCCGAGGCGATGGAGAAGGTCTCCACCTCCGGCGTCATCACCATCGAAGAGTCCAAGACCGCCGAGACCGGTCTGGAAGTTGTCGAAGGCATGCAGTTCGACCGCGGCTACATCTCCCCCTACATGGTCACCGACACCGAGAAGATGGAAGCTGTTGTCGACGATCCGTATATCCTGATCACCGACAAGAAGATCTCCTCGATCCAGGAGATCCTCCCGCTGCTCGAGCAGATCGTCAAGACCGGCAAGAAGCTGGTCATCATCGCGGAAGACGTCGAGGGCGACGCCCTGGCCACCCTGCTGGTCAACCGCCTGCGCGGCAGCTTCACCTGCGTCTGCGTCAAGGCCCCCGGCTTCGGCGACCGCCGCAAGGAAATGCTCAAGGACATCGCCGTCCTCACCGGCGGCACCTATATCTCCAGCGAGCTGAACATGAACCTGCCTGACACGCAGGTGACCGATCTGGGCCGTGCCCGTCAGGTCAAGGTCAGCAAGGACAACACCGTCATCGTCGACGGCTGCGGCGACCCCAACGCCATCAAGGCGCGTGTAGCCGAGATCAAGAACACCCTGGCTGTCACCACGTCCGATTACGATAAGGAAAAGCTGCAGGAGCGTCTGGCCAAGCTGTCCGGCGGCGTCGCCGTCATCAAGGTCGGCGCGCAGACCGAAGTCGCCATGAAGGAACAGAAGCTCCGCGTCGAGGACGCCCTGAACGCGACCCGCGCGGCCGTCGAGGAAGGCATTGTCGCCGGCGGCGGCACGGCGTTCGTCAACGCGATCCCGGCAGTCGAGAAGCTGGTCGCCAAGCTCTCCGGCGACGAGAAGACCGGCGCACAGATCATCGCCAAGGCCCTTCAGGCTCCGATCCGTCAGATCGCGGAGAACGCGGGCGTCGACGGCTCCATCATCTTTGAGAAGATCCGCTCCTCCCGCAAGGTCGGCTATGGCTACAATGCCTACACCGAGACCTTCTGCGACATGATCCCCGCCGGCATCGTCGACCCGACCAAGGTCACCCGCACGGCGCTCGAGAACGCAGCGTCCATCGCGTCCTGCGTCCTGACGACTGAGTCCCTTGTGGCCGACAAGCCCGATCCTCAGGCGGACGCGGCCATGGCGGCTGCCGCAGCCCAGGGCGGCGGCATGGGCGGCATGTACTAAGAGACACCGCAAACGTGACCGGCATCTGTCTTTCAGGCAGATGCCGGTTTTTATCTGTCCATCCCTGCCCCGCAAAGAAGATCGTGCGCACAGGGTTGCTTTTTCAGGGTATTTCAGTTACAATTTGAGCCATATGCTTCGCTGATGCGCACAGATTCCGGAGCGCATCGCGCCCCCTGCCAGTTTCCGGACCGAACCGGATGGCACGTCAGAAAAACCCGACAGGCAGACTTCCGCTGCGAAGCGAAGTTCGCCTTCCAGTTTCATGCTGTAGGAGAAAAACGATGGAACAAACGTTACGCCAAATGGCCGGGCAGATCATGATACAGGCGCTTGCGGCCGTGCAGCCGGATGCGGCCGTGCGCAGCGCGCTGGAGCAGGCCGAGCTTTCCGGGCGGGTCTATCTCGTCGCAATCGGAAAAGCGGCGTGGCAGATGGCAAACGCTGCATACCAGACGCTCGGCGCGCGGATCACGGACGGTGTCGTGATCACGAAGCATGGACATTCGCGCGGTGCAATCGGCAGCCTTGCCATCTTTGAGGCCGGGCACCCGGTCGCGGATGCGGCGTCCTTTGCGGCAACTCGCCATGCGCTGGCTCTGACGGAGCGGCTGACGGCGGAGGACACGGTGCTGTTTCTGGTGTCCGGCGGCGGTTCGGCGCTTTTTGAGCTGCCGTTCATCACGCCGGAGGAGCAGCAGCGCATCACGCGCGAGCTTCTGGCCTGCGGGGCGGACATTGTGGAGATGAATACGATCCGCAAGCGCCTCTCCCGCGTGAAGGCGGGGCGGTTCGCGCAGCACTGTGCACCGGCCAGGGTGTTTTCCATCGTCCTGTCCGACATTGTCGGCGATCCGCTGGACATGATCGCCTCCGGGCCGGCGTATCCGGATGCCTCTACCGCAGAGCAGGCGCTGGCCATTGTGAAAAAATATGCGCTGCATCTGTCCGATGAGGCGCTTTCCTGTCTGGAAGCGCCGACGCCGAACCACCTTTCCAACGTGGAAACGCATATTACCGGCAGCGTCCGTGCGCTCTGCGCCGCCGCGCAGGACGCCGCACAAAAGCTGGGCTTTCAGTGCCGGATGCTGACAGACTGTCTGGAATGCGAGGCGCGTGAAGCGGGGCGTTTTCTCGCCAGCATTGCCCGCAGCCATCAACAGACGGAGCGGCCGCTGGCCTTCTTTGCCGGAGGAGAAACGGTCGTGCATCTGACCGGGCAGGGACTCGGCGGAAGGAATCAGGAGCTGGCGCTTGCGGCCGCACCGGGGCTGCGGGGAACGCAGAATACGGCTGTCTGCTCGTTTGGCTCGGATGGGACAGACGGGCCGACCGACGCAGCCGGCGGCTTTGTCGACCAAAGCTCGGATGCGGCGCTGCGCGCTGCGGGGCTGGATGTGCCGCAGGTGCTGGCGGAAAATGATGCGTATCATGCGCTGCAAAAAATCGGCGGTCTTTTGATGACCGGGCCGACCGGGACCAATGTCAACGATCTGGCGATGGTCCTGATCTGGCGCTGAACGGCCTGAATCGCTCCGCCTGCCGCTTCCTGTTCCACGCTCCATCCGTCGAACAGCCGCAGCCGGAATACCGGTTGCGATGCAGGAAAACCTGTGATATAATAGATTTTTAAGAGCAGGAGAAGGAGGTGCGGCAGTGCATTTACAGGAATCGGGCGAGATGTATCTGGAATCCATCCACGTGCTGCTGCACCAGCGCGGGCAAGTCCGCGCCGTGGACGTGAGCGAATATATGGGCTATTCCAAGCCCTCGGTCAGCCGCGCGATCGGCCTGCTGCGCGAGGGCGGCTATCTGACCGTCGAGGACGGCGGCTGGCTCCATCTGACGGAGCGCGGCTTTGCCGCGGCGGAGAAGATTTACGAGCGGCACCGCGTCCTGACGCTCTGGCTGACGCGCATCGGCGTGAGCCGGGAATGTGCGGCAGAGGACGCCTGCCGCATCGAGCACGTCATCAGCGACGAGAGCTTCCTCGCATTGAAGCGGAGCCTTGGCCTGCCGGACGAAGACGTCTTATGGGCGGAGCTGTGAAAGGAATTTGGACGCAATGAAGGACTGGTTTTGCAGAACGTTTACGCCGTGGCGCGCGGCGGCGCTGTTTGAAGACGGGGATGCGTGGTTCGCGTATCTGGTGTGGTATGACAAGGTGTGCAACGCCATCCGCGTGGTGCTGTTCGCCGTGGCGGCGCTGATGCTGATTGCTGGATACGCCATGACGGATGACGTGGCCTACGCGCATCCGTGGTATACAATTGCGCTGGCGGCGCTGGTCCCGGCATTTTTGATCAGCCTTCTGATCGCGCAGAACGAAAAACAGCTGCCCAAAGACTTGCAGCAGAAATAAAAGACGCCCTCCGGGCGTCTTTTTGATTTGTCATCGCACCATGTAGGGACGGCCGCCCCTACATGTGAAAATGCCGGTACAGCGGAAAATCAAGGGAATTTTTTGGTTTCCCTCTTTGAAAAAACGAAAAAATGTGATATGATTAAAAAAATTGCGATTTTTCAGAAGAAGGAACGATACACTATGGAACAGAATCTGACATTTGCGGATCTCGGCCTGTCCGCGGAAGTGTTACAGGCGCTGGAGCAGAAGGGCTACGGCTACCCGACCAAAATTCAGGCCGAGGCCATCCCGCCGTTCATGGAATGGAAGGACGTCATCGCCAAGGCCCCGACCGGCACGGGCAAGACGTTTGCCTTCGGCATCCCGATGATCGAGCACATCGACGCGGACAGCGAAGACCTTCAGGGCCTGATCCTTGCGCCGACGCGCGAGCTGGCCATCCAGATCGGCGACGAGCTGCGCGGCCTTTTGACATTCTCCAAAAAGATCCGCGTGGCCGTGGTCTATGGCGGCGCGAAGATCGAGAGCCAGATCAAGCAGCTGGAAAAACACCCGCAGATCGTCGTGGCGACGCCGGGGCGGCTGATGGATCATTATAAGCGCAAAACGCTCCGGCTCGACCGCGTGCAGACTGTCGTCCTCGACGAGGCCGACCGAATGCTCGACATGGGCTTCTTCGACGATGTGACGCACATCATCGAAAAGATCAAAAACCGGCGCAACCTCGGCCTCTTCTCCGCGACGATCTCGCAGGAGGTCATGACGGTCTCGTGGATGTACCAGCGCGACGAGGTGGAGATCACGGTGCAGCCTGACGCGGAAAACCGGCCGGACATCACGCAGTATTCCATCACCTGCCCGCCGCTGGAGAAGATCGACACGGCAATGAAGCTGCTCCGGACGATGGGCTTCGAGCGGACGATCATCTTCTGCAACACGAAGGTGATGTGCCAGCGGCTGAGCGACGATTTCCGCCGCGCGGGCATCGATGCCGACTGCATCCACGGCGACATCCCGCAGCAGAAGCGCGAGAAGACGATGCGCACGTTCAAGGACGGGAAACTGCCGATCCTGATCGCGACGGACGTCGCCTCGCGCGGCATCGACGTCGATGATGTCGACTGCGTGCTGAACTACGACATCCCGGAAGAAAACGAATATTACATCCACCGCATCGGCCGCACGGGCCGCGCGAAGCGCAAGGGCGTTGCCATCTCGATCATCGGCACGCTGCCGGAGCAGGCCAAGCTGGATGAGATCGCGAAATATTCACACTATCAGGTGCAGCCCGTGCGCTTTCTGGAGGACGGCACGCTGGTCGAGGCCGAGCGGAAAAAGCCGCAGGCGCCGGCCTCGCGCCGCCGGTTCCGCCGTTGAGAGCGGCGGAGGAGGGGATGCTGCTGCTGTGCAGCACCCTGGGCGATGAATCCAGCCGCCCGCTGAGCTATGCGCAGTTCCGCACACTGGCGGAGCGGGCGCGCGCCCTCGGACCCGGCGGAGCAGATCTGCGGCGCGACCTGACGGCGAAGGATCTGACCCGTCTGGGTTATGCGCCGGAGGAGGCGGAGCGCATCGAAGATCTGCTCTCGCGGGAGGCAGCGCTCCATGCCTATCTCTCCGCGGCGGAGCGGCGGAGCATCTTCCCGCTCACACGCATCACGCCGGGCTATCCGGCGGCGCTTCGCGCGCTGCTGGGGGATCGTGCGCCGCTGGTGCTCTTCCTGCGGGGTGAGCCGTCGCTGCTGGAGCTGCCGTGCATCAGCGTCGTCGGCTCGCGGCAGCCAAATGAACGCACCAGGGGCTTTGCCCGGCGCATCGGCGCGCTGGCCGCGAAGGAGGGCTTTGTGCTCTGCTCGGGCGGCGCAGGCGGCGTCGACACCGAGGCGGAGGACGCCTGTCTCGGCGGCGGTGGGCGTGTGATTGTCTTTCCGGCGGGGCGGCTGACGGACTGCCGCGTAGACGCGCGCGTGCTCTATCTGACCGAGGGAGCCTATGACGTGCCGTTTTCCGCGCAGCGGGCGCTTGCGCGCAACCGGCTGATCCATGCACTGGGCGAACGGACGTATGCCGCGCAGCCGCGCATGCAGACCGGCGGGACGTGGCGCGGCTGCACCGATCATCTGCACAGCATCAGCCGCCCGCTCTTCGTCTTCGACGACGGGAGCGAGGCCGCCCGCGCGCTCCTTGCCGATGGCGCATCGCCCATCGGCTTGCCCAAAACGCTCTTTGCGCAGCCGGAGCCGCAGCTGCGCCTCGACCTTTGAATCCCCCAGCATAAAAAAACCGAAAGGCAGCCGCTTTGCCGCGCGCCTTTCGGTTCGTTTTGTATCTGCGCCCCTCCGCTCTGCCCAAAGGCTCCCCCTGAAAGGGGAGGTGGCTCGGCTTCGCCGAGCCGGAGAGGTCGAAGGGCGGCCATTGGTCGCCCCACTTGCAGATTCTCTCCCGATCTGCATAAACGCCTCTTATGTGAGCGATTCCAGTGCCTCCGGCGTATCGCAGTCGAACAGCTCCTCGGCGTCCGTCTCCACGAGGAGCAGCGCATCCTCATGCGCGCGGATGACGGAGCTGCCGCCGTGGTCGCCGGTGATGGCCATCAACTCGCCGAAAAACTTCGCCGGGAACAGATTCGGGTTGCCGCGGCGGCCATCATGCCCCGCGCCGACGATCCTGTCCGGGTGCTGGCAGAACACCTCCACAATGCGCGCCACCGTCTCCTGCCGGAGCTTCGGCTGGTCGGCCACCATATACAAAATGCCGTCGCAGCCGCGCATGGCCTCGGTGCCGAGCCGGATGGTATGGCTGAGTCCAAGGTCTGGCCGGTCGTTGTGGATGGCCGCAAAGCCAAACTGCCCAGCCAGCTCCTCAATGTCCTCATACTGGCTCACCACGGTCACGGCGGAAAACCGCGCGCCGGGCACGGCTTCGAGCGCCCGCCGGATGAGCGTTTTGCCGTCCAGCTCGGCCGCGAGCTTGTTGCCGCCGAAGCGCCGCCCGCTGCCCGCCGCCATGACGAGACAGCCGAGAGAAAGCGTCTGTTCCATAGGTTCGCCTCCTTGTCACTTTCTACAAAGCAGTATACCCATTTTTGGGCATAACTGCAAGAATGGCACAAAATTTTCGGCAGTTTCGAAAAAATGCGTTATTTTGTAATTAAGATAACGCTTTCTCTTTGCGTTCCCCGGCGCTTGTGATACAATGGGAACAAATCAAAAGAGGAAAACGCACATCCGCTGTGTTTTCCGGCATCTGTGAAACATATGGAGGTTGAGCAGCGATGGCAATCACGGGCAAGAGCGAGATCCGTGTCGACGCCTTTGACAAGGCGACCGGGCGGACAAAATACTACGACGATCTGGCCCCGAGCGACGCGCTGATCGTCCGGGTGAAGCACTCGACGATCGCGCACGGCTTCGTCAAATCCGTGGACACGTCGGCGGCAGAGCAGATCCCCGGCGTGGTGAAGATCCTGACATGCTTTGACGCGCCGGATCGTCCGTTCCCCACGGCGGGCCACCCGTGGTCGATGGATCCGGGGCATCAGGACGTGGCCGACCGGCACCTGCTGAACCGGCACGTGCGCTATTACGGCGATGATGTCTGCGCGGTCATCGCGGAGAGCGAAGTCGCGGCGATGCAGGCCGTGCGGGCCATTCAGGTGGAGTATGAAGAGCTGCCGTTCGTGCTGGACGTGCAGGAAGCGATGAAGGACGGTGCGCCGCAGCTCCACGAGAATTATCCGAACAACATTCTGAAGCACACCACGGCTGCCGCGGGCAACTATCAGGAGGCCATTCAGGAGCCGGGCCTGATTCGCGTCGAGGGCTGGTACAATACGCCCACCGTGCAGCACTGTCACATTGAAAACCACGGCTGCTTCTGCTACGGCGAAAACGGCCGCCTCATCCTGACGAGTTCCACACAGATCCCGCACATCGTCCGGCGTATCGTCGGGCAGGCGCTGGGCCGCCCGTGGGCGGACATCCGCATCATCAAGCCGTACATCGGCGGCGGCTTCGGCAACAAGCAGGATGCCCTTTATGAGCCGCTGTGTGCCTGGTGCTGCGAGCAGGTCAATGGCCGCGCCGTCAAGCTCGACTGCTCCCGCGAAGAGACCTTCGTCTCCAACCGCGTCCGCCACGCCATCCGCGTCCACATGATCTCGTGGCTGCGCAAGGACGGCTCGATCGCCGCGCGCAAGGTGGAGTGTTTCTCGAATCAGGGTTCCTACGCCTCGCACGGCCATTCCATCGTGGCGAAAGCGCTCGGTTCCTTCAACCAGCACTATCCCTGCCCGAACTTTGAGGGCGACGCCTATACCGTATTCACCAATATCCCGGCGGCGGGCGCGATGCGCGGCTACGGCATGCCGCAGGCTTCGTTCGCCGATGAATCGCACGCGGACGAATGCGCCAAGGCCGTCGGCATGACGCCGCTGGAATACCGCTGGAAGAACCTGATGCCGAAGGGCTATGTCGACGGCTTCTCGAAGAACGAAAACCATACCGACTCCTTCCGCGAATGTCTCGCGAAGGGCAAAGAGCTGTTCGACTACGACAAGAAGCGCGAAGCCTACGCGCACGAATCCGGCCCGATCCGCCGGGGCGTCGGCGTGGCGACATTCTGGTACAACACGGCGGTCTTCCCCATCTCACTCGAGACCTCGTCCAACCGGATGCAGCTGAATCTCGACGGCACGGTCACCATGCAGTGCGGCGAGACGGAGATCGGTCAGGGCGCCGACACCGCCTACGCCCAGATGACCGCCGAGGCGCTCGGCCTTTCCGACTATCACAAAGTTCACGTCGTGTCCTGCCAGGACACCGACATCACGCCGACCGGACTCGGGGCCTACGCCTCCCGGCAGACCTATGTTGCGGGCTTCTCCATCCGGCAGACCGCCGGGATGCTGAAGAAAAAAATTCTCGACTACGCCTGCGAGCTCACGCGGCAGACCGTGGGCAACCTCGACATCATCGACTCCAATATCGTCCGCGTGCCGGATAACCGCGTGCTGATGAGCCTGTCCGAGCTGGCGATGACCGCGCAGTATAACCCCGTCCATTCCGAGCATATCACCGCGGAGTCCACCTACACCATCCGCAACAACGCCTATTCCTTCGGCTGCACGTTTGCCGAGGTCGAGGTCGATATCCCGATGTGCAAGGTCAAGCTGCTGAACATCCTGAACGTCCACGACTGCGGCAAGCTCATCAACCCCGCGCTCGCCGAAGGGCAGGTTCACGGCGGTATGTCGATGGGCATCGGCTACGGCCTGTCCGAGCAGCTGATCTTCGACCCGAAGACCGGCAAGCCACTCAACAACAACCTGCTGGACTACAAGCTCTCCACCTTTATGGATCACCCGAACCTGCAAGCCGCCTTCGTCGAGAACTACGAGCCGACGTCCGCCTTCGGCACCAAGGCCCTCGGCGAGCCGCCTGCGTGCTCCCCGGCTCCGGCCATCCGCAACGCCATTTTGCAGGCGACGGGCGTCGCCATCGACCGCTGCCCGATCACGCCGCACGTGCTGTTCGCGGAGTTCACAAAGGCCGGCCTGATCCAGGACTGAGAGGAGGAACCGCATCATGTATGACATCAAAGCGCTCTATGAAGCGACCAGCGTAGAACATGCCTGTCAGCTCCGCATCGAGCATCCCGAGGCGCAGATCATCGCGGGCGGCACCGACGTGCTCGTCCAGGTCCGCGAAGGCCGCCGCGCCGGAAAAGAGCTCATCTCCATCCAGAAGCTGGACGAGCTGCGCGGCGTGACCATGGAGGACGACGGCACGATCCGCATCGGCTCGCTCACTGTCTTCTCCCATATCACGCACGACCCCATCATCCAGAAATACATCAACGTCCTCGGCGAGGCCGTGGACATGGTCGGCGGCCCGCAGATCCGCAACGCCGGCACCATCGGCGGCAACACCTGCAACGGCGTCACCTCGGCAGACTCCGCCTCCACGCTCCATGCCTGGGAGGCCATCGTCGAGCTGACCGGCATCCACGGCAAACGGTATCTGCCGATCAAGGACTTCTACATCAAGGCCGGCACGGTCGACATCAACGTCGCCGAGGGCGAAATTCAGACAGCCATCCTCATCCCGAAGGAATCGTATGAGAACACCTGGGGCTATTACCTGAAATACGGCATGCGCAACGCCATGGAAATTGCCACGACCGGCTGCTCCGTCAACGTCCGCCTCAGCGCCGACAAAAAGACGTTCGACCGCGTCCGCATCGGCTACGGCGTCGCAGGTCCGGTTCCGATGCGCGCCCCTTCGGCCGAGGCGCTCCTGAACGGCAAACCCGTCACCATGGAAAACATCGAGCTCTGCGCCAAAACCGTCCTCGAAGACATCAACCCGCGTGATTCGTGGCGCGCCAGCAAGGCGTTCCGGCGGCACATCGCCGTGGAAATGTGCCGGCGCGGCCTGATCGAATCTGTCAAACGCTGCGGAGGTGAGATCTGATGGCACAGTATCAACTGGTCACTTGCACGATCAACGGTAAAAAATCCGAAAAGATGGTCGACGTCCGCGCCAGCCTGACGGACATGCTCCGCAACGACTACCGCCTGACGTCCGTGAAGAAGGGCTGCGAAGTTGGCGAGTGCGGCGCATGTACCGCGCTCATCAACGGCGAAGCCATCAACACCTGCCTCTATCTGGCCGTCTGGGCCGAGGGCAAGGACATCATCACGCTCGAGGGCCTGATGAACCCGGACGGGACGCTCTCCGACGTGCAGAAGGCATTTATGGAAGAAACGTCCATCCAGTGCGGCTTCTGCATCCCCGGCTTCATCCTGACCGCGACCGAGATCGTCAACTCCGGTAAGGAGTACACCGACGACGAGCTGCGCAAGCTCCTCTCCGGCCATCTCTGCCGCTGCACCGGCTATCAGAACATTTTCCGCGCTGTCAAGAAGACGATGCTCCGCCGCCTCGGCAAAAACGAAGAAGCCGACGCCGTCCGCTAAAACAAAATATGCCAAACGTCCCCCTCTGCCAAGAGGGGGACGTTTCCTGCCTCTACGCAATGCACCTTGTAGGGGCGGACGACTTTGCGCAGCTGTTCGCGACGAAGGAGCGTTACAGATGCGGCATGCCCCTTGCGGGTACTGTCCGCCCGTCTCTACAATTTTCCGCCGCGCCTTGTAGGGGCCGATGCCCTCATCGGCCCGCTTCTGCGATTTTGCGCCGCGCCGATATTTTGGAATGTAGGGGCGGACGACTTTGCGCAGCTGTTCGCGACGAAGGAGCGTTACAGATGCGGCATGCCCCTTGCGGGTACTGTCCGTCCGTCCCCGCCGCAGCGGCTTGCCTCCCCTTCGCAAGGGGAGGTGGCTCGCCTATGCCGAGCCGGAGAGGTCGACGGGCGACCATCGTTCGCCCGCTTCTCTCACAGATCATCCGCGTCCTGCACCGGCTCCTCAAACGGGTCGAGCGGCACGCCCGTCCAGCTCCCCTGCGGGTCCGTGAAGCTCGGCGTCTCCACGCGCTCCACCGGCGCGTCCTTTTTACGTTTCTTCATACAAAATCGCCTCCTTTTTTGCTACTGTCTGCAAAAAAGGAGGCGATTATACGTCCTTTATCAATCGTGGTGGTGTCCGTTCTGGTCGCAAGTCAGCGGCCGGTACGGTTTTGTTTCGATCTCCGGCACATACCGCCGGATCGTCTCGTCAAATGTTTCAAATCCCGGGTGCGACTGCGGCAGCAGCACCAGATATTCCGTCCCGAACAGCGCATCCGGCCCACAGAGGCCCAGCGCATCCTCGCGCGCCTTGTCCACAAGCACGCCCGTGAAATGCGTTACCGTCAGCGTCTCGACCGGAAAATAAATCGCCACCCGCTCACAGAACAGCTCGACGCACGCCTCTTGTCCATCCTCCGGCGGCAGAACGCGGATCGTGTCCTGCGGGAGCATCAAATAGTGTTTCATCTCAAACCTCCAGTGCGTTCCGTCCGGCGACGCCGCGCAAAACGCCCGTATATTCCAAAATCGCCTGCAACACGCCGCCGCCGATGGCGATCGCCTTGTCCGACGCGGTGTAGCAGTTCTCCACCTGCGCCCGCGGGTCGACGTCGCCGGACTTCATCCCCTTGAATACCGGCGTCCCATCCGCCAGGATCCCGCGCAGCACGCCCGAGATCGTGCAGGCCATCGGCTTCCCGTTCACCTCACCGACCGTCTCTCCGGCCTCCACGAGGTCGCCGATCTCATGCAGCTGATGAAACACGCCGTCATCCGGCGCACGCAGCACGCGCTCGCCCGCGAAGCCGCCGATCAGCCCCGGAATATTCGTGTTCGGAATGGCCGGGCCGCTGCGGATCACGCGCCCGAGCGTGTGCCCGCGCATCGTCTCGATCACCGCGTGGCAGTCCTCACCCGCCGAGAACCCAGGCCCCAGCGCAATCACGAGCGGCGCATCATCGATCTTCGTCCCAAGATTTTTCTTCGCCAAAATCGCATCCACCAGCACATCGGGCCGCAGTCCATGGCGGCAGTCCGCCGCCGGGTCGGCCAGCACGGGGATGTTCCCCGCCGCCAGAATCCGCCGCACATCGTCCATTGTCTCTGCGCGCACCGCGGTCACATCTTCCACTTTTGCTTTGCCAAATAAGATCGTCTGCGAAAAGCAGACCGTCCGTCGGATGGCCGTCGGCCTTTCGAGATCGGTCATCACGACCTTCAGCCCCGACCGATGCAGCCGCAGGGCCACGCCCGACGCGAGATCGCCTGCGCCGCGAATCAAGATCAGCATGTTATCCACTCCTTCTGAATGTGCCGAGGCACACCGGCCCGCGCAGCATCGCCGCCATCCCGCGCCCGAGCGCGAGGCGCTCCGCCGTGTCCGCCTGATTCAGCAGGACGCGCGTGTGCGGCGTTTCGTCATTGATAAACGTTGCGGCCAGCTCCGGCGTCAGCAGATCGTCTTCCGAAACGCCGCACCGCGCCGCAAAGATCGCGGGCCGGTGGACGCACGCCCGGATGGGCTGCCCGAGCGCCGAGAGGCCAAACACCAAAATCGTCTGATTCGCCTCCGGCGGGACGACCGGCTCATAGTCCGCATGGGCCTTTGCAGGCCGCCCATGCGCGCCGTCCGCCTCCACGAGAACATAGTCCGCCAGCTCCGCCAGCGTGCGTACCGGCACATCCGCCGCCGTAAATTTCCCCTCTTTTGCAGGCTTTCCAACGCAGACGCACGGATGTTTTTCCAATGCCGCCGCGATCTCCGCCTCGCCCGGCTGGAGGAGGCATGGGAAGCCATCCGGCGGATAGATGTGCGTCGTCGTCGTGACGATCACGCGCGCCGCCTGCGCCAGCTCCCGCGCCAGCGCGAGCAGCAGCGTCGTCTTTCCGCCCGCGCCGATGATCGCCGTCACGCCCTTCCGGACGTCCAGCGCCTTTGCCAGCTCCACACACCCACCTCATTTCTGCTCTTAGCATATCACGCCGCGCGGCGCAGCGTCAAGTCTCTGCGCTTTTTGTTGACAATGGCGAATTTTCCGGTAAAATAAAGGTATGGAACAGAAATTACACCCTGTGCTTTCCGTCCGCCTGTTCACGGACGAGAAATGCTTCGGCCCCGGCGTGGCCGCGCTCCTGACGCTGGTCAAGACGTGCCATTCGCTCCGGGCCGCGGCCATGGAAATGGGCATGGCCTACTCCAAGGCATGGACGATCCTGAAAAACGCGGAAGAACAGCTCGGCTTCAAGCTCCTGCTCTCCACCACCGGCGGCAAGCACGGCGGCGGCGCACAGCTCACCGAGCAGGGCGAGGCCCTTCTCGCCGCCTATGCCCGCTATTGCCAGACGCTGCGCGACTTTGCCCAGCGTCAGTTCGCTGCGGACTTTGCTGATTTCCTTTGAATGATACCGTCCCACGCGCGGCCCCATGTGGGGCCGTTTTCTCTGCGCATGATCACCAGAAAGGAACCCTTCGCCATGAAACGCACCAGCCAAACCGATAAGACCGCCCTGTTCGAGACGATGCCCGTGCCGAAGGCCGTGCTGACGCTCGCCGTGCCCACGGTCGCGTCCATCCTCGTCACGCTGCTGTACAGTCTCGCCGACACCTGGTTCGTCGGTCTGCTGAACGACCCGATCCAGAACGCCGCTGTCACGCTGATCGCGCCGGTGCTGCTCGCGTTCAACGCCGTGAACAACCTCTTCGGCACCGGCTGCTCCAGCATGATGTCCCGCGCGCTCGGCCGCAAGGACACCGAGACGGCGCAGCGCTGCGCGTCGTTCGGCTTCTGGTGCTCGCTGCTGTGCGGACTGCTGTTCTCCGTGCTCGCCACGGCGTTCCAGCGGCCGCTGCTCTCGGGTCTCGGCGCGTCCGCCGAAAACCGCGACGCCGCGGCCGCCTATCTGCACTGGACGGTCAGCCTCGGGGCCGCGCCCGCGATCTTAAACGTCGTGCTGGCCTATTTCGTCCGCGCCGAGGGCAGCAGCGTCCATGCCAGCGTCGGCACGATGTGCGGCTGCGTCCTCAACATCCTCATCGACCCGGTTTTCATCCTGCCGTGGGGCCTCAATATGGGCGCGGCTGGCGCGGGCTGCGCCACGTTCCTGTCGAACTGCGTCGCCTGTGTCTATTTCCTGATCCTGATCGCCGTCCGCCGGGGCCGCACGATCGTCAGCCTGAATCCGAAGCATTTCCGCGTCTCGCGCGACATTGCGCGCGGTGTGTTCTCCATCGGCATCCCGTCCGCCCTGCAAAATCTCTTCAATGTCATCTCCCTCGCCGTGCTCACGCGCTTCGCCACGGCCTACGGTTCCGAGGCCGTCTCCGCGATGGGCATTGCGAATAAAGTCTATCTCGTCCCGCTCTATACGGCCATGGGCATCGCCCTCGGCCTGATGCCCCTCGTCAGCTATAACTATTCGAGCGGCAATTCCGAGCGTTTGAAGACCGCCGTGCGCTATGGGCTTCGCATCGCGGTCGCCTTCGTCGCCGTCGTGGCCGTGCTGCTCTGCGTCTTTGCGCCGCAGGTCGTCCGCCTGTTCATCAAAAACGATACGATCATCGAATACGGCACGCACTATCTGCGCGGTCTCAGCCTCGGCCTGCCGTTCTTCGCCATCGACATCCTGATCGTCAGCAGCGTCTTCAACGCCTGCGGCATGGGCGGCCGTGCGCTGCTGTTCGCCCTGCTGCGCAAGGTCGTGCTGCAGATTCCGCTGCTCATTCTGCTCAACCGCTTCTTCCCGCCCTATGGCATCGCTTATGCGGAGCTGATCGCGGAGCTGTTCCTTGCGGTCGTCGCGCTGATCACGCTCCGTAAGATCTTCCGGCAGCTCGACCGCAAATCCGCCGAAGCCAAACAGGAGGTGCAGCCATGACATATCCGAAAGTCTGCCTCCGCCGGGGCGAAGAGACCGGCGTCCGCGCGGGCAAACCGTGGATCTTTGAAAATCAGCTTGACTGGGCCGACGACGTCTGCAAAGACGGCGGCATTGTCGACGTGCTCGATTCCCGGATGCGCTTTGCCGCGCGCGGCTATTTCAATTCCAAGTCGAAGATCACCGTCCGCGTCCTGACGCGCGACGAGAACGAGGTCATCGACCGCGATTTCTTCCGCCGCCGCATCGAGCGGGCGTGGAGCGTCCGCCGTATGCTCGGCTTTGAAAATTCCTGCCGCGTCGTCTTTGGCGAGTCAGACGGCCTGCCCGGCCTGACCGTCGACAAATTTGCCGATTGCCTCTCGTTTCAGATCGTCTCTCGCGGCATGGAGCGATGGAAGGACGACATCGTCGCCATCCTGACTGAACTCTTCCAGCCGCAGGGCATCTACGAGCGGGACGACGTCGCCGTCCGCGAAAAGGAAGGTCTCCCGCAGATCAAAAAATGCGTCTTCGGAACCGTTCCGGACGAACTTGAAATTCGCGAGCACGACGCCAGAATGCTCGTCAGCATCGAAAACGGCCAGAAGACCGGCCACTTCCTCGACCAGCAGGAAAACCGGGGCCGCCTGAAGCCCTACGCGAAGGGCCGGACCGTGCTCGACCTCTGCTGCTGCACCGGCGGCTTCTCCATCCACGCCGCGCTCTACGGCGCGAAGTCGGTCGAGGCGGTCGACGTCTCTGCCGACGCGCTCGCGCTTGTCCGGCGCAACGCCGCGCTGAATGGTGTGGACGGCATCCTGACCACGACTGAAGCCAACGTCTTTGACCTTGCAAAATCCTACGCCGACGAAGGGCTGCGCTACGGCCTGATCATCTGCGATCCGCCCGCCTTCGCCAAGAGCCGCAAGGCCGTCGACGGCGCCTATCGCGGATATAAGGAGCTGAACCTCCGCTGCATGAAGATGGCAGAGCCGGGCGGCATCCTCGTCACCTGCTCGTGCAGCCAGTTCATGACGCCGGAGCTGTTTTTCAAAATGCTGCGCGAAGCGGCGTTCGACGCCGGGCGCGACGTGCGCCTGCTCGAGACACTCATGCAGTCGCGCGACCATCCGGCCTCCCTCCTCGCCGATCAGGCCCTCTACCTCAAGGGCTATATCCTCCAGATCTTCTGATCATTGCACCCGTTTCCCCAAAGCCTCCCTTTTCAGGGGGGCTTTTTTTGCTGCACCGGGGTGGATGGGCGCTGTTCACAGATGATTTTTGGAGAGTTCACAAATATTTCAATTCTGGCCTATTGACATTGGCGGAAAGTGGTGATAAACTGCGTTTAGCACTCAGAGATAAGGAGTGCTAATCCAGGAGAAGGAGCTGCGGACATGGAACTGACGGAACGGAAGAAAAAGATCCTGCGCGCGATCGTGGATGAATACATCCGTACCGCGGAGCCGGTGGGTTCGAAGACCATCGCGCAGATGCCCGGCATGGACTTCTCCTCCGCGACCATCCGCAATGAGATGGCCGAGCTGACAAGCCTTGGCCTGCTCGAGCAGCCGCATACCTCCGCCGGGCGCGTACCGAGCGCGGCGGGATACCGGTTTTATGTGGACGAGCTGATGCAGGATTACCGCCTGACCGTTGACGAGACGCGCTCGATCAACCAGGCCATGGAAGGCAAGATGCAGCAGTTCGACAACATGATCACCGAGGTCGGCAAGATGGTGTCCCGGATGACGAATCTCCCGGCCTACGCCGTGGCCAGAGGCCCGGCGAGCGTGACCGTCAAGCGGTTCGACCTGATCCTCGCCGAGGCGGGCAGCTTCATCCTCGTGGTGATGCTGAGCGACAATTCGGTGAAGAACAAGCTGATCCGATTGCCGGTAGACGTGACGGAGGCCGATCTCAAGCTGCTGTCCGCCGTGCTGAACGCGGGGCTGACCGATCTGGAGGCCGACGCGATCACACCGGATGTGCTCGCCAGAGTGACGCGCAGCGCGGGCGAAGCCGCGAGCCTTGTGCCGGTCATCGTCGATTTTGTGACGGAGCTGCTGCGCAAGCCGGTCGAAGAGGTCTACATGACCGGGCAGGCCAAGCTGCTGGGGCAGCCGGAATACCACGACATTGAAAAGGCACAGGCCGTTCTGACAAACCTCGATGAGGACGTGATCTCCAATCTTCCCGCGACGCTCTCGTCCGGGGCACGGACGCAGATCCTCGTCGGGCCGGAAAACGTCGCCAAAGAGCTGAAGGACACCAGCGTCGTGATGACGAAGTTCGACATCGGCGACGGGATGCAGGGCATGATCGGTGTGCTTGGCCCCACGAGAATGGATTACGCGCAGATCACCGCGCGGCTGAGCTATTTTGCCGAGAATCTGGGCAGAATGTTTCAGAAGAGCCAGACGCCCGCGCTCGAAGACCCCAAAAAGAACAACACCCCGGAGGGATAAGATATGGCAGACGAAGAAAAGAATGTAGAACAGGCCGAAGCGCAGCAGCCGGTCGACCAGACCATTGATGCGCCGCAGGCCGAAGAGGCTGCTGCCCAGCAGCCCGAAGCGCCCGCAGAAGCGGCGAAGCCCTCGGAGCTCGATCAGGCGAAGGCCGATCTAGCCAAGGAGCATGACAATTATCTGCGGCTGGCCGCGGAATATGACAACTTCCGCAAGCGCAGCCAGAAGGAAAAAGACAATCTCTACACCGAGATCAAGGCCGAGACGGTAGAAAAATTTCTGCCGGTCTACGACAATCTGGAACGGGCCCTCGCCCAGCAGACCGCCGATGAGGCGTTCAAAAAGGGCGTGGAGATGACGATGACGCAGCTCACCGGCATCTTCGAAAAGCTCGGCGTGACGGCGTTCGGTGAAGCCGGCGAGGCATTCGACCCCACGCTGCACAACGCCGTGATGCACGCGGAAGATGAAAGCGCGGGCGAAAATGTCATTCTGGAGGTTTTCCAGAAGGGCTTCCGCATCGGCGAAAAGGTCGTCCGCTTCGCAATGGTCAAAGTTGCGAACTAAACTGCAAGCCACCCGGAATGGGTTTTGATAAATTTGTAAAAACTGTCTTTTGATATAAATTGGAGGAATTGATTATGAGTAAAATTATTGGTATCGATCTTGGTACAACCAACAGCTGTGTAGCAGTCATGGAAGGCGGCGAACCTGTCGTCATCGCCAATGCCGAAGGCAACCGCACCACCCCGTCCGTCGTCGCGTTCTCGAAGACCGGCGAGCGTATGGTCGGTCAGGTCGCAAAGCGTCAGGCCGTCACGAACTCCGACCGCACCATCTCTTCCATCAAGCGCCACATGGGCACCGATTATAAAGTCGACATCGACGGCAAGAAGTACACCCCGCAGGAGATCTCCGCGATGATCCTGCAAAAGCTGAAGGCCGACGCAGAGGCTTACCTCGGCGGCACGGTTTCTGAAGCCGTCATCACTGTCCCGGCCTACTTCAACGACGCACAGCGTCAGGCCACCAAGGACGCCGGCAAGATCGCAGGCCTCGAAGTCAAGCGTATCATCAACGAGCCGACGGCCGCGGCCCTCGCCTACGGCGTGGATAAGGAAGCCGAGCAGAAGATCATGGTCTACGACCTCGGCGGCGGCACGTTCGATGTCTCCATCCTCGACATCGGCGACGGCGTCATCGAAGTTCTGGCCACCAACGGCAACACCCACCTCGGCGGCGACGATTTTGACGAGTGCGTCATGAACTACCTCGTCTCCGAGTTCAAGAAGGCAGAGGGCATCGACCTGTCCAACGACAAGGTCGCCATGCAGAGACTGAAGGAAGCCGCCGAGAAGGCCAAGATCGAGCTGTCCGGTGTCACCTCCACCAACATCAACCTCCCGTATATCACCGCTGACGCCACCGGCCCGAAGCACCTCGACGTCACGCTGACGCGGGCAAAGTTCAACGAGCTGACCGCCCATCTGGTCGAAGCGACCGCAGGCCCGGTCAAGCAGGCGATGGCCGATGCCGGTCTGACTGCCAACGATATTTCCAAGGTCCTGCTGGTCGGCGGCTCGACCCGTATCCCGGCCGTGCAGGATGAGGTCAAGAAGCTGACCGGCAAGGAAGGCTTCAAGGGCATCAACCCCGACGAGTGCGTCGCTGTCGGCGCAGCGATCCAGGGCGGCGTGCTTGGCGGCGACGTCAAGGGCCTGCTGCTGCTGGACGTCACTCCGCTGTCTCTCGGCATCGAGACGATGGGCGGCGTGTTCACCAAGCTGATCGACCGCAACACCACCATCCCGACCAAGAAGAGTCAGGTCTTCTCCACCGCAGCCGACAACCAGACCTCCGTTGAGGTTCACGTTCTTCAGGGCGAGCGTGAGATGGCTGCTTACAACAAGACCCTTGGCAAGTTCCAGCTGACCGGCATTGCGCCCGCGCCCCGCGGCGTGCCGCAGATCGAGGTCACGTTCGACATCGACGCCAACGGCATCGTGAACGTCAGCGCCAAGGACCTCGGCACCGGCGCCGAGCAGAAGATCACCATCACCGCCTCTTCCAACCTCTCCAAGGAGGACATCGACAAGGCCGTCAAGGAGGCCGAGCAGTATGCCGCCGAGGATAAGGCGCGCAAGGACGAGGTCGACACGCGCAACGCCGCCGATCAGGTCATCTATCAGTCCGAAAAGACGCTGAATGAGATGGGCGACAAGGTCTCCGAGTCCGACAAGGCTCCGGTTCTGGCCGCGATCGAAAAGCTGAAGGAAGCCCAGAAGGGCACCGACGTCGCTGCGATCAAGGCCGCGACTGACGAAGTGCAGAAGGCGTTCTATGCCGTCTCCGAGAAGCTCTACCAGAACGCCGCCCCGCAGGGCGACCCGAACGCAAATCCGGGCGCCGGTGCACAGCCGAACGGCGGGAACGACGACGGCGTCGTCGATGCAGACTTCGAAGAGGTCAACTAATTTGCGTTTCAAAGTCCAAAGGGGCGGCCAGACCGCCCCTTCGGCTTGTTTCCACCGATCCGATTTGAGGTGAGATAGATGGCAGACCAGAATAAACGAGATTATTATGAGGTTCTGGGTGTGGAAAAGAACGCCTCCGACGCCGAGATCAAAAAGGCGTACCGGAAGCTCGCAATGAAATACCACCCGGACCAGAACCCCGGCGATAAAACGGCCGAGGAAAAATTCAAGGAGATCAATGAGGCGTATGAGGTTCTCTCCGACGCCGACAAAAAGGCCCGCTACGACCAGTACGGCTTTGCGGGCGTCGACCCGAACTTCAACCCGAACGCGGGCGCAGGTTTCGGCGGAGGCTTCGGCGGCTTCGGCGGGTTTGGCGATCTCGGCGACATCTTCGGTGATTTCTTCGGCGGCGGCGCTTCGTCGTCCAGCCGCCGCACCGGCCCGCAAAAGGGCCAGAACATCGTGGCCGAGATTGAGATCAGCTTCGAGGATGCGGCCTTCGGCTGTGAGCGGGAGATCACCTTCCAGCGCATCGAGCCGTGCAGCACCTGCCACGGCACCGGCGCGAAAGAGGGCAGCAAGCCCGAGACCTGTACGTACTGCCAGGGCCGCGGCACCGTCCGCGTCCAGCAGAATTTCATGGGCATGGCGATGCAGTCTGAGCAGCGCTGCCCGAAGTGCGGCGGCAAAGGCACCATCATCAGCGACCCGTGCCAGACCTGTAAGGGCAAGGGCAAGGTGCGCCGCAACAAGACCATCCGCGTGAACGTCCCGGCGGGCATCGACGACGAACAGTCCTTCCGCGTCCGCGACGAGGGCAACGCAGGTTCCAACGGCGGCCCGAACGGCGATCTGCTCGTCACCGTCCATGTCCGCAACCATTCGATCTTCACGCGCGACGGCGCGAACGTCCATTGCCAGATGCCGATCTCCTTCACGCAGGCGGCGCTTGGCGCAACGATCGAGGTCCCGACGCTCGACGGCAAGGTGCGCTACACCATCCCCGAGGGCACGCAGACCGGTACCGTCTTCCGTCTGCGCGGCAAGGGCATCCCCTACGTCGGCTATAAGACCCGCGGCGACCAGTTCGTCACCGTCGTCGTCGAGACGCCGACGAAGCTGACCAAAGAGCAGAAGGAGCTGCTGCGCAAGCTCGAGGACGCCACCGGCGAGGCCTCGCAGCCCAAGCGCAAGAGCTTTTTCGACAAACTGAAGGGCGAATAACATCCCAGATCAAAACGCAGCCATCCATGCTGGATGGCTGCGTTTTTGTGTTGCAGGGACAGACGCCCTGCCCGCTCTTCCGGTTTACGCCGCACCTCTTGTAGGGGCGGACGACCCTGTCCGCCCGCTTCTTTGATCTAGTACCGCACTTCCGGTCATGATTGTAGGGGCCGATGCCGAGCGCAGCTGTTCGCGACGAAGGAGCGTTACAGATGC
>ENA-UOJO01001685-UOJO01001685.1-human-gut-metagenome-genome-assembly--contig:-P57-NODE-1685-length-26632-cov-4.416337_pt1 | contig 26632 bp, 17 predicted proteins | sample MGYA00242351_ERZ723898 | MGnify/ENA metagenome assembly ERZ723898 | reverse complement strand
GGAATAAAATATTCAACGGTATCGGCGATAAAACTCCAGGCCCCTTTGACCGGTGCGTTAACCAATCCAATCTGACCGATATTTCCCATTTTACGGATGATACTATCGAAGGAAGCCGGATAACGTTCGTTCTTTTTTACCTTCAGCTCCAGGACATTTTTGAAAGCGATATTATTTTGTTTCCGGATATTTCTTATACCTACGATGATATTTTTTACCGCTTCAAAGCGTAGCAGATAACTCTCGTCGTAACTTGTCGCCTTCGGGAGTCGTGAAATCATGATACTTTCACCGTCTTGTCGTTCGCGTAAGGTTTGCCAGATCTCTTCTGTTATAAATGGCATAAACGGATGCAGTAATTGCAACAGTTGCTCGAAGACATTCAGCGTCTCCTCATACGTTTTCCGATCGATAGGCTGGCCATACGCTGGTTTGATCATTTCCAGTAACCAGGATGAAAATTCGTCCCGGAACGTGGTGTATACCGTCATCAGTGCTTCGGAGATCCGGTATTGGTCGAATTGGGTATTCAACGTTTCGTTTACTTTTCCCAACAGGTGGTTGAACCATTCCAACGCCAAACGGGAATGGGCCGGTTGGTCGATGGAGGCTACCTCCCAAGATTTCACCAACTTGAACGCATTCCACATCTTGGTAGTGAAATTACGGCCTTGTTCGGGCAGACTTTCATCGAACAGTAAATCACCTCCTGCCGGAGCACATAATAACATCCCTACCCGTACCCCATCTGCTCCGTATTTGTCGATCAAATCCAACGGATCAGGAGAATTTCCCAGGGATTTAGACATCTTACGGCCTAATTTATCCCGTACGATACCAGTGAAATATACATTTTTGAACGGCATTTTCCCTTCGTATTCATAACCGGCCATGATCATACGGGCCACCCAGAAGAAAATGATGTCCGGGCCGGTCACCAGATCGTTCGTGGGATAGTAATAATTGATTTCCGGATTTCCGGGATGGTTGATTCCGTCGAATAAGGAAATAGGCCATAACCAGGAAGAAAACCAAGTGTCGAGACAATCTTCATCTTGTCGTAGATCTGCAATGGTCAGATTCGAATTATGACTTTTCTCCCGGGCTAAGCGTAAAGCTTCCTCTTCGTTATAAGCGACGACATACCCGCCTTCAGGCAGATAGCATGCCGGAATCCGGTGTCCCCACCAAAGTTGACGGCTGATTCTCCAGTTTTTGATGTTTTCCATCCAGTGTCTGTAAGTATTTTTGAACTTAGAAGGGAAGAAACGGATATCGTCGTTCATTACCGGCGATAAAGCGATCTCCGCCAGATGTTCCATTTTCAGGAACCATTGCATAGATAGTTTCGGCTCGATGGGCACATTGGTCCGTTCCGAAAAACCGACATTATTGGTGTAAGGTTCCACTTTCTCCAATAACCCTGCTGCTTGCAGATCTTTTTCTATCTGCTCCCGTACGTCGAAACGGTCCATGCCGACATAAATTCCGGCCTGCTTGCTGATCGTACCGTTGTCATTGAAAATATCGATAGAAGGCAAATGATATTTTTCACCTAACATATAGTCGTTGACGTCATGAGCTGGAGTTACTTTTAAACAGCCTGTACCGAATTCAATATCGACATATTCGTCTTCGATAACCGGTATCGTGCGCCCGACCAAAGGAACGATCACCTTTTTTCCCCGTAAATGCTGGTTTTTAGGGTCTTTGGGATTGATACACATAGCAGTGTCTCCCATGATGGTCTCCGGACGGGTGGTCGCTACTAGGGCATAACCGTCTTCTCCTTCTATTTTATAACGGAGATAGTATAATTTACTATGCTCTTCTTTGTAAACCACTTCCTCGTCGGAAAGAGCGGTCAGTGCTTTCGGATCCCAGTTGACCATACGTACTCCCCGGTAAATCAGTCCCTTGTTGTAAAGGTCGACAAAAACTTTCAGTACACTTTCACTTCGTTCTTCATCCATGGTAAAAGCAGTACGGTCCCAGTCACAGGAAGCTCCCAGGCGTTTTAATTGCTTGAGGATGATTCCGCCGTGTGTATGTGTCCAATCCCAGGCGTGTTTTAAAAATTCATCCCGGGTCAGATCGGTTTTTTTTATTCCTTCACTTTGAAGCTTACCTACTACTTTGGCTTCTGTGGCTATCGAAGCGTGGTCCGTGCCAGGCACCCAACAAGCATTTTTCCCTAACAGACGGGCCCGGCGTACCAAAGCATCCTGTATTGTATTGTTCAGCATGTGCCCCATGTGTAGAACTCCGGTGACGTTAGGAGGAGGGATGACGATGCAGTAAGGTTCTCTGCTGTTATCTACTTCCGAATGGAATAGTTTATGATCCATCCAGTACTTGTACCATTTCTCTTCGCTTGCTTTCGGATTGTAATTTGTAGCAATCATGCCTGAAATTTTAGATTTTAGATTTGAGTTCATAAAGTTCATAAATCCTATAAAGTTGATGAGAGGCCTTGACTTAATGTACTTGAAGTGACAAAGGAAAAACTTTATAAGTTTTAAGAACTGAATTCTCCTTTACCATTTGAAATGATAATAAAAAGGCTGCATTTGCAGCCTTTTCTTATTCTTCTGATTTTTTGATTCGTCTTCCTTTTTTCTTTTGAGCTTCCATCGCTGATTCGAGATCTGCTTTTTGCATGCTGCCGTCATAGTCACAGATATATTTGTCGATCAGGATTCGTCCGCAATACTCACACACGATGATTTTTTTCCGGGAGCGGATATCCAATTGCCGCTGTGGCGGAATTTTATTGAAACAACCTCCACAAGCATCCCGGTCGACGGTGACGACTGCCAGGCCGTTGCGGGCATTGTCACGGATCTTCCGGTAGGCTGTCAACAAACGCTCTTCGATATTCTGAGATAATTCCTCGGATTTTTGGGTCAATGCTTCTTCATCTTTGTGGGTTTCAGCGATGATGTCGTCCAGTTCCGCTTTCTTCGCTTCTAAATCTGCTTTCTTTTCTGTATATTGTTTGTTGGAAATTTCCAGATTTACCTCTTTTTCGGCTTTCAGTTTTTGAGCTTCCCGGATTCTTTTTTGCTGTAATTCGATTTCCAGTTTCTGAAATTCGACTTCTTTGGTCAGGGCATCGTATTCCCGATTGTTACGGACATTATCCAATTGCTCTGAATATTTTTTTATCAGCTCTTCCGACTTGGTGATTTCCTGTTTTTTGTTTGTTACACTTTTGTCAGCTTCACTGATTTCATTTTTCAGATTTTCAAGACGGGTTTCCAGACCGGCGATTTCGTCTTCCAAGTCCTGAACTTCAAGAGGCAATTCCCCTCTTAACGTCTTGATTTTATCGATCTCCGTATCAATGCGTTGTAGCTCATAAAGATGCTGCAATTTTTCTTCGACAGAAAGTTCTTGCAGTTTTTCGTTGTTTGTTGCCATATTTATAAAGTAACTCTAATTTATTTTTGAACCATCAGAGGAAGAAACACCCTATTATAAATAATGTATGGGATTTGTTTCGACCTTCGAAAACTGAATCGCAAAGTTAGATATTTTTTTTGTAACTAACTCATAAAAAATCTCTTTTGTGAACTGTTCGCTTTCATAATGCCCGATGTCTGTCAGGATCAACCGATTTTCTGCCTGGAAGAAATCGTGGTATTTGTAGTCTCCGGTGATATATATATCGGCTCCCTGAGCTATTGCGGCCGAAGTGAGGAAGGCTCCGGAACCGCCGCAGACGGCTACTTTCCGGATCTGAGATTTACAGATTGCAGTGTGACGGACGACTTTACAACGGAAAGTCTTTTTTACCTGTTGCAGGAAAGTCAGGCTATCGGCTGGCTCGGCGAGTTCGCCGATGATTCCGAAACCCGTTACAGGATTGGTATTATCCAGGTTAACGATGTTCCATACCGGTTCTTCATAAGGATGTACCTTCAGTAAAGTCTCTATGCTTTTGGAGAGGAGGTATTCAGGGACCGTAATTTCGGTTTTTATCTCTTCCTCCCGGTGAAGGGTCCCGATCACTCCGACATAGGGATGACTGCCTGCCTCGGCGTGAAAGGTGCCTTCTCCTTTCTGGTTGAATGAACAGTGACTGTAATTACCGATGTGGCCTCCGCCTACTCCTAATACGGCTTGTCTTACTTCTTCTGCCTTTGAAACAGGCGTGTAGAAGCACAGGCTGAATAATTTACCGCCCGGTTGCAGGATTTTCCGGTTTTGTAATCCCAGTTTGTCGGCCATTCTGCCGCTGACACCGTGTAATACGGCATCCAGATTGGTATGTGCGGAGTAGATATTGAGGTTGTGCCGAATGGCTTTGATGAGGCAACGTTTTACATAGCTGTCCGGACGCAGATTTTTTAATCCCTGTATCGTGAGCGGATGGTGGGAGATGAGCAGATCATGTCCTCCCTGTACGGCTTCGTTGATTACTTCTTCGGTAATATCCGTGCTTAACAGAACCGAATGTATTTCGGCTTCCGGATTGCCACAGATGAGTCCGGCATTATCGTAACTTTCCTGTAAACTCAAAGGAGCGAAGTTCTCTAAAATAGAGAGGATGTCTCTGACATATAGGGGCCGTTGCTGGTTTTGCATGTCTGTACTTGGGACCGTAAGTCCTGATTATTGTAATTGGTCTTTAATCTGAAGTAATTCTTCCTTGATTGCTTTCAGGCGTTTTACCACTTCGAAGTTGGTTTCGGTTTCCGCTTTGTTTTCCCGTAATTTCATCTGAGCACCTTTGAGTGTCATGCCTTTTTCTTTGACCAGATGATAGATCAGGTGAAAATTGTCGATATCTGCCTTGGTAAACTGGCGGTTGCCTTTTTTGTTTTTATGTGGTTTGATGACGTCGAATTCTTTTTCCCAAAAACGAATCAGTGAGGTATTCACTCCGAACATATCGGCGACTTCACCGATTGAGTAGTATACTTTTAATGGTTGTTTCTCCTGTTCCATAATCTGAGGTATAAAGTTGCCGCTTAGTCCATGGTTTGCCCGTTATTGTTTGCTTCTGTTACGAGTTTATCATATTCATCGGCTGTTAAATCGTTGAAATAATAGTTAATCGGATCGACAGGAATGCCGTTTTTCTTTACTTCATAATGAATATGAGGCCCGGTAGACATCCCTGTATTACCCATATATCCGATGATATCGCCACGTTTGACTTTTTGGCCTGACTTAACATTGTAAGCACTCAAATGAGCGTAAAGGGTTTGATAATTGAAGCCGTGGTCGATCAATACGCATTTCCCATAACCTTGATGCATTTCTGCATATACGACTTTCCCGTTTCCCGTTGCATAGATCGGCGTACCGACGGCTCCGGAAAAATCCATCCCGGCATGGAGTTTTACCGTTTTATAAATCGGGTGCATCCGATAGCCGTAGGAGGAAGAAAAACGGGTACTCGGATCTTTAAGTGATACGGGTAAAATGGCCGGTATCGATGCCAGCATTTCGATCTTATTTTTTGCCAATGTTTCTATTTCATCGTACGATTTACTTTGGATATAAAGCGCTTTCGATAATTCATCCAGTTTTTTGCTGGTATTGATGATCAATTCGGCATTGTCCATGTCTTTCAAGGACTCATACCGGTTTACTCCTCCCGAACCTGCCCGGCGGATAGAAGCGTCGATCGGTTCGGACTCGAATATCACCCGATAGATATTGTCATCCCGGGTTTCCAGATTTTTCAACACCTCGTCCATACGCTCCAATTCGTTGTTCAGAATATGATATTGAGCCAGTATTTCTTCTTTTTCTCTTTTCAGTGCCTTTTCTTTCGGAGAATCGACGATAGCGGAAACAATCAAAAAGATGACCAGGGCCAGGGATAAACTGGAAAAGAATTTTACGACCAGCGACCATAGTTTCTTTTTTACGGAGACATGTATTCTATCATAAGACAGTGTTTCGGGATTAAAACGATAACCTGTTTTCGCCATTTTTTATTATAAAATTGATAATTTTCGATGCAAAGTTAAAGAAATAATCTAATTTTGCAATTCTATTTTGCGTCGATACGGGAGAGACAGTCTTGGGCAGGTTCAGGACGTGGAAACACAATCCCGTTTTTGAATTGTACTTCTGAGTACAAAAAAGATAGTTACAACTTGTTCATTAAAAAGATATGAAATCAGCAGAGATCAGACAAAAGTTTCTGGATTTTTTTGAAAGTAAGGGACATACCATCGTCCCTTCGGCACCCATGGTGATTAAGGACGATCCTACATTGATGTTTACAAACGCAGGAATGAATCAGTTCAAAGATATTATTCTTGGGAATATCAATCCCAAACACCGGCGTGTTGCGGACTCGCAGAAATGTCTCCGGGTTTCCGGAAAACACAACGATCTGGAAGAGGTAGGACACGATACATACCATCATACGATGTTCGAGATGCTGGGGAACTGGTCGTTCGGTGATTATTTCAAAGAAGATGCGATTGCTTTTGCCTGGGAATTCCTGACCGGAGTTATGGGACTGGATAAAAACCGGTTGTACGCTACTGTCTTTGAAGGAAGCAAAGAGGACGGACTGGAAGGAGATGCAGAAGCCCGTAAAATTTGGATGAATTATTTGTCCGAGGATCGAATACTCTTCGGCAATAAAAAAGATAATTTTTGGGAAATGGGGGATATGGGACCTTGCGGGCCTTGTTCTGAAATCCATATCGACCTCCGGCCCGAGGAGGAGAGAAAATTGAAATCCGGTCGTGAACTGGTGAATCAGGATAATCCACTGGTGATCGAAATCTGGAATCTTGTATTTATGCAATACAACCGGAAAGCGGACGGAAGTCTGGAAAATTTACCCAATCATCACGTGGATACAGGAATGGGATTCGAACGGCTTTGTATGGCTGTGCAAGGAAAAACTTCTAATTATGATACGGATGTTTTTACTCCAATCATCGATGAAATATCCCGGCTTAGCGGTTTGAAGTATGGGGTGTCTCACGATGCCGATGTGGCTATGCGGGTGATAGCAGACCATTTGCGTACTATTTCTTTCTCTATTACAGACGGGCAATTGCCTTCGAATGTGAAAGCAGGTTATGTGATCCGCCGGATCTTGCGGAGAGCGGTGAGATATGCTTATACTTACCTGGATCAGAAGGAAGCTTTCATGTACCGGTTGGTGCCTGTTTTGATAGAAGTGATGGGAAAACATTATCCGGAATTGGTCGCTCAGCAAGAATTGATTGAAAAAGTGATACGGGAAGAAGAAAATGCCTTCCTGAGGACATTGGATAAAGGTATCAAATTGCTGGATCGGATTATCGAGAAAACTAAAGCAGAAGATTTTCTGACGATTCCCGGTAATGTTGCTTTTGAATTATACGATACTTATGGATTCCCACTCGATTTGACCGAATTGATCTTGCGGGAGAAAGGGTTGGTGGTTAACCGCCGGGAATTCAAAGCTGAAATGGAAGCTCAAAAAGAGCGTTCCCGTTCAGCATCTTCTGTAGATACGGACGATTGGATCGAATTGATCGACGACGATGTTCAGGAGTTCGTAGGATATGATTATACCGAGGTGGAGGTAAAAATCACCCGTTATCGGAAAGTAGTTACCAAGAACAAGACCTTCTATCACCTGGTATTCAATATTACTCCTTTCTATGGAGAGGGAGGAGGACAGGTAGGTGATAGCGGAGTACTGATCGGAGAGAAAGAGACTATCCGGATTATCGATACTAAGAAAGAAAATGGACTGACCATTCATTTGGCGGAGAAGATGCCGGAGGATGTAACCCAGACTTTCGTCGCAAAAGTGGATGAACATAAGCGGGTGCTGACCGCTAATAATCACTCGGCTACCCACCTGCTGGATTATGCTTTGCGGAAAGTGTTAGGAAAGCATGTCGAACAGAAAGGTTCTTATGTGAGTGACGAGCATTTACGGTTCGATTTTTCACATTTCCAGAAAGTAACCGATGAAGAACTGGCCGAGGTTGCAGCCATTGTAAACCGGTTGATCCGTATGAATATTCCTTTGGAAGAACATCGCAGTGTCCCTATGGCTAAGGCACAAGCTATGGGAGCTTTAGCGATTTTCGGGGAAAAATATGGCGATCTGGTCCGGGTGATCAAGTATGGGGAATCTGTCGAACTGTGTGGAGGTACACACGTTCCGGCTACCGGACAAATTGGTTTTTTCAAGATTCTGTCTGAGAGTTCGGTTTCTGCCGGTGTGCGTCGTATTGAAGCGATCACAGCCGATAAAGCGGAAGAGTACATCAATAATTCCTTTGCTATCATCCGGGAAATGGAAAAGATGTTCAAATCCAATAAAAATCTGATGGAATGTGTAAAGAATGTTTTGGAAGAGAATGAAGGATTAAAAAAAGAAACCGAAAAATTTGCTAAAGAAAGCTTGCGTTTGTTGAAAGAACGGTTGAAAAACGAGAAAAAGGTATACCGGGATATCAACCTGATCATAACGAATTTGTCTATCCCTGCAGCTCAGGTGAAAGACATCGCTTTTCAACTGAAAGGGGAATATGAAAAAGTGATTTTCATTGCGGGAGGTGTAAATGCCGGGAAGCCTCACCTGACCGTGATGATCAGTAATAGTATAGCAGAAGACTACGGGTTGAATGCCGGTCAGATCGTGCGTGAAGCTGCTCAGGAAATAAAAGGTGGCGGAGGCGGACAACCTTTCTTTGCAACTGCGGGAGGGGCCTATCCGGAAGGAATAGAAAAAGCCATCGAAAAAGCAGAAAAGTTAGTGATGCATAAAATTAATGTAGATTAGTTTCAATATTTTTCCAGATAAGTGAATGTTTTAATATTTTTTTATACATTTGCTTTGCTTATTGAGCAACCAATTTGAATATTAAGAATAAATTTGAAAGTGATTATGAAAAGAACATTGAAAACTGTTGCTACCGTTGCGTTAGCCGGGTTTGTTGTTGCTTCTTGTTCATCTCTGAATAAGATGAAAAGATTAGAAAAGAACATTGCTTATAAGGTAACTCCTGAAATGCTGGAAGCTAAAGGTGGCCAAGTAGACCTTAAAATCGATGCTACTATTCCTGCTAAATATTTTAACAAGAAAGTAACTTTGGTTGCTACTCCGGTTTTAAAATTCCAAAATGGTGGGGAAAAAGCTTATGATCCTAAAACTTTCCAGGGAGAAAAAGTGCAGGGAAACAACGAGGTTGTACCTTATGCTACCGAAAAGACTGTCAATTATAGTGGAACCGTTCCTTTTGAAGAAGGAATGAGAGTTTCCGGCTTGTATGTGAAATTTCAGGGATCTAAAGGTAAAAAATCTGCTGATTATGAATCCCGTAAAATTGCTGATGGTGTGATTGCTACCGCTACTATGGTGAATAATGCTCCGGCTATCGCTATCGGTGCGGATCAGTTCGAAAGAATCACCAAGGAAGAACAGGAAGCTGCTATCTATTACTTGATCAATTCTGCTCAGATCCGTACCAAAGAAATGAGTTCAAAAGAAATCAAGGCAATGGAAAAATTCATCAAAGATGCGAAAGCTGCAGAAGATATGGAATTGAAAAATATCCAGATTCAGTCTTATGCTTCTCCTGATGGTCCGATGTCTTTTAACGAGAATTTGGCTAACAACCGGGAAGGTGCTGCTGACAAGTTCGTTAAAAACAACATGAAGAAAAATAAAGTAGAAGAATACAAAGACTTGGATTTCTTCAAAAAATATGTTGTGGCTGAAGACTGGGAAGGTTTCAAAAAAGCGATGGAAGAATCTAATATCCGCGACAAAGAATTAATCTTGCGTGTACTGGCTATGTATTCAGATCCTGAAGTAAGAGAAAGAGAAATCAAAAATATTTCTTCTGCTTATTCTGTAGTGGCTGAACAAATCCTGCCGAAACTGAGACGTTCTAAATTTGTTGTAAATGCAGAACGTATCGGTAAATCGGATGAAGAAATCCGTAACCTGGCAAAATCTAATCCTTCTGCTCTGAATGTTGAAGAATTATTGTATGCAGCTACGCTGTTCGATAATAATGGAGATAAATTAGCTATCTACGAAGCTGCTATGAGACAATTCCCGAACGACTGGAGAGGTTTTAACGACGCAGGTATGATTCTGTTCGAAACGGGTAAAGTTGCTCAGGCTAAAGCTGACTTCGAAAAAGCGAATGCTTTGTCTGCAAACAATAAAACGATTAAGAACAACTTAGGTGCTGTTGAATTGATCAACGGTAACGTAAAAGAAGCTGAAGTATTGTTCGGTGCTGCTACCGGTGCTGGCAACGAAGTAAACTACAACAAAGGTATTGTGGCTATCATGAAAGGTGACTATAAAGCTGCTGTAGACTATTTTGGAAAATGCAATTGTGTCAATGCTGCTTTAGCTAATATCCTGGCAGGTAACAATAACGAAGCTGCTAAAAAACTGAATGAAGGTAAAGATGATTCTGCTTTGGCTTCTTACCTGAAAGCTGTTATCGCTGCCCGTAACAACGATAATAGTGCAGTGCTTTCTAACTTGAAAACTGCTTGTAGCAAAGATGCTTCTATGAAGAAATTAGCTGCTACTGATATGGAATTCGCTAAATTGTTTGACAATGCTGATTTCCAAGCTATTGTAAAATAAGTTGAATGCCATAGTTCAATATAAAGCTGCGGATTTTATTTCCGCAGCTTTTTTTATTTTCTTATTCAGAACAATCTTTTCTTTTAGCCTTTCTTTAACATATTTTTCCCGATTGTTGTTTTATATTTGCTAATCAGAGTAATATGGCTTATTATGGCTGATAATTGGCTGAAAAATAATGAAAGAAATAATTGTTTTAATATTGGTGCTGGTTTCTTTGTTTTCATGTTCGAAAAGTGACGTTGTACAAGTCAGTGGACGGATTGAAAACGGAGATTCTATTGTCAGTATTTTGGTAGACGACAGCATTTATACTTTGTCCTTGGATCAGCAAGGTTTTTTTTCAGGTAAGATCGATATGGTAAAAGGTGGATATGCCACGATGTTACATAATGCCCTGAATCTTTATCTGAGTCCGGGAGAGGATCTGGAAATCTATGTGAATGCAAAAAATTTCTCGGGGTCTTTGTATTTTCGGGGGAGTTTGGGTGGGATCAATAGCTACCTGAAAGAACAGGAGATTGCAGTCTTTTTCGATAAAGACTATTACGCGCTGAACGAAGAAGAGTTCGTACAGAAGATGAGGGCACTTATCGACGAAAAGGTGAAATTGCTGGAAGCGAAAAATTTTGACGATTCTTTTACAGAATTGGAAAAACAACGAATCGGATATTCCATTGCTGTAAGAGCGTCGTTGTATCCCTCTTTCCGGAGGAATATGTATCCGGACGAAGACTATCGTCCGGGGAGTGTTTTTTCCGATTTCTTATCTTCTTTCTCGATTAATAATGAAAGACTGATCGGAGCAAAAGATTACCGTGATTTCTTGCTGAATTATGTTTATATACAAGGAAGTCGCGGTGCTCAGGGATGGGAGAATTATTCCGACGGGATTGCCGATTATATTCTGGCTACCGTAAATAGTCCGACGATTAAGAGTTTTTTACTGACTCAGCTCGTTTATAATTATATCTGTGAAAATAACGGAATTGAGGGAGCTGATTATTTGTTGTCCGTTTTCCATCAGGAATGTACGGATCCGAATAAAATCGCTTATATCGACGGTATGGTAGAATTGTGGGAAAAGATTCTACCGGGACACGATGCTCCTGATTTTGCCCTTCGGGATACCGAGGGGAAAACAGTGACTTTAGAAGCTTTCCGGGGATCCTATTTGTATATCATGGTATGGGCGACTTGGTGTGTACCTTGTAAAAGTGAGTTGCCTTATTTGAATTTATTACAAAAGAAATATGCCGGTAAAAATATTCAATTTTTGACTGTCGCGGTGGGAAGAAACGCTGACGAGCAGAATACCTGGCTAAATTTTCTGCATCAGAATCCCTATGCTGGAAATCATACCTTTAGTGGGGCCGCAGATAAATTTGCAGAAGATTATATGATTATCAGTGTGCCGAGATTTATCCTGATCGGACCCGATGGGAAAATTTTAAATTCGAATGCCCCCAGACCTTCGGGACAGATTTTGCAATTATTTGAAACATTGGAGCTTTAAGGGTACACGCTTTTTAACTTTTGTAACCGAAACAAATTCTTAAATTTTCTTGGTTCATTTGGTTTTTTTATATCTTTGTAGAAAATTGCGCTATAAAATTTACAAAGTGATATAAGAAAATGAAAAGGATTTGTTTATTTTTAATTGCTTTTACGCTTTTATTAGCCGGATGTAATTCTAATAAGGTAAAAGTCAGAGGAAAAGTTATTGGTTTACAGGGTACTGTAAAATTGTTGGCAGAGATGCCGGGACAACAAGGATTGGTGATCTTAGCCCAGCAAGATGTTACTGACGGTAATATCGATCTCGAAACAGAGGCATTGCAAATACCAGCTAGAGTATGGGTGGATGTGGCAGGAAAAAATACATTAGAATTTATTCTCGATAGTAAAGATCAGATATGGATTCAGGGAAAAATTAAATTCCCCGATCAAATTGAAGTGAAAGGTTCGGGCCTGGATATGGAATATGCGAAGTTGAAAAAAATGTTCAAGGAGAAATATGAAGGACCGATCGAACCGATCGACAAAGCAATCAAAAAGATCATGGAAAAACCCAAAAGATCGAAAGAAGAAGAAGTATTGTTGGGAGTTCATCAGTTGCAAAGACAACGTTATATCCGCGCTCGTGCTAAATATGTCAAGAACCTGATCGAAGTTAACCCGACGATGGAATTGTCTCTTTTCTTATTACAAGACGAACTGAAAGATAGTCTCGATTTACAGAGAGAGCTGTTCAAAAAATTGGAGATTGCCAATAAGGAAAGTAATATTTATAAGACTACTGCAGAAAAATTGCAATAAAAGTAAAGCCATGTAAATGGTTTTGTTTTCCCGTTTTTATTACTTAGTTGTTTTTAGGGGTACCTGTCCGGTACCCCCTTTTATTTTCATATCATACAGATTTTGATTATTTTGTAATAAATACTATTTTTACGGAGATATTCCTGGAGTATGATAAAGAAGACAATTATTAAAATTCTTTTGGTTGTGATGATGGCTGCATTTACGGCAGTAGTCGTTGTGCAATGGCTGTGGATAAAATATGCTATCCGGGAACGGGAAACGAAATTTACTTCGCAGGTATACGATGTATTGAACCGGGTGGTCAACCGGATCGATGAATTCAATTACCTGAGATACAAACAAGAAATGAATGAACAGATCGGGGAGATTAAAAACTACAATGACCTGATCGCTTCCCAGCAAGGGGGAACCTCCTCTGAATGGTATTCCAACAATTTGTTTAATATTCTGAATAACGATATCAATCGGTTGAAAGGAGAGCGTTCCTATTTGTTTTCGGTTGTCCCGTATGCCCGTTCCGGAATCGGGAAGAAAATGGATCAGGAATTTATCGAGCAAACGATCCGGTCGATGGAGTTACCTCAGCGGGATAGTACGGCGCGGGCTGCCAGACTGGCACAGCTCAGTCAGCAGATGCAAGAATTTCTGATACGTTTGCTTCATGAAAAAGATCCGGAAAATGTATCTGCCGAACAACGTCTGGCTCATATTGATATCGATAATTTATTATTGTATGGTTTCCGGACTTATAATATTCATTTGCCTTTCACTTATGAGATTATGACTAAACAGGGACTGCTGAACAGGGTAAAAGGTGGGGCTCCTAAGAATTTTTATTATGTGGAACTGTTTCAACAGGATTTAGTCAAAAAAGGATATTATCTGGGGGTGAGCTTTGAGTCGGTGCAGCCGGTCTTACTGGAAAATATGGGGTGGCTGTTTTTAGCTTCCGGATTCTGTATTTTCGGGTTGATGTTCGTATTTATTATTACGATCGTTATCATTATGCGTCAACAGAAATTATCGGTCATCAAGAACGATTTTATCAATAATATGACGCACGAATTCAAGACCCCGATAGCGACGATATCTCTGGCTACTTCTGCTATTATGAAAGATAAGGTATTGAACGACCGGGAACAGATCCTGAAATTCAATACCATGATTAAGAGTGAAAATGACCGGATGAATAAGTACGTCGAGCGGATCTTGCAACAAGCGAAGTTGGATCGGAGAGAATTGCAAATAAATAAGACTGAGGTAGATATCAATGAAATGGTCAGAGAAGCAGCTGAACATTTTATGCTCATTGTCCAAAATGCCGGCGGAACTTTGGAGTGCAAGTTTGAAGCCGATCATTTCATCCGTTCGGTAGATGAAGTTCATATGATGAATGCTGTATGCAATCTGATCGATAATGCCATTAAATATTCGGGCGGAAAACCGGATATATTGGTATATACACAAGAAAAGACCGGAGCTTATCTGATCGGAGTGCAAGATCATGGTATCGGCATATCGAAAGAAGCCCAGAAGAAAGTATTCAAACGTTTTTACCGTGTCCCGAGTGGAAATTTACATAACGTGAAAGGATTCGGATTGGGGCTGAGTTATGTGAAGTCTATCGTAGAGTTGCACGGTGGAAGCGTGAAATTGACTTCCAGGAAAAATAAAGGAACTTTGGTAGAGATAGAATTTAAAAAAGAATAAAATAATTTAGATTTCAGATTTATGATTTACGAAAAGAGCTTTGAAAAGCCTTGCATTAAAAGTTGAAATCGTAAATTGTAAATCGTAAGTCAAAAATCAAAAAGTATGGCACAGAAAATATTGTTAGTGGAAGATGACCCCTGTTTTGGTTCGGTATTGAAATCTTATTTGGAATTATCCGATTATGAAGTTACTTTATGTGTGAATGGTAACGATGGTTTGGAGGCTTTCCGGAAAGATAAGTTCGACATCTGTTTACTGGATGTTATGATGCCTGAAATGGACGGTTTTACCTTAGGTAAAAAAATTCGTGAGATCGATGGAAATGTGCCCTTTGTTTATATCACGGCTAAAAGTATGAAAGAAGATATGAAACAAGGTTATGAGATCGGGGCGGATGATTATATTGTAAAGCCTTTTGATTCTGAAGTACTGATTTTGAAGATTAAAGCGATCCTTAGCCGTAGTAAACACGAAGAAGCCGAGCCTAAACCGAAATTTATCACTATCGGTGAATATGTGTTCAATACCGAATTGCGGACGATCACAAAAAATGAGGAACAAATCAAATTGACCCCGAAAGAGGCTCGTCTGCTGGAATTGCTGTATAATTATAAAGATGGCTTGTTACCCCGTGAGAAAGCATTGACCGAGATATGGGGGACCAATGATTATTTTACAGCCAGAAGTATGGATGTTTATGTGACTAAATTGAGGAAATATTTTAAAGATGATCAGAATATAAAGATAGAGAACGTTCACGGCTCCGGTTTCCGGTTGGTGATTGAAGAGTAAAAAAAGCTGAGGGTAAACCTCAGCTTTTTTTGTTACTTGGTTACGGTTATTTTTCCTGCCTCACTATAGGCCGTATATTCCGGGGCGTACATGCTTTGGAAAGTTGCGATCCCGTCCTGATAGGTGCCTGCCTGATTTACCCATACCGGGTATTCCAATACGTAGGTACCTTTGGCCAGAGAATTGAAAAAGAAATTGGTAACGGCATCTTTAGATTCTTCATAGTATACGGTACCGAATTTCCATTGATTGCCCGATAACTGCCCGATGGGTTCGAAACAGGCAGCTCTGAAATCTTTCAGGTAAAGAAAATCCATGTCTTGTTTTAAAGAAAGCGTTAGGCGGGTAATCACTTTATCTCCTGTTTTCAGTTTTTCCTTTCCGAGAGGAAGGAGTTCTTGCTTGCCATCCGACCCTATTTTTTCAATAAAGAGTTTTTTAGTGACACTGAGTATTCCTTTCTGTTGTTGTACCTGATCGAATTTTTCGAAGTATTGCAAATATAAACCGCCCCAGCTAGGAGAATCGGTCGTTTGGGTGATATCGGCATTCAGCATATCGGGTTGGATTTCGGATGCTGTATAGGTATACTTTAAATAACCTAAGGGATTAGCGGTAGTAGAGACCGGTAATGTCTGTTTCCCTAATTCGACAGTTATTTTTTCAGATTGATTCAGTTGATCTTTCCCTGTTAACAGCAGGGCATAGATCGCGTCTACGGTAGAAGGAACGTTTCCCCAATTTTGAGTTTGTTTTTGCCGGAGTAACCATTGTTTCATCAATTCGGTCTCGGGCGTATTCCCTTCTAACTCGTAAAAAGCTTCCATCAAGGCAACGTGAGTCTGAATGGCTGAATTTCTGTAAATTTGTCTCCGGTTATTAGGCCAGTACATCCCTTGTTCATTATTCGTGACTGCATATTGGCGCAGGGATTTCAGTATGTTTTGTGCTTCTTGCTTAAAACCGTATCGGTTTAATGTAACGGCAGTTAAAGCTTTTTCATACAGAGTGAAATCGCTCCATTGCTTTTGAGCTAATGCTATAAAATATTTGTGTGCTTTCAAAGCATCTCCCAAGGGGATATCCCGATATAGACTCCTGACATAGAGGTAAAGGATTTGTTCGTATCCGATTCGTTGGGGAGTTGTCTCAAAATCTTTTCGGATTTCATTATCCAGGTAACGAAGTGCTTTTATTTGCATCTCTTTCTCTTGCTCATTGAAAGCCCGTTGGCCGGTAAGATTAGCCCTGGCCATAATCGCAAGAACATTGGCAGTCATAAAACGACTCGGATACATTCCTTTGAACCAACTCCAGCCTCCTGTCGGATTTTGTAATGCTGCAAGCTTTTGGAGTATACTTTTTTGTTGGTAATCTAATCTGTTTTGGTCGAATAATTGAACCAAACTCTGTATACATTCTGTTTCCGATTGTGCTTGCATTACCCAAGGTGAAGCTTCCAGCAAAATGGATTTCAGCTCTTGGTTCTGTTCCAGTTTGGACAATAAAGTCGGGTCGTCTGCGGATAGATGCCAGCTGCGGATAACTCCGGCGATATGAGGATTGGCATGTATAATACGCTGGGTTATGCTGTTGACATAATAGGCACCTGATAAGTCGGTGATATTTTCGTTCTGAGGTTGTTGTATGGAGGGGATAGCCAAAACAGCATACCAGATCGGATTCTCGGTTAATTCGAAAGTTAGCCGATAAGGAGTGATCGTGGTGTTGGGTTGTTTTAGCGTAAAGGTATGCTTGCCGGTCTGATTCGTGTAGATCGGTAAGGTCTGAGTGATTAAAGTTTCTGTCGGCAATACGGGGAGCAAATGTTGCTCGCCATCACTGAAGTGCCCGCTTTGAGCGGATACTCTGAATCCCAGCAAATCGATATCTGCCGGTACAGTGAACTGGAAAGTTAGCGTTTGACTGCCCTGGGGGTGTGTCCGGAAAGTCTGATTTTGCTGCATGAAAACTTTTTGATTTGCCGGATCGAAAAATTCAAAGTTTACTTTGCCTTGCTGAATAGTATCCGACAGGTTACTGACGGTTACTTGCAATTCCGTCTGATCGCCGGTTCTGAGGAAACGGGGCAGATTCGGGCGTACCATCAGCGGTTTGGAAGTAACGATCGTTTCGGATAATTGCCCGGTCCGTAAGGCGGGTGTCGTGGCGAGAGCTGTGAATTTCCATTGGGTTGTCGCGTCAGGTATAGTAAAACTGATATCGACATATCCTTCCGGATCTGTTTGTAGTTGGGGATAGAAAAAGGCGGTCTCCTGGAAGTTCTCCCGGTAGTTTATTTCGGGGGTTGGCATTCCGGATGATCCGGCTTCGTCTGATGCCGCTTCTGCAAAATCACTGGCAGCCAACTTGGCTGAACCGGTCATGTAGGTATTTCCCAACGCTTTGGTTGAAAACCGATAATGGGAATGTGAAGATACATAAGTCTGTAATTCACTGAAAGAAAGAGGTGTGACAGGATAAGAAGGACGTCTGAAAATATGATCCGACAAAATAATCCGGTTGTTGAAATTATAACGGAATGGACATATCCAGGCGTAAGGTGTGCCAGGATTTAAATAAATCGGCCGGAAATAAAAATGGTTCGGTACGATTTTGTCGAGAGAGGCATCGTACATCATAGCCAATAACTCGGCAGTCACCGGTTTTCCTGTTGCGTCGACAACCCGAAGTTTCCAGGTCTCCGATTGTCCTGGGATAAGATGGTCTCTGAAAACTTTGGTCTCTACGGTTAACTTACGATCCGGTTTTGTTTTTTGGATAGGGATGATCTCCGAGAAGAACTTTTTGTCCTTTACGTAGGAGATATACACCCAGATTTGTTTTCCGTATTCTTTCAGAAAAGGGATATCGATCGAAAGCACTTTGTCTGAAAGAACAGGGTAAGACCGTTTGATTAATTTATCGGAAGTATAAATATCATATCTGACATAGGCTTCTTTGACCGAAGTGCCGAAAAGAATACGTGCTGTTTCGCCCGGACGGCAAGTGGTCTTTTCTCTGACAATCCACTCGTAGGTCGGGAAAGGTGGTTTCTGATCCAGAGGGGAATAGAGGAAAAAGACTCGATTTGTCTTGATTTGGTTGCATTCCACTGTAAATAAATATATACCTGATGTTTGTTGGGTTAAATCCGGAAAAATAGAATCTTTTCGGAAGACGTCTAGATGACCTTCAAGGATGTTTTTTTCTACGATAGTGTCTTTGATTTCTAAATTGGTTTGTAATTGTTTGGGGGATACCAATTTTTGTATGGTGTACTTTACCGGATAAGCACTGGAGTCGTTGCCGATTTCCTCTAGTGAGATATGAAAAGCAGTACGTTGTTGTTTATTCACTTGTTCCGGGATTTGTAAAGCTGGGGTTGCTTTGCCGGAATAGATGGGAATACTCGTGCCCGCTTCCTCTGTTTCACCTTTGGTATCCGTCACTTTTACCTTTATTTCATAGAGATAGGAGTTGCGGAAAGAGGGATAGGACGGAATATCCTGGGCTTTAAAAGTAATCTCGAAATTTCCCTCGGCGTTACTTCTGGTAATACCGTGGATTGTGGTGTCTCTACGTGGAAAATAGAATATCGGCGATGATACCGAAATGGTATAATTGATTTCGGTATTAGCCATTTTTACGCCGGAAAAGCTTCCGACCTGTCCTTTCAGCCGGACGATATCACCGACAAAATAGGTTCGTGTCGGTTTGTGAAAGGTGATTTCGAATTCAGGTCGTTTGTAATCCGCAACCTCGATGGTAGTCTGACCTTTTTCGGTATAGAGGGTAAAATATCCGTTAAGGATGCGGGCCGGAATGACGAAACTTCCTGTGAAGGAACCATATCGGTTGGATGTTACTTCTTGTTGGGCGATTTCCTTGTCGTTGGCATCCTTAAAGCTGATTTTGTATTTTTGACCTTCCAGCGCATAAAGGGTATCTAGGGTTGCTTTCCAGCCGATACCTTTATAATAAACCGTTTGGCCTGGCCGGTAAATCCTTCTGTCGGTGATTAAGGTCGTATGGTTTTGAGAGGTAGGAGAGGTATACCACCGGTATATCGGGTTGATGGGACCATTAGGGTTCTCCGGATTGATTACCTGATAAGCCAGATTTTGTTTAGATAAATTTTGGGAAGAGAATGCCAGTCCCCGGGAATTGGTAAACACTGTGTCTAGTAGGGTGTAACCCGGATAGTTGGGTTTATAAAGAAGAATTTTGGCCTTGGGAATGGGTTTGCCACTCTTCGAATCGTATACGGAATAAATTTGCTGGTTCTTGCTGTTCTGAGAATTTGAAAATAAATGGGTGGCGATAACAGTTTGGGATACACTATGTTTTGTCTCCGTTGTATTTAATGAAATCTGATAGAGTCCGGCTTCGGGAAGGGGGATATGGATGGTGGTATCTTGTTCGATCAGACTGGGAGTTAAGGTGAAACGTTTTTCGTAAACTTTACGTTGGACATTGTTCTTATCCTGATTTTTCAATTGTTCGTATGCCTCGGTCGTGAGATCGATTCGGTAGATTTGTAAGGTGGCATTGTCCAGGTTCTGTGAAGTCAGTTTTAAGGCAACCTTTTCTTCCGGGTAGATTACTTCAGGGAGTTGGAGCGATAGTTTAGGAGCTTTCATTTCGCTGACGATCGAACGTAGCAAGTTGATACGTGTATATTTAGGATATAAATGTATCCCTTTTTCGCAGAAGTTGATGATCTTTTCTTTTTCTTTGATGAGTTGTTGTGGATCGGCAGATTGCCCAAATGTAAAGGAAGATAGGGCTTGTACATATTCATTGGCTTCTTTAGCCATCACTTCGATGACAAAAGGACTGCCGATGTATTTTTGGGTCAGTTCCTGCAAAGCTTTTAGATAAAGTGAATCTCTGTCTTCGGAAGAAAGTTTTTTGGCATATTCCAGACGGTCCAAGTCGGTGGTCAGAAGAGCTGGAAGATTAGCCTCGTTTTTCCGGAACCGGAGTAATTCTTGCCATATCTGTAAAATGGTAGCCGACCGCCCTTTTAGTTCTGCGGGAATAGGAGTGGCGATAAATTCGTCGGCCGGAGCGAATAGTAAAGGAGAATCGGAAGATGGTTCTGCAAAGCCGGGAGTATTGGTTTGCAAAAGAATATTTATAGCCCGGTAACAAAGAAAGTCGTAAAGTGTAGGACGTAATGAATCCGCTGGAGTCAAAGAAGTCAGTATGGCTTTGTATGCACTCAAAGGAGTTTCTTGTAATTTTCGGGCAGGAAGCAGAGAGGCTGCTACACATTTTTTGATTTTTTCGGCGAAAATATTACTGCTCCAGCTTGCTATATCTTCCGGAATATAATCGGTTACGGGGGTGCGTTGGTTGATCAGATAGCTGTTGTTATTGTAGTACTCTGCATATAGCTGGGCACAATAGGAATTTATGACAGCTATACCGGCAGAATCCGTCTCCTGGGAAAGGTATTTTTCGACTTCGCTTAATATTGCCGGATAGTCCTCGTGATCGATCGCTAACGTAAAAGTAGTTTTTAAAATCAATGATTTGATCAGTAAAGGGGTATCGTTGTTTTTGATGGCTTGTCGGTATAGTGCCTCGGCGTCTTTGATGGCTTGTTGAGGATATCGATAGTAGTAGGCCGTCAAGGTGTCCTGCGGGGAGTGCTGTGCGTAAGTGGCTGAACCTATAAATAATAGTATGCCGATTAAAAGTTTACTTAGTCTCATCTGTTTCTATTTTTATGATACATACGAAATATTTATCGTCTTAGAGATGCAAAAACGAATGGAATTCCATAAAATTAAAAATAATTTGTGGTAAGAAAAGAAAAGTTTTGTCTTTTATTTTAGGATTGTTATCTTTATTGGCAATATGGAAAGTAGAAATAAGATATTGAAAAGTAAAAGATTGAAACTGATCCGGGGAGTGATGTATCTGGATGTTTTATCGATCTTGTTGAGTGTGATGATGATCGATATGCGTCATTTTACTTTTTCGTTGTATTCCGGGGTTTGTATGCGTATCCTTGTGTTGCTGGGGATTTTTATACTTCTTTTGATTGGTGAAAGAAGTTTGACACGTTATCTGCGCAAACATCGTAATGAATGAAAGAATTTCTTCGGGAATATCCCCAAAGCTTTTTTGACTTGGGGGATATTCTACTGAAGAAATCGCTGGGTTTTATTCGAAATCACCTTGTTTTAAAAATTCTGTGGCGGCATCGATGTCTTTATACATCACTCTGTCTTGCCCGTTGAAGGGGACGATGCTACGGAATTCTTTCAGGAACTCTTCCAGGTAAGGTGAGGTTTTGGTTGGCCGCTGTAAATCGATTGCCTGAGCTGCATTCATCAGTTCTATTGCTAAAATACGTTCTACGTTTTCGGCAACCTTAACCGTTTTCGTCGCTGCATTTCCTCCCATGCTGACATGGTCCTCCTGTTCGTTGGAAGAAGGAATAGAGTCTACAGAACAGGGAGTGCACAATTGTTTATTTTTGCTTACAATAGCTGCTGCTGCGTATTGAGGAATCATAAAACCGGAGTTCAGGCCCGGATTGGCTACCAGGAATTCAGGAATATTTCCCCGGTCACCTGAAATCAGCCGGTAAGTACGCCGCTCGGATATACTGCCTAACTCTGCCAAAGCAATACTCAGGAAGTCCATCACCAAAGCCAGAGGTTGACCGTGGAAGTTGCCGCCGGAAATAATCAAATCGTCTTCCATGAAAATGGTGGGATTGTCCGTTACGGAATTAATTTCCCGTTCTACAACAGAAGCGACATACATGATACTGTCTTTACTGGCTCCGTGAACTTGTGGCATACAACGGAAAGAGTAGGGATCCTGAACATGTGTTTTTTCTTTTTGCTGGAATTCGGACCCTTCCAGTAAAGTACGGATATTGCGTGCTGTTTCGATTTGACCCGGGTGAGGACGTGCGGCCTGGATCTGAGGTAAGAAAGGATCGATTCGACCGTCGTAAGCTTCTAATGAAAGCGCTCCGATGATATCGGCATATTTGGCAATCTTGAAAGCTTTCAATAAAGCATATACGGCATGAGAACTCATAAACTGAGTACCGTTTAATAGTGCCAATCCTTCTTTAGCTCCGAGTTTGATCGGGGCCCAACCCAATTTGGCATTGATTGCTTTTGCATCGCAAATCTTGCCTTTATACCACACTTCTCCTTCGTTAATTAAAGGTAAAAATAGATTGGCCAAAGGAGCTAAGTCGCCGGAGGCTCCCAAAGAACCTAATTCACGGACTACCGGCAATACATTATGATTGAACATATCGATGATCCGTTCGACGGTCACTAATTGCACACCGGATTTCCCCAGCGACAAAGCATGTGCTTTCAGCAATAACATCAGACGAATGATATCCTGATGAATCGGTTCTCCAAGACTACAAGCGTGTGACATCACCAGGTTGGCCTGTAATTGGCTGAGGTCTTCTTTGGAAATACTGATTTTGCATAATGAACCGAAACCTGTCGTTATGCCATATAAAGGTTTGGCAGAACTCTCGATTTTATGATCCAGGTAGGCTTTACAATCGTTGATTAATTTTTTACTATCTTCGGAAAGAGCCAGTTTGTAATTCTTACTTAAAATTTTATCGATGACCTCGAATGTAAGAGGTGCTGGAGATATATAATGTACCATGATAATTGAATGTTGAAAATTAAAAATTGAAAAATGCACACATCACATGTAGTGAAAGTTGTTTCCCGTTTCTTTTTATCATGGACTTCTGTTATCGTATCATTGACTTTTCAGGGGACGGTGTTCCTTTTTATATATCTGCATAAATACCGGTTGATGAATGTTTTATTCGTCTTATCGCTTGAGTCTTTCGACTAACTCTTCCGTTGTAACATTATGCTGTTCACCCGATAGCATATTTTTCAGGGAGATAATACCTTCTTGCATTTCATTTTCGCCGATCAGGGCTACGAAAGGTATCTCTTTTTTATCTGCATAAGTCATCTGTTTTTTCATTTTAGCGGCTTCCGGATAAATTTCCACATTGATACCGGCTTCCCGCAGTTGTTTGAGAAGTGGTAAACAATATCTTTCTTCCTGCTTACCGAAATTGACGAAAAGGATCTGAGTGGTTGTCATATTATCTTTGGGAAACAGATCCAGTTGATTCATGACATCGAAAATACGGTCGGCACCGAAGGATATACCTACTCCCGACATATTTTTTAATCCGAAAATACCGGTCAGGTCATCATAACGTCCACCTCCGGTGATACTACCGATCTGGACATCTAAGGCTTTTACTTCAAAAATAGCACCGGTATAATAACTCAAACCACGGGCCAGGGTAAGGTCCAGTTTGATTTCGGTCCGGATGTCCACATCCTTCAGATAATCGAATACCATGGATAGTTCTTCGACACCTTTTAAACCGATAGGGCTATCCTGTAAAATAGTTTTGAGTTTTTCCAGCTTCTCACTATTACTTCCTTCCAGGTTCAAAATAGGTTGCAATTTGACGATTGCTTCTTCGGTGATTCCTTTTTCCCGTAATTCAGCATTAACCTTGTCCAGACCGATTTTGTCCATTTTATCGATGGCTACTGTAATATCTGTCAGCTGGTCCGGATAACCTATGATTTCTGCAATTCCTGCCAGTATTTTCCGGTTATTGATTAATAAACGCACCTTGATTTTCAGACGCCGGTATACTTCGTCGACCATTTGAATCAACTCTACTTCATGCAAAAGCGAGTCACTTCCGACAACATCTACGTCACATTGATAAAATTCCCGGTAACGTCCTTTTTGAGGCCGATCGGCCCGCCAAACCGGCTGGATTTGATAACGTTTGAAAGGAAAGGTTAATTCGCTTTGATGTTGTACGACAAATCGTGCGAAAGGGACAGTCAGGTCATAACGTAATCCTTTTTCTGAGATCTTGTTGGTGAGCTTTATACTATTCTTTTCTAATAATTCCTGATCGGAGATGTTCCCGATAAAATCTCCTGAATTTAAGATTTTGAATAATAGCTTATCTCCTTCCTCTCCGTACTTGCCCATTAAAGTGGACAGGTTTTCCATGGCTGGCGTTTCCAGCGGCATATAACCGTATAGTTTAAAAACACTCTTGATCGTATCGAATATATAATTGCGCTTCACCATGATTTCAGGTGAATAATCTCTTGTTCCCTTTGGTATAGAAGGAAGTTGTGCCATAATTGTATTTGTTGTTTTTCCTTACAAAAGTATATAAAAAGTGTGATTGAGAAATAATGGTATTGGTGATATTTTTATTTTTTTTCGAAAAAAATTGTTGGGTAGAATTGTGTTTGTATTTATTTTTTTCAATTTTGTAATTGAAATCATGTTAGATCAGATAACCATAAATAAGTTTATTGCCGCCGATGTGAAGGCTTTTGAACGTTTGTTCCGGAAATATGCGCGAAGTATGCAGCTTGTGGCATTAGGACTTTATCGGGATACAGCTGTGGCAGAAGATGCTGTTCAGGAAAGTTTTGTGTATTTGTGGAACCATCGGAAGGAGATGAAGCCTGATATTGCCATAGAGGGTTATTTATATTCTTGTGTGCGGCATTATGTGTTGAATTATATCCGGCATCAAAATATCCGGATCAGGCAGGAAAAAGAGATTGTGCGTGAGCAGGAATGGTTAGCGGGGTTGACGTACGATGAGATTGATGTAGATGCTAAATTATTGACTATAAAGAAAGTAATTGATGCATTGCCGGAAGGATGTAGAAAGATATTTGTGATGTCTGTAATTGAGGGAATGAGCTATACAGATACGGCCAAGGAATTGGGGGTGTCGGTGAATACAGTAAAGTCACAAGTGAAGATTGCTTATAAGAAATTAAAAAATACGGTTCAGAAATCTCCTGATAATATGTATCTTACTATTTTATTTTTACTTTCCTTAAAAAAAATACTATAATTTTTTCACCCTTTCGGGATGTTCATGTTCTTTATAAAAGAATTTCAAAATGCAGGAGCATGGATACAAGTACCAAAGAGGAATTATTCCGTAAAGTATGGGCAGCTCTTTATGAAGAGGGGAACAAAGATGAATTGCAGGTGCGGGAAGTTGTCGACCAAATGTATATGGCTGTGAAAGAACCGGAGTTGGATATAGAAGAAGTGTTTGATAAAGTACAAAGGGAGATAGGTACGGTAAGGAATAAGGAGCGGAGATTATGGTGGAATGTGATAAAGTATGCAGTTGCCGTAGTGTTACCTTTGGGGTTAGGTGTGGCGGGATATATCCTTTGGAATGGCCGTGGGAATGAGCAACAGCAGCAAATGGAAGGATATGTACGTCCGCAGAATGCCGTTATGCTGACTTTGGCATTTGGGAAAAAAATTGCGGTAGATGAGCAACAGCTGGAAGAATCTCTGACGACCGATGCGGTAACTATCCGCCGGGATAGTATCGGGGGACTTGTATATGAGGTAAGTGGACAGAAAAATAGGGCGGCTGAGCGGTTTAATATATTGGAAGTTCCTGTAGCGGCGGAATATCAGTTACGCTTATCAGACGGAACGGTTGTGTATTTAAATTCGGACAGCCGCTTGAAATATCCGGAAGTATTTACGGGTAATGAACGTAAAGTATATTTGGAGGGTGAGGCGTATTTTGAAGTGGCTAAAGATAAGGAACATCCGTTTAAGGTTATGGCGCAGGGGGTGGAAGTGAATGTTTTGGGAACGCACTTTAATGTAAATGCTTACCCGGAACGTACCGATGTCGTGACAACGCTGGTAGAGGGGAAGGTAAGGGTTGGGAGAGGAACACGTCAGATTGTATTGGTTCCGGGAGAGCAGGCTGCTGCGTCGGCAGAGAGTTTGAACGTGAAGAAAGTGGATGTACGGGAATATATTGCCTGGAAAGATGGACTGTTTGTGTTTAGCCGGATGTCGTTGGAGGAGATTATGAGACAGGTGTACCGTTGGTATGGGGTGGAAACGGTGTTTTCCGACGAGACCGTGAGAGCTGTGACTTTTACGGGGGTAATCGATAAAAGTATGCCGTTGGAAGAATTGTTTAAAGTGATAGAGACGGTGGTGGACGTGCGTTTCGTAATGGATGAAAATAATCAGGTAGTTATTACTGCAAAATAAACACCGGCAATTTGTTCGTAGCTATGCCGGTGTTTGAGTGAGTTGTTTATTCCGGAATTGTTGGTAGCAATCCGGACATGT
>ENA-UOJO01001655-UOJO01001655.1-human-gut-metagenome-genome-assembly--contig:-P57-NODE-1655-length-27123-cov-6.802571_pt1 | contig 27123 bp, 24 predicted proteins | sample MGYA00242351_ERZ723898 | MGnify/ENA metagenome assembly ERZ723898 | reverse complement strand
ACGGCAATTTTGTGCATTTTTTTCGAGAGCCGCCCTTGCAAAGGGCGGCTCTTTGCGGTAGAATAATCAAACTGCCGCCTTGGCGGCGGTCAAGTTTATCAACAAATGAGGTGTTCAGAAAGCATGAAACGCGAATCCTTCCGCTCCCGTCTGGGCTTCCTGCTGGTGAGCGCGGGCTGCGCCATCGGCATCGGCAACGTGTGGCGCTTCCCTTACATCGCCGGCAAGAACGGCGGCGGCTACTTCGTTCTCTTCTACCTGCTCTGCCTGCTCGTGATGGGCGTGCCCGTGCTGACGATGGAACTGGCGGTCGGCCGCGCGAGCCGCAGGAGCGCCGTGCTCTCCTATAAGACGCTGGAAAAGCCCGGTCAGAAATGGCACATCCACGGCTGGTTCTGCCTGCTCGGCTGCTACCTGCTGATGATGTACTACACCACCGTCTCCGGCTGGATGGTCAGCTACTTCGGCAAGTTCCTCACCGGCGCGTTCCATTCCGGCATGAGCACGGATGAGGTCGCGAGCGCCTTCGGCGCGATGCTCTCCTCCCCCGGCGAAATGGCGCTCTGGGCCGAGGTCGTGGTCGTCGCGGGCTTTCTGGTCTGCTCCTTCGGCCTGCAAAAGGGTCTTGAGCGCGTGACGAAGGTCATGATGCTCTGCCTGCTGGCACTCATTCTCGTGCTCGCCGTTCACAGCCTGACGCTCTCCGGCGCGGCGGAGGGCATGAAGTTCTATCTGGTCCCCTCGATGGATTCCATCCGCGAAAACGGCTTCGGCAGCCTTGTCACCGACGCGATGAACCAGGCGTTCTTCACGCTCTCGCTCGGCATCGCCGCCATGGAGATCTTCGGCAGCTACATGAGCGACGAGCACACCCTGCCCGGCGAAGCCGTGCGCATCTGCGCGCTCGACACCTTCGTGGCGCTGATGGCGGGCACCATCATCTTCCCCGCCTGCTTCACCTTCGGCGTGACGCCGGACAACGGCCCCTCCCTGATTTTCCAGACGCTGCCGCCGGTCTTCATCAACATGGCGGGTGGGCGCTTCTGGGGCGCGCTGTTCTTCCTGTTCATGATCTTCGCGAGCTTCTCCACCGTGCTGGCGGTGTTTGAAAACATCCTCGCCATCTGCATGGACACCTTCGGGATCAGCCGCAGGAAGGCCGTGCTCATCAACGGCATCCTGATCGCCGTTCTCAGTCTGCCCTGCGTGTTCGGCTACAACATCTGGAGCGACTTCCGTCCCATCCTCGGCAAGGACGTGCTCGACAGCGAGGACTTCCTCGTGAGCAACCTCCTGCTGCCCATCGGCTCGCTCGTCTACCTCCTCTTCTGCGTGACGAAGTGGGGCTGGGGCTTCGACAAGTATCTTGCCGAGGCCAACAAGGGCTCGGGTCTCAGGTTCGCCCGCTGGCTCAAGCCCTACTTCCAGTGGGTGCTGCCGATCCTGATCGTCATCATTCTGCTGCAGGGTCTCTAAACAGTGCAGAAAACCGGCGTCCGTTTCAAGCGGACGCCGGTTTTTTGTTGTGTCTATTACGCAGCCGGTCCCGTCTCCGCGCGGGAGACTGCGGTGAAGTAGCTGTGGCCGAAGCAGTCGTGGCTCACGCCGGTGAGGCCCTCGCGCAGGAGGTAGGCTGTACCGGAGAAGCAAAGCGGCGAAACAGCGCTGTCCTCAAGCAGCATCGCTTCTGCGTCGTGCAGGAAGGCCGCGCGGGCGGTCAGGTCGCCGGTCGATTCCGCCACGCCGACGAGCAGGTCAAAGGTGTCGTTGCGGTAGCCGCAGACGTTGCTCTCCGACGTGCCGCGGAACGGCAGCAGGTACTCCATCGGATCGTCGCAGCGAGCCGTGAGCGTGGTGAGCGCGAGGTCGAAATCACCGGCGGCGAGCGCCGCGTCAAGCTCCTCGGCGCTCACGCCAACCAGCTCGACCGCCACGCCCGTGGCGGTCCTCCACATATTGAACAGGCTCAGCGCCGCCGCGCGCGTCTGCTCCCCCTCCACAAAGAGGAAGCGGAGCGTCGGCAGGCCCGCGCCCTGATAGTGTCCGGCAGAGGTCATCAGCCGCGCCGCCTCGGCGCTGCGCTCGGCATAGCCCTCGGCGTCCGCCGCACAGAGCGCTCCGCCCGCCGTGCGGAAGTCCTCCCCGCTCTCGGGCGCGTCGCTGATGCCGTCGGGCACACAGCCGGTCGCCGCCGTCGCCGTCACGCAAAGCTGTTCGGCGAGCGCCGCGCGGTCGATGGCAAGGTCAAAGGCACGGCGCAGCTGCGCGTCGGAGAAGGTGTCGGTCAGATGGTTGTAGAGCACACAGACCGTCTCCGCCAGCGGAGCGGGCTGCCACGTCTCATCCTCCGCCAGCTGCTCGATGGCCGCGTAGGGCAGCTTCGCGGTGTAGTCCAGCTCGCCGGCAAGAAGCTGATCGTAGTTCGTCTGCGCGTCCGTCTCGAAGCGGAAGCAAATGCTGTCCGGCACGACGAGCTTGCTCTCGTAGTATTCGCCGTTTCTCTTCGTCTGAAGCTGCGCGGCCTTTACCCATGTGCCCACGGTATAGGGGCCGTTCGTTACGATGTCAGCGGTCGCCGCCCAACTCGCATTCCCCTCCACCAGATCACGGCGCAGCGGGGCCGTCGCCGGCGACGTGCAGACGCTGGTGATGAAGTAAGCGCAGGGCCTGCTGAGCGTCACGAGGAAGGTGCTCTCGCCCTTGGCCTTCACGCCGAGCAGCGACACGTCGCCGCTCTCGCGCACCTCGTCATAGCCAGCGACCATGCTCAGAAGCGAGGCGTTGGGCGACGCCGTCGCCGGATCGACCAGGCGCTGCCAGGCGTAAACGAAGTCCTCCGCCGTCACGCGCTCGCCGTCCGACCAGCGGGCCGCGGAGCGCAGCGTGAACGTATAGGTCACGGTGTCGTCGTAATTCTTTTCCTCGATGTATTCCTTGGCGATGCCCGCCACGGCGACCGCCTTGCCGGCGCCGTCGTCGCGCATCCGCATCAGGCCCTCAAAGAGCGTGGAGAGCAGGCTCTCCGCCCCCACGTCGGTGTTCATGGTCGGGTCAAGCGTCTCCAGCGGACCGCAGACCGCGGCGCTCACCACAAAGTCCTCCGCGGGCTCCTCCTGCTTGCCGCAGCCGGCGAGCAGGGTCAAAAACAGCGCCGCACAGAGCAGCAGACAGACGGATCTTCGCAGCATTTTCATCGGGAGCGTCTCCTCTTTCTCTATCGTAAAACGCGGCGCGAAGCGCGCCGCACAGGCAAACATCTAAATGATTATATAAAAATTTGCCCCGCTTGTAAAGACGAGCGGGGCAAAAAGTTACAAATTGTTATTATTTGGCGTCCACGACCAGCGTATCACCCTCGAAGTGGGCGGGCTTGACGTCGTTTCCGGTGAACTTGGCGATGGCGTCGAGCCGCATCTTGCTCGGGTAGTCCGCCACGAGCGTGTAAGCGACGCCGTGACGCTTCGCGCGGCCCGTGCGTCCGATGCGGTGGACGTAATATTCGTTCTCCTGCGGCACATCGTAGTTGAACACCGCGTCCACGTCGTCCACGTCGATGCCGCGGGCGGCGACGTCGGTGGCGACGAACACGGGCAGCTCGCCGCGGCGGAAGCGCGCCATGACCTGCTCACGCTTTTTCTGCGGGATGTCGCCGTGGATGCAGGCGGCGTCCAGTCCCTCCATCTCAAGGTACTTCGTCAGGCGCTCGACCATGCCCTTGGTGTTGCAGAACACCATCACGCGCTCCAGCTTCTCCTGCCGGATGATGCGCGCCATCGCCGCGACCTTGTCGGTCTGCTCGACCGTGACGGCATACTGGAGGATGTCGGGCTTATTCTGCTCGTCCGCGCGGACGGTGATCTCCTCGGGGTCGCGCTGGTAGACCCAGCTGATGTCCATGACCTCGCGCGAGATGGTCGCGGAGAACATACCGAGGTTGCGGCGGGATGGGATCTTGTCCAAAATACGGGTCACGTCGTGGATGAAGCCCATGTCGAGCATTCGGTCAGCCTCGTCGAGCACAACGGTCTGCACCCGGTCGAGCCGCACGGTGCGGCGCTTCATGTGGTCGGACAGGCGGCCCGGGGTCGCCACAACGATCTGCGGCTTTTTCTTCAGCGCGTCGATCTGCTTGCCAATGGGCGCGCCGCCGTAGAGGCACACCACGCGGATGCCGCTCATAAAAACGGCCAGGTCGCGCAGCTCCGCCGTGATCTGCATGGCAAGCTCGCGCGTGGGCGCCATGATGACCGCCTGCACCTCCTCGCTTTCGGGGTCAATGTGCTCGATGATGGGAATGCCGAAGGCAAAGGTCTTGCCCGTGCCGGTGGGGGCCTTGGCGATCACGTCCTTCCACTCGCGCATCGGCGGGATGCATCCCGCCTGCACGGGGGTGGACCATTCGATGTTTTTCTTTTCCAATGCGCGCGTCATTTCCGGCAGCAGGCCAAGGCTGTCGAAGCGCACGCCCTGTGTGAATTCCATAGCGTTTTCCTCTGTTCTCGTGATTTTCAGTCAGAGAAATTATATCATGCCTGTCAATAGCGCGGAAAAGAGACGGCGCCGCCGTCTCTTTTCTCCGCTTTGCTTACTTGTGCGGGACGTGCCAGATGTTGTCCGCGTACTGCGCGACCGCGCGGTCGGCGGCGAAGATACCGCTGCGCGCGATGTTGAGAAGCGACATGCGGTCCCACGCCGCGCGGTCGGCGTAGGTCTTCGCCATGCGCTGCTCGGCGGCGCAGTAGGAGGCGAAGTCCTGCAGGAGCATATATTCGTCGCGCTGGAGCAGGCGCTGGGCGAGATCGTCGTAGCTCACACCGTCGGAGAAGCCCGTGCGGAGCTGATCGACCACGCGCTTGAGCGCGTCGTCGCGCTCGCAGAGCCGCTGGGGCGCGTAGCCCTGCGCCTTCAGGCGCGCGACCTCGTCCGCGTGCAGGCCGAAGAGGAACATATTCTCGTCGCCGAGCACCTCGTGCATCTCGACGTTCGCGCCGTCGAGCGTGCCGACGGTCAGCGCGCCGTTCATCATGAACTTCATGTTGCCCGTGCCGCTGGCCTCCTTGCCGGCGGTGGAGATCTGCTGGCTGACCTCGCTCGCGGGCATCAGATGCTCGGCGAGGGACACGCGGTAATTCTCCAGAAAGACGACCTGCAATCTCCCGCGGCACAGCGGATCGCTGTTGATCTGGTTCGCCAGCGAATTGATGAGGTGGATGATGCGCTTGGCGACCGCGTAGCCCGGCGCGGCCTTCGCGCCGAAGAGGAAGGTCCGCGGCTGCAGCTCCATGCTCGGATCGTCCTGCAATTTCTGATATAGATAGATGATGTGCATGGCGTTGAGCAGCTGACGCTTGTACTCATGCAGGCGCTTGACCTGCACGTCGAAGATCGCATCTGTGTTGAGTGCCACGCCCTGCGTCTTTTTGACGTAGGCGGCAAAGTCGAGCTTGTTGGCGCGCTTGATCTCGTCCAGCCGCGCGAGCACCGCGCCATCGCCGGCGAAGGCCTCGAGCTTCTTGAGCTCCTCGGGATGGAGCAGATAGCCGCGCCCGCCGCAGAGGTCGGCAATCAGGCCGTCGAGCCGCGGGTTGATCTGCGCGAGCCAGCGGCGGTGGTCGATGCCGTTGGTGACGTTCTTGAACTTCTCCGGCTCCATCTGGTACTGCCAGCGGAATACGTCGTGGCGCAGGATGTCGGAGTGCAGCGCGGAAACGCCGTTGACCGCCATGCCGCCCGCGATGCACAGGTTCGCCATGCGCACCTGCCCGTCCCAGACGATGGCCAGCTCCGCGGTCTTGGCGGGGTCATGGTAGAAGTTCTCGACCTGCTTTTGATAGCGGTGCGCGATCTCGGTGATGATCTCCCACACGCGCGGGAGCAGCGTCTCCATGAGCTGCTGCGGCCAGCGCTCGAGCGCCTCAGCGAGCACGGTGTGGTTCGTGTAGGCGACGGAATTTTTCGTGATATTCCACGCAGTATCCCAGTCGAAGCCCGCATCGTCCATCAGAATACGCATCAGCTCGGGAATGACGAGCGCGGGGTGCGTATCGTTGATCTGGATGACGTTCTTCTCGTGGAAGTTCGCCGCCGTGCCGTAGACCTCGATGTGCTTGCGCATGATGGACTGCATCGTGGCGGAGACGAAGAAATACTGCTGCTTGAGACGCAGCGACTTGCCCTCATAGTGGTTGTCCTCGGGATAGAGGATCTTGGCGATGGTCTCCGCCATCGCCTCCTGCTCGCTCGCGCGCAGGTACTCGCCCTGCGAGAACAGGCTCATATCCACCGGCGTCGGGGACTTCGCGTCCCACAGGCGCAGGAGGTTGACGTGCTCGGTGCCGTAGCCCGTGATCTCCATGTCGCAGGGCACGGCGAGCACCTTCGTCGCGCCCTCGGGCACGACGTGCAGCCGTCCGTTGTCCCAGAACTTGCGGACCGTGCCGCCGAAGAGCACCTCCTCCGTCTCCTGCGGCTTGGGCATCAGCCACGCGCCGCCGATGTCCTTCCAGTTGTCCGGCAGCTCGACCTGCTGCCCATCCACGATGCGCTGGCGGAAGATGCCCAGCTCATAGCAGATGGAGTAGCCCGCGGCGGGGATGTCGAGCGTGGTCATGGAATCCAGATAGCAGGCGGCGAGGCGGCCGAGGCCGCCGTTGCCGAGGCCCGCGTCGGGCTCGACCTCGAAAATATCCGCCGCGCGGAAGCCCAGCTCGCCGATCGCCTCGCGCAGCACGCCGCTCACGCCGAGGTTGTAGGCGTTCTTTTCCAGGCTGCGGCCCAGCAGGAATTCCATGGAAAGGTAATGCACCTTCCTCTTTTCCTCGCGGCGCGTGGCCATTCGGCTCTCCACACCGCGCTCGGTCATCACGTCGCGCAGCACCAGCGCCGCGGCGCGCATCACCTGCGCGTCGTCGGCCTCCTCGGGCGTCACGCCGAAGCCCAGGCGCAGCTTATCCGTAAGCGCCTGCTTCATTCCCTGTGTCGTTGTGATATCCATATTTCTTTGTACCTACCTTATTTGCAGATGGAATCGTAAATTTCGCGGTATTTTTTCGCGCTGCGCGCCCAGCTGAAATCCTCGGCCATGCCGCGCTTGCGCAGAGCCTTGTAGGCCTCCGGCTTCTGATGGTAAAGGTCCACCGCCTCGCCGATGACGTAGCACATATCGCCCGCGTTATAATTTGTAAAGGAAAAGCCGTTGCCCGCGCCGTTCCACGCCTCGTAGGCGTGAACGGTGTCCTTCAGCCCGCCGGTCTCGCGCACGATGGGCACCGCGCCGTAGCGCATGGCGATCATCTGGCTCAGGCCGCACGGCTCGCTCTTGGACGGCATGAGGAACAGGTCCGCGCCCGCGTAGATCTGCATGGCAAGGCTCTCGGAGTAGCCGAGATGCACCGCCACGCGGCCCGGGTACTTCGCCTGCGCCCAGGAGAAGAAGGACTCGTACTTCCCGTCGCCCTTGCCGAGCACGACGAGCTGCATATCCTTTTCCATGAAGTAATCGAGTGTCTCGCACACGAGGTCGAGTCCCTTGTGGCTCACGAGCCGCGAGACCATCGCGACCACGGACGTGTCCTTTCTTTCGGCAAGGCCCATCATGCGCTGCAGCGCCGCCTTGTCCTTCGCCTTGCCGGCCATGTGCCGGAGCGAGTAGTTCGCCGTCAGGTTGGGGTCGCTCGCGGGATCGTAGCGCTCCATGTCAATGCCGTTGAGCACGCCGTGAAGCTTGCCCTCCACCATCTGCATCACGCTCTCAAGGCCGTGGGCGAAGTAGGCGTACTTGAGCTCCTGCGCGTAGGTGGGGCTGACGGCGGTCACGGCGTCCGCCGTGACGATCGCGCCCTTGAGCAGGTTCACGTCGCCGTCGAAGGCAAGCGTGCCGCCGGTGAACCAGCCCGCGTCGAGGCCGAAAAGGTCTTCGACCGTCTCGCGGCCGTAGCGGCCCTGATACTCGATGTTGTGGACGGTGATGACCGTGCGGACGGACTTGTAGAATTCCTCGCGCACCGCCTCGTCGCGGATGTAGACAGGCACGAGCGCGGTCTGCCAGTCGTTGCAGTGGACGACGTCCGGCTTCTCCGGCAGCAGCGGCAGCAGCTCCGTCACCGCGCGGCAGAAGAAGGCGAAGCGCTCGCCGTCGTCATAATAGCCGTAAAGCTCGGGACGCTTGAAATACTGCTCGTTGTCCACGAAGTACCACGTCACGCCCTGCCGCTCGTAGGAGAAAAGCCCGCAGTACAGGCTGCGCCAGGCAAGGCGCACATAGGTGTAGCGCTCAAAGTGCAGCCGGTCGCGCCACGCGTCCGCGACGCTCTGGTAGAGCGGCAGAATGACGCTCACGCGGTCGCCGTTCGCGGCAAGCGACTGCGGCAGGCTGCCCGCAACGTCCGCAAGGCCGCCGGTCTTGCAGAAGGGAACGGCCTCGGATGTGACATAGAGAATGTTCATAGCTTTCCTCCTTATTCCGTGTATGCTTCAGACGATGCTGCCCTTGGAAATGACGATGGGGTAGCTCTCATGCCCCATGAGCGTGCGCCCGGGCAGGACCTCCACATATTTGTCGGTGATGACGTAGCGGAGCGTCACGCCGTCGCGCACGCGCGTGCCCTTGAAGAGAATGGAATCGCGCAGCTCCGCGCCCTTTTCCACCGTCACGCCGGGGAAGAGGATGCAGTTCTCCACGCTGCCCTCGATGGTGCAGCCGTCGGCGACGAGCGAATTTTTCACGCGGCTGCCCGGCGCGAAATAGCTCGACGCCTCGTCGTCCTCCTTGGCGAGGATGGGCCGCGCGGCGGCAAAGAGCTCGGCGCGGATGGAGCCTTGCAGCAGCTCCATCGAGCGGTCGTAATACTCCTGCACGGAGCGGAGCTGGGCGGCGTAGCCGTCCCAGACGTAGCTCTGGAGCTTCAGCCGTCCGGTCATGCCCGCGAGCACGTCGCGGCGGAAGCTGTATTTATCCTGCGCGGAGCACTCGTCCACGAGCGTGAGCAGCAGCTGCTTGCTGAGAATGTAGATCTCCAGCGAGCGGTGGCCGCGCGGCGCGGTCGGCGCACACCAGACCTGCCCGATCGCGCCGTCGCTCTCGAGCGTGAGGTAGGTCGCGTTGTCCACGAAGCCGCCGTTCGCCGTGCAGACGGCGGTGATGTCCGCGCCGCTCTCCAGATGCGCGGCAAACACGTCCGCGAGCGGCAGATTGATGATAAGGTCACTGTCGGAGAGCACGACGTAGTCCTGCCGTATCCCCTGTAAATATGAGCGGACGCCGGCAAGGGCCTCCATCTTGCCGCGGAACTCGCCGCTGCGGTAGGCGCGGGTATCGGCGAAGGGCGGCAGGATACGCAGCCCGCCGTACTTGCGCGCCATGTCCCAGGTCTTGCCGTTGCCGATGTGGTCAAGCAGGCTCTGGTAATTGCCGTGCAGCACCACGCCGACGTCGGTGATGCCGGCGGCGTGCAGATTGGAGAGCATGAAATCGACGACGCGATAGCGTCCGCCGAACGGGATGGAGGCAGGCATCCGGCGTTCCGCCAGCTCGCGCAGTCCCGGCTCCTGTTCGTAGGAGAAAATAATGCCGTGCAGTCCGTTCATCGTACCGTCTCCTTTCCTTCGCGGTTGAGCATCCGGTTCGCCTTGAGCGTGCGGCCTGCCTCGACCTGTGCCTCGGGGCCGACGACCGTGATGCCCCACTCCTCCGGCGGCGCCGCCTCGGGCGACGCGCCGACGCGGGCGTTCTCGCCCACGCGGACGTTCTCGCCGAGGATGGCGTAGGCGACCCTCGCGCCGCGCTCGACGACCGCGCCGGGCATGAGGATGGAATACTCCACCTCCGCGCCCTCGGCGACGGTGCAGCGCTGCGAGAGCACGGAATTGCGCACCGCGCCCTCGACCTCCGAGCCGCGGGTGACGACGCTGTGGTCGACCTCCGCCGTCTCGCCGAGGTAGGCGGGCGGCTCGCTCTCCGCGCGGGCGTAGATGGGCCAGTCCTTATCGAGCAGGTTCAGCCCGCTGCCCTGCGCGAGCATATCCATGTTCGCGTCCCAGAGGGAATCGAGCGTGCCGACGTCCTTCCAGTAGCCCTCGAAGCGATAGGCGGACATCTTCTCGCCGGCATTCAGCATGGCGGGGATGATATTCTTGCCGAAGTCATTGCTCGAGTCCGCGTCGTTCTCGTCCGCGATGAGGTAGGCGCGCAGCTTCTTCCACGAGAAAACGTAAATGCCCATCGAGGCAAGGTTGCTCCTGGGCTGCTTCGGCTTTTCCTCAAACTCCGTGATGGTGTCCTCGCCGTCGACGTTCATGATGCCGAAGCGGCTCGCCTCGTCCCAGGGCACCTCCATCACGGCGATGGTGCAGTCGGCGTGCACGCGCTTGTGGTGCGCGAGCATGGCGGCGTAGTCCATCTTGTAAATGTGGTCGCCGGAGAGAATGAGCACATAGTCGGGATCGTACATATCCACGAAGCCGATGTTCTGGTAGATGGCGTTCGCCGTGCCCTTGAACCACGTCGCGCCCTTCGCGCTCTGGTAGGGCGGGAGAATGTGTACGCCGCCGTCCGAGCGGTCAAGGTCCCATGGCTGGCCGTTGCCGATGTAGCGGTTGAGCTCCAGCGGGCGGTACTGCGTGAGCACGCCGATGGTGTCGATGCCGGAGTTCGCGCAGTTGGAAAGGGGAAAGTCGATGATGCGGAACTTCCCGCCGAACGGGACGGCGGGCTTTGCCATGTTCTCCGTCAGGACGTAAAGGCGGCTGCCCTGTCCGCCGGCGAGCAGCATGGCGATGCACTCTTTTTTCATGCCGGTAATTCCTCCCTTGCCTTGCTTTTTTTCGCTTTCGGTTTCTTATATTCGCCCGCGCCGCGCAGGATGACCGCGCCGAGCGGGGGGATGGTGATGGCAATAGACTGCTCGCGTCCGTGCGAGGGGATCGCCTGCGTTCGGACCGGCTTTTCGTTGCGCCACTCGCCCGTGCCGCCGAACGCGGTATCATCCGTGGAAAGCTCCTCGCGCCACGTTTTCCGCGGCGGGACGCCGAAGCGGTAGTCCCGGTAGCCGTTGGGCGAGAAGTTGACCGCGACCAGCAGCTCCTCGCCCGCGCCGTCGCGGCGGACAAAGACGACGGTGTTATCCTCGTTGTCGTCCGCGACGAGCCACTCAAAGCCCGCCCAGTCAAAGTCGATGCGCCAGAGCGCGGGGTTCGTCAAGTAGTACCGGTTGACGGCACGGAAGAAATCCTGCATCCTGCGGTTGGCATCGTTTTCGAGCAGATACCAGTCGAGCTGACCGGCAAAATCCCACTCGTGCCACTGGCCCAGCTCCGCGCCCATGAAGGTGAGCTTCTTGCCCGGGTGCGTGAGCATATAGACCATGAAGCTGCGCACGCCCGCGAGCTGCCGCCACTCGTCGCCCGGCATCTTGCCGCGCAGGCTGCCCTTCATGTACACCACCTCGTCATGCGAGATGGGCAGCACGAAGTTTTCGGAAAAGGCGTACATCAGCGAGAAGGTGAGGTCCTTATGATGGAACTGGCGGAACCACGGGTCGAGCTTGAGGTAGTGGCACATATCGTTCATCCAGCCCATGTTCCACTTGAGGTTGAAGCCCAGCCCGCCGTCCGAGACCGGATAGGTCACGAGCGGCCACGCGGTCGATTCCTCCGCCACCATCATCACGTTCGGATCAATGGCAAAGGCAGCGGTGTTGAGCGCGCGCAGGAAGTCGATGGCCTCCAAGTTCTCGTGGCCGCCGTTTTTGTTCGGCGTCCACTCGCCTGCTTCGCGCCCGTAGTCGAGGTAGAGCATGGACGCCACCGCGTCCACGCGCAGGCCGTCAAGGTGATATTCCCGCAGCCAGTAGGCGGCGGACGAGAGCAGGAAGCTCTTCACCTCGCCGCGCCCGTAGTCGAATACGCGCGTGCCCCAGCCCGCGTGCTCGCGCTTTTTTGGGTCGGCGTACTCGTAGCACGGCTCGCCGTCGAAGTCGATGAGGCCGTGCTCGTCCTTGCAGAAGTGCGCGGGCACCCAGTCAAGAATGACGGAGATGCCCCTTCGGTGCATCATGTCCACGAAGTACATGAAGTCGTGCGGCGTGCCGTAGCGCGAGGTCGGCGCGAAGTAGCCGGTGCACTGGTAGCCCCACGAGTCGTCGAGCGGATACTCGGTCACGGGCATCAGCTCCACGCAGTTGTAGCCGAGGTCGGCGGCGTACTCGCTCAGCTCGTCCGCGAGCGAGCGGTAGTCGTAAAAATCGCCGTTTTCGCGCCGCCGCCACGAGCCGAGATGGACCTCGTAGATGTTGAGCGGACGGTCATAGACCGGCTGCTTTGCCGCAAGGTACGCGCCGTCGCCCCAGTCGTAGCCCGCAAGCTCGTAGAGCTTGCTCGCCGTGCCGGGGCGCGTCTCGGCGTGGAAGGCGTAGGGGTCGGCCTTGAAGGTCACCGCGCCGCTCTGCGCGGTGACGGCGAACTTGTAGGTATCATACGGCGAAAGGCCCGCGGCCTCCGTCTCCCAGATGCCGCCATCGAGACGGCGCATCGGATGCGCGGTGGGGTCCCACGCGCAGAAATCGCCCACGACGCTCACGCTCCCCGCGTGCGGCGCCCAGACGCGGAACACCCAGCCGTCCGGCGTGCGGTGCGCGCCGAGCGTGCGGTACAGCTCCGTTGCGCTGCCGCCATAAAAGGCGGCGAGATCAAAATGCTCCATGGCGCTTGTCCTCCCTCTTTTCAGCATACGCGCCCGCGGGCGCGAAAAACGTCGGATCTACTTGCCCAGCTTACGGTCCTCGCTCCACCGGGTGAGCTTGGTCTTGTTGCCCTTTTCGTCCATCACATAGGTGTTGTTGAGCTGATTTCGCAGGTCGCCGAGCACGGAATTCACATACTCCTGCCGCAGCGCCGCGCGCTCGACCTTCTCCTCGTCGGTCAGCTCCCGCTCCTTCGCGAGCTTGGCAAGCTCGTTGATGCGGTCGATCTTCTTCTGTTCCATCTTGCTTCTCCTTACAGATACCGGCGCAGCAGAATGGCCGTGCGCCCCTTTTTGCTCAGGCCGCCGACCTCGGCGACCTCAAATTTTCCCAGTCCCCGCGCGGAAATGACGTCGCCCTGTGCCACGCTCGCGTCGCCCTTGGTGACCTCGCGATAGTTTTTCTGCACACGTCCCGCGGCGATCAGCTCCGCAGCCTTGCCGCGGCTCATGGAAAAGCCCACGGCGGTCACGGCGTCGAGCCGCAGCGTCGCCACCGTGTCCCGGATCTCCTTGACCTTCTGCTCCGGCACGCGCAGCGCGTCCGCGCCGATGGCCGTCAGGCGCAGCGCCGTGCGCCCCGCGCCCGTCCAGTTGTCGAGCAGATATTGCGCGACGCCCGCGCTCACAATGAGGTCGGCGCTCCCCTCGCTCACGAGGATGTCGCCGAGCGTCTCGCGCTCTACGCCGAGCGCCATGAGGCTGCCGAGCAGGTCGCGGTGCGTGGGGTGCTCGCTCTCGTGCCACGCCGCGCGGAGAAACGCCATCGCGTCGGACGCGTCGGCCTCCTCCTGCCAGTCGGGCAGGAAAAAGAGCATCCGGCGCTCCGCGCCCTCGTAGCCGCCGAGGAGGGCGAAGCCCTCGTGGATCGCGGCGGCGCGGAGCAGGTCCCGCGCGCCCTGCGCCTCGGCCGGGCTTAAAAATGCTGTGTTCGTTGGCAGGTTCCGCTGCCGGCACTGGTCATATTTATCCAATATGTGCCCCAAAAGCACACGCTCCTCCGCGCTTTTCGCCGCGCGGTCCAGCAAGCTCCGTCGATCCATGGTATCGTTTCCATCCGTTATTTTTCAGGTACTATTGGTACAAGGGTATCCTATCACAAAACCAACGCACTTTCAATAGACAGTGTATAAAACTTCATGCACGCGCACCGCATCGCAAATCGGCGCAAATGCCGACGCATGAAGCTTTTGTGCATCCTTTCCGGTTGCCCCACAGAGGCGAGGAAAGGGCACATTTCAATTTTTGCTGTGCTTTTGCACAGCAAAAAACAGAACGACCCCGAGGGGTCGTTCTCAGTCTATCGGAAAGCCTCGCAGAGTTTCGCGTCCGCAGACGCGAAAGATGTTTGATCCGTTTTCTGCCGCGACCTGTGCGTGGCAGAAAACACTTTGCGCGGAGCGAGCGTCGAATTGTCCGCTGTCAGCGGACAACCGAGGCGCAGAGCGCAGCGAATCTTTCTCGAAAAAGTGGCTTTGCCACTTTTTCGACAGCCTCAGAGAACGACCCCGAGGGGTCGTTCTCTGTCAGCCTTTAATTGTTGATGCGCACCACGCAGCGGACCGTGGCGCCGCCGACGCTCGCCGTCACGTTGGCCGTGCCGGCCTTGACCGGCTTGAGCTTGCCGTCCGCGCTGACCGTCACCACGGAGGTGTCCTCGCTCGACCAGGTCGCCGCCGCGTCGGCGCCGCGCAGAATGAGCTGAATGGAATCGCTCATCCGGATCGTGCAGTCGAAGCGGCCGCTGTCGTCCTTCTTCAGCGTCGTGCCGACGTTCGTCCCGACCGTCAGCGCCGAGGGATCGACCGTGGGCGTCGCCGGCTCCGGGTCCTCCACCACCGGCGGGGCAGGCTCGTCGGGCGTCGGGTCATCGGGCGTCGGGTCGACCGGCGCGGGATCGACGGGCGTCGGGTCGACCGGCGCGGGGTCGACGTTCTCCACATCGTTCGCGCGGTCCTCCTGAATTTTTTCCATGAATTTGCCGCCGAAGAGATACCAGGAAAAGATGACCAGCACCACCAGCAGCACCGCGATGAGCGGGCCGCGGGCGGAGTGCGTGTGCTTTCGTTCCGCCACGTGATGCCCACCTCTGCGCTTGCCGGACACCTTGCGCGGACGATCCTCCTCTTCGCAGAAGGGACAGCGGCGATAGCTTGAGGAATACTTTTCTCCGCAGACGGGGCATTTGATGAGGTCCATACATTATCCTCCCGAAAACACGGACGCAGGGCGCCCGCGCGAAAAACTTATTTACATAATACTTTCTTTTTGCCCCGCCGTCAACCGTTCTTCCCTTTTTTCGAGGAATTTTTTTCGTCGGCGGTCGATCGCCCTTGCAATTTGCCGCCGCGCTTTTTATAATAGAGACAGACAAGCGAACAACGGGGGAGGATATCACGCCTATGAGCACCATTTTCATCGGCATCGCCGGCGGCACCGGCTCCGGCAAGACCACGCTCACGCGCCATCTCAAGGAGCATTTCGGCGACGCCGTCACCGTCATCGGACACGACAGCTACTATAAGCGGCAGGACGGCAAGACCTACGAGGAGCGCTCCAAGGTCAACTACGACCATCCCGACGCCTTTGAAACGAGCCTGCTCGTCGAGCACCTCAAGGCGCTCAAGGCGGGCCGCAGCATCCAATGCCCCGTCTACTCCTATGTGGACCACAACCGCACGGACGAGACCGTTGAGGTCTTCCCCACCAAGGTCATCATCGTCGAGGGCATCCTCATTTTCCAGGACCCGACCCTGCGCGATATGTTCGACATTAAAATTTTCGTCGAGACCGACGCCGACGTGCGCATCCTGCGCCGCGCCCTGCGCGACATCCGCGACCGCGGCCGCACGCTCGAGAGCGTCATCACGCAGTACCTCACGACCGTCAAGCCCATGCACGAGCAGTACGTTGAGCCGAGCCGCAAGTACGCGGACATCATCGTGCTCGAGGGCGGGCACAACCTCGTCGCGCTCGACATGATCATGCAGCGCATCGCCAGCCACATCGCGAGCGAGGACTGAGCAAGGCACACAGCAAAAAAAGCAGCCGGCCGGCTGCTTTTTCTTTTTGCATTTACGCGCCCGCAAAGCGGAACACCACGCCCACGAGGGCGGAGAGTCCGATGAACACGATGGGGTGCCAGTTCTTCGTCTGCTTGACCCAGCGCGTGAGCACGAGCAGCACGGCGGCAAGGATGATCCCCTGCCAGAAGAGCACGCCGCCGGTGAGCCAGAAGGTCTCGCGCACGACGACAAGTCCCGCCGCCGTGATGAGCGCGGTGGACGCGGGACGCAGGCCGTAGAACGCACCCGCGACGTACTTACTGTCGCGGAACGCCTGCAGGAAGGCTGCGACGATGAGGATCACAATGACGCTCGGCGCAATGAGGCCGACGGTCGCCGTCACCGCACCGGGCACGCCCCCGGTCAGGAAGCCGACGTAGGTCGCCATGTTGACGCCGATGGGGCCGGGGGTGGACTCGGACACGGCGATCATGTCCGCGAGCTGCGCGCGGGTGAACCAGCCGGTCTTATCCGCCATATCGTAGAGGAACGGAAGTGTGGCCATGCCGCCGCCGATGGCGAAAAGGCCGGTCTTGAAAAATTCCCAGAAGAGCTGTAAATAGAGCATCATTCCGCCTCACCGCCTTTCTTGAGCGCGACCTGCAGCACAATGCCGCTGACCGCCGCGAACAGCACGAAGATCACCGGCGAAAGGTCGGTGAGCAGCGACGCGAGCAGGATGAGCGCGTAGAGCGCCAGCGTCTTTTTGTCGACGACCGACTTCTTCCACAGCTTCACCACCGCGTTAAAGATCAGCACGCACACGCACACACGGATGCCCGCAAAAGCGTTTTTGACCCAAGCGACCTCGGCAAAGGTCGTGATAACGCCGGCGAGGAGGGATATAATAATGAGCGAGGGAAACACGACGCCGAGGGTAGCCACCACGCCGCCGATATTGCCGAGCACCTTGCGCCCCGCGAAGGTCGCGGTGTTCACCGCGATAACGCCCGGGGTACACTGACCGATGGCGAACCAGTCCGCCAGCTCCTCCTCCGTCGCCCATCCCTTATTCTCTACGACCTCGCGCTGCAAAATAGGCAGCATCGCGTAGCCGCCGCCGAAGGTCATCACGCCGACCTTGGCGAAGGTATAAAACAGTTCCCAGAGTCTCTTTGCCATAGCGTCTCCTTTTTATTCCACATAGCCGTATAGACCGCGCACGGAGACCTCCCCCGTGCGGATGGTCTCGACCGTTCCGTCCGCGCGGCGCACGACAAGGCCGAACTGATCGTCCACGTCCAGCGCCGTGACCTTCTCCTTTACATCCTGCCATAAAAGCTGCACCTCGCGTCCGAGCGTCAGGCAGTCGCGGCGGTAGGCCGTGAGGTAGGACGCCGTGTCGCCGCTTTGCAGCGCGGCGTAGAGCTTGTCAAGCTCCTCAATGAGCGCGGCAGCCAGCGCCGCGCGCTGCACGCGCTTCCCCGTTTCCAGATAGAGCGAGGTCGCCACCTCGCGGAGCTCCGGCGGGAAGTCCTCCGACGCATTGTTGCAGTTGACGCCGATGCCGATGACGGCGTATTGCAGCGCACCGCTCTCACCCTCGAGCGACAGCTCGGTGAGCGTGCCGCTGAGCTTCTTGCCGTTCAGGACAAGATCGTTCGTCCACTTGATCTGCGGCCGCACGCCGCAGGTGCGCTCCACCGCATCGCAGGCCGCCACCGCGCCGAGTGCCGTGAGCGGCAGTATCTTCTCCGGCGCGAGCTGCGGGCGCAGCAGCGCCGAGAGATACACGCCGCGCCCCGGGCCGCTTGAGAAGCTGCGGCCGCGCCGTCCGCGCCCCGCAGTCTGCTCGTCGGCCACCGCCACCGCGCCGTCCGGCGCGCCCTCCGCGGCAATGCGCTTGAGATAGCTGTTCGTGGAATCCACGCTCTCAAAGCACTCAAGTGTGCGCCCGACTATTTTCGTCTCGCCGAGGCGGCGGCGCAGCTCGCGCTCGCTGAGCACGTCCGGCGAATCCGCCAGCCGGTAGCCCAACCCCGTCTGCGCCTCAATGGTGTAGCCGTCGCGCCGCAGGGCGCTGACCGCCTTCCACACCGCCGCGCGGGAGATGCCGAGCTGCGCGGAGATGTCCTCGCCGGAGACAAAGTCTCCCGCCTGCGCGCTGAGCAGCGCAAAAATTTTTTCCTTACTCACCGACTCGCCCGCCTCCTGCTCATTTCCTGAAATTTGTAACCGTTTTGTTGTTGACGAACGGCGCCGAAGCACCTACAATAAGGTATTGCAGCGGCTTGCGGCGCGGATATTGTAGCACGCATTCCGCAGTTTGTAAACCACTCTTCCTTTTTCATTTTACTGTAGGAGCATCCACCGTGAGCTTTTCGACCTTACCGTTTCTCTTTTATTTTCTGCCCGCCTTTCTGGCGGTATACTATATTGTCCCTGCCCGCTTCCGCAACGCTGTGCTCGCACTGGGGAGCCTGCTCTTCTATTGGCTCGGCGCTGGTACGGGCGCGCTTCTCGTGCTGGTCGCGCTCATTCTCGTCAACTTTGCCGCGGGGCGGCTGATCGAGGACGCGCACGGCGACGAGCGGCGCGCCTGGCTCATCCTCGCGCTCGCGTGCGATGTGGGCAGTCTCTTTTATTTCAAGTACATGGGTTGGTTTCTGGAAAATCTGGGCAGACTGACGAATACCGACTTTTCCTTTTTCCGCGTCGCCCTGCCGCTCGGCGTGAGCTTCTATGTATTTCAGAGCATCGCCTACGTCGCGGACGTCTACCGCGGCGACGCCGAGGCCGAGCGCAGCCTTTTGGACTATACCGCCTTTCAGGCGATGTTCCCCCAGCTCGTCATGGGTCCCATCCTGCGCCTGCGCGATGTGAGCGCGGAGCTGCACACGAATCGTCCCTTCTCCCGCGCGGCGGTCGAGAGCGGCTTTTCGCTTTTTGTGGTCGGGCTTGGCTGCAAGGTCGTTCTGGCCGACCAGCTCGCCTCGCTGTGGACGGCGCTCGAACGCATCGGCTTCGCCTATCTTTCCGCGCCGCTGGCGTGGTTCGGCGCGGTGGGCTCCAGCCGGCAGCTTTACTACGACTTCGCGGGCTACTCGCTCATGGCGATGGGGCTTGCCCGTATGCTCGGCTTTGTGATCCCGCGCAACTTCGACCTGCCCTACTGCTCACGCTCCATCTCCGAATTCTGGCGGCGCTGGCACATCACGCTCGGCATCTGGTTCCGCGACTACCTCTATATCCCGCTCGGCGGCAGCAGGAACGGCAAGCGCCGACTCCTTCTGAGCCTGTTCGTTGTATGGACGCTCACGGGTCTCTGGCACGGCGCGGCGTGGAATTTCGTTCTGTGGGGCCTTGTGCTCTTTGTGTTCATCGCGCTGGAAAAGTTCTGCATCGGCGGCTTTTTAGAGCGTCACCGCTTCCTCTCGCGTCTCTATTTTCTCTTTCTTATTCCGCAGACGTGGGTGGTGTTCCGCATCTCTGATCTCGGCGAGCTGGGGGACTACTTCTCCCGTCTCTATCCCTTCCTCAGCAGCGGCGAGAGCGTGTTTGCCGGCGATCTTCTGCGCCAGCTCAAAAGCTACTGGTGGCTCTTTGCTCTCGGCATTCTCCTCGCCACGCCGTGGCCGCGCCGCTTCTATGAAAAATACCGCGCGACGCCGCTCGTCTGGCTGCCGCTGTTCGCGGTGTTCTGGCTGTGTCTCTATCTCATCGCAACCGGCACGGGCAACCCGTTCCTCTACGCCCGCTTCTGAATTTTTCCGAAGGAGGTCTTTCCATGTCCCACTTTTCTCCCCTACTGTGGCTGTGTGCGGTGAGCGCCGCGGCGCTCAATTCCTTCACCGCGCTCGACCCCACCGGCGCTTACGAGCAGTATCTCGACGCGCTGGGCGAGAATACGCCCGCCATCGCCGCCTTTTTTGATGCCGCCGAGAGCGGCGTCTTTCCGTGGACGATCCCCGGCGTGTCCGAGCCGATCCCGAGCCCCGTGCCCGATCTCCTGCCCCAGCCGCCCGAGGTGGTCGATCCGGTGATCCCCGACGAGCCGGAGGAGCCGGTCAGCCAATTTACCACGGTGGACGCGAGCTATTTTGACGACGCGCTCTTTCTCGGCGACTCGCACACCGACGGCTTCCACGACTACGCGGGGCTGGGCAACGCGACCTACTTCACCAAGAACGGTCTGACGGTAAAGGACGCCATGGAAAAGAACTTCATCGAGCTGGACGGCAAAAAGGTCACGCTCGCCGAGGCGCTCGGCACGAGGCAGTTCGGCAAGGTCTATATCCTTCTCGGCATCAACGAGATCGGCGCTTACACCGCCGCGGACTGGGCGGCCCAGTACAAATCGCTGCTCGATCTCGTGCGCGAAAAGCAGCCCGACGCGGTCATTTTCATCCAGTCCATCTTCCACACCACGCAGAAAAAGTCGGATAGCTCCTACTTCAAAAACGAGGTCATCAACGAGCGCAACGCCGCTATCGCGCAGCTGGCGGACGGCAAAACGATCTTCTACCTCGACCTCAATCCGCTCTTCGACGACGAGAGCGGCGCGCTGCGCGCCGACTACTCCGGCGACGGCGTTCATGTCCGCGCGCCCTACTATGTGCAATGGCGCGATCATCTCTATCAGTTCGGCGTGGTGAAATAACGTAAAAGAATCGCTTCCCTGATCGGGAAGCGATTCTTTATCTGCTGTTTTCGGGAGAAATTACTCCCAGCGGTCCGCCTCGGGCGTGCCGTTCACATGCTTGACGACCAGTCCCGTCAGGGCAAAGAGGGCGATGGCGTTGGGGATGACCATGAGGTTATTGAACATATCGCTCAGTTCCCACACGAGGTCGCTGGAGGTCAGCGTGCCGAGGAAGATGAACACCAGCGCGATGACGGTGTAGACGACCGTGGACTTCTGACCGAAGAGATAAGCCATGTTGATCTTGCCGAAGAGGTTCCAGCCGAGGATGGTGGAGAAAGCGAAGAAGAACAGGCAGACCGCGACGAACATCGCGCCCGCGCTCTCGCCGAAGACGACGCCGAAGGCGGTCTGGGCGAGGTTGGTCTTCTTGAGCACGTCCTGCGCCGCAGCCGCGCCGCAGCCGTGGAGCGGGCCGCCCTCGGTGTAGAGGGTGGAGATGATGACGAGGGCGTTGAGCGTGAGGACCACGAAGGTGTCGATGAACACGCCGATCATGGCGACGACGCCCTGCTGGTGGGGATTCTTGACGTTGGCCTGCGCGTGGGCGTGAGGCGTGGAGCCCATACCGGCCTCATTGGAGAACAGGCCGCGCTTCGCGCCCTGGGAGAGTGCGATCTTCAGCGCCGCGCCGAAGCCGCCGCCGATGATGGCCTGCGGAGCGAAGGCATACCGGAAGATCATGCCGAAGGTCGCGGGGACGTACTTGATGCGGGCGATGAGGACGATCAGTCCGCCGGCCAGGAAAACAGCCGCCATGATGGGCACGATCTTCTCGGTCACGGAGGCGAGGCGCTGCACGCCGCCGAGGAAGATGAAGCCGCAGATGGCGACGAGCACCACGCCGATGATCCACGTCGGCACGTTGAAGGCGTTGGAGAAGGTCTCGCCGATGGAGTTGGACTGCACCATGCAGCCGAAGAAGCCGAGCGCCAGAATGATGGCGACGGCGAAGAAGCCCGCGAGGAACTTGCCGAAGCCGCCCTTGAAGGCGGTGGTGATATAGTAAACAGGGCCGCCGAGGACGTTGCCGTCCTTATCCACGGTGCGCGTTTCCTGCGCGAGCGTGGCTTCCGCGTAGATGGTCGCCATGCCGAGGAAGGCGATGACCCACATCCAGAAGATGGCGCCGGGGCCGCCGGTGAGGATCGCGCCGGACGCGCCGACGATATTGCCGGTGCCGACCTGCGCCGCAATGGCGGTGGCGAGCGCCTGGAAGGAGCTCATGCCGCTCTCCTGCTTTCCGCCGCGGAGACTGAGGCTGCCGAACACGCTGTTCCAGCCCTCCTTGAAGTGACGGACCTGCACGAAGCGGGTCTTGATGGAGTACCACAGACCAACGGCGATGAGCAGCGCGACCAGAATGTAGTCGGACAGGTAGCCGTTGATCTTCTGCACAATGGGGAGAAGTGTTTCAGTCATGGGAAATTTCCTCCTAAAAATATTGTGCCCCGCTTTTCTTCCTCCTCTCGCTTTGCAGACAAAGCAAAAAACAGGGCCGCCGAAGAAATCGACAGCCCTGATCCAAGTTCCCATCCATGAAAAAACAGCGCAGCAAAACCGCATAACGGTTTCCTGCCCTGTCTTCTTTGCCTGAGAGATTCAACCCGTGCGGGGCCTTACACCTTCGGCACTCATTGCTGAGATTTTCCAGAGCCATCTCCACCCCCAGTCTCCCTGCGGATTCAAGGGGCTTCTACGAACCAAGGACAGGATACCCGCCTTTTCGCCGCTTGTCAACAGGGATTTTAACGCGCTCTGAACGGAGAGAGGAGAAAACGGCTGCAAAGCAGCCGGTTTCTTTCACTTTTTCGGGAATTGTTAAAAACCGCCAAATTTTTCTATTTTTCGCGCCCGGATTTGGCGAGGTATTTAAGTTTTCTATCAATTTTCCGGATCGCCAGCTCCTCGTAGCCGGTCGCCTCGTCGCGCTCGCGGGTAAAGACGGTGTCCGGCAGCTCGGCGAGGACGATCTCCGCCGTGGTGTTCACAAGGCAGCCGGGGCGCAGATGTCCGCCGAACACACTCAGGTCACGGTGGGCAAGGCTCGCGTGCAGGTGGCTGCCGTGCTCGCTGACCGTGCCCATGAGCGAGACGATCTCCACATCCTCCGTGCCGCTCTGCACATCGACGCCGCTCGCGTCGCGCAGCTCCCAGCGGTAGACGCAGCCGACGGCGGAGAGCACGACGCCCGCGGCGATATGATGCGCGTCGGCATAGCGTTGGATGCTTTCATACAGATCTTCGCCGCGATGCAGGCGAAAGCAATGGTACATGGCACTTCTCCTTTACACCACCTGAAAGAGGTAGAATTTGAGGTAGTCCGTCTCCGGCACGTTCCAGAGGATCGGATGGTCGGGGGATTGCTGACGGGCCTCGATCTGGCGCAGCTCCACGCCCGCGTCCAGCGCGGCGGAGCGCAGCATTTTTTCAAACAGCTCGCTCGGCATGAAGTGGCTGCACGAGGCGGTGGCGAAGTAGCCGCCGCGCGGCAGCAGCCGCAGGGCGCGGAGGTTGATGTCCTTATAGCCGCGCTCGGCGCTCTTCACCGTTTTGCGCGACTTGGTGAAGGCCGGCGGGTCGAGGATGATGAAGTCATACGGCTTGCCGCCCTTTTTCTCCAGCTCGGTGAGAAGGTCGAACACGTCCGCGGTCAGGAAGTCCATGCGGCCCTCCAGCCCATTGCGCACGGCGTTCGCGCGGGCCATGTCGATGGCGCTCTGCGAGATGTCCACGGCGGTGACGTGCTCCGCGCCGCCCCGCGCGGCATTGAGCGCAAAGGAGCCGGTGTGGGTGAAGCAGTCGAGCACGCGGCGGCCGCGGGCAAGGCGCGCGACCGCGAGGCGGTTATACTTCTGGTCGAGGAAGAAGCCGGTCTTCTGGCCGTTCTCCACGTCCACGCGGTAATAGACGCCGTTCTCGCAGATCTCCGTCACGGCGCTCGCGGGCACGTCCCTGCCCTCGAGCGGGAACCAGCCCTTCCCCTGCTCCATACCCTCAAGGGCGCGGATGGCCGCGTCGTTGCGCTCGAAAACGCCGTCGATCACAACGCCGTCCTCGGCGAGGACCTCGACGAGCAGCGGGAAAAGCATCTCCTTGATGCGCTCCATGCCGACGGAGAGGGTCTGCGTGACGAGCAGGCTTTCAAAGCGGTCCACCGTCAGGCCGGGGAAGCCGTCCGCCTCGCCGAAGATGACGCGGCAGCAGGAAACGTCCGCGCCCATGACCGTCTTGCGGTAGTCCCAGGCGTAGCGGATGCGGCGGCGCCAGAAGTCCGCATCGAAGCGGTCGTTCGCGTTGCGGGAGAGCAGACGGATACGGATCTTGCTCTCGCGGGAGAAAAAGCCGCTGCCAAGGTATTTCCCTTTCTCGCTCACCGCGTCCACGAGCGCGCCGTTTTCCACGCCCTCGGGCGCGGAGACGATCTCCTGCGCGTAGATCCACGGGTGACCGCCCTCGACCCAGCGGGTCCCCTTGGCGGTGATGGTGAAGCGGGGATAGACTCTTTCTGCTTTCATGGCGTGACCTGCCTTCCTGAGATTCTCGGAAAACTATAGCACAGGGCAAGAGAAAAGGCAAGGCGAAAGCCTTGCCTTTTCCGATCGTTTTTTACTTGCACAGTCCGCTCAGCTCCTCGCAGAAGCTCTGCGCCGAGGCTTCGTCCCGCATGACGACGAGCACCGTATCGTCGCCGCAGACGCAGCCGATCATGGCGGGCAGATCGTCCATCGCGTCGAAAGCCGCGCCCGCCGCGCTGGCAAGCCCCGGCATCGTCTTGAGGACCACAAGGTTCTGCGCGCAGTCCACACTCAGGCTGCACTCGCGCAGGATGCGCTGGAGCCGGTCGTTAAAGTCGCAGCCCGTCGAGCGCGCCGAGGAGGCGTAACGGTAGCGTCCGCCGCCGCACGGCTCTTTATACAGGTGCAGCTGCTTGATGTCGCGGGAAACGGTCGCCTGCGTGCTGGGGATGCCGCACTCGGAAAGCCGCTCGAGCAGCTCCTCCTGCGTTTCGATCGCGTACTGCGCGATCAGTTCAAGGATCTTCTCCTGTCGCTTGCTCTTCATAGCCTACCCCCACCGTATGTTATTTCATGCGTGGTTCTGCAGCTATTATACCGTAATATCAAAAATTATGCAACGATGTATGCAAAAATAACCGTTCACTGGCACATGCGGCACACGCCGCGCGGAAATCAGTGGAATACGCGGGCGACGCGGTGCATCAGCGCGGAGGTCAGGCCGCAGCCCTCGTCGTCGCCGATGAGGTTCGCCGTTTCCTGTGAGGAGAGGAAATTGCCGTCGCTGTCGTAGCCGAAGAAGGTGATCTCGTCGCCGACCTTGGCATCCTCCACGCCGGTGACATCCACGAAGCACTGGTCCATGCAGCACGCCAGCAGCAGGCAGCGCTTGCCGCCCACGAGCACCGGCGCGTGGCACGCCACAAGCTTTTCGTTCAGGCCGTCGCCGTAGCCGACGCCGACGGTCGCCACGACGGTATCCTTATCCAAAACGTACTTGCCGAAGTAGGCGAGCGAGTCGCCCGCGTGGCGCTGCTTGACGTTGGTGAGATAACTGCGCCAGGAGACGACCTCCTGAATGTTGCCGAGCGGCTTTTTCGGATGGTCCATATAGAGCCGGCGGCCAATGCGCACGGCGTCGAGCGCGTACTGCGGGAAGAGCTCGGAGCTCTCCGAGGCACTGATGTGGCACATCGGGACCGGAATACCCGCCGCCTTGAGCTGCTCCGCGCCGGCAAGCAGCTTCTTATACTGCGCCTCGCAGACCTCGGCGTTGCCGGGCCACGCGAAATGAGAGAACGCGCCGGTGACATGGACCCACTCCTGCGCCGCCTTGAGCTCCCCGATCAGCGCGGCGAGCTCCTCGCCCGGCTCCACGCCGATGCGGTGCATACCGGTCTCCAGTTTGATCTGCACGTTCAGCGGCTTGCTCTGCGCCTTGCAGACCTCCGCAAGCTCCGGCACCATACCGAGACGCGAGACAGTCACGGTCAGGTCACATTCGACCGCAGGCGCATACTGGAACGGCAGCGTGCTGCCCATGATCAGGATGTCCTGACGGATGCCCTCACGGCGCAGCGTCACGCCCTCGGAGACGTTGGCGACGGCAAGGCAGCCAATCTCCGGAAAGGCGCTGAGCGTCCGCGCAACGCCGACCATTCCCAGGCCGTAGGCGTCATCCTTGACGACGGGGATGAGCTTCGTCCCCGCCGGGAGCGAGCGCAGGATCGTGCGCACGTTTTCGCGCAGCTTGTCGGTATCAACGATCAGGCTTGAGTTGTTGAGCACTCCGTAGGTCGTATTCATATCCTATCCTCACTTCCCGCACATCTCGCGAACGAGCCGAGATGCGCCCTTGTACTTTTGGGATTTTACTCGGCGTATACAGCCGTTTTACGTATTTTCATTCGGTATTTACTCATTTTTTCGTATTTTATCTCTTTTCTTTTTGGATTGCAAGTCTCTTTTGCATCTGCAACGGATTCTTGTCATTTTGCATAAGAAAATTTAATTATTGAGCGTGAATTTTGAATATCAAACCGATTGACTTTGCATGAATATCCTCTTATACTATGTCATCATTTTGATTCGCGAATATAAATTCATATTTACCCGCTACCGAGGAAACTCCGGCACCCCCCATCCCGATCTTCCTTCCCGCCGGAGCTTACTGCGAATGTGCAAGGTCCCTTGAGGCTTTGCACATTCGCTGCGTTTTGGGTGAAAAACTGCTAATTTCCGCTTGCTTTTTGTCCGGGACTGTGGTATGATTACATCCTGTGAATACAGCGCGTTCTGCGTTTATCAACTGATTGGAGGTCTCCTGTTATGGAACTGTTTATCACCATTCTTCAGCTCATCTGCGGTCTGATCGTCATCGGCATCGTGCTCTTCCAGAGCGGCAAGTCCGCCGGCCTGAGCGGCGCCATCGGCGGCGTGGCCGATTCCTTTATGGCGAAGAACAAGGCCAAGAGCATGGACGCCAAGCTCGCCCGCGCGACCAAGTGGGTCGGCGCTGCGTTCATCGTCCTGACGCTCGTTCTCAACATGCTGTAATTTTTCGCGCATATTCGACAAACTGTAATCGAAAAGAGCTGCCGAAGCCTCGCTTCGGCAGCTCTTTTTCTCTGTCTCACGCGATCCGCTTGAGCTCGTCGGGACGGATGTAGAGCTTTCCCGGCTCCGGCTCGACGCCCTTTTGCCGAAAGAGCTCCTCTAAGGTGACAAAGCGGTAGCCCTGCGGGGTCAGGGCGTCGATGGCGCGCAGCGCCGCCTCGACGCTTGTGGCGTAAGGGTCGTGCAGGAGAATGATGTCGCCGTCGCGGGCATGGTCGATGATGTCCTGCGCCACGGCGTCGGCGTCCAGCCTGCGCCAGTCCTCCGTATCCAGCGACCAGTAGACCATTGGCACCTCGACTGCCGCGGCGGTCTGCGGGGCGAGAAAGCCCCACGGCGGGCGGAGCCAATAGACTCCGTCGCCAAGAAGCGCGCGCAGCGTCTCGTCGGTCGCAGCAATCTCGCGCAGGCGCTCGGCGGGGTCGCCGCGGCTGAGGTCCATGTGCGTAAAGGTGTGGCTGCCGACCTGATGCCCCTCGTCCGCCATGCGGCGCACGGTGTCCTCGTGCCCGGCAATTTGCTCGCCGATCAGGAAGAAGGTCGCCT